>Ga0187783_10000100_pt1 | contig 64378 bp, 52 predicted proteins | sample 1015_SJ02_MP02_2_FD_132471 | JGI IMG/M metagenome (GOLD analysis project Ga0187783, IMG submission 132471) | Tropical peat soil microbial communities from peatlands in Department of Meta, Colombia - 1015_SJ02_MP02_20_MG | ecosystem: Environmental > Terrestrial > Soil > Wetlands > Peat | place... | reverse complement strand
GCAGCGTGGATTACTAAAGTAGGATTCGACCGGCTTGTTGTGAAGCGCCTCAAGAAAATCGGCTCCGGCTTCCTCCGCCCCGTGCACAACTTCCAGTCCATCGGGCTGGAGAATTGCGGCCATGGGCATCTGCGATTCTCCGAATGACTGGAGCCATCGCCGAACGCTATCAGCATTCGTGCCCACCTCATCTTTGAGCCGCTCCACCTCGCCGAGACTGTCCCTGAAGTCATCAAGAATCGCTCGGCATTCGTCGCAATCAGCCAAATTTTTCATTTCAGATCCCGCCGCTCTTGCAGCTTCCCTGTCGAGCCATCCCATTGCAGGCAAGTCTACCCTCTCACTAGCTTCGGCAACCGACTTCCAAAGTCGTCTGCGAGTGGGCGAGTAGTCGCCTACCCGAACATTGGCCAGTCTTGTTTGATGCTCAATAAATCCACGGAACAAGGCGCTTTGTTCTGGCTGAATATTTGGCATATTCGTCGCCGAACACCCCGCTCAAGACTGCCTCCTCCACTTGGATTCGGTACAGGGCCGCCAGCAGAATGGGCGAGAAGAGCAGGACAATGCTGATCCAGTTGGCAAACGCCAAGCCCATACCAAGGTAAGCCAGCAACGCCCCCGCGTAGGCAGGATGCCGAACGTGGCGATACAAGCCCGCTTCAACGAGGCGCTGGTGTGAACAAATGGCCACTCTGCCCGTGAAGTGCTCGCCGAGCGTAAGGATCGCTAACCAGCGAACGAAAATGCCCGTAAGCATGCAGGCAAATCCGCTGACGGCAATAGATTCTGACCAGTGTTGGATGTGCCCCCTACTCGTGAAGCCTATAATGACGCCGATCACCCCGATCAGATGGCCAACGTCCCACAGCCTGGATGATCCCTTGTCCAACTCGCCGGTGTTTCGTTTGTCTCGAACGGACGAACGGAGCCATTCAGCTATCCACCAACAACCGCATACAACGGTGGCGGCCACTCGAATGTTCACAGCAGGAGTATATCCCGCTATCCAGACACCATGCTTCTGTCGTTCGCTGCATCCCTGGTGAATCCAACACCAATCGAGCGATTAGTTGTGCTACTCGGACATTCGGTCCGGCCCGAAAAGGAAGTTTCCGGTTTCGTCCGATTGGTCCTTCTGGAACCAAAAGCACAACAAAAGCGTAGAAGACAACCAGGAGGCTATCGAGCATGGAGACTCTCTGGCAGGACTTGAGATTCGGCATACGAATGCTGGCCAACGCGCCGGGATTTACGGCCATTGCCATCCTGACGCTCGCACTGGGCATCGGGGCATCCACGGCAATTTTCTCAGTCGTGGACGCCGTTCTCTTGCGCGCGCTTCCCTATCCTCATCCCGAAAACATCGTTCGCGTGTGGGAACAGGCTCCCGACGGCCGTCGAATGGCTTTCGGCGAGCCGAACTTCGATGATTTTCGGAACCAGAACAATACGTTCACGAGTCTTGCAGAGTACACCTACTCGCTATCGTCTGTTGCCGGCGGCAGCGAGCCGGTGCGTGTCAACATGGCCCAAGTTTCCAAGGACTTCTTTAGGGCTCTCGGCGTCGAACCGTTCCGTGGCCGCCTGTTTGCTCCCGAAGAACAGCGCGTTCACGGCGCACCCGCAGTGATCGTCAGCTACGCCTACTGGCAGCGTTATCTCGGCGGGGCGGCTGACTTCTCCCAATCTCAATTGAGCATGGAAGGTGAAGTGTACCGCGTGATCGGCGTAATGCCCGCGCGGTTTGATTTCCCCCCTGGAGTGGCCGCATGGATTCCGCGCGAACTTACCGAGGAAATTCCCAGCCGCAACGCGCATAATTTTCAGGGTCTTGGGCGCCTCCGAGGCGGAATTGTGGTTTCCGAAGCCCGGGCAAATCTCAGCGCGATTGCTCTCCGCATCAAAAACCAGTACGGGAAAGACGTCGACCTCAACGCGGCGGCCGTCGAGCCGCTGGCTGACGCCATGGTCGGAGACGTGCGCAGCGCTCTCCTCACTCTCTTGGCCGCCGTCGGTCTCCTGCTGCTGGTTGCCTGCGCCAATGTCGCCGGACTGCTCGTGGCGCGCACTTCTGCACGCCGCAAGGAGCTCGCCATACGCGCAGCTCTCGGTGCGGGGCGGGGCCGTCTCATTCAACAGTTTCTTGCAGAGGCTTCGGTCCTTTCGTTGATGGGAGGAGTACTCGGAGTTCTGCTCGCGAGTTGGGCCGTCAAAGTGCTTCCCGCCATTCTTCCCACCAACCTCCCTCGTCAGGAAGGCATCGCTATCAGCGCCCCCGTTCTGTTGTTCGCTCTGGGTGCAACGCTGGCTCTCGCGCTTTCACTCGGACTGGTTGCCGCCTGGCGCGCCGGCGGAGGCGACCTCCAGGAAACTCTGAGCGCCGGTTCTAGGACCTACACAGGTGCGGGTTCTGTGCAGCGGTTGCGCGCCATTTTGGTCGTCGGGGAAATTGCCACCACGCTCGTCATTTTGGTTGGCGCGGGCCTTCTCGGCCGTAGCTTCTTGCGGCTCGTTTCCACGAGCCCCGGGTTTCGCCAGGAAAATCTGATTACCCTGCAGTTTTCCCTTCCCGCCGCCAACTGGTCGAGTGACATGGATCAGGCAGGCATCGCGCGCCAAATCCATCTGATGGACGATGTCCTGACTCGTGTGCGAAGCATTCCTGGCACGGAATCTGCGGGTTTGAGCGGCGCCCTTCCTGTCGCGGGCGGCGACGATCTTGCCGATGGAGGATTTCTGCTCCTCCACGGCCGAAAACCGCCTGCAAACTACGATGAGTTCGGACAAATGGCTCACGATCCTTCCATTCTCGGCCACGCCGATTACTGCGTGGCAGGCGAAGGGTACTTTCGCGCCATGGGCATTCCTCTCATCCGCGGACGCATGTTCACCGGCCAGGATGCGATGGATACCACGCACGTTGCGCTGATCAGCCAATCGCTCGCTCGCCGGCAGTGGCCCAATCAGGATCCCATTGGGGAAACCGTAGAATTCGGCAATATGGACGGCAACTTGAAGCCGCTCACGATCGTGGGCATCGTCGGCGACGTTCGCGCGGAGGGGCTGGATGCGCCTCCGCCTTCCATCATTTATGTCAATTACCGCCAGCGCGGGTTGATGAACGCCGGATCGCCTACCATCGTCATGCGCACCGCCGCCCCAGTCGGCGAAGTTGCTTCTGCCGCGCGAGTCATCTTCCACGATCTCGCGCCCGATGTTCCGGTCAAGGTATCGACTTTCGCCCAGGAGATGGGTGGTTGGCTCGCGGATCGCGGTTTTCTGCTTCTTCTGGTGGGACTGTTCGCAGCCGCTGCCCTGGCTCTTGCCGCCATCGGCATCTATGGCGTCGTGGCCTTTTGGGTCACGCGCCGCACCCAGGAAATTGGCGTTCGCATGGCGCTTGGCGCAGAGCGGGGCGATGTTCTGCGTTTGGTTTTAGGTGCAGGCGCGCGCCTGGCCGGAATTGGCGTGTTGATCGGGCTTGCTGCATCCCTCGCCGCGACGCGCTTGATGTCGAGCTTGCTTTTCGGAGTAAAGGCCAGTGACGGCCTGACGTTTTCGACCGTGGCAGTGCTCCTGTCCATCGTGGCGCTGCTGGCCTCCTACATTCCCGCGCGGCGCGCCATGCGCGTCGATCCCATGGTCGCACTAAGACACGAGTAAGTGCGCCGGGATAAACCGGCGTGGGGGAGCAGATGAAAGAGCTGTACGGTGAAGGCCTAGCGAGCCACACCGACCCCGAGTCATGCTTGGTCAGTCGTAAGGCTGGACGCGAAGCGTTGACAGGGGCACATGTAGACGGGGTATCGAGCCGCGAAATGTCTGGGAATCAGGCTGCCGACCTTGTTTACTCATGGGGAAGGCAACACTGGTGGGTGCGCTATCGCGAGCACCCGCTGGACCTGCGAGGTCAAAGACCACCGATATGTGTGGAACCTCCACGCGCGAGAACCGGGAGACCCTACCAGCGCCCGACACGAAGCTGTGAGCGGGCCGGTCGAGGAAGGTGATGAGCCGTAATGAGCCGTAATCTCGACATGAACGCTGGTAGGGAGTCGGATACATGCGAGGCCCCATCCTAATATAGAAAACTGCATGAGCAGCACGCCGTTTTGAAACGAATTGGGCTGAAATTCAGGGCGGACTTGCCCTCCGGTGTTATGGAGGGCCGGCGGGCGAGGAGGCTCAGGTGAGTGGTATAATCCGGCTCCTCCATTATGATGGAATCTCTGGCCAAGTGGACAGAAAATGCGGGTTCGCACGCCGCGCGAATTCTCGTAATTTTCCTGATCGCCTTCATCCTGACGCGCATCCTGAAGGCGATTACGACGCGGCTCGTTCACCTGGCCAAGTCGCCCACCCGGATTGCGCAGCTGCACGAGCAGCAGACCCGCACCGTTGCCGGGCTGCTCTACAGCATGGGGACGGCTTTGATTCTTGGGGGCGCAATCCTTACGGCGTTACCCGAATTTGGCTTCAACATCACGCCTTTCGCCGCCGTAGCCGCCGTGGCCAGCCTTGCGCTGGGCTTCGGCGCGCAGAACCTGGTGAAGGATTTGATCAACGGCTTATTCATTGTTTTTGAAGACCAATTCGGTGTTGGAGATTTGATCCAGGCCAATGGCGAAACCGGACGGGTCGAATACCTAACGCTGAGAAGGACGGTCATTCGCAGCGCGTCCGGCGCCGTCGTAACCATTCCGAACGGCTTGGTGGGGCAAGTGGCAAACCTCAGTCGCGATTGGTCGCAAACGTTCGTGGACGTGACCGTGCCCGGAGACGAGATGGTGGGGCCCGCGCTGGCTACTCTTGAAAAAGTCGCCGGAGAGCTGCGCTCCGACAGCAACTGGTCGGGCGTGCTGGTGGATGGTCCGCGCGTGCTTGGCGTCGAATCCCTTTCCCTCGATGGAACGGTGCTGCGCCTGCAGGTGCGGACAGCCCTGAATCGCAAAGATGATGTAGCCCGCGAGTTGCGGCGACGTATCAAATTAGCGTTTGAGCAATCGCGCATCCCTCTCACGCAATCCCACAGCGTTCAACTGCATGGCCAGGGCCTCTCGGCTCCTCGTCAGGTTTTGCAACCGCTATCGAACTCCGAGCGCTAACGCCCGGCGAATCCTCGCTCCCGACTCGAAAGGCGGGCAGGATGTAGTGGCAGGGTTCTCTGCCTGTTTCAAGCTATCTGAGGTGAAAGAGAAGAGGGAGGAGCACGCTGGGGTTCCAGGCGGCGCCGCCAGGCGTCCACCCGCGAGTGAGCTCGTCAGCGAGCGTCAGGGTGACCAAGATGGCCAGCCAGAAAACGCCCGCGAAAAGGACGATCCGGGTCATCCCGGAACTGTACTTCACGTGCATGAAGAACAGGACGACAAGCATCATCTTGGTGACAGCGATGGCCAGAGCTACGACGCTATTGAATGCGCCGCCTAGATCGACATAGGCGATCGATGCCGTGGCGACCGTTAATAGGATCAGCGCGGCGAAAACGGCAAAATAAACCTTGAGCGGAATCAGGTGTTCGTGTTCCTGGCCGGCCACTTAGTGTCCTCGCAGGGAGTATCTCCCGCCGAGCAGATAGAGCAACGGAAACAGATAAATCCAAATGATATCGACGAAGTGCCAGTAGAGCCCGCTGATGTCGAGTGGAGCAAAATAGCGCGGCCCGAACCTCCCGCGCGCCGCCATAACCGAGAGAACAGACAGGATGCCGATGCCCACTACCATGTGCAGGGCGTGCAAGCCGGTTAAAAAGAAATAGAAGACCATGAACATCTCGACTTCGGGGGATAGCGATCCCCATTCCGGGCGGTTTAGGAACCCGAAACCGGGAACGATGTGTTCGAGGTAGTCGTGGTACCACTCGAAATAGAGCTTGACGCCAAGAAAGGTCAGGCCGAGAAGCATCGTCAAAGCGAGAAAGGTGATGATCCTGCCTTTGCTCTTGCCGGTCTGTGCCGAGTAGATGGCGAGGACCATGGTCAAGCTGCTACAGATGAGCACGGCCGTGTTGATTGCGCCAAACCGCACTTCGAGCAAACGGCTGCCCAGTTCGAAGGCTCGTCCGTGGAGTGAGCGGTAAACGATGAAGCCGCAGAACAGGCCGCCGAAGAACAATATCTCGGTTGCCAGAAAGAGCCACATGCCGAGCGTGCCAGCCTCGCGTTGCTGTTCCTTGGTCTCGAACTGGTGCGAGACGTCCGCCGGACGGGTGTGAGTGCCCGGAGAGGGAGCGGCCATTTCAGCCACGGGTGGGCACCTCGATTCCCGGATAGTTATACGGCTCCTCGGTCACCACAGGGATCTCCTCGAAATTCTCGGTGGGGGGCGGCGAAGTCGTTTGCCACTCGAGGCCCGTTGCGCCCCAAGGATTAGGCCCGGAGACCGGACCGTAGCGCATGGACCAAATCAGATAGATCAGCGGAATGACGTAGCCGACGGCAAGGATCGAAGCGCCCGCCGAGGACATCACGTTGAGCACTTGGAACTCGGAGGGGTAGACGGCATAGCGTCGCGGCATTCCGAGATAGCCCATCACAAATTGTGGAAAGAATGTGAGATTGAAACCGATGAAGATCACCGCCGCGGCCAATCGCGCCCAGCCATCGGGATAGAGACGGCCCGTAATTTTCGGCCACCAGTAATGAATGCCGCCCAGATAGGCCATGACCGCGCCGCCGACCATGATGTAGTGAAAGTGGGCGACCACGAAATAGGTGTTGTTGACGTGCACGTCTTCGGCCAGTGAGGCGAGAAAGAGGCCCGTTAACCCTCCCATGGTGAACAAGCCGATGAAGCCAAGGGCGTACAACATGGGCGCGGCGTAGGAAATCGAGCCCCGGTAGAGGGTCGCGGTCCAGTTGAACACCTTCACCGCCGATGGTATGGCGACGGCAAAACTCAAAACCGAGAAGATCAAGCCGGCGTAAACCGATTGGCCGCTCACAAACATGTGGTGGCCCCAGACGAGGAAGCTGATCACGGCGATGGCCATGCTCGAGAAGGCCACGAACTCGTATCCGAATATCTTCTTCTTTGAAAAGCAGGTGATGAGCTCGCTGATGACTCCCATTCCCGGCAGAATCATGATGTACACGGCCGGGTGTGAATAGAACCAGAACAGGTGCTGGAACAGAATCGGGTCGCCTCCCAGCGCCGGGTCGAAGATTCCCACTCGGAAGATGCGCTCAAGAGCCACGAGAAACAGAGTAATGGCCACGACCGGCGTGCCCAGAATGAAGATCACGCTCGTCGCGTAGAGGGACCACAGGAACAGGGGCATGCGGAACCAGGTCATGCCGGGAGCCCGCATTTTGTGGATGGTGACGATGAAGTTCACGCCGGTGAGAATTGAGGAGAAGCCATTGATAAAAATTCCGAATATGGCGGCGACCACGTGCGTGTGGGAATACGCGCTGCTGTACGGCTCATAAAACGTCCAGCCCGTGTCCAGGCCTCCGGCCATGATCGTGTACAGGATGAGCAGAGAGCCGGTAATGTACAGGTACCAACTGAGCAGGTTGAGCCGGGGAAAAGCGACATCGCGCGCGCCGATCATCATGGGCACGAGGAAATTTCCGAGCACCGCCGGAATCGACGGAATCAAGAAAAAGAAAACCATCACGACTCCGTGGATGGTGAACATCTTGTTGTATGTTTCCGGCTCGAAAAGCGCACCCTGCGGCTCGATCAGGTGAATGCGAATGAGCGTGGCGGCCACTCCGCCAACGAGGAACATAAAGGTTATGGAGGTGAGGTAGAGGAGCGCGATCCGTTTGTGGTCGGTGGTCAGCAGCCAGGACTTGATGCCGTATGTGGCATTGAGGTAGTTGACGCTCGATCCCGATGACGGCGCAGGAAGATCTGCCACGGCTGTGCTGCTACTCATGGATTGGGCGTCCTTTCTTGCGCTCCCAACGACTTGATATAGGCCACGAGCTCGATGACCTGCTCTTCGTCCACCTGTCCCTTGAACGTCGGCATCACCGGCGGGTAATTGGGCAGCGGAACGGAATCGGGGTTGACGATGGCTTGGCGGATCAAAGCTTCGTCGGCCATGCGCGTCGAGCCGTCGCGCAGCTTTTCCGGCCTCCCGTACATCCCGACCAGCGACGGACCGAGTCCCGTATTGTTCGGCGTGTGGCAGCCTGCACAGCCGAGATCGTCGAACAGACGCTCGCCCTCCTGGGCCATCGATGGGTTCTTCTCATTGCCTGCCAGCCATGCGGCATAGGCGGTCGGCTCCATGACGTGGATCCAGCCAATCATTTTCGAGTGGCCCGCGCCGCAGTACTGCGTGCAAAACAGATGGTAATCGCCGACCTCGGTTGCCTTAAACCAGATCTGCGTATACCGGCCGGGGACCACGTCCTTCTTGATGCGGAACGCGGGGATAAAGAAGCCGTGAATGACGTCCTGTGAAGTCATGGTCAATTTAACGGGCACGTTGACGGGTACGTGAAGCTCGTCGATTTCGCGCGGCCCCTCGGGATGTTGCAGGTGCCACATCCATTGCTTGCCGATGACGAAGATCTCCGTGGAAGCCGCCGGTGGCCGCGAGTTGCGTACGTACAATGCGGACGCCCAGACGAACAGCCCAGCGCAAATTAACATGGGAAACACGGTCCAAATGATTTCCAGCGGGATGTTCACGATGATCTGTTCGGCCCTTTCGTCCTCGGATCGGCGCCGGTATTTGACCATGAAGACGAAAATGATCGAGAAGATCAGGATGGTGAAGAACAGGGTGATGGCCGTCAGCGTGTAATGCAGTCGGTCAAAGTCATGCGCGATGCTCGAAGCCGCCGGCGGGTGGAGCGGAATCAGCGCCCGAATCGAGCAGCCGGAATCGAACATGAGATGGGAGAACGCGATCATGATTCGGCCCTTTGCAATCTGCGCCGTGGACAGAGAGGGGTCTCGACCGTCATGCCCGGCTCCCCGGCAAGCCGTAATGTTCGCGGCGGCTCAGAACGAGGATCAGGCCTCCGAGCACCAGGATCGTGATTCCGGCGGCGATTTGAAGGACGCGGGAGATGATGACGCCATATTTGCCGGTTTCCGGATCGTAGTGGTAGCAGAAGAGCAGAACCGCATCGACCGGCGTTCCGATCCTGCCTTCCGAGGCGTCTACGAGCCCTAGCCGCAGCTCGCGGGACGAGTAGCTGATGCCGTAGAAATACTTCGAGATTCTGCCTTCCGGAGTCAGGATCATGATCACGCTCGCGTGCGCAAACTGCTTCGATTCCGCATCGTAGGCGTATCGGAACCCGACGGCCTTCGCCAGGGCCTCGATCTCGGGTTCATCTCCGGTGAGAAAATGCCAGCCTTGTGCCCCGCCCGCACGCCCATACATCCCGGTGTAGAGTTCGTGCTTGGCTGCAGCGAGTACAGGACGTTCGCTGGGGTCAATGCTCACGGTCACCGCCTCGTAGTCCTTGCCCAAATCGAGCGAAAGCCCTCGCAGGCTGCGCTCGATGCCGTTCAGCACCTGGGTGCACAGCATGGGACAACCGTAGTAGACAAGCGACAAAACAACCGGCTTACCGGCGAAATATTGCCCGAGCTCGACGGGCCGTCCAGTTTCATCCCGGAAGGTGAGACTGAGCGGAACGGGTCCGTTCAACTTTTGATCGACGCCGACCTTTTTTAGCAATTGCGGACGAACTCCGATGTCCTGGATCGGGCCAGGAATTTGAGCGACTGTCACTGGCGCGAGCGCGCATCGAACACAGACGAGAAAGGCAAGAACGGTCAATGTAGGTGGGAAACGCCGGGAGGTCCGTCCGTACATCGGTAGATTCGAATTCGGCCTATTTGTATCCATGTTCCTGCTACGCCTATGCACAATCCGCGATCAACGACTCGAACCAGCATCAGACGGTTGAGCGACGAACGCGCACTGGCCTCCCACGCCGGTCGGTTGCGGAGTCCGAACGGTGAATTCGGGGGCTTTGGCCGCCTCGACCACCTCGTTGGCTGAGATTTCGCCAGCCGGTCGGGCGGGTAAACCCTGTTCGAGGAGCTTGTCCATCGCGCGCTCGATCGGTATATGTACGACGCTCTTCTGCTGGTCGACCCATCCATAGCTATTCAGCATCTTCAACTGCTCGTCGCAAAATGACTTGAGGTCCCGGTGCGGGTGGACCTGGAGGCGCGGCTCGGGCGGCTGCGTGCGAGGCCGCTCGAACCCTGTAGGCGACGGACCGGGCGGCGAGAGGGCGTAGAGATGATTAAAGGTCCATTTCATGCCGAACATCACCAGTACCAGAAAGGCGGCCATCCACAGGGCGAACTGAAGCAGCCCGCGAACATTCGCATCGCGGCGCTCGTAGCCCTCCTCGCGCCTCGGTCGGTGCTCAGTCTCCGGGCTCATGTTCGAGCGCTCCTTCGAATCGCGGGTCGTGCTGAGGCAAAAGCGGCCATCTCCTGAGCTGCCACAGGAAAGCGGCGACCCAGAGACCTCCAATCGCCACCAGGGCCAAGAAATTTAGCACGTGCAAATGGGGCCCGTTCTGCTGGTCTCGGAAGCCGGGAATCACCAGCCAGTAAACATCCAGCATGCTCAAGAGGAATACGCCTGCAGCGATGAGCGACAGCCGATCGAGCCGTCGCTTCAACGGCCGTTGAAGCAGCAGCACAAAGGGAACGGCAAAGTGCAGAACGATCAGGACGAGGGCGACTACGGCCCAACCGCCGTACGCGCGAGTCCGATACCAGGGAATCTCGTCGGTCAAATTGCCTTCCCAAATGACCAGGAACTGAGAAAAAGCCAGATACGTCCAGAGCATGACGAAGGTGAGCATCAGATTCCCGAGATCATTGTATTGTGCCGGGGCCACGCACTCCTTGAGCGGCGGTTCACCAGAAAGCATCCGCAGAACAAAAATGATGAAGCAGATGGCGGCGAGCGCAGCAACCACCATAAAAATCATCCCGTAGATGGTCGAAAACCAGTGCGATTCGATGGACATGACCCAGTCGACTGATGCGTAGGTCACCGCAAGGCCCCAGAGGATCAACCCAGGGCCGCTCATGAATTCCATATGTCCGGCCAGAGCCGGATCAGCCGTGCGGTCCTGCCGCTCCGACCACCGGTTGAGGAGAAATGCCAGCACAAACCAGATCAGAAAATAAACGATCGCTCGCACTAGGAAGAAGTCCGGATTCATGTACGGCCGTTTGTATTGGAGAACGGGATCGGCGCTGACTTCTTCCGGACGAGCCCATGGATAGAGCCGGGAGAGTCCAAAAAGAAGCGGGATGAACAGCACGGCCATCAGCGCGAAGGTGCGGGACCCGGCCTCAAGCAGCCGGCGAACCGGGTAGCCCCACCATCCACCCGTCAGGTGGTGCATCATCAAAACTCCCAGGCAGCCGACGGGAACCATGAGCCAGAATACGAACGCAAACAAATAGGACCGGAAGAATTCTCCCGGCGCCAGGATTCCGAAGATGATGCACAGCACAATCCCGGCCGCGCCTGCAGCGAGTGCCGTTTTCCAGATGCGCTCGTAGGACGCCGCGAGTCTGTCCGGCACGCTCACGGCTTCTCCTGCCTTTCGGCCCCCAATTTGCCGGACGGCGGATGATTCGCCGGACCGTTCGGCAGGGGGCCCGCGGTGAGCTTTGCGCGCTGGTTCGCCGGAACATCCCCGATTGTGCCGTTCCGGCTGAGCTCGAGCGCGCGAATGTAAGCGGCAATACGCCAGCGATCTTCGGGCGAAATGCGCGATCCGTAGCTATACATGGCGCCGAACCCGTTGGTCATGACCTGGAAGAAATGGCCAACGGGAGCGTCGCGCAGGCGCTGGATGTGATAGGAGGGCGGGCGGGGGAAACCACGCTGGACGATCATCCCCTTGCCGCTCCCGGTGTAGTCGTGGCACGGGGTGCAAAAGATGTTGTACTGTTCGCGGCCGCGCTCGAGATCTCCTCGAGTGATCGGAAAAGGGAAACGGTTCGAGACGACGCCGTTTTCTTTGCCGGCGAACATCAGTTCGTCCATGCGCAGTTCGCCGCGGGCGACGGTTCCCTCGACCACCGGGCGCTCGGAACGTCCATCGTGGAAGAACGCAGTCGGCTGATCCGGGAGGTATTTGGGCTGAATGTGCATGTCCAGCCGGCAGCCGCTCAGCGAGCCCAGCGCAGCAATCGCTGCGAGCCAGCCGATTCGACCCGCGCGGCGCGCCCACAGGGCCTGGCCCACCCGCAATTTGAACTCAGACCTCAATTTCAAATACCCCCTGCGAATCGAGACTTTCAAGAAAGGCCCTCGTCTTCGCCAAATCGAACTTCTTGTCGCGGGCCTTGATGCACAGGAAAAACCGGTCGGTTGAGGCGAGGGCGAACCTGGGGACATTGAAAACCGGGTGATATGGCGTGGGCATGCCGTTCAGTGCCAGCATGCCGAAGGTGGCCGTGAGGGCGGCGCCCAAAATCGTGAGTTCAAACGTAATCGGAATCCACGCCGGCCAGCTGTTGTAAGGACGCCCGCCGATATTCCACGGCCAGCTGATCACGTTCGCGTAGTAGCACATGAAAAAGCCCAATAGTCCTCCGGAAATTCCCCCGCAGAGCACCAAAAGCGGAAGGATGCTGGTTCGGAATCCGACCGCTTCCGCGATTCCTTCGACCGGAAAAGGTGTGAACGCATCGATGGCCCGAAACCCCGCATCATGGGTCTTTTGCGCGGCCCGGACGACCTGTTCGGGCGTCTCAAACTCAGCCAGTAGTCCGTAAATGGCTTTGCGTTTCATGGCCGGCTAACTCTCGAGCTCCGGATTCGGATTGCGGATGCGTGCCAGATAGGTCGTGCGCGGGCGCGTGTTCAAATCGGCGAGCAGTGCGTAGTTTCGCGGCTGGGCCTTGCGCTGCGCCACGCGACTCGACTTGTCGTTTATGTTTCCGAAAATGATGGCCTCGGCCGGACAGGCCTGCTGGCAAGCGGTCTGGATCTCGCCGTCGCGCACCAGCCGGTTCTCCTCTTCGGCCTCGATCTTGGCGGCATTGATGCGCTGCACGCAGTAGGTGCACTTCTCCATCACGCCGCGGCTGCGCACGGTGACGTTCGGGTTGCGCACCCCGTAGAGGCTTGGCGTTTGGTAATCGGAGTAGAGATAAAAATTGAACCGGCGAACCTTGTAGGGGCAGTTATTCGAGCAGTAGCGTGTGCCGACGCAGCGATTGTAGGTCATGTCGTTCAGACCTTCCGAACTGTGCGTTGTAGCGCCGACAGGGCAGACATACTCGCAGGGCGCGTTCTCACACTGCATGCAAGGGAGCGGCTGGAAGTAAATCTCCGGCGTTTCGAGGCCACCGTGAAAATATGTGTCGATGCGAATCCAGTGCATGGAGCGTTCGCGAGCCACTTGGTCTTTGCCGACCACGGCGATGTTGTTTTCCGAAACGCAGGCTGTGACGCAAGCGTTACAACCGACACAGCGGTTTAGGTCGATGGACATTCCCCACGCATAGCCCTCGTAGGGGAAATTCGGATACAGCGTAAGATTCCTCCTCTCGACATCCTCGGGAACCTGCGCGAATTTCGGATCGCGACGGAACTCCTCTAGCGTGGCGACTTGTACCAGGTCGCGGCGAACAGCATTGACGCTCTCATCGTCGGACTCAACGCCGTGATTGTTGATCAGCCACTGGTGCTGAACGGCGGCGAAGCCGTAGGTCTTGCCGGTCTTTGCGAGTTCGGCCCCCTCGCTCGCGATCCACGGGGCTCGGGAGGTGCGGAGAAGGTAGGCATTGAATCCCATCACCTGGCTCACGTCGCCGCCGGGTCCTACGACGACACGGGGAAGGGCCACGCGCGAGCGTCCGTATCCGAGGTGCAACGTAATCGCATTGTCGACGTGCCCAAAAGCGAAGTACACGCCCCCCTTGACTTCGCGCGCGCCCGATCGAACCGTCACATAATCGCCGTGGTTTAGGCCGTAGTGAACCGCGGTCAGCGGACTCATGAGGACGGCATTGTCCCAGGTGAGCCGCGTGATGGTCTTCGGTGTTTCCTGCAACCAGCCGTTATTCGCGAAACGCCCATCGAAAATCGTGGGGTCGGGACGAAACACAATTTCAAGCTGATTCGGCCGACCGGCGGCCGGCGGGGCCTGCCGCAGAAAATCGGTACGCAGAGGAACGGAGATGGCCGGCAGCGCCGTCTTGGCCATCACCCCGTCGAGCAACGTGCGATCCCAAAAGGCTTCGAATTCGGTCCCTTTTTCGGGGCGCTGGCTCTGCCAATACCCTTTGACCAGCTCGTGTGCGCTCTGCGGCTGGTCTTCGGTCAGCGCGGCGACGAGCTCCTGGAAGGTGCGCCCGTCGTAGAGGGGCGCGATGAGCGGCTGGATGATCCCGATTGTGCCGTCGTAGGCCCGCGCGTCGCCCCAGGATTCCAGATAATGGGTCGCCGGCACGTGCCAGTTGCAGTAGTAGGAGGTCTCGTCCTCATAAAGGCTGGCATGAACGCGCGTTTTGGCCTTGAGCAATGCAGAGCGGAAATCGAGGTCCACCGGCGCGTCGTAGACGGGATTTCCGCCTAGAATCACGAGCACATCGACGCGTCCCTTGTTGAGGTCGCCTACGAGCTCGCCGAGGGATTCGGTCTGGTTAACCGGATACTGCTCGAGTGAATCCGTGTAGTAGACCGTCCGTCCGACATTTCCGAGGGCATCATTGACAGCGTGTGTCAGCGCGTGCACGAGCGGCGGCTGGGTCTCGCCGGCAATGACGAGTGAGGCTCCTCGCGCTCGAAGGAGGTCGCTGGCAATCGCCTGAACCCACTTGTCCAATCCGTTGCTTGTGGCGGGGGCAGCGAGGGAGATTCCGACGGCCCGAGCGAGCTGGCGCGTGAAATCGTCGATTTCGCCCGAGCGCATAGGCAGGCGATGGTCGGCCATTGCCCCCGTGCTGGTGGGCATACTCTCGATCGCGTACAGCCGGTTCAGATTCGCCGACGTATCACCGATCGCGCGGCGCGAGGAGAATTCGCGCGCGTAGCGCACGTGTCCGGGGCCTGCGACAAGAAAATCGGAATCGAGAGATACGATCACATTCGCCCGGTCCACCCGATACACGGTATTGAGCGGCTTGCCGAACGCGAGCCGGGCCCCTTCGCGGGCCGAATCTCCGCCGCAGGGTTCGTACTGGTGCCATTTCGCTTCCGGATACTGGTCGAGCAATTTGCGGATTTGCGCCCCAAGACTCGGCGACGTGATCGTCTCGGTCAAAATGCGCAGGCCGTTGCCTTTGGGCGCGAGCGCAAGCCGCAAATTCCCCATGGCCGCTAGGAATGTGCTCCAATCGCTCACGCCTCCGTCGAAAACGACGATCTGTGAGCGATCCGGGTCATACAGGTCAAGCACAGAGGCCTGCAGGAAAACGTCCGTTCCGCCGAGACTCCCCGGGTGCCCGGGGTTGCCCTCAATCTTTGTCGGCCGGCCCATGTGGCTCTCGACTAGAAGTCCGGTGGCAACACCCTGAAGCGGCATGGAAGTCGCGTAAAACAGGGGTTTGCCGGGCAGGATTTCCTCGGGCGCTCGGACGTAAGGAACAATTCTCTCCGTGGGCAGTTTCGTGCAGGCGCTCAGTCCAGCCAAAGCGGCCGACGCGGCCATGGCCTTCAGAACCTCGCGCCGATTCAGGCCCTCCGCTGCCGGAATTTCCGACGTCGCGCCCTGCGCAAATTCACCGTGCAGAAGTTCTTCAAATTCTCTCCCGCCGCGCAGTTCTTCAAGGCTTCGCCACTCGCGCTTCCCGAGCTCGCCGCTCGGCTGCGGGCGGGCCGCGTCGGGTTCGGCCGGGTGCCTGATCTCAGGTTTCGAACTCATTTCTCGGTTCACCGGTGACATGTATCGCAGTCCTCGAGGCTGCGGATCTTGTATTCCTTGACGAGCCGCCGTCCGAGGGCGAGTTGATCGCTCGGGGGTTGATAGTAGGGATTAAACACCTCGGATTTTGGCCGCACATACGCAGCAGGATTGCGGTGGCAGTCGAGGCACCAGGACATATACAGCGTTCCGGCACGGTAGGTCAGCGGCATATCCGCTATGGGGCCGTGACAGGTCGTACAGCCAATTCCCTTGTTCACATGAATGCTGTGATCGAAATACACGAACTCGGGCAGCGCGTTCACGCGTACCCAGGAAATCGAGACATCGTCGCGGTAGCTGGCGCGCACCGGCTCGAGCATCGAGGCATTGGTCCAGATCTGCGAATGGCAGGTCATGCAGGTTTCTGTGGAGGGTAGGCCCGCGAAGGAGGACTTTTCGACCGAGGTGTGGCAATAGCGGCAATCGATTCCGAGTTCGCCGGCATGGTGGCGATGGCTGAAGGGTACGGGTTGCTCGCGGGAGACACCCTGATCGGTGTACCAGGGCGACATGGCGATCGCGTAAAACGCATAGGTCAAGCCGCCGACGATGAGAATCGCGCCATAGATCGACATGCGCGAAATGAAATTCGTGCTGCGATGAAAAATCTGCGGCATGACGCTCCTCAGAATCCCTTGCCTAAGCGGCTCTCTCCTTTTTCTCGGTTTCATGAACCAGGCCCCGCACCTCGACAATCGAAATCATGGGCAGGAACCGCAGGAACAGGTAGAACAGGGTCAAAAACAGGCCGATTGTTCCCAGAAAGGTCGCGTAATCCCAAATTGTCGGATTAAAGATGGCCCACTTCGAGGGCGTGAAGTCCCGCGAGAGGCTGACCACAATGATGACGAAACGCTCAAGCCACATCCCCAAATTGATGACCAGCGACACAAGGAACAGTTTGAGTGGGCTGTGGCGAACCTTGGCTGACCACAGCGCCTGCGGTATGGCGATGTTGCAGCCAATCAGCGTCCAATAGACGTACTCATATGGGCCGACCATGCGGTTCATGATCATGTAGCGGTCAAAAGGATTGCCGCTATAGAAAGCCATGAACGTCTCCATCATGTAGCCATAGGCCACGATGATTCCCGTGGCTAGCATCACCTTGCCCATGATGTCGAGGTGGCGAAGCGTCACCAGGTCCTCGAGCCCGTAGAACTTGCGGATCGGAATGGCCAGCGTCAGCACCATGGCGAATCCGGAATAGATGGCCCCGGCCACAAAGTACGGCGGGAAAATCGTGCTGTGCCAGCCGGGGACGATGGCGATCGAGAAATCGAAGCTCACCACGGTGTGCACGGAGACGACGAGAGGGGTGGCCAGCCCGGCGAGAAGCAGGGAGGCCGTTTCGTATCGCGACCAGTGCACGGCCGAACCGCGCCAGCCCATGGCGAAGAAGCCATAAAAAATCTGCGCGGCCCGAGTTTTGGCCCGGTCACGCAAGGTGGCAAGGTCCGGAATCATGCCCACAAACCAGAACAGGAGCGAGACGGTGAAATAGGTGGACACGGCAAAGACGTCCCACACCAGCGGGCTGCGGAACTGAGGCCACAGCCACATGGGATTGGGATACGGTAGGAGCCAGAAAAACAGCCACGGCCGGCCCAGGTGCAGCAGGGGAAACATGCCCGCGCAGACCACCGCGAAGATGGTCATGGCCTCGGCGAAACGGTTGATTGAAGTGCGCCACTTCTGATGCAGGAGCAGCAGAATGGCGGAGATGAGCGTGCCGGCGTGACCAATTCCGATCCACCAGACGAAATTGGTGATCGCAAAGCCCCAGGCCACCGGGATCATAATTCCCCAGATCCCGACGCCTTTGACCACAAGGTAGGCGACCGCCGCGATGAACAGCATCAGCAGCAGGAACGATCCGGCAAACCCAAGCATCCAGCCCTTGGTGGTGCCGCGGGTCAGCACGATCGAGCTGATCTTGTCGGTGACGCTGGCGAAGGTCTGCCCAGGCTCTAGCAGCAGGTCCTGTCGTCGGCCTTCGTGCGTCGGTGCATTTTGCGAACCTTCCGAATCCACTCAGTGTCCTTTAGACAGCTGTTGGGGTGGTTGCCTGCGAAACAATGAAGGGCGCAAAAGATCGCTGAGCCGCCGATTCTGGCCGATGACTGGCGACTCACGGTGGGGAACGTTCGAACCTCCGAGCGGGTGGGGTTCCCGCGCCGCCGGGTTCGAACGACTTCGCCCGGGAAACCGGTGTACAGCGGGAACAAGCATAGAGCCGGAACGCACGCGGACGCAAGAGAAACGGGAAAAATTCCGCCGCTCCCAGCGCGAGGCCACCATTTTCCGGAAACCGTCTCAGTCGGTGCGACGGAGCAGAGTCAAATCAGGATCAATCAAGAGATGCGCTGGACGAATTCGCGACGAGAAACGAAAGCTGGTGTCCGGGCCGGTTGTGACCACCGTGCCGAGGCGCTCGGGCTTTTGGCCCTGGCGCGAGGCGTAGATCGGCACGGCGGCCGTAAACAGATCATCGACCTCCGTCTGGTGAATTTTTCCCGTGACCAGGTAACCGTGCTTCCCGACTCGGGTTTCAAACTGAACGGCATACCGCGGAACGCCCGTATTCTTCACCCACTGGTCAAAGAACCAGCCGAGCGAGTGGCCGCCCTCGAGATCCATGGCCGGAGTCATATGCTGCTCGAGGACGCGCTCGAAGTCGGCGGTGGTAAACGACTGAAACCGGTACCGGGAGAGAAAGTCGCGCAGAAATTCGCGAAAGCGAGCATCGGGATCCTCGGCTGAGGGATCACGCAGCATCTCGCGAATCATGTGTACGACCCAAGTGCCCTTGTCGTAGACCACCACGTTGTAGGCGCTTGGGTCCTTCGAGGATTCCAAGCGATAGCCCAGGATCAGCGGACCGGCCTGTTCAATGCTTTCTCCGCTCTCGGGCGCCTTGGCCAGTAAGTCGGAACGGTACCGTTCGAGCCACATTTTCAGCGCGTGTGCGCTGGGCTTTCGGCTGTCCGCATACATGAGCGCTAGGTAATTGGCCATTCCCTCGTTCACCCACACATCCCGGTATGTTGCGGCAGTCGCTATGTTTCCCCACCACTGGTGAGCCACTTCGTGGAACGGCATTACCTCCCGGGCCATCTGTTGGGTGAGCTGCCCAATTCCAGCGCGGTCTTCTGCGGCGGGCGGAAGGTAGGCCAGCGTCGACAGGTAGACCAAACCGGGCCAGCCCTGGCCCACCAGCCCGGGAATCTGAGAGACGGCCAAATCGGAGAAAGGAAACGGGCCGTCCAGATCCTCATAGAACCGGATGGAGCCCAGGATTTGGGCGCCGAGACTTCTCAGGACCGAGGCGGGACGCGGCGGGGGCAGAGCGTCGGTGTGGAGGTCGTTTGGCCGAAATGGGGCCGACCCAGGTGGGAGCGGAAGCGGCAGCGGCACCTCGGAAAGTCGCGCCAGGATTGCGTTCTCGAGCTCCTGGTTGGCATAGAGATCGATGCGCGGCTGACTGGCATTGGCCGTCTCGGCTCGATATTGCCCGAGGTTAAACCCCGCCAGCGCGAACGGCACATCGGAGATCCAGGCGCCCGTTTCAAAGTCGCCGTCCGCATGAAGATCCACGTTTCGACCCGTGGCGACCAGGGTAAGCCGCTTCGGCCATCGAAAGGAAAGATTGAAGGAGGCGAAATGGTGCGTGCCCACGGGATGCGCATACCAGGTTTCGTGCTCGGTGACGTAATCGACCCCGTTTCCGGCATCGCTGATGACCCTGCCGTGGTAAGCAACTTGAAGATGAATTTCTTGCCCTTCGCCAACGGGAGAGGGGAGGACGACGAGCATGGTATCGTTTCCACGGCTCAGAATCTGCCGCTTGGTGAGATCCTCATTTTGAAAATACGGGAGCGGGGATCCGCTCGCATCTTCGACGCTGTCGGCGACGAGCCTTCGCGAAATCTCAAGCGGCAGCACTCGCTGTCCGCCTCGCGTGGCCTTCAGATGCATCGTTGTTGTTCCGCTCAGTGAGAGGTCGTCCGCGATCTTGGTATCGATGCGGTAGTCGAGCGGCACAAACGTATCACTGGAGGCTGGACCCGCATCCAGCGCGCGAAACGAGCACCAGGTGTCATATGAGGGTGCGCCGGCCGAAATCCTCGGCTGCCCGAACAGGACCTGCTCGCTCCTACGGGCATCGACCTGCAAATCGATCTGCCCGTTCGCATCGCTCAGAATTCCGGCGTAGAAATAAGGCATGGGAGCCGTTGACAACCAATCCTCCATGATCCGCAGCGACTGCCAGGAATTGCCGCTGGCGAACATCGGTTCCCACCTGGCCGTGAACTCCGCGTCGTTTGTCGGTTGGCTGCCGGCTTTCGCCAGGTCGCTGGTCATCTCCTGGGCGGTTTCGTCGTCGAAGCGCAAAACCGCGCTGGAGAAGGTCTGATCGAGAATGGGCAGGCCAACAAACTGAGCCAGGGACCGTCTTTCCCCCGCATCGTGCGGCATGGCAATCACATGGCCGCGCCCGGCAAACACAATCCCTGTAACGCGGCCGTCGAGCGGCTCGACAAAAGCAAGCTTCCCCTCGTCGAAGGTGAGGTCAATGACGTCGCGCCGGAGGCTGAGCGATCGGATGGCGTACACGCGGGCCGGATCTGGCCGCAGGGCATTCAGTGCCTGGTAGAGCGCCCGGGGATTGCTCGGAGCGGGCGGTGACGCCGCTTGGCCTGCGTCCGGATAGGGCCCGGCGAAACCGTGCCCGGAGGCGCCTGCCGAGAGCCCCAAGCCCAACAACACGATCAGGGGCGAATATCGTGCGAAAGACGGCACGCACCGACTGTACCGCTTAGGGCAAAGCGCAGCAAGCGACCGCGGAACGGACGGCACGGCCGTTGCTAGACTTTCCCAATGCGACGCCTCGCCCGGGTTGTGTTGCCCCTTTTGCTTATGGCTGCTTCCGCCTCCGCGGACACGATCGTCCTTAAGAATGGACAACGAATCGTCGCATCCCATGTCACCGAGGAAGGCGAGCATGTCAGTTATGAGACCCCGGCGGGACGCATGTCCGTGCCGCGCTCGATCGTCGCGCGGATCGAGCGCGATGATTCCTCGTATTCCTCGGCCGCCCGATCCGTTTCACAAACGGTTCTTTCCGCTCCGGAAATCGCTCCTGTGCGCGGCTATGAAGACGTTTCAAAGTTGACGATTCACGATGACGCGATCGATTTTGTCTATCTGGCGAAGCTGGAAACCGAGGCCCGCTCCGGAACCGCGCAAGCCCTGGCCAAAGTCGTGGCCGCACACTACGTCGCCGCCCAGTTCCTGGCGGGCAAAGGAAGCATTGACGCGGCCGTCGACCACTATCGCCAGGCCCTCGTGTATGCTCCCGACAACGTCGGATTGCTCTTGAATTTGGCCGTCCTTTACCTGCACGAAAGCCAATTCAGCGCCGCTCTTGACCCGCTCGAACATGCCCGCGAGGTGACCCCGGATTCTGGCGCGGAGGCGGCAGCCGTCGCCAAGCTGATGGGATGGGCGTATTACGGTGCCAACAAGATGGATCGCGCGATCGAAGAATGGAAACGCTCCGAGCAGCTTCGCGCCGATCCGGAAGTCGAGCAAGCTCTCGCCAAGGCGGAGCGGGACGCGGCCGAGGAAGAGGCTTACCGTGAGGGCGATACCGCTCATTTCATGCTGAAATATTACGGGGGTGCCGCGCCGGAACTTGCCCACGACATCCTTCGCGCCCTCGAGGACGACTTTCGCGATATCGAGTCCGAGCTCGACTATACCCCACCCGAACAAATCAGCGTGATTCTGTACACCGAGCAGGCCTTCGCCGATATCACCCACGCTCCAGGCTGGGTCGGCGCGCTTAACGACGGGCGGTTGCGTATTCCCGTTCAGGGGCTCTCGAGCGTCACACCGGAGCTGGCTCGCGTGCTCAAGCACGAGCTCACCCACAGCTTTATCACACAGAAGACGCATGGGCGTGCGCCGACCTGGCTGCAGGAAGGCGTGGCGCAATGGATGGAAGGGAAGCGATCGAACGCCGTAGCTGGAGCGCTGCTTGACGCCGTATCGCGGCGATCGGTGCCGAGTCTTGGCTCGCTCGAAGGGCCGTGGATGGGGCTGCCGGCGAGCGCGGTCTCGTTTGCCTATCCCTGGTCGCTCGCCGTCACCGAATCGATCGTGGAGCAGGGCGGGATCGGAGACATCAGCCGGCTGCTTGACAAATTGGCCGAGTCATCTTCGGCTGAAGAGGCCGTGCGCGATGCGCTCCACTGCGATTACGCCGACCTCGAACAGCAAACTGTCGTCTACCTAAAGCGCGAATACCTCGAGTGAAGCGCCCCGCGAGGGCGCCCTTCGGAGCCTAACCCAAGCAGGCGGGGAGTCTCGTGAAACTCTTCCGTCGATCAGAGGTTCAGCCGGGCCACGTGGCGAGGAGGCTGGCCAGGAGGGCGGCCCGTTCGGGCAATCTGGGGATGATGACGTGTTCGCGCGGGCTGTGCGCGCCATCGCCGACCGCCCCAAGACCGTCAAGCGTCGGCACGCCAAGGGCCGCGGTAAGATTCCCGTCCGATCCACCGCCGGTTGCCGCTTCGCCGAGTTCGATCCCCATCTGGCGCATGATCGATTTTGCTCGGGCGAAAAGTCCGCGCACCGCTTTTGTGCGCTCGAGTGGAGGGCGATTCAGTCCGCCGCGAACCTCGACCCGCGCCCCCGGCAAGATCGGACGGAGTTGGCGGATTCTGCGGTCAAGGGCCCCGGAATCGCACAGCCGAGAGTATCGAATGTCGACCTCTGCGCGCGCCTTCTCGGCCACGACGTTCGATACCGTGCCCCCCTGGATCACCGTCGCCTGCACCGTAATTCCTCGCCTTGGATCGTTCATTCTGATGAGCTTGCTGACCTGCAGGGCCAACTCATGAACTGCGTTCACTCCCTTCTCAGGATCGATTCCCGCGTGCGCGGAACGTCCGGTCACAATGATTTCCGCCGTGCCGACTCCTTTGCGTGCCGTCTTCAGGCGCCCGTCTCGCCCGAACGCAGGCTCGAGGACGAGCACGGCGTCGCTGCGCCGGGCCTCGTCCTCTATCGCGCGGCGGGAGGAATCGCTTCCGATCTCTTCATCGGAGTTCCACAGGAAAACAACTCGTCTCGGCACGCGCAGGCACCCATCGCGCAAGGCGTCGACCGCAAAAAGTGCCTGGACGAGGCCCGCCTTCATGTCAAAGGTTCCCGGTCCAAACGCGCGCGCCCCGGAAACGCGAAAAGGCCTTTGGGTAATCGAGCCCAACGGATAAACGGTGTCCAGGTGTCCCAGCACCATGATTTGGCGCGCGACCCTTCCCTGGCCGTCCCCCCATTCCGCGCGCAGGTGGTTTCCCTGCTTGGCGCGCCGCAGGATTTCGACCCGCGCACCTCGCCTTCGCCACTCGGCAGCGACGATCAGGCCGAACCTGTCCACCGCGGCCTTATCGAGGCTCGGCGACTCGCAGCGCACGAATTTCGCCAGGAGCTGCACCATAGCCGCTTGCTCGCGACGCAAGTACGCCAGGATTTCGCGAACTCTCGCTTCTTCCATTTCGCCGCGTATGCTAACAGCGGTCTCGACCGGGCGGCAACGCCGATTCCCCGCCGCAAGGCTTTCGTATAGAATCGTTCGGATCCGCGAGCGAAATCTAGCGCCGCATGCACGGTCCCACCACTCGGAGCGTGCAGAAACCAGAGGCAATCGATGATTCTCGACGTGACCGCCATCCAGAAGATTCTTCCGCACCGCTACCCGTTTCTTTTGGTTGATGCCATCGAAGAAATGGAGCGCTGGAAGCGCATCGTCGGAATCAAGAACGTCACCATCAACGAGGGCTTTTTTCAGGGCCATTTCCCGGGGAAACCGATCATGCCGGGCGTGCTGATTATCGAGTCCATGGCCCAAACCGGCGGGCTGCTGCTGCTTCAGGAAGTTGCCGACCGCGAGAAAAAGCTTCTTTATTTCGTCGCGATCGACAACGCACGCTTCCGCCGGCCGGTCGTCCCCGGCGAGCAGTTGAAGGTCGAAGTCACCGTCATCGCCTGGCGCGGCGACTTCTGCAAGCTCGAGGGTCGTGCCTCGGTGAACGGCGAACTCGCCGCCGAAGCCACACTCATGTGCAAGATGGTTGATCTCGATCCACCCGCCCCAGAGCCCGTCGGGAAGGCGCAGTGATCGCGCATCCGCAACCCCGCAGCAATATCCGAGCTGTCCGGCCATGAGCGAGATTGATCCGCGGGCCAGCGTTTCCCCTTCGGCGCGGATTGGCCGCGGCACACGAATCGGGGCCTACGCGGTTGTCGGAGAGGAAGTCGAACTCGGGGACGGCTGCGTCCTCGAGCATCACGCCGTGGTCCATGGCCCCGCCCGGCTCGGCCCCCACAATCGCATTTATTCGTTCGCGATCGTGGGCGGCGATCCGCAAGACCTCACCTACCAGGGCGAACGCGTGTGGCTCGAGGTGGGCGAGGCCAACGATTTTCGCGAATTCTCGACGGTGAACCGCGGCACCCTAAAAGGCGGGGGCACCACGCGCCTCGGCAGCCACAACCTGATCATGGCCTACGCGCACATCGGCCACGATTGCCAGGTGGGCAGCCAAACCATCTTTGTGAATGGCGCGACCCTCGCCGGCCACGTCAGCGTCGAGGACTATGCCACGATCGGCAATTTCAGTCCCGTGCACCAGTTTTGCCGCGTGGGACGCTACGCCTATGTGGGAGCCCACACGGTGATCACCCAGGATGTCCTGCCGTTTTCCCGAGTCGTCTCGGTGCGCGAAACACGCTGCTTTGGAGCGAACGCCATCGGACTGGCCCGCCATGGATTCTCGACTGAGCGAATGCAGTCGATCGAACAGGCCTACCGGCTCCTGCTGCGCTCGAAACTCAATACCTCGCAAGCGGTCGAAAAGATGCGCGGAACCCTGTCACAATCCGAGGACGTCCTAACTATGATCCGGTTCATTGAATCGGCGGAGCGGGGTATAACTAAGTAGGCGAGCCGGAGCTCGGCGCGTGAACCTCGCCCAGAACGCTGGGGACGACGTGTCCACCAAAGAAGGAAACAATAATTCTTCCGCCTGGGGCTTGATCGCAGGAAACGGGGATTTCCCGTTTCTCGTGCTCGAAGGAGCGCGCCGCCGCGGCATCGAAATGGCGGTGGTCGCCATTCGCGAGGAGGCCTCCCCGGCCATCGAACGCGCCGCGAAACGTGTGCACTGGGTCAGTCTGGGAGAGCTCGGCCGCACGATCTCTTTGCTGCACGAGGAAGGCGTGAAGCACGCCGTGATGGCCGGCCAGGTAAAGCACAACAAGATCTTCAGTGCCATTCGGCCCGACTGGCGCCTGGCAAAACTGCTCCTCTCCCTGCCCTCGAAGAACACCGATTCCCTGATCGGAGCCGTCGCGCGGGTTCTCGAAGAGGAAGGCATCGAGCTGGTCGATTCAACCTCGTTTCTCGGCCCCTTGCTTCCCTCTCCCGGTGTGCTGACCCGCCGCGCGCCCACGGAAGGGGAAGCGGCCGACATCGAATATGGCCGGCAGATCGCCCGGCAGATTGCCGGACTCGACCTTGGCCAAACGGTCGTCGTTCGCGACCGTGCCTGCGTGGCCATCGAAGCCATGGAAGGTACCGATGAAACGATCGAGCGTGCCGCACGAATTACCGGCGGTCAGCGTCTGGTCGTCGTGAAAGTGAGTAAGCCCAAACAGGATATGCGCTTTGATGTCCCGGTCGTTGGCGTGAGAACAATCGAGGTCATGCGCCATTCAAACGCAACCGCCCTCGCCATCGACGCGCGTCGCACGCTGCTCTTCGACCGCACGCCGCTCCTTCACGCTGCCGACGAAGCCGGCATCGCCATCGTAGCCTTTGAGCCGGATGCGCCGGGGAGCGCGGAGACCAGAGGGGAGCGGTGAGCCCGCGTTTAATTCGCGCGGCCGTGGTGGGCGTCGGCGAATTCGGCCGCAATCACGTGCGCGTCTGGCGCGAGACGGAGGGCGCCGAACTGGTCGGCATTGTCGACACAAATCCGGAACGCAGCGAAAGAATCGCGCGAGAGTTCGATACACGCGTCTTGCCCAACACCGCCGCTCTGACCGCCGAGCGCGTTGACGCCGTCAGCCTCGCCGTGCCGACCAAGCAGCACGCATCGATAGGGTGCCGGCTTCTCGAGGCTGGGCATGACGTGCTGGTCGAAAAGCCGATCGCCGCGTCAGTTGACGAAGCCGATGCCCTCGCGGACGCCGCCAAACGCGGCGGGCGCATTCTGCAGGTCGGCCATGTCGAGCGCTTCAATCCCGCCGTCGCTGCCGCACAAAAAATTGTGACCCGGCCCATGTTCTTCGAGGTCCATCGCCTGGGCCTCTTCACGCCGCGCAGTCTCGACATCGACGTTGTGTACGACGTGATGATCCATGATCTCGATATCCTGCTGGCGCTCGTGAGCGGGGAAATCGTGGATCTCAAGGCCGTGGGCATTCCGGTCGTCACCGATAAGGTCGACATCGCCCACGCGCGAATCGAGTTCGCGACCGGAGCCGTGGCCAACCTAACCGCCAGCCGCGTTTCGACCGAGCGCGTCCGCAAAATGCGCTTCTTCCAGGAGCACGAATACATCTCGATCGACTTTACTCGTCAGGACGTGCTGCGCATTCAAGTGAAGCCAGGAGCCAGGGAAGCCGCTATACTGGACGGGCAGCCCGAAATCGGATTCGAGAAATTGCCGACCGTCCCCGAGGAGCCGCTCAAGGCGGAGATTCGTTCGTTTTCCGAATGCGTGCGCGCCAGGCAAGGGCCGCTCGTGGACGCCGCGGCCGGACGCCGGGCCCTTCGACTGGCCGATCGCGTAATGGAAGGCATCCTCGAACACGCCCGGCGCGTCCAAATAGGGGTTTTCACTCCACAGGAAACTGGATGATTTCTCGGACATTAGTACCGGTTGACGTGCGCCCGCCCTCCGCGGACCAGCTGAAGAAGCCTCCGCGCCGCACAACCACGTACATGGACGAGCGGACGGTTGTCCCCCCCGAACTTTCCGACGCGCCGCCCCTCGATGGCAAGTCTTCGATTCCCGACCACCTGCCCCTCGGGGTTTTGGTTGACCGCACGCTCGTTCCCCGCGGCTTGCCCGCCAAGCCCATCGAGAGATCGGCGGAAGCCGACGACTACGTCTCCGTGGCGGTGCTCGATTCTCGCGTGGTTGTTCCTGCCTATGTGGAACCGGTCGCCGAGGAAGAGCTGAAGGAATTTGAAAGACCCCCGGAGATGACCCCGGAGCTGCGCGAGGTCGTCGAACCCGACATCTTCATCACCGGTGATCCGAACCTGCTTGTCGCCGGTGAAGCGAAGCGCAATCCAAAGAATGACGCGATGGTTCGCGCCATGTCTGTCGTGCTGCACATCGCCCTGATCGTGTTCCTTGTTTTCTCACCGAAGATCTTTCCGACTCACCCGCCGAGTGATGCTGAGCTTGCGAACATCAAAAGACAAATGACTTGGATCTCCCCCTCTTTGATTCCCGAGGTTTCCAGGCCCTCGCCCCCTCCCGGACCCAGAATTCGCATCAGCCCGAAGGTTCTGAACAAGGTCGCTCCCCCGGCTGAGAAACCGGCCATCGTCGCTCCGCCGACTCCGTCGCCCGAGCAGCCAGCACGCGAACTTCCCTCTGCTCCCGTGCCGCGTGTTTCCGTGAACCCCACTCCTGCGCCGACGCAGACTGCTCCTCCGCCTCAGCCGTCTGAAGTCGAGCCCATCAGGCCCCAGCCGGCCTCCCCGGGCCATTACAACTTCAATCTGCCCTCGCAGTCTCCCAGCCGCGAGCTTCAGGACCAGCTTCAGGCGGCCATCAAGAACCAAGGGCGCGGCCAAGTCTATACGGCACCCGGAGACGGAGGCCTCGGGCGGGCCGGAGGGGGAGGTGGTGGACGTGGGCCTGGCATGCAGGGCGGCGTCTCGATCCTTTCGCCCACCGACGGTGTGGATTTCAACGGCTATTTGACCCGCTTGGTGGCGACGGTCAGACGCAACTGGTACGCTGTCATGCCGGAGTCAGCCTACATGGGGGAGAAGGGGATTGTGTCGATCACGTTTTGCATAAACCCGGACGGGAGCGTACCGACTCCTGATCCGATTTTGGAAAGAACCTCTGGCCGCGAGCCGCTCGACAATGCGGCCATGTCCTCGATTCGCATGTCCAACCCTTTCGAGCCGCTGCCACGCGAATACAAGGAGCCGTGCCTCAGACTTCGCTTCATCTACTTCTATAACATCCTCCCCGCCGGTTACGCTCAGTAGCCGCCGCTCGAATGCCCAAGCAGTTTGCTTCTGGCCGGCAGAATGAAGCCTTGAAGCGCAAGCCCCGGAAACTCGTCGGTGCGCTCGGGCGCGCCGGCATCATCCGGCTTGTCTTCTCGGCAGTCTGCGTATGAAAGCCCTCGAGCGTCTTGTGGTCATTCTCGGTCCTACCGCGTCGGGGAAGTCTGCGCTCGGCATTTCGCTCGCGCGGAGGCTTGGAGCTGAGATTCTGGTTTGCGATTCAACACAGGTCTACCGCCATTTCGATATCGGCACGGCCAAGATTCCACTCGGCGAGCGAGACGGTATTGCGCATCATTTGCTCGACCTGGTCGACCCGCAAGAAGTCTTTACGGCAGGTGATTACAGGCGTGCGGCGCTGGCCGTGCTCGAAGACCTCCAGCGTCGAGCGAAGCTCCCCATCATCACGGCCGGAACCGGCCTTTATTTGCGTGCGCTCCTCGAAGGTTTTGCCGACGCCCCCGCCCGTTCCGAACAGTTGCGCGAGCGCCTGCGCAAAACCGCGCACAGAAGCGGCCCCGTGCGTCTTCACCAGATGCTCGCCCGCCTCGATCCGGAAGCTTCACGCCGCATCGCACAGCGCGACACACAAAAGGTCATTCGCGCGCTCGAACTGCGTCTGCTGACGCGCAAGACGGTTGGAGAAATTCATCGCAGCGGACGCACGGCCCTCGAGGGCTACCGCATTATCAAGATTGGTCTGCTGCCCCCGCGCGCGGCTCTCTACGCCCGGATCGACTCCCGTGTCCAAAACATGATGGCCGCCGGTTGGCTCAACGAAGTTCGACGCCTCATCGCACTCGGAATTCCCCAAGATGCGAAGCCGTTCGAATTCATCGGCTACGCGCAATTGCGCCAGCACTGGGCGGGACAGATGCCGCTTCCCGAGGCCATCCGGCGCATTCAGCAGGCCACGCGGAATTTGGCCAAGCGGCAAATCACCTGGTTTCGAGGGGAGTCCGCCGTAACCTGGTTTTCCGCATTCGGGGACGATCCCTGCGTCGTCTCCCAGGCCTTCCGTCTCTTTTCGAGGGCCGAGTGAAAAACCGAGGACGGGGCTCGGAAGAACCTCCGCCCGTCCCGGGCAATGCTCCTCAGAACAGCGTTGCGGCCAGCACGACCACGTCCCGGTTGTTTGCTATCGAGAAGCTCTTCACGATTTTCCACGGATTGAGACGGAATCGGTATGCGTAGAGGTTAAATGTCCGGTCATCCTGTGACCCGTCGAAGATGTCTCGATACGGCATCGCTACGGCGATGATTTCGCCGGGGAAACTCTGCGGCACAAACCAGTCGCTGAAGCTTTGTGTGATCACCTCGGATGTTCCGTCGGTGTAGGTGATCGTGACGTTTTCCGTCTGGCTGCCCTGGACACCCGTGGCAAGCAACGCCAGTCGTCCGAAATGCCCGTGCGGCAAGGGCACGGGGGACCCGGTGGCACTGACGGCGTCGGGTCGATTGGCCGGTCCGAAGACAAACCGTATCAGGTCGAGCACGCGCGAGTGCGTCAGCGCATTGGCGGAATACGCGGCGCCGCCGCCGTCCAGCCCGCCCGAGGAGGAGAAGGTGCTTCCATCGGTGTAAATACCGGAGACGTTGTAGGAGGAGGAGAGGTTGACCGGCAGTCCCAGACCGCCTGGTCCAGTTGCGGCGCTCACTTCGAGGGTGATCGTTGCCATCTGCTTGATCTTTCCCGATTTTCCCGTGACGGTGACGGAGAAGGGCCCTGTTTGGCTAGCCACAAAGGCGCTGAAGTAGAGAGTCGTTCCCGTCGAGGATCGATCGGGATCGAAGAAGGCGAACACGCCGTCGGGGAGGCCAGACAAGCGGAACGAAACCTGTCCGCTGAAGCCGTTGATAGGCGTGATTGTGATTGCGGCATTTGTGCTCGATCTCTGGTTGAGGAACACGCTGCCCGGGGCGTTGATCGAAAAGCCCGGAAGCTCGAGCGTCACATAGGTCGTGTGAGTTAAACCGTCGCTCGTGCCCGTGACAGCAATCAGGAAATCGCCGCCCGGCGTCAGATCCGTCGTTGAAACTCTGAGTGTGGCGGACGGAGCTGAAGCGGTGAGAGTTGTCGCACTCAAACTGGCGGTTACGCCGGCCGGTGAACCGAGGGCGACGGCTGTCAGGCTCACCGTTCCGCTGAAGCCATTCACGGCGCTCAAGCTCACGGTTGAAGTGCCTATACTGCCTTGCGTGACTTTCAACGCGCTGGGCGATGCAGTGAGTTCGAAATTCGCCCCCTTTGGCACCGGAGCGAGAGAATCAAGCAGCCCTGAACCATTCGGCGATCCCCATCCGGTCACCAAGTCGTAGCCGAGCACGGCCGAGAACATGTCGGGGCTGCCGCTGTTGAAATTGTTGCCGGCAGTGATGTCGTGGAAGGCGTTGTCGTAGTTTGCGGTTTGGCCGATTGAATAGATCGTTGGATTCAAGAATCCGATCAAGTTTCCGTCCGCCTGCTGGTTGGCCAGCGCTAGAAAGCCCGCCCAGCGCGGGGCGGAAAGGCTCGTCCCGCCGACACCTGCGAAACATCCGCCGTTCGAGCACCAGATGTTGTCTGTGTTTGCTTCCGCGGCAACATCGGGAATATTTCTCAGCGTGGCTGATCCCTGGTTCGTCGCGTTGATGACTGGGATTTGGTAGCTCGGAATCGCGAATCCGTTGGTGCTGAATCCCCCTCCGCTTCCGATCCACCCCATCTCAGACACCCAGGCCTGTGTCGGCGCACCACTGGTCGTAAGATCCGTTCCGCCCGCTGCCGTAATCAGCGGGTCATCGGCGGGGTAAAAGATGCAGCCATTCAGGTTGCTGAAGTTCGCGCAATCGGCGGGAACGCCGTAGTAGGCCCCACCGTCGCCGGACGCCACAAACAGATTCTGGCCCTGTGCCGCAAATTCCATGAAGATCGGTTCGTCCGAGGAAGGATCGGCGGGGAGAAATCCAAACGAACAGCTCAAGCTCTTGGCCACATCGTCGTTAGCCATCTGGTTGAACATGTCCGTGTCGTCGGTGCCTTCATAGACGATCACGGCAGAGAGGCCGGGTGCCATGGAGATGGCCTGCTCGATGTCAATCGCTTCCTCGCCGTCATCGCATCCGGCTCCGCAGATTCCGCTCACGCCATCGAGCAATTCCGTAACAATCGGAACGTTCAGCGGCTGATTGACCAAGCTGAAGTAGGCTTGCACATCACTCAGGTTAAACGGACCGAACTCGAATAGTCCGACGGCTTGGCCTGCACCGGTCAGCGCCGTGCCCGGGGCATACGCGGCCCTCATATCACTGCCGATGAAGTAACACACTCCGCCGAAGCAGAACGAGCCGGTCTGGTTCGCGCGCACCGCCTGGCTGCTCGGGGAAATGTCATCGGCCCGCGTAATCTGTTTGACCGTCTGCCGGTTCAACCCCATGGGACGCGGTGGCTCCATATTGTTGAGGCCGCTCACGCCCTGAATCGGAACCCCCTCCTCGACCGATGGTTCGGAATCGGGGGCATGAAAGGTTCGATTCTCGCTGGGGTGCTGGAATATCTCGAGGGTCACGCGAAAGGCCTGATTGATCTGCTGGACCGTTCCGCTGACGTCCAATACCAGGCGGTTGGGGGTCGTGTTGGTGACCGTCAGCCCGTACTTTTCCGCGAATTGGATGGCCTTCTGGTAGTCCTCCGGGGTGGGTCCAAACTCGTTGGTAAACTGCTGAACGGTAAGGAAGTGGCGATAGCTGGGACTGTTCGGGTCGTAGAGCTCTTGGATGAGTGTGCTGAGTTGCGGCTGATTTCGCAGGGAGAGCGTCAGCGCCAAATTGAGTTGCTCGGAACCCGACATTGTGCCGATGGGCCGAGCTGACGGTGGAGCAGAGACGTGCGTTGGCAGCCGCCGTCGCTGCTGGGAGAGAGACGGGGTGGAGAAGGCTAGGACAGCCAGAGCCACCAAACCACTTCGTGCCCCGAACGATGCGGAACGATGGACAGAAAGTCGAGTCATGCGCATTCTCCCTGTTTTCGCCTGTATTTGGCTTCTGCGGGCGTGCGTCTGAGGCCCCGAGGTCGGAGCCTGCGATCGATGTCGACCGTGCACCTGGTCCCGTACTGACAAGAGGGGGCGGGGACGCCCGAGCGAAACTAGGACAAGGCCAGCCGCGAGTCGAGCACACCACTCGCCGTCTGAGCTGTCAATGCCCCCTGCATGACCTTTATGAGGCTAGAAAACTCATTGAAACAACGCGGCTTCGGACAATTTCTTCCCTCGCGCGATGAGTGGCCTGAGATGTGCCCGGGCGGTCAGCGCGCCGCGAACCGATGGTTTGAACGCGGAGGAAAGCGTCGTATAATCTCAAAAGATGCGATTTAAAGGTTGGAACGTACCGACCCCATGCTCTTGCGTACCTGAATGAAATCCGCGCGCCCCCTGGATAACCGAGAACGAGTGTTGCTGGTCGGGGTTGGCCTCAAGAAACCGCACCGCGGTGCGGGTGCTTCGACGGCCGCCGGACGCGATTCCCTCGCCGAACTCGAGGAACTCGCTACGAGCGCGGGTGCGGACATCTCCGGAACGCTTTTCCAGGTTCGCGACGCGCTCGATCCGGCCACATTGGTCGGCCGCGGCAAGCTCGAAGAAATCCGTGCCCAGGCCGATTCCCGCGACGTGCCGCTCGTGATCGTCGACCACAACCTCACGCCCGTTCAGTTGCGCAACATGGAACGAGCCATCGGACGCCGGGTGATCGATCGCACCCAGCTCATTCTCGATATCTTCGCTTGCCACGCGCGGACTCGCGAGGGCCAGCTTCAAGTTGAGCTCGCGCAATTGAATTATCTTCTGCCGCGCTTGACTGGTCGCGGCGAAGAGCTTTCGCGTCTGGGCGGAGGAATCGGCACGCGCGGGCCCGGCGAACAAAAGCTCGAAACCGACCGTCGCCGCATTCGTGCGCGCGTCGCAAAGATCCAGGAGGCCATCGAGACCGTTCGCCGCCAGCGCTCAACTCGCCGGCGTGCGCGTCAGGCTGTACCCCTGGGCATGGTCGCTCTGGTTGGCTACACGAATGTGGGGAAATCGACACTGTTCAATGCGCTTTCCCACGCCGACGTTCTGACTTCCTCGAAGATGTTCGCGACGCTCGATCCCACCATTCGCGCGATCCGCCTGCCTTCGCATCGTCGAGTCCTTCTGTCCGACACGGTCGGATTCGTTCGCGATTTGCCGCCCGACCTGGTCGCTGCGTTTCGCGCAACGCTCGAGGAGGTCGAGGAAGCCGCCTTGATCTTGCACGTCACCGATATCTCGAACCCTCATCACGCCGAGCACCATGCGGAAGTCCTGAAGGTGCTTTCCGAACTCGGCGTGAAGGACCGGGCGCGCCTCGAGGTGCTCAATAAAATCGATCGATTGAGCGAACAAGAAGCCGATTCACTTCAGACCACCAACGGCCACCCTAATAAATGCTTCGTTTCGGCTTCGACCGGAGAAGGACTCCACGATCTCCTTCAACGCATCGACGAGGCCATGCCTGTTGATCGCCTCGTGCGTTTGCGGCTGTATATACCGACTTCCGACGGCAGAACTCTCTCGCTCGTGCACGCGGGCGGCCGCGTTCTGCACCACGAGGTCTCCGGCGATTGTTTCATTCTCGATGCCGACCTGCCCGAATCCCTGGCCCAGCGCCTCGATGAGTTCACCCGGGAGGCGGTCCGAGAGGACAGCACCCGCTCCGCCCGCCCCTGAGGGCGCCAAGGGGCCACGAACTACACCAAACAGTCACGACTCACCCCAGATACCCAGTGGCGGACCCGGTGGAAAACTCTGTGGAAAAAGAACGGCCGGTCGCCGTCACGGATTCGAGATGCTTGCGCCTGACGCGCTCGGCGGGGAAGGCCCTCCGACCAGCGGTAACTGACTAGACGGAAAGGAGTTACTTCAAAATCTCGACACCCCCGACGAACCCGTGCGAGGAGCTGCTCACGGGCACCTTAACCCTTTCTGGAATTTTGCACAGGTTTGCAGCAACTGCTGTATCTAAGCCCCAGCTTTTCCTGTATTTAGTTGCAGCGACATTGTTGCGTCGGCCGTTTCGTCCCGGCCCTAAAAGCATGCCCTTCGATGCCTTCAAAACCGTCGGTACCGTTGACTCAAGCAACTTTCGAGGGCTATAGTCGCTAGGCCGGCGATATTCTCCGAGAGCAGCGATGAATTTGCCTAACAGCTTGACTGTCTTGCGGATATTTTTCGTGCCGGTGCTCGTCGTAGTACTGCTGACTCGTCAGCCAAACTTTAACTTCTTCGGCCTGCCCATTGATTTCGAGGTTCTCGGTGTACTGATTCTCCTGATTGCTGCCGCAACCGACGTGATGGACGGTTATCTGGCGCGCTCTCGCAAGGAAATCACGACGCTGGGAACCCTGCTCGATCCGATCGCGGACAAGCTGCTGATCTCGGCGGCCTTCGTTTCACTGGTGGCCATGAACCTTGTGCCCGCCTGGATGGTCGTGATCATCATCGGCCGCGAATTTGTGGTCACCGGACTGCGCGACATCGCCGTTTCCGAAGGCCTGGTCATTCCCGCCTCGGCGCTGGGCAAAACGAAAATGATCCTGCAAGTGATTGCGGGCTGCGCGGTGATTCTGACCGCGAAGTATCCGGTGCTCAGAGGAATCGGACTGGGCCTGATGTGGCTGGTGGTTTTGAGCGCGATCGCCTCGGCCGTTCATTATTTCCACATGTTCTGGACGCAGATCAACGTGCGCGTTCAGCAGCGTCACAGCCACGTCGTGCTCGTTGAGCCAGAAGAGAAGCCGCAAGATGTCCCGACTCGCTGAAAGCGAGAGGAGGTCGCTCCTTGAAATCGCGCGCCGATCACTGGTCGCCGCGGTTCATGGATTGACCTTCGATGAACAGCCCCCCTTGAGTGAGAATCTGCGCACGCCGGCCGGGGCATTCGTCACTCTGTGGCATGGCCCGCGGTTGCGCGGATGCATTGGCCAGTTTGCCGGCGCCGAGCCGCTCGCCCAAATCGTCGCGCACTGTGCCCGGTTGGCCGCGCTGGAGGATCCGCGCTTCCGCTCGGTCGCCAGGGAGGAGCTCGACGACCTCACCATCGAGATCTCGGTTCTTTCAGATCTTGAGGAGATCGCGCCGGAGGACATCCGTGTCGGGCAGCATGGTCTGGTGGTGACCAGCAGCGCGGGCCGAGGCGTCCTTTTGCCGAAAGTCGCTGCGGAATTTGGCTGGACGGCGGAGAGGTTCCTTGAAGAAACGTGCGTCAAGGCGGGTCTGGAACGCGACGCTTGGCGAAGCCGAGGAACAGTGATTCAAGCGTTCACGGCCGAGGTCTTCAGCGAATCGGCCGCGAACGCCGGTGAGTGCCCCGCAGAGCGCTATTCGATTTCGACGTAATCCCCCGTGTAGATTTCGTGCAGGGTGAAGGTCAGTAGGACGACGGAGGCGTTCGGGGAGGTGCGCACCACCACGCCTTCCCCCAGAACTTCGCGGGGCGTGTCCTTCCAGTCCCACTTGCTGGGGACCGATCCTAGCCCGAACGTGGGTCCCCATTGGCCCTCTATATCAAACGCAAACCGGTAGGTCTGGTACACCCACTCATGCTCGGTTCCCGTGTAGCGGAACACCCGAAAATAATCTCCGACGCGAACGCCCTGATTCACTCCAAGGTTCACATAGACAACGTCAAAGGTGCCGAGCTCTTGTTGGAAGTTCTTGCCTTCGATCACCATGGCCTTGGCTTTGCCGCTTTCCGGGGCGAACTGGTCGAAGTTGGCCTCCGACTTGAGAGGCGGCGCCTTGCGTTCTTCGAACGGCAGAATGATGTCGCCGCGCTGCAGGTAGTTGCAGGCGTGGGTCACCTGGGCAATGGATGTGTTCCTCTCGACGACGACCACCTTCACGCGTCCCTCGTCCTGCCACACCGTTCCCATTTTTCGCAGGATCGAGTACTGCCATTTCGTCCATTGGACGTCCCGGGCCGGGTCCTCGGCTGGCCGGACCACCGAAAACTCGTCCCCCACCTTCGTGCCCTGGTTGCTGCCCCGGTTTAGGTATACGTAGTCGCCGTAGTCAAAGGTGATCGCGTAGGTCGAACCTTCTCCGCTGATCACGTAGCTGCTGTGCGGAACATGCTCCGTGGTCACCGTGCCTGAACAGTAGAGATCATTCTCGATGGCAACCGGCGCTCCGCTTTCTGCCTCGTTTTGGGCCAGTGCCACCCCGGCGGAGGAGGCCAGAAGAAGTCCGATGAACGCGATTTTTCCGCGCATGATTCATGCTCCTTTAAAGGACATTCGGGTTGTTCGACCGAGCCGCGGTCAAAACGTCGTACGCCGTCCCGCCATGTTCAGCGCTGCCCTGTGTGGCGGCCCAACTTGGCGTACAAACTCGCTTACGAATCGACCGTAACATCCACCTCGAGGAGGGTCAAGACAACCCTCCGGCAGCCTTTACACGTTGTGCAACGCATGGTACAAGCCTGAACTTCCCTGTACGAAAGGCCAGGGACGCGCATTTTTTGCCGGCGGAGATTGGCGGTTGCCTTTAGCCCTGGCGTTTCACCCCATGATTGGCGAGCACAACATCTGCGCCGTTGTGGCCGGAAGGGACGCGCGCGCCATGCGCAGGCAGCTGGAAGGTGCTCTGGTCGCGCGCAGCCGGGTCATCGAGCTGCGGCTCGATTGGCTCGGAAACGAACGCGAAATGGGCCGCTTCCTTCGCGCATTGGCCCCGCACTTGGGACCGAGCCGACCTGCGCGTCGGGCCACCCTCATCGCGACGTGCCGTCGCGTGGTGGCCGGAGGAAATTTCCGCGGCTCGATCGCCAGCCAGCTGGCCTATCTGGCCGAAGCTGTTCGCGCCGGTTGCGAATGGTACGATCTTGAGATTGAATCGATCCGCCCCTGTCCGCGCGAATTACTCGATGCACTGCTCGGCGAGGGCCGCCGCCTTGCCTCCGCCCATTTCTTTCACGGCATGCCACGCGATCTGCGCGCGGTCTACCGCGAACTCCGGCGCACTCGCTCGGCCGCGGTCAAGCTCGCCGCCCGTTGCGACTCTCTCGCCGACGGGCGCAGGCTTCTGAGCCTCGCTCGCCGGAAACCGAACGTCGTGGCGATCCCCATGGGAGACGTAGTGCTCCCTCTGCGCGTCCTCGCCTTGCGGGAAGGCAGTGCTTTGTCCTATGCGCCGGTGGAAACCCCGACCGCTCCGGGGCAGGTATCGCTTGAAGAAATGAAGAATCTCTATCGCGCCGAGCGCCTCAATCGCCGCACGGGCGTGTACGGCATTGTGGGCCACCCCGTCGCTCATTCGCTTTCCCCGGCCATGCAGAACGCCGCATTCGAGACGAGCCGCATCAATTCGGTGTACGTTCGGTTTCCGGTGCGCGATCTCGACGATTTTGTTCGCGCGATCGTGCCCATGGGGATTCGGGGCTTCAGCGTCACCCTGCCGCACAAACAGGCGATTTTGCGCCACCTCGACGGGTGCGATCGGCTCGCCGCTTCGATCGGCGCGGTCAACACGGTCGTCGTGCGAGGCGGCGGAAGACTCTACGGCTACAACACCGATTATGTTGGCGTGCTCCGCGCCCTCGGGCCGCGCCTGCCGCTTCGCGGCGCGCGCGTGCTGATCCTCGGAGCCGGCGGCGCCGCGCGGGCGGTCGCCTTTGCTCTGACCTGGGCGGGCGCCTTCGTTTCAATTTGCGCACGACGAGCCAACCGTGGTCGGCAACTCGCCCAAGCGGTCCGCGGGGAAGCCATCGAGCGGGCTGGGATTCGCCGGCGATTCTTCGATGTGATCGTCAACTCGACTCCCGTCGGCATGTACCCGCAGGTGAGCGATTCCCCGCTCGAAGCGCGCGATTTGAATTGCCGGCTTGTTTTTGACACGATTTATCGCCCGCGGGCGACCAAGCTGCTCGAGATCGCGGCGCGCCGCGGGATCGGAACTGTGTCCGGCTTGGAGATGTTTGTTGCGCAGGGCGCCGCGCAGTTCGAGATATGGACCGGCCGGCGCGCTCCCGTCCAGGTGATGCGCCGCGCCGCCCTGCGCGGCCTCGCTGGCCCTTTTAGGTCTTCATGATTCGGCCCGACTTTAAGACATTCGTTGGCCTGGCCCGCGAGGGCAATCTCGTCCCCGTCTACGAGACCTTCACCGCCGACCTGTTGACTCCCGTCGGCGCTTATCTTCGCATCGCCCGTCCTGCGCGATACTCGTTTCTCCTGGAAAGCGTCGAAGGCGGCGAGAACATCGCCCGCTATACGTTTGCCGGAGCCGATCCCGTCGAAGTCTTTCGCGCTCGGGGTCGAAACTGCACGCTGGAATCCGTGGCGACGGAAGAGCGCAAGCGATTTGAGGGCAATCCCATCGAGGAGTTGCGCCGGCTCACGCGCCGTTTTCATCCCGTGCGCGTTGCCGGCCTGCCTCCGCTGATCGCCGGCGCGATCGGCTACTGCGCTTACGACATGGTGCGGCTGGTCGAGAGAATTCCCGCGACCGGCCGCGACGACCTTGGCCTCGACGACTGCGTGATGATGTTCTATCTCGGTCTCCTGGTTTTCGACCACGTCCAGCACCGCGTTTGGATCATTCGCAACGTGTTTACCGAAGCCGGCGCCAGCCTGCGACAAAGCTATGATTCCGCCGTTCGCGAAATTCAGCGCACGCGGCGCATGCTCGAATCGCCGCTTGGGCCCGAGCGCCGGAGGGCGGGCCCGGCGCGCATCGAGATACGTTCGAACATGAGCAAGGCGCAGTTTCTCGCTGGCGTGCGCAAGGCCAAAGCCTACATTCGTGCCGGCGACATTTTTCAGGTCGTGCCCAGCCAGCGCTTCTCGACCAAGATCGCCGCCGACCCGTTCGAAATCTACCGCGCTCTGCGCGTCGTGAATCCCTCGCCTTATCTTTGCTTCTTGCGCCTGGACGACGTTTCCGTGGTCTGCAGTTCGCCGGAAATGCTGCTCAAGGTGCAGGGCCGAGATGCGTTTTATCGTCCGATCGCCGGCACCGAGCCTCGCGGCCGCAACGAGAAGGAAGACCGCGAGCTTGAAGCGAAGCTCCTCGCCGACCCGAAGGAGCGCGCCGAGCACATCATGCTGGTCGATCTCGGCCGCAACGACCTCGGCCGCGTGTGCGAATACGGCAGTGTCCGAGTGGACCGGCTGATGTTCGTCGAACGCTATTCGCATGTCATGCACCTGGTCTCCAGCCTGCGCGGCAAATTGCGCGAAGGGATCGACTGCTTCGACGCGCTCATGGCCTGCTTTCCCGCCGGAACGCTCTCGGGAGCGCCCAAGATTCGCGCCATGGAGATCATCGACGAACTCGAGCCTACCCGCCGCGGCATCTATGCCGGTGCGATTCTGTATCTCGATTTTTCCGGCAATCTCGACTCGTGCATTGCGCTGCGCACGCTGGTTGCCAAGGACGGCCGCGCCTACATCCAGGCGGGCGGCGGGATCGTCGCTGACTCGGTGCCTGCGCGCGAATACCAGGAAACCGTCAACAAGGCGCGCGCACTGCTCAAGGCTCTCGCCATCGCCCACGGGAAAGAGGTTTCTTGAGGCGGTGTAAGTCTCGACGTTGCTGCCGCACCTGGCGCCGCACTTCGTCCTTTCTTGACACCCCCCAAGCGCACCTTCAGGGTCACGCGAGCTCTGCGAGTTTTCCATCGTGTCTTCTCAACCGAACCGCACAGTTTCGCTGCGCGTTTCGCCTGGGCTAGGCGACCAGACCAGAGTCATTTCGAAGCTCGCCGGCGGTCTGGCGTACCGGGCGACATGATTTGGGCAAGCTGCCGAGGATAGTCAGCTACGCGCGATGGGCTTACCGAGCTTGGTTTCAGCTTCCGAGGGGCGGGAGGAGGGCGGAGGAGCCGAAAAGGAAAATCATCCCCACGATGAGACTGTACGCCGCCGTGAATCCGACGACGAAGCGTAGCACTCGAGGCTTGGCGGCGCTCATCCCAAATACTCCGACTGCGGATGCGGTCATGAGCGTGTTCATCACGAGCAGGCCGGCCAGGAACATGGAAAGTCCCAGAAAACCGCGGGCAACGCCGCCCAGGTTTGCGGCGAGCAGAAACAGCAGAAGCTGACTTGGCGTTTCCGCCCCCAGGCCGTGAATCACTCCGATACCGAAAACAGCACTTTTGCTATAGGGTTCGTTAGGACCGGGCGTTCTAGGGTCCGCCTCGGTACCGGAAAGCGTCTTCCCTTTGCGCCAAGCCCAGCGGAACGCGCCGATCAGCAAGGCGGCCCGCGAGCGCGGGCGGTAGGATTCCTTCTCTCGCAGCATCGAGCCGAGCACGTACACGCCGAGAACGACCAGCGTCAACCCGACCGCTCGTTCGGCCCAGGAATCGAGTCGGGCAGGCAGCGAGCGCTGGAACCCGATGACCACAGCGCCCAGCACGGCAACCGTGGCGGCGTGCCCGAGCACGTAGAGGAGTCCCATGCGCATGCCGCCAGCAGGCGAGGTCTCCAGGCTCGTGATGTCCGTGATGGCGGCGATATGGTCGTAGTCAAAGCCGTGGCGAAAGCCGAGAACGGCAGCGGAAAGAAGCGCGAGGTCTAAGGTATTCGTCGGCACCGACATGATTTGAACCCTAGCAGAAGGCCAGCGTGATGCGCAATCTGCTTGGCCATCGGTTCGCCGTCAGTCCCCGGGTCTTTCCGGCGGAACGGCTGGGCCCTCGGAGATAATGTAATGGTTGAACCAGGCGAGGTTGCGCTCCCAGCGGTCCTTGATGAATGACGGACGGCGAAATTCATGAAATTCGCCGGGGTAAACCACCAGCAGCGTGGGCACGCCAAGCCGTTTCAGGCTTTCGTACATTTGTTCGCCGTTGATGACGGGCACGTTTGAGTCGCTGTCGCCGCCCACGACCAGAGTAGGAGTTTGGATTTTTTGGACGCGATTGAAGGGCGAGAGCTCTTCCCACAGCGTGCGGTTCTCCCAGGGCAGACCCAGCTCCATTTCCCATTCGCGGACGTATTCGTCATGGCCCCAGTTTGTCACGTAGAGGAATTCGCCGGCGTCGGAAATGGCGGCTTTGAACCGTGTCGTCTGGGTGATGATGAAATTGGTCGAAATCGCGCCGTAGGAATGGCCGCCTACGCCGAGCTTTTGGGGGTCGCTGACGCCTTCTGCCACGGCGTAATCGACCATGGCCATGTCGTCTTCGAAGTCCTTGTGGCCCCAGTCCGCGAAGATGGCCCGGCAGAAATTCTGTCCATAGCCTGACGAGCCGCGGGGGTTCGGCAGCAGCACGACGTAGCCGTTCGACGCATAGAGTTGGGGCTGAAAGTTGAACTCGGCATAGTAGGCCCACACGGGACCGCCGTGCGGCTGAAGAATGGTGGGGTAGCGCACGCCGGGCTTGTAGTCGGGGGGTTTATAGAGATACCCCGCAACGTCGGTGCCGTCTGCGCTTCTAAAATGCACATATTCGACGCTGGCGAGCTGTACCTCGGACAAAAGAGCATCATTCGTCGAGGTCAGTCGCTTGAGTGTGCCGTTCGTTGACAGCAGATAGATTTCGTCGGGGCGGTCCGTCGTGCCGATTTCTGCTGCGACGGCTCCATCTGTTGACATCGAATAGGCATCGAGCATCAGGCGGCCACCCAAAGGGCGTGTGATCTCACCCCCCGCAGCCGGAATGCGCAAAAGATTCTGGGTGCCGTCGTCGTCGGCAATGAAGTCGATGAACCTGCCGTCAGGCGAAAAGTGCGGAGAGGATACGTTGCGGTCGAGCGCGAGGGTGAGCACTTTGTCCTCGCCTCCCGTGGAAGGGGCGATAGCGAGATGGAAGGTGGCGTACTCGAAAAGCCTCGCATCGCGCTGGCTGGTGAAAGCGATCCACTTGCCGTCGGGCGACCACGCCGGCGAGCCGTCTGTGCCGGGATTTGTGGTGATGCGGAGAAGACGTCCGCCCCGGTCGGTGTTGTCCGCGGCGACCACCCAAATGTCGTCATTGAAATTGCGATCGGGATCCTCGGAGCGATTACTCACGAAGGCGATGGAGCGACCGTCGGGTGACCATGCTGGGCTGCTGTCGTCGTAGTCGCCCGAGGTGATCTGTGCGGTTTTACGATCGGACAAGGAAAAGATGTACAGGTGCGTTCGACGGCGATCGAGGTAGCCGATTTCGTCCTGCTCGAAAAGCAGGCGGTCGATGACCCACGGATGCGGTTTTGCTTTGGGCTTGTCCGCATCGTTTTCGTGCTGGGCGGCCTCGATTTCGTCCCGGCTCGGATCTCTGAGAGCGAGCACCAGGCGATCGCCCGAGGGCGACCAGGCGAAATCGTCGACGTCCTGAATCGCCTTGGTGAGCTGCTGCGCTTCGCCACCGGCGCGATTGAGCAGCCACACCTGCTTTTTGCCGTCGTCGCGCGCCGATAGAAAGGCCAGATATTTTCCGTCGGGACTCCAACGCGGATGCGAAGACGACACGTTGTCTGCCGTGAGGGGAATCGCGTCGGTGCCTGCGGTCGAGATCATCCAGACGCGGTCACTGCTTTTGTCTTCAGCTAGGTTGGTGGCGGTAATCACATAGGCGACCCATTTACCTTCCGGGCTGATTTGCGGGTCGGTGACCACCCGCATCCGGAAGAAATCGTCAATGGTAAGTTTGCGCTTCGCAGATACCGAAGGCGACGGGTTGGGCAAGCCCCGTGGGGGAACTTGTGCTCGCGCGACAGCGGGCTCGAACGGAAAGAGCAGAAGAACCAAAACGAATGAGAACGACTTCATGACGGAAAATAGCCTCCGGGGTATCGAAGGTACGGGAAACAAAAACGGGCAGAAAGGAATCTCTGCCCGTTTCACATCGGTTCCAAAGTCGAAACAATCCGCTCGTCGGCAGGACGCGCTCAGCTTCCCTTTGCCATGGCGAGCGACTCGACGTGAATCGTGTCGCCGTCGAGTGTGCCCTTCACGGTCACGTTGTGGCCTTCGTGCCCTTCCGCCGTGCTCTGCGGATCGAGAACGTAGACCTTTTTGTCGACCGGATTGTAGAGCGCGTACTTCGCGCCGTGCTCCTTGACACACGTCTTCGTGCATTCGGCCTTCGCAGCACTCGCGTCCTTCGCGCCGCACATGTCGTTGGTAATCACGCCCGACCAGGTGTGAGTCTTGGCCTGCTGCCCAGCAAGGGCCAAACCGCTGGCCACGAGCAATGCCCCCGCACAAAGCATCAGTCGATTGCGCATGATCTCGCCTCCTCCTGAGTGAAGGTCGTACCGCCGCCCCGCGATACTTTGTCACTATTCAGGGCCTTTGTCTAGCGCGAGGTTGTCTGTTGTTTGTCCGTTGTCCGACCATCTCGCGCATTCGGCAGACCCACCCGAATTACCGCCCCTATAGGAATTGACTTGATTTGACACCGAAGCCGGGGGCCGTCTACGCTCGATACTCTATGACCGCATCTGCGAATCCCTCGTCTCCGCGAGGCAAATCGTCCAGCCGTACATCGTCCCTCGCGCACGCATCCTCGTCGACGAAACGTTCGCCGAAGTCGCCCGAACCTCTCTTGCTGCGCTCACATCCGCACCTGTATGAGATCGATACGTGGGCCTGGCTCGAGGAACTTTCAGCCAGGCTTGGGCGCAAAGTGACGCTCGCCGATGTTCCCAATGAGGAATGGGACGCGCTGGCCGATCGTGGCTTTGACATCGTATGGCTGATGGGTGTTTGGCAGCGCAGCGCGGAATCGCGACGCATCTCGCTCGAACCGGCCAACACCCAGTCGTACGCGACCGCGCTCCCGGGGTGGACGCCTGCGGACGTCATCGGTTCGCCCTACGCGGTCGCCGCCTACAAGCCCGATCCGCGCATGGGTAGCTTCCGCGATATCGACGGCGTGCGCAAGAAATTGCACGCCCGCAAGATGGCCCTGCTGCTCGATTTCGTGGGGAACCATACGGCGGTTGATCATCCCTGGACGCGCGAGCATCCCGACTTTTACGTTCAAGGCACGCAAGAGGATTATGGTCAAGATCCGGCGAGCTTCTACCGCCTGGAAACCAAGAAGGGCCCGGTGTTTCTCGCCCTTGCCCGTGATCCGTATTTTCCCCCGTGGCAAGATGTCGCACAGCTCAACCATTTCCATCTCGCCATGCGGCAGGCGCAGCTCGACGATCTGCGCACGATTGCCCAGCATTGTGACGGAGTCCGCTGCGACATGGCCATGCTGCAGTTGAACGACATTTTCGCCAGGGTATGGGCGCGACTGGTCCCGTTCAGCCAAGCGCCCCCGACCGAGTTCTGGACCGAGGCAAAAGCCGCGGTCCCGAAGCTCACCCTCTTGGCCGAATCGTATTGGGGCACAGAGGAACGACTGCTGAGCCTGGGATTTTCTTTCGCCTATGACAAGGAGCTTTACGACGCCGTGCGCGACGCGGCAGTCGGAAGAATACGCGAACGCTTGGCCTTGCCCGTCGGGATGCAAAGTTGCTTGGCGCGTTTTCTTGAGAATCACGATGAGGCGCGCTGTGCGGTCACCTTCGGTGGCCCACGCCTCCAGGCCCTGGCCACACTCATGTCCACCCTGCCGGGGATGCGCTTTTACCATCACGGAGAGCTGGAGGGCCGGAAAATCCGCCAGCCGATCGCGCTTTCTCGCATGGTTCCCGAGCCGCCGGATCCCGCGACAGCGAGCCTGTTCCAGACCATTTTGCGCGTCACGAACGAGGCCGTCTTTCACGGCGGAAGGTGGAATCTGCTGCCCGTCATTTCGGTTGAAGGTGGGACGTCTGAAAGCCTGTTGGCCTACGAATGGCGGCTCGACGAGGCGTGGAAAATGATCGTCGCGAACCTCTCCGCCGGCACGGCGCAAGGGCACATCTTGCTCGGCGACCGAGTATCAAGCTCGAGCGAATACGTTCTCAACGATGAATTGAACGATGCCAGGTACCCTCGTCCGGGTCAGGAATTGCAGAATCCTGGGCTGTTCGTGCGCCTCGACGGGTTTCGTGCGCACCTGTTCGACATTCGTCCCGGTTCAGCCGCGTAAGGGTCTCGGGAGCTCCAGACGCCTCCGATTCGGGTTGAATTGCAGTCGGCGCTTTCCTATCATTTCTCGCTCGGTCCCTCATGGAAAGCACGCGTGCCGATATCGAACCGACCCGCCAAGTCACGGCGCGCCTTCGTCAGATCGGTTTTCTTCCCCTTCTCGCCATCTTCTACGGATACACGGCGGGTGGCCCCTTCGGATACGAGGAGATCTTCCGAAGCTCGGGGCCCGGAATGGCCCTTGTCTTTCTTGCGTTCGTGCCTCTCTTTTGGAGCATCCCCATTTCCCTGGCATCAGCAGAACTGAACAGCATCCTTCCCGTCGAAGGCGGGTTTTACCGCTGGAGCCGCGCCGCCTTCGGCGATTTTTGGGGATTTCAGTGCGGCTGGTGGAACTGGACGGGCACATTTCTGCTCAACAGCCTGTATGGAGTGATGCTCATGGATTACCTCGCCGATTATTTTCCCTGGATCGCGGGCTACACGAAATGGGCCGGCGCGTGTCTGGTGCTGTTCCTGCTTGCCTATCTGAACGCGCGCGGAATCGAGGTCGCCGGATGGGTTTCCGTGGCGCTGTTAATCGCGGTGCTGATCCCCGTGGGATGGTTGTGTCTGGTCTCACTTTTCAACTGGCACCACAACCCGGTCCTTCCTTTTGTTCCGCCGGGGAAGCCCTTCGGGAGCGTTTTCGGGCAGGGTCTCGCGCTTGCGATGTGGAACTATGCCGGATATGAGCAGCTGTCGAGCGTGACAGGGGAGATGAGGGATCCGCAGAAAACGTTCGTGCGTGTGTTGGCCTGGAATACCCCCATGAACGTGCTGACCTACGTCATTCCCACGACCTTCGCTCTCGCCGTCTTGGGGAACTGGCAGAAATGGCAGACCGGTTACATCGTGACCGCGTCGCGCTTGATCGGAGGCAACACACTCGGAGCGGCCATGCTGGTGGCCTCGCTGATCGGAACCCTCTCGCTGTCGAACAGCACGATTTTATACACGACGCGCATCCCCGCAACGATGGCCGAAGACGGCTACTTGCCCGGTTGGCTCGGACGGATTCACCCGAAATTTCGCACGCCCGCAAGAGCCATTTTCGTATCGACGGTCATCTATTGCATCCTGGCAAAGTACCCGATGGAGGATCTCGTGAATATCTACATCTGGACGCGCATCGCGACCTCGCTGCTGACGCTGTTCGCGGCCTGGAGGATGCGCTCAAAAGCTCCCGGCGCGCAGCGCAGTTTCCGCATCCCGTGGGGCGCCAGCGGGATCGTCTACGTACTGGTTTTTCCTGTTCTCCTCTGTGCGGTCAAGGTGTACTACAGCGAACCGCTCGTTTTCGATTGGGCGCCGCTCCTGCTGGCCTCCGGACCCGTCGCTTACGTTGTTTTGCGCTGGGGCTTAGGGCTGAAGCCGAAACCAGACGTGAATCTGAGAGCGCCGACGATGTCACGCTAAAGTCCAAATCTCAACCTGCCTTCACTCGGCAAGGACCAGCCGCCACACATGGTGTCCACCCGAAATCTGATGACGGACAAAACCGCGCAGCTAGAGAAGATCGAGGCGGGCAAGCAACTCGGGCAGGTTCGAATCATCCACGGCTAAGTCGGGCCTGGACGTGGCGAAATTCTCGATATCGTCAAAGGCCTGAAACAAACGCATCTTGGCAATCGCATATTCTTCGGTGCCGGTCAGGGCGCGGCCGGTCCGGCGCGTCCAGTCATCCAGGGTGCGCCGGGGGACACGAATGCGAATCGGGAACATCGTTTTGCGATCAGCCGATACGTAGTAAACATACTCGTTAGCCGGCTCGGCGGGTCGGGCGATGGGACGCACTTCCTGGAATTGATACTGGTAGACGTAACCCGTCGTAGCCGTGTACGACTTGATGCGTCGCACCGTTTCCGGCTTGGCCATATCTGATGGGCATTATTCGGCCGTCCGCACAGTCGTGTCAATCGCCGGATCGCCGTTTTCGAGGAGAAGCTTTGATGGACCGCTTGCGAAGTTGGGCAACCGCGCGGTCGGATGGGGTGACGAATTACTGTTGCGGGTTCTCGGTTGCTCCGCTGGGCGGCACGCCGGAAGGGCTGGCTGCAGAACCGGCAGCTGGCGGTGAACCGTCAGCCGCGGAGGGCGCTGCGGGAGGGCCCGAGCCATTCGCCGCAGGCGCGTTGGCTAGCGCGGCGAGGCGCGCCTGTAGCAGGGCGAGATCGTCCTGACGATCCTTCAAATCGTGCTGGATAAGATCGATGTCGAGTTTGAGTTTCGCCTGAAGATCGTCGCTCGTCGCCACCGCGTAGTTCTGATTCAAAACGTCGAGGTCCTTCGAGAGCTGGCTCACTTCCTGCTCGGCGGCCTTGATCCTGACTTGCAGGTCGTCGACCGTGGTGGGAATGGGCGTATTGTCTGAAAGCGTGGCGGCCTTCGCAGGCGTCTTTCGATTCGCACGGGCTGCGGCTGCCTTGGCCGCCTCTTCAGCCTCTTCCTGAGCCTTCTGCCAGGCGTCAATCTCTTGATCGAGGTAAATGTCCCAGGGTTTCCGCAGGGCGACCAGATCTTCGTTTATCCAGATCTTGTTCGCAGCGCTTCCCGTGGTCGTGGCCGCGGCCGTAGTTTGGGGGCCCGCTGCGGGTGATTGCTCCTGGCGCAGCGTTCCGTTCGAGGCGCGAGCATCGCCGCTCGCGCCGACGAGCAGCAGTCCGACGGTTCCCACGAGGTGAAGCGCGATACGGTTCAAATTCATGCCTCTCGAGGCCTGGCCGCATTCGGCCCCGGACCTGACCGCGCTGATCTGGTTCTTCCCGCTCGCCGCGGCGCTTTCGAGCGGGCTAAGAGCCTCCTCCGCAAAATTGCCCGAATAGCTCAAAACGTCAACTCGCGTTGCGAAAGCACGCGGTAGTTAGTTACCGCCGCGCTCTCGACTTGATTGATGATGCACTGATCGAATTGTATCGACGGGTCCGTCGAGGAAGCGCCGCCGTGGTGAAAATTGAAGACGGGTGTGGTCCCAAGGGCGGGCCCGGCCAGCAATGCACCCGTGCCGGGATCGCGGTCCTGCGCCATGAACAAAGCGCCGGTCAAGGTTGTATCCGTTGAAGAGCTGGAAATGAACTGCGCCTTGCCCAGCATCAGGATGATTCCTTGATAGGAATTCACGTTCACATAGTTGAGCGTCCCGGTGACCACGAGAATTCCGTAGCCGGTCGTCCCGCTGTTCAGCTGGAAGGAAGTCCCGCTGGTTGCGTTGTCCACAACGGCAATCGTGGGGGAAGTCGCCGTCCCGAGATTGAGCGAGCTACAATTGCTCGTGCAGGTATTGCCCCCGGCCAGGCCCTCTATCTGCGATACCAGCGCCTCGACCTCGGCAACGGTGGTCAGGTTGGCGAGGGCCGGGGAGGAATTGACGACGGACGGAGTGCCGCCAGAGCCCACAATATTGGCCTCATTGGGCGTGACACCGGTCGAGAGATTGCTCGCGGAAGTGGAATCCGAGGTCGCAATCGCGGGCACGGTTCCGCCACTCGGGCAAGTCGAAGGCTCGCCGCCGGTGAGGTAATCGCCGCCGCTGTTGCAGGTGGCCCCGCTTGCGCAAACGGTGCTGGCCGTCAGGTTCGGCCCGTCGATCGTCAGCCCGCCCGGCAAAACGAGGTTCAACACTTCCGAGGTCACTTCCTGCTGTAGCATGCGCCGCGTCCCGCTGGGAGTCACCGCAAAGGAGGTGATTTCGTAGACAGGTTGATAATTGGCGCTCGCTGCCCAGCAATTCGCCTGTGAGATTGCCATCTCGTGCAGGTTCACCGTGTCGTAGCAAACCTGCTTAGCTTTGTTCGCAGAGTTCCCGTCGACCAGATAGGGGGCCGCTGTGCCATCGAGCTTTTGATTGATGCGCACCCATTGGTAAGGGACCGGGTTCGTCGAAGGACCGGAATAATTCGTGTTCGTCGCGTAATCCGTATACCAGCCCGATCCTGGCGTCAGTCCCGCGGCTCCGAGCTCGGTATTCACATACTCGGAATCGTAGACCGACGTGTTGTATACCGTGCTCGAAGTGCTCCAGGGAGACACGCCAGAAGCCGTGACGTAGACGACCGAACCCGCCGTCCCCGGCAAGGTGGTCGGTGGTACGACCGGGCTTGGGTTGCTGGTCAGCATTCGATCGCGGGCCTCCTCTAACCCGGCCTGCGCCGCGAACAGGGCCACCTGCTCATCCCTATAGTTCGCATCAACGCTCGTTTCGCTGTTCGACAAGATGATCATCCCAGCGGCTACGGCGGTCACCAGGAGAAGAGCAATGATGACTACCGTCAGAGCTATACCCGTCTCCCGGCTGCCTCGCCTAGCCCGCTTGTGCGAGGCACGCGAACTCTGCTGCTCGCTGGGCGTGTTCATCGGCTTGCTCCTGGCAAACGACACAACGAAAGCTACTGGCACGTCAGGCTAATTCCCGTTGTCGACGTAAGTCCGGTCGATCCCATCGAACAGTCCACCACCTGCACCCTGCCTCCAATATCAGCCTCGAGCGGCCGCCCCGTTTTCGGATCCGTTATGGTCGGGCTCTCGATCGTTAGATTGATCTGGATGACTCGAACGGTTGGGATGACGGTTGGGTTCGCGTCGATGTCAATCGGGAGAGCGATGGGATTACCCGATGAGTCATAGGCCGTGAATACGGACGTCGTGTTCTGCACGTTCTGCACGGCGAGACTGTAGGAGTCGGCGACATCGGGCTGGCCGGTAACCGGATCGCCGGTCACTTTTGCTACCTGCGCCCGCTCGATGCAATTGGCGCACGTGCCGTCCCCGTTCACCGCGTAACTCACAACCGACACGGTTCCCGTCCCGCTGACGTCTCCCTGAAATTCCAATTGGGTCGCGCTGAGCTTCACGAGCCCCACGGCAAGCCGGTAATCGTTCACTTGGGGTGACGCGAAAGCGATGGCCGTGGGGTCGAAATTTCGAATGTTGGGGTAGCCCATCTGGTGCGTATCGCGAAGGACCTGATCAAGAAGGTCGCGCGCCTGCTGGAAGTCGTCCACTTTTCCCTGTTCGGCGGTCGCCCTCTGCTCGACCTGCTCAACCTGGGTGAGAACGGCCCCCACAACGATCGAAACGATGGCAACAACGAGCAGGATCTCAAGCAGTGAAAACCCCCTCCCTGCCGCCCGAGGTTGTCGATGGGGAGCTCTCATGTCAGTTCCCATCATTGCCCACCACCGTCCGCACGTTGACCGGCAGGGCGTAGAGGTCAGGCTCGTTCGTGCTTGCGTTGATCGTTCGCGCTCCCACGATCAAGAATTCCCCGTTTCCAGACGGAAGCGTTTTGATATTCCAGCGCACGTCGTACACCGTTTCCGTCGAAGTCGTTGCCCCGCATACGGTGTACCTCATGGCGTAGCCGGTAGGTACGGAAGCGTAGCTTTGCGTGAAATCGATCGTATGGCTGGAAGTGAGATTTCCGCCTGATCCAGCTGTCGTTCCTGACGCATTCACCGTTGCCGAGTTTCCGGCACAATCGGTCACCGTGACGGTTGTCACGCCCCCGCCCACGGGGATCGAGGAAATCTGCCCGACCACCATTTCGACTACCGCTGCGCTTGTGCTGTCTGTCCGGCTTCTGCTATTGCTTCCGATCGCGACGGAAACCACGGCCACCGAGCCAAGCAGACCCACACTCAGCACGAGGATCGCTATCATCATTTCGATGAGCGATGTCCCGCGGTCACTGTCGGCGAATCTACAGGCTTGACGCACGTTTCGACCTTTTGTCGACCTGCCTCGTTAGGGCCTCAATTCCAGCTGTTCCCACTCCAAACCCAGACCTTACTTCGCCCCGCCTGCGAAACAGACAGAGCAGCCCAGTTGTGGTAACTGTCGGTAAAATAAAAAATGACTCCTGTGCAGGGTGTCCCATTGTTCAGCACAGGCAGTCCACGCGCGTTGAAGAAAAGAATGGTGCCGTCCGGTTCCGTGACAAAGCCTTGGCCGGGATTCAGGGCGGAGGGAGCGCTGGCTGCAGGGGCGTTCGTGACGCCGCTCGCGAGGACCACGGTCGGATCGCCGTCTTGCCATGCAGTTCCGTTACCTCCCGACGGGCAGGCCGTCGGCGAGCAATTGATGAAGGCTCCCGTACCGGTTCCCGCAAGCGTTCCCGTGTACAGGGCCAGAGTCGTGTTCTGCTTTTCCGCCATCATGCGTGCCTGCTGCACCAGTCCAGACAGGTCAACCGCGGCACCGCGTACTCGCGACATAGAGATGGAACTCATCAGTTGAGGCAAAGCAATCGCGGCGAGAATGAGCACGATGCCCAGAACAATAGCCATTTCGAGCAGGGAAAAGCCCTGCGCACTGGCTAGCGAACGCCGCCTGCGATTTGCGGACACCTGATCCACGGTCTATGCGACACCCCTCCGCTGTCCTGGTTCCTCGCATACGGGGGGCCACTCGAGCGGGGCACTAACAGCTTTCTCGTTTATGACTTACACAACTGTACGATCGAACAGCGAAGGCGCGTGATGCTCTCCTCGGGTGGAAAAGTGACCGATGCACACCTCGCTTCCCTACGCTCGACATCGATGTATCTGGGGTCTAGCTTGAATCGTTTCTTTGAGTTACCAATCATCGGGACCAACAACTCGGCCCTTCCTCAGGGTCATGATAGAGCGGGCCAGTCGTTGTCGGGTGGTCGGCGATGTTCAAAGTCAGCGCGGGTGACAACAACCCCTGTTATTCATGGAAGAAACCGTTCTCTACGGGTTGGGTCGGGCGGGCCCCAGACTTTCTTCGGGAAGCCTAGAGAGTTTGCTGGGTTTTCCCCGAATGGGCCCGGGTCGACGCGGTCTTGGACTCCCAGGCCTTGCGAAGCTCCTTACGACGAGCGAGCACGTAGGATTTGGCCTCGTCGAAGCTGCGATATACGCGCTTGCCTTTGATCGTGTTACACGGCCGGCAGCAGGCCACCAGGTTCGCCGGATCCCTCCTGCCCTTGCGGGCTCGCGGGACGACGAAATCGACGGACATTACCAGAGCGTTCTCAAAGCTGGCTCTACCGTCCAGACCGCAGTACCGGCAACGGTAGTCGTCCCGTTCGAGAATACTCATCCCTTCTTGCAGCGTGACTGGCCTGTCAACCAAGCTGAACGTCATGATGTCTAACGGCATGGCAGGCACCCTCCCCAATCGGAAATCTTTCCTGAGAGGTGGCAAGCGTCGATTTCCGATGGTCTGTTGACAAAACCATAGAGCAGCGCTTCTGCGGGTGTCAAGGCTTATTGAGAGTGTCGATTGGGGAGGGGAGTCTAGTTATTCCGTTCTTGGTCGGTTTTTTTTGAGGCTGGTAGCGCTAACGGGAATCGAACCCGTATTTCGGCCTTGAAAGGGCCGCGTGCTAACCGTTGCACCATAGCGCCACGGATTGGGAGTGGCTCTAGTGTAGCAGACCAGGTGCCCAGCAGCCGATGTTCGACGTCGGATGACGGCGACGCTGGTCGACACAACGAAAGGCCCAGCAGAGCGCGTTCATTGCGCGAGCGAGAAGGTGCCGGTCAGCTCGATCCTCGCCGAGGAACTTCCCACCAGGATCGAGAAATCTCCGGGGTCGGCCGTCCAAGTTTTCTTCTGCACATCGTAGTAGGAAAATGAGCGGCGGTTGAGAGTGAGCTGAACTCGCTTGTGCTCGCCCGGTTCGAGAAAGACCTTCGCAAAGCCCTTCAATTCCTTGACTGGCCGGGGAACCCTCGCATGGGAATCGCCCACGTAGACTTCCGCGATCTCCGCTCCGGCTCGATTGCCGACGTTTTTCACATCAAAGGAGACGGAGACGGAATCGGGGCTCGGGCCTCGGCGCGGGGACACCTCGAGATTGCTGTATTGAAAGCGGGTATAGGAAAGGCCGTAGCCGAATGGGAAGAGGGGCTTCGTCGCGGATTTGTCGTAATAGCGATAGCCAAGAAAAATTCCCTCCGTGTAGGCGATGCGCTTATCCGTCTGCGGATAATAGCTGTGGTAGGTCGGATTGTCTTCCCAACGACGTTCAAATGACGCAGGCAATTTGCCCGAGGGGCTGTAGTCGCCGAAAAGGATTTGCGCCAGGGCTGTGCCGCCCTCTTCCCCCGGGTACCAGGCGTGCAGAACGGCCGGAACCCTAGCGATCCAGCCCGTCATGTCCGCATTTCCGCCCGCTGTCAGCACAACCACAACGTTCTTGTTGACGCTGGCGATCTGCCGGATGAGTTCGTCCTGGCCGCCGGGCAGCTGAAAGGACCGATCGGCGCCCTCGCCCTCGGTCGAGGGGTCAAAGCCGACACACAAAATCACGGCGTCCACGCGAGCCGCCAACGGCTTGGTCTGCCGGCCGAAAACATCCTCGGCGGCAATGGCGCCGAATCGCGCGATTGCCGAGCCAGTTTCCTCGAAGTACTCAAGCCTGATCTTGTACGCATGCCCGCCCTCCAAATGCCGGGCCACGGTGTGTAGGGTTTCCGGGTGGGAGGTCCAGTCGTTGATGATCTGCTCGTCATCCAAGAAAAGCCTGACACCATCGTCCGTCGAGGCATAAAAGGTGTAGTCGCGAGTTTTAGCAGGGACATAGTAGCCGGTCCATCGGGCGGAGAAGTGGTCGACAGGATGGCCCTCGGCAAAGCTGCCTTCGCCCCAGTCAAAATCGACGTGCGCGTCGACCCGTTGGAGAGCCGGCGCGCCGTTCAGATCCTGATTGTCGAAATACTCGGCCTGGAGGCCGGGCGGTCCCTGGGGGCTCACGCGAAACTCGCTACCGTCGGCCACCTCCGCGGGGGAAACGGAATCGGCGGCATAGAGTACGTTTACTCGCGGCCCCAAGTAATTGCTGATGCCCTCGAGCAAGCTGACTTGATTGAACGGCTGTGTCTGGGAACTTCCGCCGCCTCCCGGGACGGCGGGATAGGCGTCGGGGCCGATGACCGCGACGGTCTTCAGCTTGGAGGGATCAAACGGCAGCAGGTCGAATTGGTTCTTCAGCAGGACCATGCTGTCGCGGGCTTCCTCGCGGGCCAGATCCCGCCCTTTTTGATCGTACAGCGGAATCGTGAGATCGCTCTGCTCGTGATCAAAGAAACCGAAGCGCATGGCCACGCGCAGAATCCTGCGCACTTTGTCATCGATCGTCGAGAGCTGAACCGCTCCCTTTTGGAGTGCAGGAATCAGGGTTTCAGGCGTCATGTACACGGCAGAAGGCATTTCGAGATCGAGCCCGCGGTTGGCGGCCGCGACGCCGTCGTGCGTTGCGCCCCAATCCGACATGAGAATTCCGTCGAATCCCCACTCCTGTTTGAGGATTTCTTTGTTCAAATGCGCGTTCTCCGTCATGTGCTCGCCGTTTACGAGGTTATAGGCGTCCATAACGGCTGCGGCATGCGCCTCCCGGACAGCGGCTTCAAACGCGGGTAGGTAAATCTCCCGTAACGTGCGTTCATCGACGTCAGAGCTGTGATCCTGTCGACCATACTCCATATTGTTTGCCACGAAGTGCTTCACCGTGGCGACCACACCCTCGGACTGGATTCCTTCGACGATCCCGACGGCCATTCGCGAGGCGAGATAGGGGTCCTCGCCGAAATACTCGAAGTTCCGCCCATTCATCGGCGCACGATAAATATTCAGGCCCGGCGCGAGGACGATGTTTACGCCGCGGGCGCGCGCGTCGCGGCCCATCGAGACACCGACGCGGCGGGCCAGCTCCGTATCCCAGGAAGCGGCGAGCGCGATTCCCGCGGGATAGGCCGTCGTAGGACCGTAGTCGTGTACTCCCATGGGCCCGTCGGACATTCTCAGCGACTTGATGCCGAGCCGCTGAATCGGCCGCGTGTAAAAATCGTTCACCCCGCCGATGAGGGCGAGCTTTTCTTCGAGCGTCATCTGGGCGAGAAGGGCGTTAACGCGCTCGTCGATGTTTGCGGGCGATGGCCGTTCGGTTTCGGTCCTGGCCATCGGAATGGCCATGGCGAGTGCGGCGATGGCTGCGATGAATTTTCGATTGAACATTCCGGTTTCTCGCTGGAGTGGAATCAAATTCCCCTCCGATGCGCTCGTGGGCTCACCTTTCTTCGACGATGATCAAGTCCTAAGGCTTTACGCTCACGCTCAGCCCGGGCGTGATGGCCATCTTCGTCAGCAGATCGACGCCCGCTCGATATGGATAGCGAACACAGGGATATACTCGCGAGCTCCCGCACTGTCAACCGCTCTTATCTCGTGCCGAACTCGAAGTACGAGCGGAAGGGGTTCCCTGAATCAGGATGGGCTCGGCCTGGGGTGAGCGATGCGGATCGGGTGTTCGGTGAAGTGGGAAGTAGACCCTGCGTCCGCGCTGGCTCGCGGACAGTCGAGACACATCGTCCCGGCACGTGCGGCCTTGCAGCCGATACGGCCGGGACGCGACCCTCAGAATCCCTTCAGCGCCGAAAACGCATGCTCGAGGCATGGCGTCCGATCGGCGGGCTGATACCAGGGTCCAGCCATCTTCTCTGCGCTACTGGTTGTGAGCAGCCTGTACAACGGCTTGCTTCCCGAACTGAGCGGAGAGATTGTCGGCCAAGAGTGCGTTTCCCCGGGCACCCGCGGCAGCGCGCTCGAGGTGCCGCTGAAAATCCTGGTGGGTTTCCCATTCCGTGATCAGCGCGGCGCCGAACTCCATTTCGGCGTCTTGCCCCCGCATACGGATTGCGTTTTCGACGAAGTCGTAGCCATCCAAGTTGGCGGGATTGGATGATGGATTGTGCCGCCACGCAGCCAGCCCCTCGGCCTGAGCTAATTGCGCCGCCTGCTTATAGCATTCAAGGAGATAACCGAAGTCGAAGGCGGCCAGTGCATTGCGGTCCTCTGAGCTCGTACGCGCGTGCAGTTTCATCAAGAGTTCCTTGGCCACGACTGGATTTCGCTGGGCGTAGATCGTCGCCCGGCGCAGCGTCTCCATGCGGACCAGCACCTCCGTGCCTGGCTCCAAAATCGAAAGCGTATCGGCCACCAGATGGTTGACGTCGTAGTCTGCGCGTCCGACCATGCTGCCGTCGCTCGGCCACGGCAAGGACGAAGCTTGACCGATATTGATCCGATGACAGATGAGCGGCGGCCCTGCCAGCGCGGGCATCACAAATCCCAAGGACAATGCGACAATCAATAATGCGGATCGAAACCAAACTTCAAAGTGGCATTTCATGACTGAGAGTCTCCTTTCGCATGCAGTTGATTCTTGAATGGAGACGGCCCAAACCAGTTGACCGTTAACAAGGTTCGTACACGCCCCGAATCAGTGGACCTTGGCGCCGTCACGATCTTCCGGCCACGCGCGCTCCCAGGTTCGCCACAGAGACATGTCGCCCAAATCGAGTTCGTTCCACCAGAGGTCGAGCATCTTAGGATCAAGGCGCAGGACGCCGGCGCGAGCAACGTGCGGAGGGGGCGGCACGAGCAGCGCGAGTCGATCGTAGACACGGCCGCGTTCTGACTGGCTCACGCGGGCAAGCAAATGCCAGAGAGTCAAGGCGTCGCGTTTTCTGGATTCGGACAGTACGATGGTCAGTTCCGCCTGGCGCTGCTCGGCTGTAGGGGGGCCAGAGTCGAGCCTGGCCAAGGCTAGCCTAAAGCGCTCCGAGGCATCTTTGAAATAGGGAGTACCCGGCCCGACGCGCGGGCGGATGGGGCAAACGGCCCCGGCCGGAACCAGAGATTCGCGCCCGGCCAATTTGAAACCGACCCAGCCGAACGTGGTCTCGAGCAGGCCCGCTCCCGATTCGTCCACATGCAGCGTGTACGCGCAGCCGAGGTCCACCGCTACGGCGTTCGGCGTATCCACGACGAACTCTCCCGCAGGGGCCCAAATCATGGCGTGAATCGTGCCGTGATCGAGCGCCAGCCGCTTACGCGCCGCAGTCGATGCCACGAGTCGCACCCTTGAATCCGGATCGATCTGGATTTCGCCGGTCGCGGAAATCGAGATGCTTGCACGAGAGCGGCCGTCTGTCTCAAGCGTCTGGCCCACATTGAGCGTAGCTTCGCCAGCCCCAGCCATTACTTTGCCGGCTAGCCGGGGCGCGCCAGTAAGTGGCTCGATGGTCCATCCCGGTTCAGAAATCCCAACCGGTGCCGGCCGGTGATGCGGAGCCCAGAAGACGGCAACAATCGAAATGATTGCCGTCGCGGCAACCGAGGCCGGCACCCAGAGCCCCCAGCGCATTCTCCTTTGCTGTGGTGCGAATGCCAGCGGCGGCCATTCGAGCGGTTGGCCGCGATGCCTGAAGCGCTTCAGCGACACCTCCAGACGTTGGACGTGCTCATCCGGGGCGCCAGTTCCATCCCACAAATAATCGTCACTCACGGCTTGCACCCTTTCCGAGTGCCTCGCGCAGCATTTTCATTCCGCGATGCAGGTTGACGCGCACGGATTCAGGCGTTAAGCCCGTGCGCGAGGCAATTTCTGGTCCCGTCATGCCTTCGACGAGCCGCAGCACGAGGGTCTCGCGGTAAGCCTCCGGCAGATTGCGAATCGCGGTGAGCGCTTCGAGGGCTTCGGCGTGCGCCGAATCGTCCAGGTGCGCGGCCTCGATCGGCGAGTCTTCCTCTGGGGGCAGCGTCTCTTTGCTCCTGCGATAGAAATCATTTGCTCGGTTCCGCGCAATGGCAGCCACCCAAGCACCGAACGCAGCCGCGTTGTGCAACCCCTGAAGCTCCCGCAGGGCAGCCAAGAAAACCTCCTGGACAAGATCATCGACTTCCAGTCGTGGAACGCGCGCCAGTAGGATGCCGTGGACTAAGCCTGCGTGCAGCTGATAGAGCCGCCCGAATGCAGCGCGGTCTCCATTGCGTGCCTCGCCTACGAGCGCTGCGATGTCTGCTCGGAATTCAGCGGAATGCCTGTCCGACAATGGCGTCTCTCCGGCGCTTGTTGTGATGACGCTCGTTGCGGCCACACCAGTCCTCAGCATAATAAGGACGTTGCCAGCCGCTGATTTGTTAACAGAGACTCATCGAAAAAGATACGCGGCGTGTAACCCCCGCGCCGCCAAGAACTTTCTCGCTTGTACGCGGACCTCCACCCCCGCCTGCGACTGATGGCAAGCTCATCTGTAAGACTGCGGCCAGGCACTCGCAGGCCTTCCCATGCGCGGCTGTCAAAGCTAACAGTTCTGCCTGGCGCTGCGCAGGCTTCTAATGCGAACTGTAGCGGTTTCCAGTGAGTGCGCAGAGCCGGGGCATTCCATGACAACGAAGAAACAGTTTCTCGCAGTTCTTATGAGCTTTATGTTGATCGTTGGGGTCGGGCCTTTGGGAGGTTGCCGGAGCGGACAACCCGTGCGAGCCGATGCGCGGCAGACGACACAATCGCAACAGCAGGTGCCGCCCACCACCTACGCTACGCCCACAGCGGATCAGCTCTATCAGCTTGTAGCTCCGATCGCTCTTTTCCCCGATAACCTGGTTGCCCAGGTTCTGGCTGCCTCCACGTATCCGGACCAGGTCGTCGCCGCAAACAAGTGGCTTCAGCAGAACTCCGGGCTGAAGGGCGACCAACTCATGCACGCAGCCAACCAGCAATCCTGGGACGACAGCGTCAAGGGGCTAACGCAGTTCGCTGACGTTTTGAACCAGATGGCGACGAATCTATCATGGACATCGGCCCTCGGCGACGCCTACGTCAACGTTCCGCAAGATGTGATGAATGCCGTGCAGGTGATGCGTCAGCGTGCCCACCAGGCAGGGAACCTGAAGACCAACCAGAATCAAGACGTCACCGTTCAGAACCAAGCTCCAGCGTCCGGGCCGTCGGAGGCGTCGCAGCCGACCGTTGTCACCGCTCCCCCACAGACAATCATCATCGAGCCGGCCCAGCCCGATGTCGTTTACGTTCCAACCTACGATCCTACTTTGGTGTACGGCGCTCCTGTGGCGCTGTATCCGGGTTACTCGACCGGGGCCCTGGTTGCCACCAGCATGATTTCCTTCGGGGTCGGCGTGGCCGTGGGCGCGGCCTTAAGCGGGGGATGTTGCGGTTGGGGATGGAATTCCTGGGGATGCGGCTGGCACAATTCGACGGTCATCTACAACCACAACACCTGGGTCTCCAACTCGAACACATTCGTAAATCGCAATAACTACTACAACCGGAACTTCAACAATGCGAACAACTTCAACCGCAACAACTTGAACGCAAACAACATCAATCGCAACAACGTAAACCGAAACAATCTAAACGGCGGCAACTACCGTGCGAACAACTTTGCGGGCAACAACGCGCGGGGCGGCAATTTCACGACTCCCACCTTCAACCAGAAGTATAACCAGCCTCAATTCAATCGCTCGAACGTGGGACAGGGCGGACAGAAATTCGGCGGCGCAAATCAGAATCGGTCGAATCTCAGTCAAGCGCAGCACCAGTCTGCTCTCGGCTACGGGCAAGCTGATCGGGGCACAAGGAGCGGCGCGTTTAGCAACTATGGCCCAGGCGGCAACGCGCGGATGAACAGTGCCCGCGGCCAGCAAAGCTTAGGGAGATCCCGGGGCGGCGCTTCCCGCCAACCCCACGCCGCCGGAGGGCGTCGCCGCTGAGGCTGGCCGGCCGAACGTTTCGATCCGACGAATTTGAAAATCGGGAGAGTTGCCATGAGATTCGCGAACGAATTCCAACTAGCGAACAGGAAAGGAATCAAAGGGAAGCTCGAGCGGGGCGTGATCGCTTGCGCATTCCTCCTGCTATGTGCTCTCCTGACGCCTGCCCAGCAAGGAAATGAGAAGACGTTCTCCTCGCCGGGACAGGCCGCTCTGGCTCTCTACAGCGCCGCAAAAGCGAACGATACGCAGGCTCTTACCGCCATCCTCGGTTCAAACGCGAGCAAAATTCTTCACACGGGAGACGACGTCGCGGACCGGGAAATGAGGGACAACTTTATCAGTCGCTATACACAGATGCATCGCGTCGTCGTCGAGCCCGATCGTAGGGCCACTCTTTATATCGGAGCAGAAAACTGGCCCCTTCCCATTCCCATCGTGAGCAATCAGAGCGGTTCGTGGTACTTCGACACCGAAGCCGGAGAGAAAGAGGTGCTCGAGCGGCGCATCGGCAGGAATGAGAATGACGCCATTGAAACCTTGCACGCTTTGGTCGACGCCCAAGTTGATTACGCATCCCGAGCCGCCGATGGTGGCACGACCCGGCATTACGCAATGAAGTTTCTGAGCGATGAGGGGCAGCACGACGGATTGTACTGGAAGACGGCTGACAACAAGCCCCCAAGCCCCATCGGGCCCCTTCTTGTTTCAGCCGCAGCGGAAGGTTACAAGCTCCACGCCGGGCATCCAACACCGTTTCACGGCTACTTCTACCGCATTCTCACTAAGCAGGGAGCAAAGGCACAAGGTGGCGCACTCAACTACGTTGTCGACGGCAAGCTGACTCGTGGTTTTGCGTTCGTGGCCTACCCTGCCGAGTACCGCAATTCTGGCGTCATGACTTTCATTGTGAATCAGAATGGCGTGGTCTATCAGAAGAATCTTGGCCTTAAGACGCCCGAGATCGCATCGGCCATGCAAGCGTATAACCCGGGCAGGACTTGGCGGCGAATCGACTGAAGCCTTCACTCGCCTCCGGTTCGACGGGTGTGAGAATCATGGCGGGCAGACCGGGAGCACAAACGTACGGCTGTCGGCATCGGGCTCGCACAAGGGCCTCAGGTATATAATGGCTGGGGCTGACAGCAAACAGCCAAGAGCGATTCTGACGAACGCAACGTGCAACCGGGTGCATCATGCGCCTCGCGAACGTTCCACCCCTAGCTTTCCTGTTGTTGACCTTGACCGCTCTTAGTTTTAGCTCCCCTCAAGTTCGAGCCCAAGCCGCGGATGACACTTCTGGAGGGCAAGAAGGAACTGCGCCCCGGAGCTCGAAGAACAAGGGAGGGCGAGCGACCGAGTTGCGTTGGGACCCGCCCACGGTGGACACGCCTATTCTTTCCCTCGCCGCGACGCGGCCGTGCTCGCTCCCCGACGTGCTTGACCAAGTCGGGCAACGTGCACGGCAGCTTGTCGACCATCTTCAGAACTTTGATGCTCGCGAGGAGGTCCACTTCGAACAGACCGATCAGCACGGAAACTCTGAGGCGGATGTCCTTGGGCAGTTCGACTATATGGTTGATTTTGGACAGCGGTCTGACGTCTTCCACGTGCGCGAAACCCGCACGTCACTCGCCGGCAGCAACAAAAAGCTGTCCGTCGACATGGTGGACACGGGTCTGCCTGCTTTGGCTCTAATCTTCCATCCAAGCCTGCGAACAGACTATGAATTTCGTTGCGAGGGTTTCTCGCCGTGGAGGAACCAAGGTGCCTGGGTCGTTTACTTCCGTCAGATTGAGGGAAGGCGTCCACGCACTGCAGCGATTGCGACCCCAACGGAGGTGTACCCGATCAGGCTGAAGGGTCGCGCCTGGATCGCAGCAGACTCAGGGGAGGTCATGCATCTCGAAACGAATCTGGCGAAGCAGGTCGCTATGATTTGCAATTGTGCAAAGCGAGTGGTTGTGCTGGAGGCAAATGCAGTCTCGGTTGACTACGCGCCAGTGAAATTTCGGTCGGAAAATACAGACGTTTGGCTACCGCAGTCCGCGGTCGCCTATTCAGATTACGGGTACCGCCGCCTCGTCATCGAGCACAGTTTTTCGGACTTCCAGCTCTTCTCTGTCCAAACGCAACAAATCATCGGAGCGCCAAAGGAACCGTGAGCGTCGCGCCAGAATCGTTCGGCCTTTACTCACATAGCGGAGCTTCAACAGTACCTCCATCTCTCCTATATTTCCGCCGTTTGTTGCGTCTCAAAAACGATGACCTATTCGTATCTGAGGGGGCGACGATTGGATCAGCGCCCAAGGAAGAGGCCGCGAAGTTCCAAAATTCAGATGTAAGTTGATAGAAGACTTGCTCGTGGTGTAAGGCACAACCGCACGTGGCCCGGCGTCCAACGCGAAGCGCAGGCCTGCGTGACAATTCAGCCACACGGGAGGTATACTCACGCTCTCGTTCCCCATTGATTCGCTCGCTCGAAACAATGTCGATAAAGTTAAAAGATCGAGTTGTTCCCACGGTATTTCTGAGCCTTTCTGCTACGTGGATGGCGATTGTTGTATTTCCGCTCTTCTATTCGATGTTCTTTCCAAACCAAGATATTCAACAGATACAGCGAGCGCTTGAGGGCCGCGCTACCCTTCCCGAACCGTTGGCTCCTCTTGCGCAACATGTGACGACTGCGGTCGGACCATTGCACCGTGCGATTCAAGTCGGGGCTTACTGGCACACATCTGCCGATTACAACATCAAACAAACGCACACTATCAAAGAGACGCAGCTTTCGTATCTTGCCTGGTTTCAAAAGCGCTCGAGGCCCACGATTCTCGTATTCACGCGAACTGAAACGGACGGCTCTCAGCTAAGTTTCGACATCGACGAAGGAAGTGTGTCTGCCACGGTTCGCGCTTACCTTCTGCCCGCCATCGTGCTGGCTGTCTCGGTGTATTGGTTTCGGAAAAGACGCCTCCTCCTTCGCGAGGATTCAACCCTTCGTGCGACCGGGCCATAAAGAAGACTGTCAACAATTTGGCGCTGCGCAGAAACCGTTCCCCGCTGCTCTGCTGCGAAGCTCCCTTCAGGCACTTAGTCGGTTTTCCGCATAACTTCCTGGTGGTGCCGGCAGGTTCAGAAAAACCCCACTCCGTCAGCTCCCGCAACGGATGGAATCCACGAGACGAAATCTGCCTACTAGGGCTTCCGTCATTGTCCCGTAGAGCGATCAGCACAAGCCTGAAAAGAGACGTTTCGCCTGGTACTGTTAGGTCGTAAAATCCGCGCAGCGCTCGAACCGGCGCGCCGGAGGGTACCCGGCCATGAGTGAACCTATTTCCGCTGATGTCGTGAGACGCTGCTCGCTTGCCTCAGCAGTTTTGCTCACCTCAAAATTACTATGAAGCAGACCTTCTCGATAGCGGGCATACCGCAAGGCTCATTGCACAAATACTGGAAGAGTATCCACGCGGGCGGACAGAAGGCGGTGCGGGAGCTACTAGAACGAGGAATTGCGGTCGAGCTGGCGTGGAATGCCCCGCTTCGGGAAGACGATCGCGACGAGCAAGAGAGAATTGTGGAGGGCTTCGTCAAGAAAGGGGTTGACGGCATGATGCTCGCGCCGTTTGACAGCCGAAGCCTGGTCCGCTCGGTGGAAGAAGCGGCGGCAGCGGGAATTCCGACCGTGGTGATCGATTCGGCGCTGGATAGCGCCACGGTCGTCAGCTACATTGCGACGGACAACCGGAGGGGCGGGGCGCTCGGGGCGGAGCGCATGGGCGAGCTACTTTGTGGCAAGGGAAAAGTGCTGGTGCTGCGGTACCAACGGGGATCGGCCAGCACGGAAGAGCGCGAGGAAGGGTTTATCGAGCGCCTTCGTCAATTGCACCCAGCGATTTCGATTATTTCTTCAGATGAGTATGCGGGAGCGACCCGGGACACGGCGAAGCAGGCGTCCGAGGTGCTGCTGGCAAAGCACGCAACGGATGTGCAGGGAATCTTCACGCCGAACGAGTCGTCCACGGCTGGAATGTTGATGGCACTGCAAGCGATGCAGCTATCGCGAAAATTCGCACTGGTGGGGTTCGACGCGAGTGACATGTACGTCGATTCGATGCGGTACAAGCAGATTCAAGGCCTGGTCGTGCAAGATCCACTGCGCATAGGCGAACTTGGCGTGAAGACGCTAGTGGATCATCTGCAGGGCCGTGCGGTGCCGAAACGCGTGGTGACAAACACGATCTTGGTGACGCCTGAAAACATGGACAAACCCGAGATTCAGCAACTCTTGCATCCACCCGTAGCAAGATAGATCGACTTTTGGTGTCCGCCCGCAATACGGCCAATATGAACGGCACGGTCACCTCGCCGCGGCATAAACGGTTCCCGCGCAGGCGGCGCAATTTCGACACTCTTTTCGGGGCAACGAGCTCACCGAAGGTTTGCGGGCATGTCCGCTTGGCCGACCATCCAGGAACCGTCGGCTCGACTAGCAGTTGCGAGGTCCAAGCCTCGTGCCGGTCGCGCAGTACAGGGGCATGGAGCCTTGAACGATTTTACTCTGCGGACGCTTCAACCAT
>Ga0187783_10000099_pt1 | contig 64438 bp, 40 predicted proteins | sample 1015_SJ02_MP02_2_FD_132471 | JGI IMG/M metagenome (GOLD analysis project Ga0187783, IMG submission 132471) | Tropical peat soil microbial communities from peatlands in Department of Meta, Colombia - 1015_SJ02_MP02_20_MG | ecosystem: Environmental > Terrestrial > Soil > Wetlands > Peat | place... | reverse complement strand
GTCACGACATAGCTTTGGCCTTCGCGAACGGCTCGGAGGAGTTTCGAAAATTTGCGGTTTGCGTCGGCGGCAGAAACAGGTTTTTCCATGGCTCCCCAAATGTAGTGATAATACATACTATGCCAGAAGGCCGAGCAATGCCAATATCAGAGAATCAAGGACTCTTAATAGGCTTATTGAACTTGCTCTTCGCTACAGAGACTTTCAAGTAGTTTCATCACCTGAGCGGCGTTCTCTGGCACGTCTCTGATGTAGTGGCGTTCTGTGGTGCTCACACTCGAATGGCGCAAAAGTTCCTTCGCAGCCAAAGAATCCTTGGACTGGCTGGGGAACCGCTCGCTTCCCGAGCAAACGAAGTCGACATCTGTAGCTTGAAGGCTCCAGTCCTCCGATTTGAGAGCAATCGCAGTGTGAATGCCGCGTACCATTTGGCAAACCGGCAAATCACTGTACTTTTCGCTTACTTGAGTGCTACGCTTTCTTCATCGATCCCGACAGTCGGTTCCGCAAGGGGTGCCAACATGCATCTCGCCTTGGCGGCCCGGGTTATACCCTTCAGAGACCTCTGGTTTACAAAGCTTGCACTGTTAAGCCGACCTGAGCTTCGCACAGCATTGCGAAACCATTGCCAAAGGAGCTAACCAACCCCTACGTACTAAGGGGCCACAGTCCGCAGGTGTACGCGGCTCTAGCGGAGCCGGGGTTGATCGATGGGAATGACGGCCGAAAGATGGCAAGAAGTTAAGAAAGTGCTCGCGGGCGCCCTTGAACAGACGCCAGAGCAAAGGCACGCCTATCTCGAGCAAACTTGCACGGATGCGTTGCTCCGCCGCGAAGTGGAGTCCCTCCTTGCCGCGCACGAGCAAGATAACAGGGGCTTCGCCATGGGAACGGGACACCTGGAACTCAGTGCGACACTTCAGAGCGGCACGCGATTGGGATCTTACAAAATTCTCGGCCGTATCGGCGCAGGCGGAATGGGGGAAGTCTACGAGGCTTATGACTCTAAACTCGGGCGCAAGGTAGCTATCAAAGTGCTGTCGGGGGCTCTGTTGAAGGATCCCGCAGTGCTGCCTCGTTTCCAGCGCGAGGCGAGATTGCTGGCTTCCCTCAACCACTCTAACATTTGCACCGTTCATGACATCGGCCAGCAGGACGGCCACCCATTCATCATCATGGAGTATCTCGACGGCCAGACCCTGAAATGCCTAATTTCCGGCAAGCCGCTACCACTTGAGCAGGTGTTGGATCTGGGAACAGAGATCGCCGACGCGCTCGATGCAGCGCACGCGAGGGGAATCATTCACCGAGATATCAAGCCAGCCAACATTTTTGTCACCGAGCGCGGGCATGCCAAGATTTTGGATTTTGGCCTAGCGAAGCTAACGTCAGCAGGCGACGCGGCAAGTGCTGCAGAGATGGAAACCGCCACCGAGCCCGAGCACGATCAGCTCACCCGAGTTGGCAAGGCGATGGGCACCACCTCGTACATGTCGCCTGAGCAGATACGTGGTGAGCAGCTTGATGCGCGGTCGGATTTGTTTTCGTTCGGTATTGTTCTCTACCAGATGGTGGCGGGCGCTCTGCCCTTCCGGGGTGACACCTCGGGCGTGATTACGGAAGCGATTCTGAATCGCGCACCCATTGCGCCGGGACGCATCAATCCCGATGTTCCTCCCAAGCTCGAAGAGGTTATCAACAAAGCCCTTGAGAAAGACCGAAAGCTGCGCTACCAGTCAGCCGCCGAAATTCGCACCGACCTGCAGCGGCTGAAACGCGATTCGGAGATAAGCCGCACCATCGCGACCGAACCGAAGCCTACCTCAAAATCAGCTCGGTTCAATTGGGCAATTGTTGCGGTGTTAGCCGCACTGTTCGTTGGCCTGGCAATGGGCGGGTGGTTACTTTTCTCTCGTAACGCCCGCGGGCTGCGCGGGCTTAGGGAGCTCCCCCGTCAAAAACAGCTTGCCGTGCTGCAGTTTCGAGCAGTCGAGGGCGACCCGGAAGTGGCGTCATTCACTGCAGGCTTGTCCGATGTGCTCACCGCCAAGTTGACGCAACTCACCAGCGACAGTTCCATTCAAGTAGTTCCGGCATCCGAGATTCAAAACCATCACGTTGCGACGATTGAACAAGCCAGCAGCTATTTTGGTGTGAACTTGGTACTGGAGGGGAGCCTCGCTAAGTCGGGAGATCTCGTTCGCGTAAACTACAATCTGGTGGACGCCAGAACTCGCCGGGAGCTCCGAGCTGACAGTATCACTGTGTCTGCGGCGGACCCCTTCGCGGTCCAAGATCGCGTCGTCAACGGAGCGATTCAAATGCTGGGGCTGGAGGTACAACCTGAACAGCGCCAGATCTTAGTAGCACATGGAACGCAGGTGCCCGCTGCGTATGGACTCTATTTAGAGGGAACAGGCTATCTTCAGAATTACGACGAACCTGAAAACGTAGATAGCGCGATAAGCGTATTCCGACAGGCGCTGACGCTCGATCCTAACTATGCCTCCGCGTATGCAGGTCTAGGCAGCGCCTATTGGAAAAAATACGAAAATAGCGTGGACGTTCAATGGGTAAATGACAGCCGCCAAGCGTGCGAGCAGGCACTCACTCTGGACCGCACACTTGCGGCCGCTCACGTGTGTCTCGGCACGCTATACGTCGGCACTGGAAGCTACGAACAGGCTGCACAGCAACTCGGTCAAGCTGTGGAAGCGGAGCCGACCAATGACGCCGCCTATCGCGGCCTAGCCCACGCCTATGAGCGCCTTGACAAACCCACGGAGGCCGAAAAGACGTATCAGCGTGCCATTCGGCTGCGGCCCGACTATTGGGCTGGTTACAGTTGGTTGGGCGCCTTCTACTTTCGCCAGGCGCGTTACGCCGAGGCAGAGAAGATGTTCCAAAAGGTTGTCACGCTGGCGCCAGACAGTTTTCAGGGCTACTACAATGTGGGTGGCGTCGAGTTGAGTGCAGGCAACTATGCCGACGCCATTCAAGCACTGAAACATTCCATCTCCATCCGTCCTTCCCCACCGGCTTATTCCAATCTTGGCACAGCCTATTTTTACCTTCGGCGGTACGAAGATGCGGCGTTTGCCTACCAAGAGGCTTTGAAGCTCAACGATAAGAACTATGTGCCGTGGTGGAATCTGGGGGACGCGACCTATCGAATTCCCGGTCGGCGCCAAGAAGCTACTAGAGCGTACCGCCAGGCCATCTCTCTTGCTCAGCAGACACTCGAAGTCAACGCCCACGATGCTTACGCGCTAAGCGTGGTATCGATATGTGAAGCGATGCTGGGTGAGAATACGCAGGCGCTCGAAACGCTGAACCGAGCATTCAGCCAGGCAGCTGAAGATCCCGAGTTGCGATTCCGCGCTGCAGTGGTCTACAGCCAGCTCGGCGATCGCTCGCAAGCAATCTCATCTCTTGAGAACGCCGTCGCTGGCGGCTTCTCGCGTGCGATGATCCGCGACAGTCCGAACTTCGATTCTTTGCAAACCGAACCCAAATTCATTCGACTTCTTAGGTCCAACTAGATGGCAAGAAGAACGGATATGAGTTTGGGAGACGAGATGCTTGAAATTGAAATTGGGGGACTCTTGGGAAGGTGAGCAGTGTTCAGTTGGCCCGGAATGGAGACGCAAAAAGCCGCCGATTGAATCGGGCGGCTATGATCGGACCTGGTGAAAGAACAGAATGAAGTTTAGAAGAGCCGGAGAACTCGACGTTTACAGGCGCGATCGTGCCGTTGCGTGGAAGGTTACGAAGCCTTCTATGCGTTGGTTTCACAGACGAAGGCGGATGGCTATCCCCGTCGAGACATCGTGCCGATGGATTCATATTTCGATTTGAAGTAGCAGGCATCCAATCGCTAACGTTGCCGGATCGACATTGACGAAATTCGATTGTTCCAGCCTACCGCCTTAAGATCGGCGATATCGTGGCGAACTAGGAGAGAAGCGCCCCGGAAATTGAAGTCGCTATAAATCCGAAGAACGACCCCGCCGAAGATTCGAATTGAGCTGATTGCGTTGTTAAAGTCTTTCGGGAGTTGAGTGATATCCTGACCCGTGGTGCGGCAGAAATATTTGCCATTGGAGTTGTTGGCACCAAAATTCGGCCAGTTATAGAAGCACACTCCCGCTCGTGGCACAGGAGGGCGACCCCACGCCAGATTCTGAGTCTGGGCGCTGAGATTGAACGGAATGGTCAAAAGCAGAGCAAGACCTGCGAGTGAGAATCTGCTGATCATATTCGTCGCTCCTATCTGGAAGGACACAACGCTCCTGGAAAAACGAACCTATGCTAGCACCGGTTCAGATTGGCTGTCACTGAGCTGTACAATCCGCCGAAATCTGCCGGAAAAACCGAAATTTTCAAATCGTAGATGCACTCTACGCCCTGTGGAGTGAGAGAAGACTTTCTGAATCCGCATGAGCCCGTTATGCCTGATGATGTTTGCCGCAAGTGCCCGGCGCCCACCCTACGGCAAGAGCAGCCAAGCAGGTCATTGTTGTATCCTAATTTTTGGGCAAGCGATTCCTTGTAAGCCTACGGGCGGGTCCTTTCTACACGCGCCTTAGCTAATTGCCTGCGGACGCCCTGTCAGGTGAGGTGTCTCATTCTGCTCAGTCAGGTCCGGGTTGGCGGGTCAGCACCACATCACATGCCGAGGAGTGCAGCGCTTTCGCGGTGGTCACGTTTTCGAGGTCAGATTTGGCCGCGTACAAGTTGGCCAGACGTTCATCAAGGTCGAGAGCTTCAGGAACCGCCACTCGAATGGCATGTCTTACGCTGGTATAAACCGCGCGAAACGCGGGCTTCAATTCCTCCGAAAGATCCTCCCTGGTTCCCCAATTTGCGCGGTCGCCAATGGCACGCGCGATTCGGTGGGCCTGGAGCGGTGTAATGTCTCGATCAAGTCCGCGATTAATCTGTTCTTGAAACGCGCCGAGACGAGCGATGGCGGCATCCTTTTCCGCTTCACTCATCGCGGCGCTCGTGATGATTTCGAGCACGGCGTGCTCAAATGGTCTATCGATGACGTCGCGCACGTTGATTGTTGCCTTCGACTCGGACAGAACAGCTTCGATCTTGTGTGTGTACTCGCCGATCTTGCGATAGACAATAGCAAACTGTCCGCCTGCGGATTGCGCCGCCTCTCGAGCGGGTTTCCCCTGCTTCAGCGCCGTTCTGTACATCTCGTAATCGCCGGTCGGCATATTCCAGATCGTTTCGTCTACCAAAGCCTTTGCCGAATTTCCGTACGTAAGGTCGCGGAGAGGGCGTCTGTGGGACGGATCTATTTCTCGTCCGACTCTTGAGGCAACACGGCTGGCCACAGTTTGCGATGGAACAACACTTTGCTTTGCGGCAGCAAAGTCCGGAGGTGTCGGTCGCTCAACGGTGTTTGGCGTGTTGATGCCCTCAGCCGATTGAGCCTCTATCAGACGGACACCGGCGACGCAATTATCATCCGGCCGTCGTATTGCTGTAGCATGAGATGCGCACAAGAAGACGGGATCGCCTTCTTTGTAAATCGTGATGAGCGCGGTGCCGTAATCGCAGCCGAGCTGGTAATGCACAGAAAGACGCTGCGCAGGCTGTCCACGCAGCAGCCGCCACTCCGCCCGGTTTGTGCAATGGCGCTTCTGCACACACTGATTTTAGCGAAGTTGGGGAGAATCGAACTTTCTGGTTATTCGGCCTGTCGCGGAAGTAGAACCTCGTTCCTCCACCCTCTCGTCTGCCGAGCTTCGGACTTATCACTATCGGCGCCTGTTTCGTTATAGACCATGTGTATCGGACAAATCGGAAGTTCGCTCTCCGGGGTTGTGGCGCGGTGTTGACCCGCTTCAGGCGCAAACATACACTCTGCACATGACTCAGGCCACTTTCTGGGCAAGGATAATTCCGCTCTTTTTGTGTCTATTGTTGCCGTGAAGCCGCATAGTCTCACGATCTGCATGAAGATGGACGTAATGGGGAGGGATGCATGACGGGAACGCCGTATCCGAAAGAGCAAATGCACCGCATCGCTTACACGAAGCTTTCGGAAGAACAGATTGCAAGCAAGCTAAGCACGGTCGGCTTGGGCGGACCGGCGAGCGCCTCGCCCTTGTCGAACGCGTTCGCCGGCGAATCGGTCCGGATCGTCACCGATAAAGGCCCGACGCTGGCTTACACGTTCGGCCCGACCAACCGCCTTTCGGTGACTGTGAACAATGGCGGCGCGGTGGAGGCAGGATATGGCGCGCTGACCCTGAGTAGCGTCACCTTGTTGTCCCACATAATCCCCGGCACGCAGCGCGGTTACGCCGTTGTAATCGACCGAGACACGAGCCTGGCGACGGTAATCGAACTCTGGTTCAGCGGTTATCCGGATAATCGCGAAGTCCAGCGCGAGATTTATTACGGCTATATCGAACAGCCGGGCCAGCCGGCACCGAAAAACCGCCAACGCACGACAAACCGCGTCGAGGGGAAGGGCTTCTATTGGAAACAGGACACGGGCGCGGAGACGCTGGAATTCTATCCGTCAGCAGCCTACTCACACTTTGTCGAGCTGTCGCGCTTAGGTGGCGAACTCGGGTTCTGCGGACCGTCCGACTACATCCAGATCAACGACGACCTCTATATTTACACCCGCACCGAGTGCGAGTTCTCCGGCACCTTCACGACGTACGTGATGGACCTGAACCGCATCGAACAGATTGGCATGCGGCTTGGCTTCGACGCCAACGACGCGCTGGAATACTACGTCTTCCGCGGCAAAGGCGAGTGGCTGGGGCAGCTCGCTCACTTTGAGAAGTTCGGCGACGAGACCGGTGCGCCGGTGCCAGCGGCCGCCGCCGGCGAGACTCCGGCGAAAGGCGCGCGACGCGTCTACCGGCCGTTGAAGACGATGCCGAAAATGTCAGAGGCCGAAGTCGACGCTGTCTGTGCCAAGAAAACAACAGCGTTCGCGCCCGCCAGCGGGCCTGGCGCATCGATGGCTGGCAATCTCGGACCGAGCACCGGCTGGCTAGCTGGGAAGACGCTGACCCTTCGCTACGACAACGCGCCGGCTATGGAATACCGCTTTGACGACGCCGAGACGCTACAGTGGCGCAAAGAGGGCGACGGTAGCTGGACCAAGGCGCGCTACCAGGCGTGGGAATCGATGCCCGGAGTGATCTTGTTTGGCCACCTGCTGGAAGGCACGCCGAACCATGACGGGCACTCAGTCGTGGCCGATTTCCACCAGGGACTAGTGACCTGTTTCAATGGCTATCTGAACACGCCCTATTTCGCCAACGAGGCAGGTGTGAGGACGCTGTTCGGCGTGATCGAGATGGAAGGCTTGATTCCTCCGAAGTATAACCGCCACTACTTCACCGATGAGATGGTCGGCCGCGCGGTGAGTCAGAACTACGCACCGGGCCTGACGTCCATGCACCTTTACTCGACGCCTCATTCGCTCTCTTGGATCATCTTCACCAATTCCGATGCCGGTGGGCTAGAGTGGAGCGGGCCAGCGGCCTACGTGAAGATACGGGACGGCCTGTATTTCCTCTATTGGTTGGAGGAGGCCTGTAACGGCACGCTGGGCACAATTCTGGTCAATTTGCATACGATGCGCGACGTTGGTGTCGGCTATCACTGCGGCGAGGCGGGCCTGAGCATGAGCGCAGTCGGCGCACACGAGCGGCTCGCCGGTCGGTTCGACATCGTGCGCTTCTATCAGGTGAAGACATCGGGAAGGACGCTATGAGCAAGAACACGAAGCCGACGCGCAGATCCTTCTTGAAGGGCAGTGCACTGCTGGCTGTTCCGCTGGCTGCCGCGGCTCCCGCCGCGGTGATAGCGGAGGACCAGCTAAAGGCGCGCCTGGCAAGGCTGGAGGACGAGGCTGCGATCCGCGATTTGCATCAGACCTGGTTGCGGGGGGTCAACGCGAGAGCAGCCGACACGGTCAGGCCGCTGTTTGCTGATCCCAAAAGCACCAGGCTCGACCAAACCGTCCGCACCGTCGCGGCGGACCATGCAGGGCAGCCGGACACGATCGAGGTCTCCGCGGACAGTGAGAGCGCCGCCGGGCAGTTTCCATGCACTGTGGAAATCGAAACCGCGATCCCGCAGGATTGCACGTTGGCGCGGATGGCTCACGCGCAAGGCAGCGGCTTCGTTCGCCGAATCGAGCGCCGCGTGCTGAAGGTCGAATACGTGAAGGCCTCTGGCGCCTGGGCGATCGCGAAGGTCGAATTCGCGCCAGTCTAAGAACCGTGTGTTTCGGAGTTCTTGGTCAGTCGCTCCATTCGATAGGCACACGGCGAACAGGGCAAGGGTGACGGCAGAATCATTGCTGCTTCGTCCAGAGCTTAAAGCCTCCCCGAAACGCGTTGGCGTTGTCGCCCGGGCGGCAACCTTTCGGCAGTCGGTCTAGGTATTTCACGTTGCCTCCACCGAGAACGACTTCGTCGGGCTCGAGGGCAGCGGTCAGGCGCTTCACGACGTCGGCAACGTATCGGCGCCACTTTTTTTTTCCATGACGCTTGAGCCCGCGAGTGCCCAGGTAATATTCGTAGGTGTTTTTGCGGTAAGGAAGGTGGCCGAGCTCCATCGGCTCGAGAATTCCATCAACAATCATGGCGCTGCCGAGGCCAGTTCCCAGCCCAAGGAAAAGCATTCTGCCGGCCTTGTAACTGCCGAGGGCCTGCATGGCGGCATCATTGATCAGCTTCACCGGACGTCGGAAGGCCTTCTCAAAGTCAAACTTCACCCAGCCAGGACCAAGGTTGTATGGGTCGTGAACGATCCGGCCGTGGAGAACCACCCCCGGGAAGCCGATCGAGACAACGTCATAGCTCCAGCCGTCGGCCAGCTTCTTCACACCGGCGACCATCTGCTCGGCCGTCATCTCCGGGCCGGATACAAACTTCTTCGGCACCTTCTGGCCAGAAGCGAGTATCTTCACGTGTGTTCCACCAACGTCGATTACCAACACTCTCATGAACTGGTTCCCCGTTTGTGCCCAGTCGAGCCAGTTGCAAAGCTCTTCAACGCAATTAGCTTTATGAGCTCGTTCCCCGAACCGCCCCACTCAGTGTCGCCGACTCTTCTACATGCCGAGTGTCGTCCCAAAGCCGAATCGCTGGCTCAGAAAGGTTGTGTTCGTAACTGAGGGCGCTCAAGCTGGCGGTGCTCAGTAGAAAGAACCGGCCACCATCCGGTGGCAGAGCCAGCCAGCGCGCTGCCAACACTCGCAAGAAATGACCGCTGGAGAAAAGCAGCACGTTTCCGCCGATGTCCCGGACCCGCCTGACAACGGCGTCTGCCCGCATGCCGACATCGCTTGGCGACTCCCCACCTGGACAGCCATCCCGGAACAGCTGCCAACTAGGCCTGGTGGCATGAATTTCTGCACTTCGGAGGCCCTCATACTGGCCATAGTCCCATTCCAGCAGGTCAGGATCGATTGCCGCGACCGAACCAAACCCCGCCAGTTCACAAGTCCGCCTCACGCGTTGCAAGGGGCTAGAGAAGACTTTTGCAAATGTCAGCCCTTTCAGGCGCTCAGCAAGTCGCTTGGCATTACGCTCACCACGCTCGGTCAGCGGGAGATCGGTACGCCCGGTGTGCTGGCCGGAGATGGTCCAGGCAGTCTCACCATGACGAGCCAAATAGACGAGAGGAAGTTCTTTGCTCATGCCCCCCTCCGTTTGTTCAGCTACCTTCGCTCTTTGTCGCGGCTGCAAAGGATAAACTCCGCAAGTTGGTGAGTTTTGAGTGACCGAGATGCTGGATGGGAGGCCAGCCTGTGCTCAGCAGAGAACAGAGCCGAGCAATGCATTCCTCTCATTTTCATCCTTCTCGGTCGCTCATCAAGAGAGGATCAAAACGACCTACACCTTCCTATGCAATCTCGGGTGTCCCTCCACGCTACTCTCACCATCTCCAGCCGAAATCGTTCCGGCGTTTCTTCCCGAAATGGCCTGCAGATCGGTGCTCGACTTAGGCCGCCCGTGTTCGAGACGTTCGTCTCTTTGGCTCCTCGTCAAATCTCCGAACGTCGCTGACCACATAGACGCATTCGCAATGGCACCGCTTGCAACGAGCCGCAAATGCCTGTGGCACGCTCTCTACCCCACGTTCGATTTCATCTTTTAAGTGGGTCACTCGTGTGGAAACGGCAATGGGCGCCCCGCATCGCAGACAAGAAACTCCGCTGTAGCTTTTCAATTCCGTAATCATTGCACCCTCACAAGATGATTGGCCGGTGAGAGCCAGATCATAGCATTAGGACGCGCTTCGAGCCATCTGGTTGCTCGGGGTCAACGACAGACTCGTGCATCCGGTGTTAGCGTGGCATAGGAGGTTGCCGGTGATTGCTTCCAGTAGCCAACAGATCCGATTCTTGGTGATTTTGCTTTTGGGCAGCCAGGATGCCCCTATCGGCGAGAATGAGCGCAAGCTTATTTTGCTGCTCAGCACAATCGAACGCTAACAAGAAGTGCGAAGTCTGAGATTGTACCCTAGGCAGCCTTGCCTAGGGCTCTATGGCCTTCCTGACGGCAGCAATGACGACCTTTCCATTGTCATTTTGCGGCGAGCACGGAATGGGCGCCAGTCTGCATCCTCCGGGCGTGCCGAATATGCGCCTAACCTAGCCAGGAAAGCCCGGGACCCACACCGATCTGGGGTCTTGGTTTGCGTCCTATCGTCCGGCGGCTGCCGGGGCCGCTTTGATTTCGATCCGTCGTGGCAGGGCCGCCGCTGCAATCGGCGCGCTAATCTCGAGCACGCCTTTGCGATGTTCTGGGTTCAGCTTGTCGCATGATCGGGCGCTCGAACGACCCGCTGCCTGCTTCCCGGATTCCCCAGGACAGCGCGCCAGCTGGTGGGTTTCCTGGCTCCGACCAAGTCTCCGCCTGGGTCAGGAACCTGTCAAAGTTCAACGACGCTTCACGCGATCCTCTTTTCATTAGAATTTCAGACCTGCTGAGTTCCGCCGATTAAGGAAGACTGTTCGATCTTACCTCAAAGGTGAACCTGTCGTGCCCAAACTGTGCCAGAATGCGGCCCGATGATGGGGCCCCCGCATCCACGACGGAAGTGAGCATGAACACAGAAAGCAATCCCGCCAGTCGGTTCACAGTTTTTCAGAGCCTGCGCCCCGTCACACGTGATGGGGTTGTTCGGGACGCGATGGCGGGTTTCCAGCTAGCGGCCATGAACATTCCGCAGGCCCTGGGTTATACGAAAATTGCGGGAACGCCGATTATCACCGGTTTTTACACCCTGTTGTTGCCGCCGGTTGCGTTTGCGGCTCTGGGATCTTCTCGCTATCTGGTTGTAGCTGCCGATTCAGCTACGGCCGCCATTCTTGCCGGCGGACTCGCCTCCATGGCACCACTGGGAAGCGAGCGATATGTAGCTTTGGCGAGCCTTGTGGCCCTGCTGACGGCTGTGCTGCTGTTACTGGCGGGCCTGTTGAAACTTGGGTTCGTAGCGGACTTCCTTTCGCAAACCGTCCTGCTTGGGTTCATGACGGGTGTCGGATTTCAAGTGGGGATAGCGGTGACGGGTGAAATGCTGGGCGTTCAGGTTCATGCCCACAGAACGATTCTCCAGCTGGCGGAAGTTGTCCGTGGGCTTCGCGATGTGCACGAGCTCACTCTTTGTGTCTCGGTTGCCGTTCTGATCGTCATTTTTGCCCTGCGACACTTCGCGCCCAAGATTCCGGGGCCGCTGATTGCGGTGATAGGGGCTATCGCAGCGAGCCTGCATTTCGGCCTTTCAGCACAGGGCGTGGAGATCATTGGTCCGGTGGCCGGCGGGTTTCCTCATCTCCGACTTCCCGCCGTGGGATGGAGAGACGTGGAAATTCTGACGCCACTGGCGTTTTCCTGTCTGGTGATGATCGTGGCGCAGAGCGCAGCAACGGCCCGCGTTTATGCGATACGGCACAGCCAGGCCTTGGACGAAAACTCCGATCTCACGGGATTGTCAGCGGCCAATCTGGCTGCAGGGTTGACCGGAACGTTTGTGGTGAACGGGAGTCCCACACAAACAGCTATGGTGGAGAGCTCGGGCGGGCGGAGCCAATTTGCGCAATTGGTGATGGCTGTGCTGGTTGGGCTGGTGCTGCTATTTCTTACCAAGCCATTGCAATACCTACCGCGTTGCGTTTTAGGCGCGATCGTATTTGTGATTGCTGTGCATCTGATCAACTTGCGAGGGCTGTGGAAGATCCGGCGAGAGAGTCCAGGAGAGTTTCTGCTGGCTGTGATTACAGCGGGGGTGGTGGTCCTGCAGGGCGTGGAGCAAGGCATTGTCCTGGCGATGGTGCTTTCTCTGTTGCGTGTGGTGCGACACACCTATCGTCCTCACACCGGTGTGCTGGTGATGAATGAAAAGGGCTATTGGCAGACGGTTCCCGCCGTGTACGGGGCGGTTTCGCAACCAGGGATGGCGATTTATCGCTTTGGGGCTCCACTGTTTTATGCCAATGCCAGTCGCTTTGCCGAGGAACTCCTGCGCCTCGCTGGGCCCCGCCCTTCCCAGTTGCGCTGGTTGATCGTTGATTCGGAGGCTATCACGAACGTCGATTACTCTGCGGCGGGGGTTGTGCGCGACCTCTGTCGAGAGCTTAGCGCACGAGGGGTTGTTTTGGTATTCGCGCGCATCCATCCAGGTTTTCAGGAGGACCTGAACCGCCATCACATTACCGAAGCAGTGGGTTCCGAACACTTGTTTCCCCGCCTGCACGATGCGTTGGCGGCTTACCATCAGTCTCAACAGACTTCCTCCGTAGATCCGTCTCAGGGCCCGCCTGCCCGCTGAGGATGTTGTTCCGCCGATACGGACTCGAGACTTTCGGCAATGCTCACGTGGTTCACGGCCGCCGCGGTGCTGGTACCATAGGGGACACACCAAAATCCAGGTGCGACCAAACCGGCTTGCCTTCATCTTATGAGAAGTTGCTAAAACCAGGACTGGACCGGTCATGCCCAAACCAATTTTATTAAGCGTAGACGACGACTCCGATGTTCTGCGGGCGATAGAGCGAGATTTGCGCTCAAAATATGGCGCCGAATACCGTGTGATCGGAAGCGATTCTCCCGAGCAAGCCATGGCACTGTTAAGGCAGTTGAAGGTGCGCAACGACAACGTGGCGCTCCTGCTCGCCGATCAGCGAATGCCCCACATGGATGGTGTCGCGTTTCTGCAGGAGGGGATGCGGATTTTCCCTGAGGCAAAGCGGGCGTTGCTGACTGCCTACGCCGACACCAATGCTGCCATTAGCGCCATCAATCACGCGAATATCAACTACTTCTTTATGAAGCCTTGGGATCCTCCGAGCGAGCACCTCTATCCCCAATTGGATGATCTGCTGGACGATTGGCAGGCGTCTTATCGGCCAGCATTTGAAGGAATCCGGGTCTTGGGTACACGCTGGTCGCCCAAATCATATGAGTTGCGAGATTTTCTGGCGCGTAACCGTGTTCCCTATCAGTGGATTGACGTAGAGCTTTCTGGGAATGACCCGGAAACCAAGCGGCTACTGGAGGTTCTGGGGCCGGAAGCTGCCAACCTTCCCATCGTGCTTTTTCCCGACGGCACCAAGCTACTTGAGGGCGTTCCGACGCAAGTTGCTCAAAAGGTTGGGTTGCGCACTCGCGCACAGACGAACTTCTACGATCTGGCCATCGTTGGCGGCGGCCCAGCTGGTTTGGCGGCAGCTGTCTATGGCGCATCTGAGGGTCTGCACACTGTGATGATTGAGCGAGAGGCCCCAGGGGGTCAGGCAGGGATGAGCTCGCGCATCGAAAACTACCTCGGATTTCCAAGCGGACTCAGCGGCGCCGATCTTGCGCGTCGTGCTGTGGTGCAGGCCCAACGATTCGGCGTGGAAATCCTGTCCCCTCAGGAAGCCCTAGACGTCCGGGTGGAAGGGCCTTACCGCATCCTAAAGTTGGCGGATGGAAACGAGATATCATGCCACGCCTTAATGATCGCCACAGGGGTGCAGTGGCGACGTCTGGAGGCACCGGGAATCGACCGGCTGCAAGGTGCGGGTGTGTACTATGGCGGGGGCTCAACCGAGGCTATGTCCTGCCAAGGCGAGATTGTGTATGTGGTGGGCGGCGCAAACTCGGCAGGGCAGGCAGCGATGAACTTCGCCAAGTACGCCAGTCGCGTCGTTATCGTCGTTCGCGGCAGCTCGTTATCGAGTTCGATGTCACAGTATCTTATTGACCAAGTCGAGCAAACTCCAAACATCCAGATTTGGCCGCACGCGAGCGTCTCCGAAGTGCATGGCGAAACACACCTGGAGGAGATCTCTTTCCTTTGCTCCGATAGCGGCAAGTTGGAGCGGGTGCCGGCTAGTTCGATGTTCATTTTCATCGGGGCTATGCCGCAGACGGCTTGGCTAGGGGACTTGATCGAGCGCGACAAGCACGGCTTCATTCTTACCGGGCCCGATCTGATTCGAGCGGCACAGCGCCCGAAGGGTTGGGTGCTCGACCGGGATCCTTTCCTGCTCGAAACGAATGTTGCAGGCATTTTTGCCGTAGGCGATGTGCGTCACGGCTCGGTCAAACGCGTCGCTTCCGGGGTCGGTGAAGGCTCCGTCGCCGTGCAGTTCATCCATCAATATTTAAGCAAGGTATAAATGGTCGAGAATTCCGAACTGCTTCGCCTACCTGTGTTCGCCGGTCTTCCCGACGATCAAATCGCATGGTTCATCAGCGCCGCGGTTGAGGCACGGCTGCAGGCGGGCGAAACGTATTTCCGCGAAGGAGATCCGGCCGACGCCATGTACATCGTCTTGGAAGGACAGATTCAGGTCCGGGGCGAAATTGGTGGCGAAGCGGTGGTGATTTCCTTGAAGCCAGGTGATGTGACCGGCGTGCTGCCCTTTTCGAGGATGAAGCAGTTCACGGTGGGCACGCGTGCGATGACCGACGCCCGCGTCCTGCGCTTTCCCTCTTCGCTTTTCCCTGAGCTTGTCCAGAAAATGCCGGAGCTGACGCAGCGGTTGGTCGGTCTCATGTCTGACAGGATTCGCGAGACGACGCGGCGAGAGCAGCAGCGCGACCGCCTGGCCTCGTTGGGGAAACTTTCGGCAGGGCTGGCTCATGAGCTTAATAACCCCGCCTCCGCCGCCAAGCGCGCCGCCAGTCAATTGCGTGACGTGCTGAAGAAAATGCGCGATGCAAGCCACGAATTGGGCAGCCGCGAGCTGACTCCCGCCCAGAAATCAGAGATCGAAACACTCGAATCCTCTTTCGTGCAACACGACGAAGCCCCACCCGATCCCCTAACCATGAGTGATCTGGAAGAACAGATCAATTCCTTGCTGCGGAGTCACGGTCAAAACGATTTGTGGCAAATGGCGGCCGATCTGGCACAGCGGAACATCAAACCGGCAGCGCTCGAATCGTTATTTGGTATCCTCGATCCCGGCACCGCCCGCACCGCGCTGGTGAGGATCGCCGCATCGGTTGAGGTTGCAACCTTGCTCAACGAAATCGAGAACGGTACGGCGCGCATCTCTGATCTGGTCCGAGCCATCAAGGAATACACCTACATGGACCAAACTCCGCTGCAGAACGTCGACATCGTGAAAAGCCTAGAAACCACGCTCATCATACTCAACCACAAGCTTAAGCATGGTGTTGTCGTGCAGCGTGATTACGGAAGGGTCCCTCTGCTGGTGAACTCTTTCGGTAGCGAATTGAACCAGGTTTGGACAAATATCATTGCCAATGCGATTGAAGCTATGCATGGCCAGGGGGAGCTGCGGGTTCGAACCTATCGTGACGACAACTGTGTGGTGGTGGAAATCGGCGACAACGGCCCTGGGATTGCGTCCGACGTGCTGCCGCACATCTTCGAGCCTTTCTTCACAACGAAGGGGGTAGGGGAAGGAACGGGGCTTGGTCTCGACACGGTTCAGCGAATTGTCAAAAAGCACCGAGGCAACATACAGGTTAGCTCCAAACCCGGCGACACGCGGTTCCAAGTGTGGCTTCCGCTATCCGACGGCCGAACTTAAAACTCCAAGTGCAGGCGTAGCGGGGGAACCAGCACGGGTCCCCGGTCGCGGTTGTAACCGGGGTTATTGATATGCTGGAAGCCGGCAGAGGGATAGATCCCCGCGCCAAACGTGGACCGGCGCGAGATTGTCAATCAACAGCTGCAAGTTCTCGACCGATTTAGATAGCTGAAAGCAAGAAATCCTGGGGAAGCGAGTCGCAGAGCTTCTCTCGACGGCAAGATGTTTGAGGTTTTGACCACCGCTGCCTAGTTGTGCGCGCTCGTCCGACCACGAGAATTCGCCGATCAGTTCTGTGAATTCGCGATGACTTGTCCGGCGCGAAACGCCACAGCCAGCAACTCCACAATGACGCGGCAATACACGATCCAAAGCGCCATCCCAGCGAAGCTGAGGATCAGCGCCAGTAGTCCGTTCGGTACGGAGGTCTGGAACTGGCTGAACACGTACCAAATCGCCGCGATCAAACCCAGCAGCAGATGCACGCCGTAGAGCATCTTCAGTAAGTGCGGCGTCACCATCCGCGTGAATGAGAAATCCATCAAGTTCTCAAGAAGCCCTTTTTCCCGTGCGATGATCTGTTGCTCAGAATAAGAGGGTGCAGTGGCCATGATCGAACACCTCCAGGTGGTTTGCGACCGTTGCATCCATCGTACGAAAACTAGCCGGCGCTGAGGGATCCTCACGAGCGCCGGCTGCCCAAAGAAATAGCTGGCCGTTCGTACAGTGAGATGACGGGGTGTGCTGTGCCTCGCTGGACGCGTGGAAGCTAACCTTACTTGGTAGTTCAGTTCGCTTCAGTGACGGTCGGAGCACTCACGGCCTTCAAATCGACATCCGCGGATGGTTTGGCACGATCAATCTCGATCCTGCCCTTAAAGTGAGCGCCGTCTTCGATACCAATCCGCGCCGTCGCAATATCGCCAGTCACCGAGGCATCTCTTTTGATCTCGACTCGGTCTCGCGCAACAAGATTGCCGGTGAGGTTGCCGTGGACGATTATCTCTCTCGCCGCCACTTCCGAGCTCACCTGGCCCGTGCGTCCGACCGTGAGCCTCTGGCCCTGCAGAGAAATCGGGCCGTCAACCTTTCCGTCAATCTGTAAGTCTTCTTTCCCTGTGATAATGCCCTTGATCTCCAGGCTCGACCCTATGCATGCCAAATTGCGTGCCGTGAGGCTATTGGGGCGGGGGGATGCCATAGTCGAAAATCCCTTTTCCTGTGCCGGAACTTCACCTTCCTCCTGCTTGCTCCACATGGGCGCCTCCTTTGGCCTCGACGGGCCAGGTTCACTTTAGTGGCGCTTCGGAACCGACGCAATCACCCAACGGTGCAGGTTTTGGGCAACTTTAGGAGCCTGACCATTGGGACAGCCTGTGTCTAGCCGGTGATGCGAGGAAACCTCAACCACCTCTGTCCGTGGCGTTGATCAAAGGCTCACAACAGCTGGCGGGAATATCGCCAGACATCTGCTGCCGCCCCAGAATCATCCATGTTTGCTGGGCCCATCGTTTAATGTTAGAAACAATCCTGCCGAGAGGTCGTCAGGTGCGCATCAGCGAGTGAGAGGGGGAGTTGGCATGCGAGAATCCCATCGACGCCTGATGAGAGTTCTGCTGCCGTTCTGTGGTGCTCTTGGCCTCGTGGGTGCTATGTTTGCCCAGCGGCCATTCCGAGAATATCCTTCGGTCGAGTATGGGGAATCCACACCGTTGCCGCCAGACTGGCAGCGTCCGGGCGAATGGACTTTCGCCCGTCTGATGTACCCGCCCGGCCCCAACGATGGCTACCGTGGGCGTTTCGATGGCGATTGGCGACAGGGTTTTTCGCTATGGACGCAGGACGGGCCGCCGGCCGATCGTGCTCTTGCCGCTGCGACCCGGCGCCTGACGCGCATCGATGCGCGCTCGGTAGAACAAGACGTGAATCTCGATGATGGCGATGAAGTGTACAACTGGCCGTGGCTCTACGCGGTACAGGTAGGTGAGTGGGGACTTACTCAACACCAGGCGGATGTGTTGCGCCAATACTTGCTACGCGGCGGCTTTTTCATGGCAGATGATTTTCACGGCGCCTACGAGTGGCAGATGTTCGTCAAGCGCATCCGGATGGTTTTTCCCGATCGTCCGATCGTCGATATCCCGAATAACGATCCGATTTTCCACACTGTGTACGACCTCGATGACCGTTATCAGATTCCCGGTGCCGCGCATTTAGGGCTTGGCTACAAAGTGCCAGATTATCCACAAGGACCCGATGACGGAAAGGGGGCGCACTGGCGGGCCATCTACGACGATAAGGGACGCATCATGGTCGCCATCTCTTTCAACTCCGATGTTGGCGATTCCTGGGAGTGGTCAGACCGTCCCGTCTACCCCGAGCGCTTTTCAGATCTCGGATTCCGCATCGGAATCAACTATATCGTGTATGCCATGACGCACTGAGCTCCGTCTAGCGTTGTCGTTGGGGGGTTCACTCACTTCGTGTAACGAACTTCCAAGCTGGCAACCTCGTTGTCGCTAGCGTCAAGCAACTGCAGCCGTTGTTCGGCGATCTTCCACTTCCGTACCTTTGTGAGAGCCTGGAGGAACGCCTTCTCGGTGTCCATTCCTTCCGGACAAGCCATCATGGTGCTGGCCATCTGGCGGAAGGTGAGGTTTTGGCCATTCAACTCATAGCTGCCCGTCAGCCCGTTGCAGCCGCCCGATCCGCTGACGCGATGGGACTCGGAGTTAAGAGCAAAATAAGGTTCACGCAGCGTAGAAGCCACTGGAACGTCTGTTCCACCCACGCGTGTCAACTTCCAGTAGGTGTTTTCAAGCGAGGGGCGAGAGTGTAGACCCGAGGGTGCAGGCGTTTCCGCGCTTCGACCGGCGGTGGAGACGGCCGCTCGGCGCAGCAACAAGCTAACCTCACTGTTCTGGCCCGCCCCGAGGACCGGATAATTCTGGTCCGTGGTGAAGAACAATTTCCCGTCAACCACGATACGAGCCCGCACCGCGTAGCGATGGCTCGGATTGACAAGGGAAGGGTTGTAAGCGATTTCAAATCGGATCGGGGGATTGGCGGGATTTTCGATGTGCGCTTGGCCAATCACTTCCGGCGCAGCATCAGCCTTTGAGACGTCCTCGAGGGTAGCCTCAAAGACGGCATGGGGTGGCAGTGCGATACGCTCCCGGTAACTGGCCGTTCCCCACACCTCTGCGGTCGTTGTCCCTTGAGCGCTGAGGGGCTCGAATTCGTAACTGCCTCTGTCCGCCACGAGCGAAAGAAAGAGATGGCCATTTCTCAGGACGTACGAGCGCACGTACGGCCAATCCTTTGCGACGCGATCGTTGAGCGGCGCGGGCGGACACATCGCGCGCGTGAGCGCGAGCGGCCCGAACCGAAGCTGATTCGGTCCTTCCGATTTCCAAGTGCCGCGTCCGCGGTTGCAGTCGATCCGTACGCTCACACTGCCATCACCCTCGAACGCAATTGTGTACTTCGCCCTGTCGTCGGGCGCCAGCGTCTTATCATCGCTGCCCTGGAACTTCACGAGCTGCCAAGAGGTGCCGCCGAGGGCAGTCGAAACGGCTTGCGGTCCGGTCTGAGCAGAAACATTGCTCGCCAAAATGATGAGGAGCACGGTCCGGCTCGATAAACTCCGTCGTGATGTCCTCACGGAAGCCTCCGTCTCAAGCGGGCGCCTCCCGTTCTGTCTTGCGATGGCTTTATGCCTCAGAGCAACGTCCCGCTCAGCACCACCTTAGCGACGCTGAAATAAATGATAATACCGGTGACATCCACAAGAGTCGCTACGAACGGCGCGGAGGCACTGGCGGGATCGAGCCGGCAAAGTCGCAGGATAAATGGCAACATCGAACCGGCCAGGGTGCCAAACGCCACAACGCCGAGAAGGCTAAGAAATATAGTTAGCGCTACGAGCAAGTAGTACTGTCCGTAGATGGGCGAGACAGATTGCCAGATAACGATGCGCAAGAACCCGATGGCCCCCAGCAGCAAGCCCAGGGCAATTCCCGCCGCGAGTTCGCGGCGGATCACGCGCCACCAATCTCGCAGGCGCAGTTCTCCGAGCGCTAGAGCCCGAATGATCAAGGTCGTGGCCTGAGAGCCAGAGTTACCTCCGCTGCTGATCAGCAACGGGATAAAAAGCGCCAGCACGACCGCCTCCTCAATTTGGCGCTCATAATGACTCATGGCGGTCGCCGTGAGCATTTCGCCTAGGAAGAGTATGACCAGCCAGCCGCCGCGCTTGCGCAACATCGCGAGGAAGCCGGTGTCGAGGTAAGGTCCGTCCAACGCTTCCATACCGCCAACCTTTTGGATGTCTTTGGTGTCCAGATCGCGCAGGATGTCGATCACGTCATGGGAGGTGACAATGCCCTTCATGTGATCCTGTGCATCGACCACCGGAATCGCTTCGATACCGTGAAGCGATAGTAAGTGGGCGATCTGCTTTTGGTCGGCTACGTCGGTGACTTTGAAAAGCTTCGTGGCCATAACGTCTGCGACCTTCTTGCTCTGATCCGCTCGCACCAGGTCTTTCAGTGACACGACTCCTAGCAGTCGTTGGTCTTCCCCCAACACGTACGCGTAGTAGATGGTCTCCACGTGACTTAATTGCTGTCGTAGGTAGGTGAGCGCTTCATCGATCGTCTCCTCAGGGCGCAGCCGAGCAAAGCGCGGGTTCATTAGCCCGCCCGCAACATCGGCGCGATAATCGAGCAGCGCTCTCACGTCCTTCCGCGTCGTGTCGTCCATTAGATTCATCAGATCTTCGCGCTCATTTCGTGGTGAAGCCTGGATGAAATCAGCGGCATCGTCGGGCGCCAGCAGGCGGACGAAGAGGCGCCGTCCGGCCGCCGGCAAGGCCAGCACCAACTCTGACTGCGCCTTCGCATCCAGGCTTAAGAAAAAATCATCCATGTATTCTCGCGGAAGCGCTTCAAAGGCCCGTATCCGCTCGGACTTTCGAAGGTGGGGCCATTGGTCTAGCAAGGTCTCGGCTACGGTTAGACTAGGTTCGTTCATCGCTCTACCTCTCCGTCTGCCTTGAGTGGACAGCTCTAAGAGCTGTAGATAAGTCGCAACCTACCAAACTCGTAAAGTCCGACAGGGTTGCTGCAGTTGGTTGTTTGCCGGAGGTATTCTCGGTTGCCTGTGGCAGCGTTGATGCTTGCGCGCGCTTTTCCCCGGCGACTGCACATGCGCGCCCCCGAGCACGCAAGAAAGCATGGCAGACCTAGATGAACATTGTGTTACACCTAGCCCGGGACGACAGTTGGAAGAGTCGGATGAGTTCGGTCGGATGTAGCGGCAGCGTTCGCGGCGTCTGCGGCCGTCACCGGCGCCCCCTACGTCCAATGTCCAAGGAAGGCGCCGGAGAGCTCACGCTCGGCTAGGTGCGCGCGGGCGACGCCTTATCGAGAACATCAATGAGCGTTTTTGCGGAGGCCGGAGCCGGTGTGCCACCGGTAATGATTTCTTTCACAGACACATCCTTGCCGTACAGCGCTTTGTTGGCGTCGTTGTCGCCATCCATCGAAGCGCCCTCTAGGGAAACCCCGGCAAATAGGCCCTTGGAGCGGGAATAGGTCAGCACGTCCGCATTCATTGCTGCTGCATTATACGAAGTGGCTTGAGCTCCAGGGCCCGCGGCGGCACTGGCATTGCTTCCCAACTTTGTCTTGCCGTTCAGGATCTGGTCCGCTCCTTTTTGATTCATCACGAGGAGCACAAAATCGGTCGCTGTCGAGCCCAGCTGCACGCCGAGGCTTCCCTGATCGAGCTTATACATGGCGGGAGCGCCCCAGCTTCCGTTCATCGTGGCACCTTGACGGCACACCAGCGCGCCGCGGCCATAGCTGCCACCGATGCCGACAGCTACCTTCTTGACGCTGGGAAAAATGAGTACGCATTCAGCCTTGTCTAGAACGCTTTTGGGAAGGCCATTCTTGTCCGAGAGAATCTGATCGAATACTTTGGCGGAGTTATCCAGTCGCTCTGCTTCCTTTGTCTGGGCCAATGCCGGGAGAGCCAATGCCAGCAGCAGAACGAGCCCTACAATCTTCGTTTCCATTCGGTTGTCCTTTCGGCGTCGGAGGTTGGGGGACCAGGGACAAAAGTGAACCTAAAGCGGCACTCACTATACACCCGGCCGGCATTGTATATCAAAAAGTTCTCCCCATTTGCGCGTTGCTTGGAGAACCTCAGATCAGGCCGGAGAGAGGCCAGATCCCGGCAGGGTTCCTGCTGCGTTTACTTCCCCGAACATTTTTGTGGTAGAACACATTGGCCGAGACTCAGGCCGCGCTAAGCATTCCTTTTTGGGGCGACCGATGGGCTTGCTATCCAATCTCAAGATTCGTCCAAAAATCCTGATTGCGCTCGCCCCGCTGCTACTCATGGCCATTGTCGCAGGCATCTACTCGTCGATTGAAAGTCAGGCCATCGACACCAGGTACAGCCAACTGATTGCCAATGACGAGCGCACACTATCGAATCTGACCCACGCACTTGCGAAAGAGAACTTGTTTGGCCAATTCCTTTACAAGTATATCGCCGAGCCCGACTTAGCCAGGATGCAGGTCATTCAGCAAGACCTGGAGAGGAGTTACTCGGATTTCAAAGTCAGCGTCGCGGAAGTCGAGCGGTACAACGTCGTCGACTCGAACCAGCTTAGATCCGCCGAGGCGCTGTTTGATCGTGCCGTGACCGACGCTCAACCCGTTCGCATCGCAACATTGAAAGGGGACAATGTCACGGCGATGAATCTCATGCGGTCCACTGTCGATCCCGAGCTGCGGCAGGCTCGGGATGCTTTGACGCCGCTCGATTACAACCTGAAAGCCTCGATTGATCAAGAATCCGATGAGCTTACAAGGAGCACGCACCGCGCGATTTTCATCTCTTGGTTAGCGATCGGCTTGGGGCTCGTTCTCTCGGTTGTGCTGACGGTTGCAGGGATCCAGAAGGAAGTCGTCCAGGAACTGCAGACCTTGAATGGCAGCATCCAGGACCTCGCCCGCGGACTGCTGGACCGGCCCATTCCGTACACAAGCTACAAGAGCGAAATCGGCGACATGAGCCGAGCGCTAGAGACCCTTCAAGGTGCCGCCCGCGAACGCGACATGCAAGCCTGGGTCAAGACAGAAGTCGCGGCCGCCATGGAGAGGGTTAAGGGAGCCGAAGATTTCAGCGGTTTTGCGCGCCAGTTGTTGTCGCGGCTCTCCGAATCCATCCCCCTGCTGTACGGTGCGTTCTATCTTGCCGACGAGCAAGGGACGCGTTTTTCCCTGGTTGGCGGATTTGCCATCGAAACACAGGAAAAGCCTCGTGAGTTTGCCTACGGGGAAGGACTGGTAGGCCAGGCCGTCGCGGAGCGGCGTTTGCTGGAGGTCAACGCGAATCCTGAAGACCCTTACTTTCGTATTGCCGTGGGAGTCGGGAAGATCGAGCCTTACAACCTCTTATTTATCCCGGTGGTAGATCAACAAGGAGTTTCTTCTGTCATCGAGTTGGCACCTGTCTCGCCACTTCTTGATCGGCAACGAAGCCTGCTGGACGCCCTCGTGCCCATACTGTCTGCGAATATCGAAATCCTGGCCGGCAACATCAAAACCAAGATCCTCCTGAAGCAGACGCAGGTCCAAGCGGAAAGTCTTGCCGCTTCCGAGCGTCAGCTCACGTCCCGCAAAGAGGAATTGGAGTCCACCAATAGGGCCTTGTCGGCTTCTGAAGAAGGACTGCGGCGCGCCAAGGAAGTGGCCGAAGAAGCCACGAGAGTAAAGTCGGATTTTCTTGCACGAATGAGTCACGAGATCCGGACGCCGATGAACGCCATCATCGGGATGTCGCACTTGGCCCTTCAGACGACACTCAATCCTCGCCAGCGGGATTACGTCAGAAAAATTCAACAGTCCGGCCAGCACCTGTTGGGTATCATCAACGACATTCTCGATTTTTCCAAGATCGAGGCAGGCAAGCTGTCTGTTGAAACCATCGATTTCGATCTGGAACATGCCTTAGACAACGTTAGTAACCTCGTCTCGGAAAGGGCCACGGCGAAGGGACTCGAGCTCATCTTTGATATCGAGCCGGCTCTTGAGACCCATCTCCGGGGCGACCCCTTGCGGTTGGGGCAGATTCTGATCAACTTCTGCAACAACGCCGTGAAGTTTACGGAAAAGGGAGAGATTGTTGTCAGAGCTCGTATTCAGCAGGAAGACGAAAGCGCACTTCTGGTTTGCTTCTCGGTAAGCGACACCGGCATCGGCTTGACCGCGGAACAGATGGGCCGACTGTTTCGGGCGTTCGAGCAGGCCGACGCCTCCACCAGCCGGGAGTATGGCGGCACCGGGCTGGGTCTGGCCATTTCGAAAAAGCTGGCCGAGCTCATGGGAGGCGAGGTCGGCGTCCGCAGCGAAATAGGAAAAGGAAGCACGTTTTGGTTTACTGCCCGTTTGGGTAAGAGTAGGACGAAACAGCGGAGCCATGTCCCGAAGCCTAATTTGCGTGGGCGCCGAGTCCTCATTATCGATGACAATCATCAGGCTCGGGCGGTTCTGTCCGACATGCTGGCGAGTATGACCTTTGTCCCGGATCAGGCGCCGTCCGGACAGGAAGGCGTCGAAATGGCGCGCCGCGCCGCCGAGACAGATAAGCCCTATGAAATTGTTTTTGTGGATTGGCAAATGCCTGAACTCGACGGGATTGAGACGGCCAAGCGCATTCGCGCGCTGCTGGGAGCGGCTCCACCCCATCTCGTGATGGTCACTGCCTATGGCCACGAAGAGGTACTGAAACAAGCAGAGGCCAGCGGCTTCGAGAGTGTTCTTATCAAGCCCGTCAGTCCCTCCATGCTGTTCGACGCAAGCATCCGGGTCATCAGTGGCGACGCCGAGCCTTTACAGGATGAGACGGAGGCACAGCCGCACCCGTTCGAGCCCCTTCGCGGTGCGCGCGTCCTCCTCGTGGATGACAATAAAATCAACCAAGAGGTTGGCGTGGGACTGCTGGAAACTGTCCAAGCGGCGGTCGATCTGGCAAGCAACGGCGAGCAGGCAGTCCGGATGGTGGAAGAGCATGAATACGACATTGTTTTGATGGACATGCAGATGCCTGTTCTGGATGGACTGTCCGCCACAAAGGCCATCCGAGCCAATCCGAAGTTTCGTGACTTGCCGATCGTGGCCATGACCGCCAACGCCATGGTCAGCGACCGTGAAAAGTGCTTGGAAGCTGGGATGAATGACCACATCGCCAAACCCATCGATCCCGATCAACTGTTTGCAACTCTAGCCCGCTGGATAAGAACGCGACCTGGAGAGCGCACAAAACCGCCGGACCGTATTGTGAGCTGCCAGGATGAAGTGGGTTTCCCACAGATTAGCGGTGTGGACCACGAAGGGGCATTGAAGCGAGTCGGTGGCAATCAGCGCCTTTTGCGCAATCTGCTCGCTCAATTTGTTATCAAAGAAGCAGGAGCGTCTGAAGAAGTTTCCACGGCGCTTCGAGCCGGCGATCGCAAATTGGCCGAACGCCTGGCCCACACCGTGAAGGGGGTCGCTGCGAATATCGGGATCATTTCGGTCTCTTCGGCGGCCGCCAAGTTAGAAAAGGCGATTCGCGAAGAGGATGGCGCCCTCTCGGCATTACTCGAGGAGTTTCGGATCACCCTCCGCCGCCAGGTCGAAGCCATTCAGCAGGGATTACCCAAAGCCACACCGGTCGAGTCGGGACTCAACCCGAGAGCTCAGTTCAACGGCGAGGAGGCAGCGACCCTGCTCAAAGAGCTCAAGTTTCTTCTGGAAGCAAGTGACGGCGAAGCGGGGGAGACTTTTCTCCGTCTGGCGGACGTTTTGGCTGGCACGGTCGCTCAACCGAGTTTGGACGCACTCGGCGCAGCCATCAGTGAATTTGATTTTGAGGGGGCGCTTAAGAACCTTAACGAGATTACTAAACGATACGGTCTCGGCGCCGGAGACGCACAGTGACAAACAGCGAGGAAAAGAGGCTCCTGTTAGTGGTGGACGACGCGCCAGCGAATATTCAAGTTGTGAACTCCATTCTGAAGGATGATTACAGGATTCGAATTGCCACGAGCGGCGCCAAGGCGCTGGATCTTGCGAACAGCTCGCCCGCCCCCGACCTTATTCTTTTAGACATTATGATGCCCGAGATAGACGGATATGAAGTCTGTGCGCGCTTGAAAGCGTCCCCGCGCACCCGGGATATTCCGGTTATTTTTCTCACCGGAAAAATAGAAGCCGAGGACGAAACCCGAGGCTTTCGGGTGGGAGCGGTCGACTATATTCATAAACCCTTTTCGCCCCCGGTCGTGAAGGCTCGGGTCGAAACTCACCTCATGCTCCGAGACGCCCGCGAGCAACTGGCCAGGCAGCTGTCGGTGCTGAACTCGGAGCTCGAAATGGCCCGTGAGATTCAGTTGTCGATTTTGCCGCGCGAGGCCCCCAAGGTCGATGGCCTCGAGATTTATGCCCGTTACGTTCCGATGAGATCGGTCGCCGGGGACTTCTACGACTTCATCGTGGTGGACCCTCAGCACATCGGGATTCTTGTGGCGGACGTTTCCGGCCACGGCCTTCCTGCGGCTTTGATCGCTTCGATGCTGCAGGTAGCCCTTACCGCGCAACACGACCACGCTTCCCAGCCTGGAAAAGTTCTGTCGGGGCTGAATCGAGCTTTGTGCGGCAAGTTTCAAACCAACTTTGTCACGGCCGCCTACATGTTTGTGGATCTGAGGAAGCGCATGCTTCTCTACGCAGGCGCCGGACATCCCCCCATGCTGATGTGGAGCCGATCCTCTGCGGCAGTTCAGGAGGTCTGTGAGAATGGACTGGTGCTCGGCCAGTTTCCCCAAGCCACATACGATTCGATCGAGGTGCAGGCCGGGGCTGGCGATCGCTGTCTGCTCTATACCGACGGAATCGTCGAGGCTCAAAGTCCGTCGTCAGAAGAGTTTGGGATCGATCGGCTCAAGGAATTCCTAAAAAGCAATTCCAGCCTGGCCGGCGGGCCGTTCGCCGAAAAGCTTCTAGAGAGATTGGCGCGCTGGTGCGCGCACGAGAACGGTGAAAGCCACAGCGACGACATTACACTTCTCACGGTAAGCTTTTAAAAACTCCCATGGTTTCGAATCGCTTGGTTTTCCATGAACTGGGGTTCGGACGAGTCGGCCGGTATCGGGTAGCAGGCGGCCGACGGGCGTCGAACGACACTCTAAACAAGCGCGTTGAGATAGATCCTATAGATTTAATGAATTGGACGCTCGCGCCGTTTGGAATACGATAACTCCGGTCTTTGAGGTCATGGTCCGTCCGAGTTATGTCCTCTAAACCCGTCCTATCGCACGCGGCTTCGCTGGCCATAAGGCGACTTTTGGATGCAGGCAGCAGGCATCCAGGAAACGGTCGGTTAGAGGCGGCCAGGTCCCATGACGGCCAGCTTGCGAGAGCGTTGCGGTCATACGCCCTGGGACTCCTCGCGGTTTTGGCAATCACCGTCGTGTATCGCCACGAGTCTCTCGTCAATGTCACGACCGTGGGATTTACATTCCTGCTTGCTATCCTGGTGGCTGCAGCGGTGAGTGGTTTCGGCACTTCGCTTTTGATGTCGGTGGCCGCAGCTCTCGCGTACGATTATTTTTTCATCCCGCCCATCTCGGAGTGGAACATTTCAGATCCTCAGAACTGGGTGGCTTTGTCGGCGTTCGTAATCACGGCCGCTGTGGGAAGCGCTCTTTCGGCTTCGGCCCGCCGACAGACTCGGATGGCTCAAAGGCAACGTGAGGAAGCAGAGCAGCTATACCATCTGAGCCAGAGACTATTGAGCGCCGGCGATTCGCTGGCGCTTTGCAACGCGATTCCTCAAAGTCTGGTCGAAAGCTTCGGCACACGCGCGGCAGCCCTGCTGCTGGCCGACGACCAGACGGTCTTCTATTCGGCCGGTGGTTCGTACCTGTTTGACACGGCGGAGCTCAAGGCGAGCCTCGCTGACAAAAGCGTCTGCGTGGATGCCGCATCGAAGGTTTGCTATGTGCCCTTGCGGCTCGGGATGAAGGTCATTGGCAGCGTGGGTTTAGCGGACAGTGCTCTTTGCTCCGAGACGCTCGAATCGCTAGGGCCTCTGCTCACCATTGCGATCGAGCGGGCTCGTGCTATCGAACAGGTTGGTAAGATCGAAGGCCTGCGTGAGAGCGAACGGTTAAAATCGTCGTTGTTGGATGCGATCGCGCACGAGTTCAGAACCCCGCTCACTGCGATGAAGCTATCTGTGACGGGGATGCTTTCGGATTTGGACTTCGACCGAAAGCAATGCCGCGACTTGCTGGAGATGATTGACGAGGGCTGCGACCAGATCGATCTGTTAGTGGATCAGGTCTCCCAGATGTCTCGCATTGAGTCGGGTGACGTACAACTCAAGCCTTCTCAACATTCGGTCGGGGAGCTCATTGACAACGCCCTTGGCGAAAGCCGGGCGATTTTGGGCTCGCGGCCCGTCGAGCGGCGCACGGCCAACGAGGATGTGCCAGTCCGAGCCGATCTCCCGTGGGCGACCAAGATCCTCGTGCATTTAATCGTGAACGCGCACTTCTACTCGACGCCAGAAACGCCGATCCTCATCCGAACAGAGACCGGCAAAGGATTCGTCTTCTTCCACGTCGCGGACCGAGGCCCCGGAATCGAATCGGCCGAGATCCCGCGAATCTTTGAGAAGTTCTACCGTGGCAAGCAACACCGTTCGACCATTCAAGGCACGGGCATGGGTCTACCCATCGCCAAAGCCATCGCCGAAGCACACGGCGGCACCATGACCGCTGTCAGCAAACTCGGAGAAGGATCTGTCTTCACCTTCAGCCTGCCGATTGATCGATCCCTAGAGTAAAAAGGCCGACGCACTTTATCCAAGGTATTCACCTCATCGCTCTGGAAGATTCCCTTCCCGAGCGCCGTTGACGAGGCCTCGTTTCATGGATTAGCCAGAGGGCACGGAGTGTTTCTTCAGCTCCGCGAGTTGACCCCGGCCTTCCCTGACGAACCTCACGAACCGCTGCGCGAGTTCGCGAATGCGGTCCGATTGCTTGAGCCTCAAAGCATCTTCCGGGATTAAATCTCCGCCGACGCCAAGCGCGCTGGCTCCCGCGAGAATGAATCTCTGCGCTGTCTGTTGATTCACGCCGCCAGCGGCGATCAACGGCACGTGCATGAGAGCTTTCTTGATCGTCTTGATATAGCTATCGCCCCCGACCGGCGCGCACGGAAAGACCTTCACGAAGTCTGGGCCGACCTTCCAGGCCGTGATGATCTCGGTCGGGGTGAGTGCGGCCGGCCACACGGCGATCTCTTCCTTGTTCGCGAATTCGACGATGTTCAAATCGAGCCCATCGGTCGTGAGGAATTGCGCGCCAGCGCCGATGCAGCGTCGAGCGGTTTCCACGTCGTACACGCTTCCGGCACCAACGATCATATCCGGCATATGTTTGACAAGATAGCCGATCACGTCGATAGCGCCGGGCACCGTCATCTCAATTTCCACGAGGGGGATCCCGCCGCCTGCCACGGCTTCGGCCGCAAAGCGGGCGACGTGCTCAGACGATACTCGAACTGCGGGGACAATGCCGATCTCCTCGACACGTGCGCGAACTTCAGCCCTGTTCAACGGCGCGCTCCTTTTGTGGATTCGTTTGCGACGCGACGTTCGGCTCACATTGTTCGCGGGGGATCGGTTTCACGGTAGAGTTCTCGTACCCACCGCTTCACGGAGTTGTTCCAACGCGGTCAGGTAGGAAGCCAGCGCCTGGCGATACGCAAGCTGCGTGGCACGGTAGGTGCGTTCGGCATCGAGGTAGTCCAGCAAGCTTGCGCCGCCATGCCGGTAGGCAAACTCGCTAATTTCGCGGTCTCTTTCCGCCATGTCCAGATACCCCGATCGGTAAAGCACGATGATGCGATCGTTCTCTTGGAGTCCGACGTAGGCGTCGTGTACGTCCGTCATGACCTGATCGGCCGCCCCCTTCTCTTGCTCCTGTGCCTGGGTGATGGCATAGCGCGTTTGCGCAACGGTACCCTGATTGCGATTGAAGATCGGAACAGGAACGTTCATGGCGAAAGATGCCGCATTAATGCCGTTGACGTGCGAGTAGTTACTCGACACGGTGACATCCTGCTTTGCAATCGCTTTTTGCAGCTCCCACTGGCTTGTCGCCGCGGTCACACCTTGCTGGGCTGCGCGTAAGTCCGGGCGGTTCTGCAATGCCTTCAGTTGAAGGTCCTCCAGGCTGACCCTTAAAGGCTGGTAATCGAATGGGCCGGCCACGTCGTAGTCGGCAGGCACCGACTCATATCCCAACATGTTTCGCAGATCGTCGAGTCCTTGGTCTTTAGCCAGAACAGCCTGCTCATAGTCGGTCTGGTATTGAAGGAGCTGCAGCTTGATCTTCAGGAGATCGTCTTCGCTCATTCCTCCCGCTTTGTAGGTGATTTCGCTGATGTCCACGGTCTGCTGAAAACTGTGCACGTCTTTCGTGGCCAGTTCCAGGGTCGATTCGGCGAGCTGGACGCTAAAAAATTCAGAGGCGACATTGAACGTCAGGGTACGTTCGTTGTCTGTCACAAGAGAGCGCGTCTGCGCGGTAATATCCTGTTGCGCTTGCAAGCGATGCTGGCGCTTCTTGCCGCGTTCGAACAGGTAACTCAGGCCCATGTCTGCCTCCGTATTGTCGTGCAGATACTGGCCTAGGGAATACCCGGGTGGATATAAGCTCGGGTTTTGCTTGGAAGGCGAGCCAAAAAGCGGTAGGTACTCCCAATCGGTGAAGAAGGTGGGGTTGGGCCGCAGATCGGCCTGGACTTCTAAAGCCTGACTTTGCAGGATTGTCGTTTGAGCGGCGAGGAGGTTGTGGTTATGCTTCAGCGCCAACTGAATGGCCTCCTCGAGCGTGATCTTGACCGGACCTTGCCCGGGGGCAGTCGCCTGCGCGCCAGCCGCTGGCGCAATCGCGCCTGCCATCAGCCAAGCCCAAACGATGAAGGGCCCTTTGCTGCGCCAAGCACTGGCTCGGGCACAGCCTGACGAAAAAGAGTTAGGTCTCAAAGGATTCCTCCGGAGCCGGAAGCTTGTCGCCTTCCCGGGCAATCCAGACGTACAAGGTCGGCAGCAAGAAGATACTAAGCACGAGGTCAGCAATCAGCCCGCCTACAATGACGATGGCAAACGGACGCTGCGAGTCGGAGCCAATGGCGTGAGACACAGCAGCAGGCAGCAGCCCGAATGTCGCCACGAGCATCGTCATCATGATGGGACGAAGTCTCAAGATGGCACCTTCGACGGCCGCATCAACAACCGTGTATCCTCGAGCTCGGAGTTGATTGATGTATTCGAGCATGATGACGCCGGTTTGTACGGACACGCCGAACAGCGCTAGAAAGCCCACTCCCGAAGACACGCTGAAGAACGTACCGGTAACGAGGAGGGCGACCAAACCGCCGATCCGAGCCATGGCAACATTGACGAGAATTAGAAGTGCCCACTTGAAGGAACGAAACATCGTGTAAAGAATGATGAAGATCAAAAAGACGGTGAGCGGCACGATAAAAAGGAGGCGGGCTTCGGCGCGCTTTTCGCTCTCGTACTCACCCGACCACTGAATGTAATATCCCCGCGGGAGTTGCACCTTTTGGTTGATTTTGTCGATGGCTTCGCGGACCGTCGTGCCGAGGTCGCGGTCTCGGACCTCGAAGCGAACGGCAACGTACCGGGAGTAATTTTCCCGGTAGATGTCGTACGCGCCGTCCTTAATAGCCACCTTGGTGAGCTGCCCGAGCGACACACGCTCGCCCGAGGGGGACAGCAGCCGAATGCTCTCGATTGCCTCCTTGGTATCGCGGTAGGGCTTCTGGTAGCGGACCACCACGTTGTAGACTTCCTCCCCTCGCAGGACCTGGGTAACTGCGCCTCCACCGACCGCCGTCTGGATCGCGTCTTGAACATCGGCGACATTAATTCCCCAGCGGGCGCAGGCCAGACGATCCACAGCGAAATTGAGACTCGGCTGACCCGTGTCACGCATCACTCCGAGATCCTTGATGCCGGGAATCGTTGCCATGACGACCTTCATTTCGTCGGCTTTCTCTTCGAGAAGTTGCAAATCGGGGCCGTAGAGCTTGACCGCTAACCCTCCCTTAGTGCCGGTAAGTGTCTCGTCGACGTTGTCCTCGATGGGCTGTGAAAAATTCCAGAAAACGCCCGGCAGTTTTGAGACTTCACGATTCATGGCTGCGATAAGCCTGTCCTTGTCTCTATGAAAAACAGTCCTCCACTGGTCCTTGGACTTCAAATCGACGAAATACTCCGTGTCGCCGAACCCTCCCGTATCGGTCCCATCGTCCGGCGCCCCGGTCTGCGACACGACGGTGGTAACTTCGGGAAATGAGGCGAAAACGAGGCGCGCTTGGGTTGCGAAGCGCGTCCCCTCGGTGTAGCCCGTGCTGTTCGACAGGGTTCCGCGCGCCCAGATTGCTCCTTCATCCAAGTGTGGTAAAAACTCCGCGCCGATGACCCCACTGAACGACAGAAAAACGGCCACAAGCAAAGAACCAACGCCCACCCCTACGGTGACAACCCGGTGCTCGACGGCCCACCGCAATGACTTCCTGTATCGGTCGGTGAGGAAAACCATTACAGGATTGCGCCACTCCTTCACCCGGCCGCGGAAAACCAGGCTGGCCAATACGGGCGCAATCAGAATGGAAAAAACCATGGCACCGAGCAGTGCAAAAGCAACGGTCCAAGCCATGGGCCGGAAGAGTCGGCCCTCCACGCGCTGCAGGGTGAAAATCGGCATATAGGCCGTGATGATGATGGCGATGGCGTAGAAAACCGGGCGTTGAACCTCGTGACAAGCCTCACGAATCGAGTCCAGAGGGCTTTTGGCCGCCTCGCCGTTCCGCTGGCGGCTGAGGTGTCGAACGATGTTTTCGACCATGACGACTGCGCCGTCCACAACCATTCCGAAGTCCAGCGCGCCCAGCGAGAGAAGGTTGGCGGGAATGTGCCGCAAGTCGAGACAGATGGACGCAAACAGGAGAGAAAAAGGAATCGTCAGTGCGACGATAATCGCTCCGCGCAAATTCCCCAGAAAGAGCAAGAGAATGATCGTCACCAGGATCATCCCTTCGCCCAGGTTATCGAGCACCGTATGCAGCGTGTAACGCAGCAGATCGCTGCGATCCAGCATGGGAACGACCTTCACCCCTTCAGGCAAAAGCTTGGCATTGAGCTCGTCTACCTTTTTGTGAATGGCCTCAAGCGTAGGGCCTTCCTCCGCACCCTTGAGCATCAATACAGCACCCTGGATCACGTCGTCTTCGTCGACAATGACGCCATCGCGCCGATGAGTGGCCCTGGCCATGTGTCCCAATCGAATTCGAGGACCCCACTGCGTTACGGCGATATCTCTTATACGAACCGGTGTACCGGATTTGGTCGTCAAAACGGTCTGATCAATGTCTTGTGTGTTTCTAAACAATCCGAGTTCGCGGACATTCACTTGCTGCATGCCAGCCTCGATGAAGCTCCCGCCAGCATTCGTGTTGTTGATGGTCAATTGCTGCTCCACCTGCCCGATGCTTAATCCATAGGAGACCAGCTTGTTCGGGTCCACGCGCACCTGATATTCGCGCGCGGTGCCGCCAAAATCGCTCACATCCACCACGCTGGGTACGGACTTGAACTGCTTCAGCAAGACCCAGTCCTCGATGCTTCTCATGTCCATCAGGTCATACTGGGGATTGGTACTCCGTATGGTGTACCAATAGATCTGGCCCGTCGTGCTCCAATCCGTGCCAATTTGCGGCTGAACGCCTAGCGGCATCGTGGCGAGTGTGAGTCGTTCGAGAACCTTTTGCCGGTTCCAGTCGTTGACGGACTGGTCGTCAAAGATCAACGTCATCAGGGAAAGGCCGAAAATAGATTCCGAGCGCATGATGGTCATGTGCGGAAGCCCAGCCATCTGGATTTCGATGGGGATCGTTACCAGCTGCTCCATTTCCTCAGCCGATCGCCCAGGCCACTGAGTGATGATCGCAACGTAATTGTCCGCGATGTCGGGATAGGCCTCGACGGGTAGGCTGTGGAAAGAGAAAAGGCCCCAGATGGTCAAAAGCACGCCCATCGCCAACACGACAAACTTGTTGTTCAGAGCAAAATCCACGAGGGCGCGGATCATCGTTGGTTCCCGTCACTCATTGTCGATCGCTGTTTGCAGCGACAGGGCGTTGGTGACGACCTTCTGCCCAGGCTGGAGCCCCGAAAGGATCTGCTGCATCTGGTTCGGCAATTGGTCTCCGCTTGTGATCTCCACTCGCTGGAACATCTGGTTGGGCGCCGGCACAAAGACCCAGTCGCGATCATGAAGATGCAAGACGGCGGAGGCGGGCACCGACGTGTACGTCTGCTTCTTTAATCCGTAGAAGGTCGCTGTCGCGAACATGCCCACGCGCATCATCCCGCCCGGATTTCGTACCTCAATGCGGACCTTCGCGGTGCGAATATTGGGATCCAGAATCGCTCCGATATTGCTGATCGTTCCCTTAAGGACTTGGCCCGGATAGGCATTCAGGGTAATATCCGCCGTTTGACCGAGCTGCAGAGCCGCCATATCGTTTTCGTAGACATCGCAGATGACCCAGACGTAGGACAAATCCGAGATCGTGAATGGGTTCGCCGAGTAACTTTGAATGGTGCTGCCCGTGACGACTTCCTGGTCGGTAATCTGTCCCGAGATCGGAGACGTGATTTCGACAATTCCGCCCGGATGGTCCGGATCATTGCCCAGCAATCGCAGATGTTCGGTGGCTGTATCAAGCGTCGTTTTCGCGTCGTCCTCATTGTCTTGCGCGACTTCTAGATCCTGCTGCGCGATGGCGCCGTGCTCGTACAGAAGATTGGCGCGGTCTAGTGCCTTGCGAGCGAGAAGTTCGTCTGCCACAGCCTTGCGATAGGCGTCATAGCCACCGGAAACGTCGTCGCTTCGAATGCGCAGCAGCAGCTGGCCTTTCGCGACCGTGTCACCGAGGCGCGCGCGAATATCAACCACGCGCCCCGACGCCAATGTGACGACCGGCACGGTCCGGGCGATGTCAGGATTTACGACGCCTGTTACGGCCAGCTTCGAAGGGGCTTGGTATGCGACGGCCGTCGCCAGTGGATACCTCTCCGCGTGCTCCACGGCGAAGTGCGACACGTCGACGCCCGGAATGACAGTTGTCGGAGGCGGCGCCTCAGCCGCAATATTTTCCTTTGTTCCGCATCCGCTGATGAGCGAACCCCAACCAACCACAACAAACAACAAGAACTTTCCTTCAGCCTTGCGCATTCCTACCTCCCAGCGGGACGTCGGTCCTGCTTCGATCACATCCTCCGGGCGCGCATACACCCTTAGCGGTGTGCGACGACAAGATAGACAACCGACCCATGGTGCTGGACCAAGCCCTAGGCGATGGCGGGAGGAGCGCGGTTCGAGCAGGACTGCAGAAACAACTGAGAGCAAACCGGATTGCTCCGAGGCAACAGCGAGCTTCGCCGCTCCTCGACCGAGCGCCGCGACGCGGGTTGGCTCTCGATCGTGTAGGATCCGGCCGCGACCGCAGGCGCTGGACGACCGTGTGTGGCTGGCATCCATTCAGAATCGGGACGAGACTCCTGGAGCTTGCGGTAAGACGGGAGGGGCTCTGCTCGCGCGAAGTGCCCACAGCCATCATTGAGAAAGACGGCAATGGGAAGTGGGGATCCTGTGACGCGAACCACCAGGTCGAGTGTTCCGTCTCCGGTCACATCCTTTGGCGTTACGAACAGGCCGCCCGGTGGGCCGGTCAGCGCGAGCGATTGCTGACCACCTTCGGTGAGCTGAACCTCGATTAGGTAATTTGCGCTCGAGGAATCCAACCGATCCAGCTTTACGGTCACGAGATCCGGGCGACTGTCACCAGTGAAATCCGCCATCGCGACAGCCATGGGAATCGCACTCCTACGACGAGAACTCTCTCCGGCTCGAGTCATCTCGGGTTCACAAGTAAACAGAGAAACGGAAGCGCCATCGAGCGAAGCCGGCCGAACCTTCTGGGCGAAAACGTTTGCAGCAGGCGGGGATTTCCGGCCGATCCCGCGAGCCACGGACTCCTGCGGGATAGCGGCGGCGGTGAGAAGAGCAAGCGTTGCGATCGGTTTGCCTAAGGCGTTGTTCATTGAGACTCCGCTTACATCGCGTCGGTCGGGCGATTAAACCTTTCTGTCCCTACGGAATGAATAAGGAACGCGTAAGGCGTTTGTAAGCCTTCAGAGTTCTTGAATCGTTCGATCCAACCGCGTATCAAAATTTCACCATGATCGCGAGGATGTTTACCCACTGAGACTTGCGCAGATCAGGCTGCCAGAGAGCCCAGGGGCTGCCATACTGCGCTGTGCAGGACGCGGATACTACCGCCGGGAGATCGAAACCGGCAATCGGGCCAAAACCCTGGTAGAGACCTTTGGTGGAGGGCGAATAGTCCGAAACGGCCGAGGTCGTTCCATTTGTGCAGATATAGCTGGCTGCCGTGCCCACACTGTTTCCGTTAGCTACTGGCCCGACGTTGCCGCCCGGAGGCGTGATACCGCCTCTGCCAGACCAATAGGGTGTGTTTGAGTAGCGATATCCGGTCTCAAACCGGAACGTGATGAACTGACTGGGCATCCAATCGGCCGTTACCGTGGCGTCCCAACCCTTGAATATGCTCCCGGGATATTCGGCGGAGTAGGGCGAACCCGAAACGGCCGTGGCTCCATTGATCGGCTGTAGCAAGGTCAGGTAGCGGCCCGGATTGTCAAGCACACCACCACCCAGTGTTAGGCCGAATAGATCCTTGTGGAACCAGAAGCGGTTGTACAACATCCAACCCATGAAAGACTGTTTGGGATGACCGCCGCTGTTGTTATGGCAGCTCACGCCGCCGCCGTACTCACACCCTAGGTCACCGGTGAGTGAGAATGCCGCTTTGTCTAGGCCGAGCTCCTCCGGACGATTGAAATACCGAACCTCAATGCTGTTATCGGTGTGGAGGCGCGATCGCCCTGGCACGCCCAGCGTATCGGTGCCGTTGCCGTAGTTGTTGAAAACCATGGAAATCCACGCCGCTGGCCGCCACAAAATCTGACCGCCAAACCCTCTCGACCCGTTGTATTTGGCATAGGACTGCCAGCCGTTGATGATCCACGGCTCGATCTTTAGCTTTTCGGTCGGGAACCATTGAATTCGCACGCCGTTAAAGAACCACGGCGTGTTCGAAGAGACAAACGAGGGTTGATAGGCCCAGTTGTCGAAGTTGTAGTAGCTGAACAGGCCGATATACGACACGAAAATTCCTGCGTCGATGTTCAGCCCGTGATTCACGTTGAAGTGGTATCCTCCCCAGGCCTCGGAAAAATACCGGTAGGCATCGTTCAAGTCCCATTGGCCGACTCCGGCGCTGCCGTCATTGCGCGGCGTCGTGGTGGCAAACAGTCCGAACATCGACAAGAATCGGGCGCGCACGTTGTCAATCCGGATGTCACCGCCTACACTCATCTGCTCCACCTGGACCTCACCGCTTCGGAAGCTTTCCGTCGACCCACCCATGGTGTGGTCTATCGGCTGGTTGTAGTCCTCAATGAAGTTCGTGTCGACCCGGATCTCTGGCGTAAAGTATTTCGTTGCCAGCGGGGTATCCACAGTGCGCGGATTACCGTTGAGCCACGTCCAGTCCGCGTAGGAGAAAGGCTCCGATTCGGTCTGCGTCTCGGTGAAGAAATTTCGTGGCGGCGGGCTTGCCGGCGCGGTCTGAGCGGGAGCTGCAGCTTCGGGCTGGGCGGGCGCATGGTCCTGGTTCGGGCTGGCAGGGATGGACGCCGATGCGGGCGACGCGGTAGGAGTCGCCGTCGGCTGTGCCCCTACGTCGCGAGCCTTCAAGGCGGCTTCGAGTTCCTCGATGCGCTTCTCCATCTCTTCCAGCTGCTTGGCGACGGCAGGCGGGATTTCCGCCTCACTCGATGTAGCTGGCTGGCTAGAGGCCTCGGTGTTGGCTGAAGAAGAGGAATTCGTCGTGCCTCGAGACGATGGCTGCGGCGGGTCGTCCAGACGGGCGAACTCCTTTGGCGCAGAAACCTGTGAATCGGCCTGCGCCCAGCAAGGAGGAGCCTGAAAAGATGAGAGAGAAAGGATGAAGAAAAGCGAAAACGCGCCACCGAGTACGCGGCAACCCATTCCCCCATCCAGTTTCAGCTGCCTTCCCACTATCCACTTCCGCAGAGTAATCATTTCTTGCGTCTCCCCTTTTCTCGAGCCGTCAAAGCCAAACCTAGTGCAGGGCCGTGGCCGAGCTGGTATTTAGGTCCGAGATATTCCTGAGCGCGAATTATGCCTGCCGGTTTCAGGTCCAAACGAACGCTCCGTGAGGATGAGTTTCTGTTCCTGAGCATCTCCCTTGGTTGGTGAACCGGCCTCTTGCACTACATCTCACGCTGTTTCACCTACGAAACGCGTAAGGATTGAATAAGCCTTTTGTAAATTCCGGCATTGCTTCCACAGGTCCCGCAAGCCGGTTTGAACACTACGGGAATCGAGAGCGTTCTACAATCTCACGGCCCGCACCATCAGTTGTCGAGGTGCCCTCGACTCTTTCCCCCAGTGCGCTCGGTACTTTCCGCATTTCAGAAAATGTGGCCACACACTACGGTCAGCTTTCGATCTGGTCAAACTTAATTAACTGATGGCCCGAATTCACGTGCGGCAAAGATTCGCTTACGGAAAAAGAAAATCCTTTTAACACCCCGACGCTTACAGAATCCTTAGGAACCGTTAACGACTCCTTTATCTGTTCCGAGTGATCATGCCAGTCGCGGTGTTCGAAGATTCTTCCGTTCCTGCCGAAACGAAGCGAGTGACAGCAAATGCCGAATTCGCTTGAGTTGTCAGCTTCGCAACCTGCCGTAAGAAGCGTCGCGATGAATATCCCAAAGATTCTGCTGGCTGACGATGACAGCCAAGTGCGTCGCGCCTTACGGACCACTCTGACCAGTGCGGGCTACACGGTCTTGGAAGCGCGGACGGGCGAGGAAGCGCTGGAAGAAGTGCAGGCGGACGGCGCCGTGAGTTTGGTTTTATTGGATGTGAAGATGCCCGGAATGGGCGGCCTCGAAGCGTGCCGCAGAATTCGCAAGATTTCCGATGTCCCGATTTTGGTGATTAGCGTGCTCCGCGCGCAGGAGGAGAAGGTTCAGGCCTTCGATGCGGGGGCCGACGATTACCTAGTGAAGCCGTTTGGCATTCAAGAGCTTCTGTCGCGAATTCACGCTCTGCGACGCCGGGTATCGGGTTCCGAGCCCATCCCTTCGTTTGAATCGGCCGGTCTGAAACTCGATTTCGAGAGACGTCGCGTGAGTGTCGACGAGCAAGCGATCCATCTGACGCCGAGTGAATTTGAGCTTTTGCGGTACCTCGTTCTGCACGAAGGCAAACCGGTTTCCCATCAGACCTTGCTGCAGTCGCTATGGGGTCCGGAGCAGATGGGCGAGATTCAGCGTCTTCGCGTGACGATCAATCAGCTGCGCCGCAAAATCGAGCCGGACCCAAAGCGAATTCGCTATATTCATTCGGAACACCAGTTCGGATATCGCTTTGAGCCAATTGTGCAGAAGCCGGCTAAGGGTAAACGGACGGTGTGAGAGAGTTTTCCAAGGTGATTCAGGCGGTGGTAGGAAAGGAACCCACAAACGAAGGCGGCGCCTCAGGGTCCACGCTGATCTCCTCTGCGATCGCGCACATGTCCATGAACACCGAGCTGATTCTTATTGTGGATGACAATCCGCAGATTCGTCACGCCCTGCGTGCGGTATTAGTTCCTCGCGGCTTCATAATTCTTGACGCCCGCAGTGGAGAGGAAGCCTTGGACCTGATTCGCCGCGAGCGGGTCGAGCTCATCCTTCTCGACGTCAATCTGCCGGGCATCTCCGGGTTTGAAACCTGTCGGGAAATCCGACGCTCCAGCGAAATTCCCGTGATCATGCTAAGTGTGCGCGCCAGTGAACGGGACAAGGTTCAGGCTCTCGACGCTGGTGCGGACGACTATGTGGTCAAGCCCTTTGGCGCCGAAGAGCTGATCGCGCGGGTGCGCGCGACCATCCGTCGTGCGGGCGCCGACGAAGCTCCTAGCTTCAGCTCCGCCAATCTCCAGGTCGACTTCGAACGTCGCACAGTTTCCGTTAAGGGCCGCACGGCTCGGCTGACTCCGAAGGAGTTCAACCTACTCCGCCAACTGGTGAGAAACAGGGACAAAACACTGACGCACCGGTGGCTTCTGCAGGCGGTTTGGGGTCCCGATTATGGTGAGGAGACCGAATCATTACGTGTACTGGTCAATCAGCTGCGCAAGAAGGTTGAGCCGAATCCAGGTAGGCCGCGCTACATTGTGACGGAGCCTTGGGTTGGATACCGCTTTGAAAGCCCCGAGCGAAAGTAGCCAACGAATAATCCTCGTCACGTGTAACGGAACAAAGCCTTAAAACCGAAGTCCATATGCTGCTGGATGTGGCAATGGAATAGTGTAAGCCCGGGCTGATTGGCCACTAGGTCAACCGAAACGCGCCCGTAAAGAGGAACAATGACCGTGTCTTTCAGGATGCCGCCCGTAGGCTTTCCGTTTACGTCGACAAGTTCAAATAGATGACGGTGCAGATGGACAGGATGAGCGTCGTCGGTGCGGTTGCGGAAGACCAGGCGGTAGCGTGCTCCTTCCTGAAGCAGAAACTCGCGGTCGTGCGGGTAGGGCTTTCCGTTGATCTGCCACATATTGAATTGACCTGCTCCGCTCGGAACTTTTTCGAAGGTCATATCGATCGTGTGTTCAGCAGGAGCAGACGAAAGGGCATTGCGACCAAAAACGGTGTAATCCCATACAGGCTTGGAAGGCATGACCCACTGCGGTTCTCGGTGCAGGTTCGCGTATTCCACAACGACGCCCAACCCCGCATTGCGAGTAGTGTCGTCGGTTGAACCCAATATCCAGACACCAGGCTGATTCATTTCAACGAGCGCGTCCACGCGCTCGCCCGGGCCAAGCATCAGGACTTCGACTGTTTGCGGCGAAGGGACCTTATTACCGTCCATGGCGACGACGCGAAATTGATGTCCGGTGAGAGCAATGGTGCGGTTTTCGATGGCACTTGCGTTGAGTAGGTGAACAAGAAGGCGTTCGCCAGGACGCACACGAATTGGCTCCCCGGCTCCCAGAGCTTTGTCGTTGACGGAAAACAGTTGAGAGGTGACCTCTAAGCCATTCGGACGGGTGTCCAGAACCGTGGGCTTCTCCGGTTGGGGGCCCCACCCTCCCCCTTCCGCAGCTTCGTTTTCCATCTGGTCGGTGAAAAACGGTTCCCAGTCGCGCAAAGCCAGGAAGATCTCTTGGTCATATTGTCCTGGATCGTCCCCCGAATCGATGATCAGGAAACCGTACTGACCCGTGTAGGTGCCACGGTGGAGATCGGCTCCTGCCATGGCATGGGAGTGATACCAGCGCGTTCCGGCAGGACGTGCGGTGAATTGGTAGCGGCGACGCCCACCGGGAGGCACGGTGGGAGTGCCTTCCTCTTCGGCCCCGTCAACCTCGGGTGAGACAAAGAGGCCGTGCCAGTGAACCAGTTCTGCTGTGTCGGTATCATTGATGACGTCGACAGTTACAGGCTTGCCTTCTCGTACGCGAAGGACCGGGCCGGGAGACATGCCATTGTATCCGATTGTGCTAATGAACCGGCTCGGAGCAAGCTCCAGAGCAATGGGGGCGATGTGCAGTGTGAAGTCAGCGGGTGTGGCACCTTCTGAGTGTGCAGCATCGGGACCCGGCGGCGGTGCTTGCAGAGGCCTAGGCGCCTGTCCCTGCCCTCCTAGCTGTCTGCCGCTGGCCGCCCACAGCAGTGCTGCACCTCCTAACTCCATCAGTTCCCTACGCTTCACAAACGCCTCCTCCCAAGCAGCCGCGCAGCCAACTGCAAAATCGTCTCACGCCCGAATCGGCACGCCCACGACCAGTGCCATGAACAGGTAGATGCCGTGATCGCGGAAGAACCGGCTGAGGTTCCCCGACTTCGTCAATCTTTCAATCAAGTACGAGCTCCGTCAGCAATACGCCTGGAAGCATAATGGGCATCAGCGCGGTTTGGATCGCTGACTCATCGTATTGTAGACGAGGATTCCAATCTGTTACGCTTTCCAAAGGATCAGCCGGATGAGATCTGTTCGACGAGCGGCTGCGCTGGCTTTACCCTTGGCCCTAGCCAGCGGTGTGGTTGCCTTTCAAAGTGGTCGCTCACCCTGGTTTGAGCGACAAAACCCTTCCTATTCCTACGATTACGGACCCTCCGACGGCAAGGAGCGCGCCGAGTTTTACTGGTCCCGGTTGCGCTATAACGCGAGGACCGATAGTTATGGCGGAGGCTTCGGCTATGGATACGGTTTTGGCTACAGCTGGTCTCGGGATTATCCCAAAGCGGACCGGCAATTTCTGATGGCCCTGCGCCGACTGACGCGCATTCAGGCAAGATCGACAGAGCAGGTAGTCGACCTAGACAGCGACGAAATCTTCAACTATCCCTGGGTCTATGCAGTTCAAGTGGCGAACTGGACTTTCACGGACGCGGAAGCGAAACGCCTCCGGGAATACCTTCTGAAGGGCGGTTTTCTGATGGTGGACGACTTCCACGGAACGGCTGACTGGGATCGGTTCATGGCAGGCATGCGGATGGTCTTCCCGAACCGGCCCACCGAGGATCTGAACGACAACGATGAGATTTTTCACGTGTTGTATGACATCGGCCAACGTTTTCAGGTGCCAGGAGAACAATACGTCGTCACAGGCAGGACGTACGAGAAGGATGGTTACGTGCCGAAGTGGCGGGCGATTCGCGATGACAAAGGACGAATCATGGTCGCTATCTGCCACAACATGCACCTGGGAGACGCCTGGGAGTGGGCTGACATGCCAGAGTATCCGGAGCGGTTTGCGTCCATGGCGTTTCGCGTAGGTTTGGACTACATCATGTACGGCATGACGCACTAACAAGCGGGCTTGGGAACCGCGATCGGGGCTCGCGGTTGTGCGAATGATGTTTGAACTTTTTTTCAAGTATCCGATCGCGGTTTTCTCGAAGGGCAGATTTGCCCTTCTCGGCGGGTGGCCAAAATGGGTGCTGTGCGTTTTGGTCATTGTGGCGCTCGTCGGCCTCGGGTGGCGGACCTATTCGCGTCTAGCGCGCAACTCCCGTTCCCTAAAAAGCTGGCAGGCGGGCACCCTCTGGCTTCTCGAGTCCCTGACGGTCTGCCTACTTCTGATCTTGCTCTGGCGACCAGCGATCGTGGTCGCAGAGTTGAAGCCTCAGCAGAACATCGTGGCGATCCTGTTCGACGATTCTCGGAGTATGGGGATTCGCGATGGCCCCACCACCCGCGAGGAGCAGGCTAGGGCAGCTCTTCAAAACGGTGTGTTGGCCAAGCTCGGGGAAAAATTCCAAACGCGCTTATACCGGTTGGACGACCATTTGACACGCATTGCGACTCTAGGGGACATCAGGGAGGCGACAGCGCCGGCGACGCATATCGGAGACAGTTTGAAGCAACTGGTGGCAGACACTCGCGACTTGCCTCTTGGCGCAATCGTCCTGCTTAGCGATGGTTCGGACAACTCCGGTGGGATCGATCTGGAAACTATTGCGGCTCTCCGCAGCAGGCACCTTCCCGTGCACAGTGTTGGCTTCGGAGAGGAGGCCATCTCACCCGACGTCGAGGTCACGGATGCGGTGCTTACGCCGCGAGCGCTTGCCGAATCGCGCGTATCAGCAACGATCAGCTTTCATCAAACCGGGTACGCGGGCCAGAAAGGTACGCTGACCGCAAGTGAAGGTAAGAAAGTGCTTGCTTCGCGCCCGATCACGTTTGCGGGCGACGGCAAAATACAGACCGAGAAACTCCTGTTCAGTACCGGCTCGGCAGGAGCCAAGTCGATCGAGTTTGCCATCGAGCCGCTACCCGGTGAGAAGAATCAACTGAATAACGGTGTCACGCGTCTGGTCCAAGTGGACTCGGAGAAGCGCCGTGTGCTTTACGTGGAAGGAGAGCCTCGCTGGGAGTATAAGTTCATTCGCCGGGCCGAAGATGATGACCAACTCGTTCAGATCGTTTCCCTGCTCCGCACGACGGAAAACAAAATTTATCGCCAGGGCATTCGCGATCCGAACGAGTTGGCCGACGGCTTCCCCACGCGCGCGGAAGACCTTTTTGGCTACCAAGGAATCGTTATCGGCTCGGTGGAGGCCGGCTATTTCACCCCGGCCCAGCAGGACTTGATTCGGGAATTTGTCGACCGGCGCGGAGGCGGGCTTCTTTGGCTTGGGGGTCATTCTTCACTTGCCGACGGCATCTGGGGCGGATCGAATCTGGTCGACTTGCTTCCTGTGACGCTTCCCAGCAAAAAGAACACTTTCCATCGCGCGCCTGCAACCGCCGAACTGACTCCGATCGGCGCTGACAGCATGATTTGCCGGCTGGTTGACGACCCGCAAGCCAACTCGGAACGGTGGAAGAAGCTTCCGTATCTCATGGACTACCAGGAAGCGGGTACCCCCAAACCGGGCGCCGCGGTCCTCGCCGAAATGGTGGGTGGAGGACACAAGCTGCCGATGTTGATTACAGAGAACTACGGGCGCGGGCGAACAGCGGTGCTGGCGACTTCGGGGACCTGGCGGTGGCAGATGAGCCAACCGTTGGGAGACACGACGCACAAACTGTTCTGGCAGCAGCTGCTCCGCTGGTTGGTGTGGGATACGCCGGGTCGCGTGGTCGCATCGGCGTCCCATCAAATGATGTTTGATGAAGGTCATATTCGATTGTTTGCGGATGTCCGCGACGAGAACTATAACCCTGCCCCTGCCACGCAGGTCCAAGCGCACATTATCGGTCCAGAAGGCATCACAGCTATGGTCGAGATGGCTCCTGTCCCAGACCGGCCCGGCTCCTTCGAGGCGGATTGGACCGCTGAAAAGCCGGGTTCCTATGTTGTCGATGTGAAGGGCGCGGTCGAAGGCAAGGAGCTTGGCCACGACGTCTTAGACTTTCAGCGCATGGACGGAGTAGCCGAGAACTTTCATACCGAACAAAATCGTGATCTCTTGGAAAGGCTCTCGGCACAGACTGGCGGCCGTTACTGGCGACCGCAGGAGGTTTCAAAACTCGCTGACCAGATCCCTTACTCCGAAGCGGGAATCACTATGAACGAGACCAAAGAGCTCTGGAATCTTCCAGCGGTCTTCCTAGTTCTCCTATTGCTGCGTTCGGCGGAATGGCTGCTCCGGCGTAGATGGGGGATCGTGTGAGGACGTGGCGGCTGCTGACCGGGAGTCTGTACGTTTTGTTGGGGTGCTTTTCCGCGCGGGCCGGAACGTACTGCGTAACCGTTGCGGGCCTGGGAGGAGAACCGGACTACGAACAGCGCTTTCAGGCAACAGCGAACGAACTAGATCGAATTCTGAAGACTTCTGGCGGAGACATTCGCACTGTGGCGCTCACCGGACCCGGTGCGACACGCGCTCACCTCGAGGAGACGCTCGGTCTTGTGGCGCGGCAAGTCAAACCGGAAGACGACTTTGTGCTGATCCTGATCGGACACGGTTCGTATGACGGCTCGGTGTACAAATTCAACCTTCCAGGGCCGGACATTTCCGCCAGCGAGCTTGCTGCTCTGTGCGACCGCATTCCCTCGAAGCGCCAACTCATTGTGAACACGACCAGCGCAAGCGGCGGTTCGATTGCGGCGCTTGCTAAACCCGGGCGGGCCGTGATCGCAGCCACCAAGAACGGAACGGAGAAAAATGCCACCGTCTTCGCCCGTTATTGGGTCGAGGCGCTGCGCGATCCTACCGCCGATGTAAATAAGAACGACACGATCAGCGCGCTCGAGGCATTCCAGTATGCATCGGCCAAGACAGCCTCCTTCTACGAATCGCAAAAGCGACTGGCCACCGAACACGCCGTATTCGAAGATGCGGGCAAGAATGACGCGGTTCGTGTGCCGTCGACTGACAGCGGCGAGGGTCTCTTCCTTGCCAGCTTCCCACTCGTTCGTTTTGGCGATGCACAGAAAGAGTTTTCCAATCCGGCCAAGCGTGATTTGCTCGCCAAAAAGGAGGAGTTGGAACAGAAGATCGACGCTCTGAAATACCAGAAGGCGGCCATGACGCCTGATGATTACAAAGAACAACTGACGGCCGCACTGGTGGAATTGGCACGAGTGCAAGAGGAGCTCGACAAGTGAAGCGAGGAACTCTGATTTCGATTCTCTGTCTGCTGCTGGCGGCTGCTTCTGCTAGCAGCAGAGCCAGCACTGTGACCGAGTGCCAAAATCTTACCCAACACGGGCGCAACGGGGAAGCCTACGCCTGCTATGAGGCCTTGACGCGGGCCGGAGATGCCTATTTTCGGGCCGAGGGATTTTGGGGATTGAAGAGGTATCAGGAGGCCAACAACGAATTTCGTCTCGCCGTCTCCCAATCCGATGGCAACGCGGTGTACCGCGTGCGCTGGGGCCGATTACTGCACGAGCGCTTCAACAATACCGATGCCGAGGATTTGTTCCGGGAGGCGCTCGCCAGAGACCCCCACAACGCACCCGCTTATCTCGGTTTGGCGCTGGTCAGTGCCGACGGTTTTGATAGCAAAGCAATCCAATGGGACGCCAAAGCGCTCGAACTCGATCCGAGACTTGTGGAAGCACACGAACTGATGGCCAGCCTGGCGCTGGAGGACTCCTTGACGGCGGAAGCGCTGAAGGAGGCCGATGAGGCCATTCATCTGTCCTCCGACGCGGTCGATGCACTGGCAATCCATGCCGCTGTGGAAATCCTAGCGGACCGGTCCGCGGATGCCTGGTTTGCCAAAATTCACGACATCAACCCCTCCTACGGCGCGGGCTACGCTCTGGTCGCCCATCACCTGGTACTGAACCGGCGCTACCAAGAAGGCATAGCGTATTACCGTAAAGCCCTTGAGGTTGACCCGCAGCTTTGGTCTGCGCGTTCCCAACTTGGTATCAATCTCATGCGAGTCGGTCAAGAGGAGGAACCGCGACGACAACTTCAGATGTGCTACGAAAACGGCTACCGAGACGCCGCGACCGTCAACAGTCTGCGATTGCTCGATAGCTACAAAAATTTCGTCATCTTCAAAGAGGAAAACCTGATCCTCAAGCTTCCGAAAAAGGAAGCGGATCTGCTGGCGCCGTATTTTGAACAACAGATCCGGCGCGCGCTTGCGACGTACGAGAAGAAATACCAAATGAAGCTTCCCGGTCCCGTGCAGGTGGAGGTCTATGCAGATCACGAAGATTTCGCGGTCCGCACGATGGGCATGCCAGGTCTCGGTGCCCTAGGCGTGACGTTTGGAGAAGTACTGGCCATGGACAGCCCCTCGGGTCGAAAGCCGGGCGACTTCAATTGGGCCAGCACGCTTTGGCATGAGATGAGCCACGTTTTCATCCTCACCGCGACGAACCATCGGGTGCCTCGATGGTTCACTGAGGGGCTTGCCGTCCACGAGGAAACCCAAGCCTCGCCGGAATGGGGGGATCGGATCACACCGGAGATTCTGCTCGCGATCCGCGACAAGAAATTGCTTCCCGTGAGCGAACTCGATCGCGGGTTTGTTCGCCCTGAATACGAGGCACAGGTGGTCGTCTCTTATTACGAAGCAGGTCAAATGTGCGACTACATTCAGAACCGTTGGGGTGCGGATAAACTGGTCGCAATGGTGCACTCGTTCGCAAAGCTGGAGAGCACACCCGATGTCATCCGGCACGATCTCGGGGTGTCGCCCGAGGATTTTGACCGACAGTTTCTCGCATGGCTCGACAAGGCGGTTGGGAAGCAAGCCACCGGCTTTGACCAGTGGCGGCAGGGTCTGAAGGACACAGCGGAGCTGGCAAAAAATCGAAAATACGACGAGGTTCTTACCAAGGGCGAGGAATGTCGGCGTCTTTATCCGGACTATGTATATGATGCAAACGTCTACGAATTTTTGGCGGAGGCGTATCTAGCCAAGGGAGACAAACAGGCGGCGGCGACCGTGCTCATCGCCTATGAGAAACTCGGGGGACGCAACCCGGCGACGCTCAAAGAGCTTGCCTCTCTCGAGCAAGAACTGGGAAACGGCAAAGAGGCTGCGGAAACATTGGATCGGATCAACGATATTTATCCGAGCGATGAGGCTCTGCATCGACTTCTGGGAGATTTGTGGTTTGAGCAGGGAAACTATCCCGGTACGATTCGCGAATACGCAGCCGTGGTCGCCATGCAGCCCGCCGACAAAGCTTCCGCACAGTTCAACCTGGCCCGAGCCTATTTCGCAGCTGGCCAGACGGAGAAGGCGCAAGAAAACGTCCTGCAAGCGCTCGAAGCAGCGCCGGATTACCGTCCGGCTCAGAAACTGCTCTTGCAGTTACAGGCCAACACGAAAGGGAAATGAGCGATGGCTACCCCGACGGAAGTCAAATTAGAGTCTGAGGAACTACAGCGGCGCGTCTCGCGCTTCCAGGCAGTTCGCGACGCCATCCTCTCCCAAGTTCACCAGGTCATCGTTGGCCAGGATGAAGTTCTGGATCAGATCCTGATAGGGCTCTTTGTGGGCGGCCACTGCTTGATCACAGGGCTCCCGGGCACTGCCAAGACCCTGATGGTGCGCACCATCTCGCAGACGCTGGGACTGGTCTTTCGCAGAATTCAGTTTACACCGGACCTGATGCCCTCCGACATAACCGGCACTGACATCATCGAAGAGGATCCCGAAACGGGGCGGCGCCTCTGGACGTTCGTGCCGGGCCCCATTTTCGGCAATGTTTTGCTGGCCGACGAAATCAACCGCACGCCTCCCAAGACACAGTCTGCGTTGCTGGAAGCGATGCAGGAGTGGTCCTGCACGGTTCGCGGCAATCACTACAAGCTGCCTATGCCATTTTTCGTTCTGGCCACACAGAATCCCATCGAACTGGAAGGAACGTACCCACTGCCCGAGGCGCAACTGGATCGGTTTCTGTTCAACGCGGTTCTCGACTACCTGAGTGCACAAGAGGAAGCAAGAGTAGTGGACCTTACCACGACGACTCATGCGGCAAACATTGAGGCGGTAACAAACGCGGAAGAGATTCTCGATTTCCAGAGATTGATCCGCATGGTGCCGATCGCCGAGTCGCTGGCTCGCTACACGGTGAACCTGGTTCGCGCCACGCGGCCTAAGAATGTGGAGGCACCCGAGTTCGTGAAGAAGTATGTGAACTATGGGGCCAGCGTAAGGGCGGCACAGTTCATCGTTCTTTCCGCAAAGGCTCGTGCCTTGTCGCGTCGGCGCTACCACGTTGCTTACGAAGACATTACGGCGATGGCCATTCCTGTTCTTCGTCACCGGATCCTATTGAACTTCCACGCCGAGTCCGACCGCACCGACTCGGACGAGATTCTGCAACGCCTTCTTCAGCACATGCCTCCTCCGAAAGGGGCCTGATCGTGCAGCGCTTCCTCGATCCGATTGTCCTAGCCGAGATTTCCAGCCTGGACCTTATCGCCAGGACTGTCGTGGATGGATTTGTCGCCGGCCTGCACAGGTCTCCGGACTTTGGTTTCAGCCAGGAATTCGCCGAGTATCGCGCCTATTCGCCTGGCGACGATCTTCGCCATGTCGACTGGAATGTTTTCGCGCGCACCGAGCGCGCCTATCTCAAGAGGTATCGCGGCGAGACCAACAGCTTGCTCACAGTCCTTCTCGATGCAAGCAATTCGATGAACTACACATCGGGCAAGGTGAGCAAGATCGACTACGCTCGTTTTGCGGCCGCCTGTTTGTTTTATCTCGCCATCCACAATCAACGCGATGCTGCGGGCTTAATCGTGTTCGACGACGAAGTCCGAAATTACATTCGCCCATCCACGCGGCAGGGACAAATCAACCGGCTTCTCCATGGACTGGAGCTTGCCGAGCCCCGCGCTCGAACCGACTTTGCCAAGCCGCTCAATCACTTCCAGCAATTCCTGCGGCGACGCGGGTTGGTTCTGATCATTTCCGATTTCTATGAGTCACCGGAGAAAATCATCCGCACCATCGAGCCGCTCCGATTTCACGGCAATGAAGTGGTCCTGTTCCATGTACTCGATCCCAAGGAACTTCGGCCCGATCTGCCCGGGCCAGCGATCCTGTTTGACCTCGAGACAGACCATCACATGGAAGTCACGCCCGAGTATGCGAGCGAGGAATACCCGAGGAAAATTCAGGCGCATATCACGGCTCTGGGCGATCGTGCGCGCGAGGCACGGATGGATTACTGCCTGTTGGTAACGGATCGTCCGCTCGACGCTGCGCTGAGGCAGTACCTCACGATTCGACAAGGGAGGAACTGAATGGGGTTCCTCTCTCCCTGGTTTTTGATTGGCGCGGCCGCGGCGGCCCTGCCGATCTACCTCCATCTTCTGCGGCGCCATACGACGACGCCGCATCCCTTCAGTTCTTTGATGTTTTTCGAGCAGCGAACCCAAAGCTCGATTCGCCATCGCAGGCTCCGCTACCTGCTGCTGTTGTCATTTCGGCTCGCCGTGCTGGTACTTTTGGCGCTGGCCTTTGCCAATCCCTACGTCAAGCGCACGGTGGCCAGTTCGGGCGATCGCCAAATGCTTCTGGTCATCGACAACTCTTTCAGCATGCGCGCCGGGTCTCGTTTACCAGACGCCAAGCGCGAGGCCATCTCGGTATTGGACTCGCGGAACCCAGGGGAGAACGCCCAAATCGCGACACTGGGCTCGGAATTGCATGTTATGACTCAACCCATTCAGGATTCCACGTCACTGCGGGCTGTCGTGGAGGGTATTGAGCCTGGAGATTCACGCGCCAGCTTCGGTGAGCTCGCCCGGGCGGTTGGCTCGATCGAAGAGACGACACGTGTACCGATCGACCTGCACTTCTTCAGCGACATGCAGAAAAGCGACATGCCCGCGAGCTTTCAGGAAATGGCCCTTCCAACCCCTGTTTCCCTCATCCTCCATGCGGTGGCGAAGGACACGCAGCCGAACTGGACCGTTGAGAGTGTCCACGCTCCCGGCCAGGTCTGGGATCCCCAAAAGGCGCATGTGCAAGCTGTCATCGCCGGCTATCACACCTCGGCGGCGGCGAGAACGGCTTCGCTTATCGTAAACGGAAAAATCGTCGACAGCCGCAAAGTAGAGGTGCCGGCGGGGGGGCGTGCGACCGTAGAATTTCCGTCACTGAATGTGCCGTATGGTTGGAGCCGCTGCGAAATCCGGATCGATTCGGCCGACTCTCTGGCGGCCGACGATGACTACGTGTTTGCCGTCCAGCGTTCCGATCCGCAGCCTGTCCTCTTCGTTCATCAATCAACCGATTCACGTTCCCCGCTCTTTTTCGGAGAAGCGCTGGCTTCGGCCGCCGAGGCATCCTTCACCTTGGACAGTGTGGCTGTCGACCGCGTGTCCGAGACGACGGTTTCAAAATATGCCTTTGTCGTACTTTCCGATGTGATTTCCTTACCGCCGCAATTTGAAAACGACCTATCGCGATATGTTCGAAGCGGCGGGAGCGTGTTAATTGCCATGGGAACGTCTGCGGCCCATCGGGGCCGTATTCCTGTCGTGGACGACAAGGTTGTCGAAGCGCGGGACTATGCACGGGAAGGGGAACGATTCACCACGGTCGGCGAAGTCGACACGTCGCATCCTTCGATGCAGAGCAGTGAAGGCTGGGCGGGCGTGAAATTCTACTACGCCGTCCTAGTGGACTCCTCCAGTTCGCGTGTCATCGCCAGGCTCGCCGACCAAACGCCTGTTCTACTGGACAAGAGAATGGGAGAGGGGCATTCCTTGCTTTTTGCCTCGGGTCTGGATGATCTCACAAACGACTTTCCTGTCCAGCCGGTGTTTGTACCCTTTGTCAGACAAGTGGCTCGATACCTCTCGGGATCAGAGGACCAAAATGGCTCTCGATTGGTCGACTCGTCCCTGGAACTACGCACAACCAAAGACGAGGCGGTCAGCGTGGAAGTGATCGATCCTTCAGGGCACCGTCCCCTATCTCTCGAGGAAGCAGCCTCTAAGCAGTCCTATCAATTAACCAGCGCCGGTTTTTACAGCGTTCGGCTGGCAAATGGCAAGGAAAGTCTGGTCGGCGTGAACGCCGATCGACGGGAGTCGGACCTGGAACCGATTCCGGAGGACGTTCTGGCACTCTGGAGCGGACAAGCCGGCACAAATCCGCCCGCCCAAGCGAACCTGAGAAAACATCAGGAACCGAAGAGACCGCAGAGCCTTTGGTGGTACGCTATGGTGTTGGTGCTTGTGGCAGCCCTGGGCGAGTCGCTGCTAGCCGCCCGGTACCTGGTCGCGCAGGCCGAGAAGCCATGACCGCGCGCAAGCAGCTCGATGCTTATATCGACGAATTGAAGCGTCGGTTGCGGCTGCATGCGCTCCTGATCGGCTGCGCGATCGTCGCAGCGTCCGCTCTGCTAACCACCTTCGTCCTGGTCCTGATCACGAAGGCCCTTGCGTTTTCCAGCGCGAGTCTCGCGGGTGCGAGGGTCGTGCTTTCGCTCATCGTTGCCTGCGCCGTTGCGCTGTGTTGCGTTCTTCCCCTGCTTCGTTTGAATCGCCGTCGCGCCGCATCGGAGACCGAAGCGGCCTTTCCTGAGTTCCAGCAGCGTCTCGTCACTCTGGCAGAGCGCAGCTCCGATGATCGCGAGGCGTTCGCCGAGCTGTTGGCCGCCGACACCTTAACCTTGGCTCGCAAAGCCCAGCCTGCGATCGTGGTCCCCAATAAGAAACTGCTGGTTTCACTCGGCGCCGCTCTCGGGGCCGCGGCAGTTCTAATCTGGATGATCGTGGCGGGGCCTGGTTACCTCGGCTACGGAGCGGCACTTTTGTGGATGGGCGATGCCGGGGCCGCTCCCCTGTACGACATTCACGTCAGTCCCGGCGACGCTACGGTGCGCCGCAATGCGGATCAGCTTGTCACGGTCCAGCCCCGCGGCATCCAGGTGACCGGTGCGCGCATCTACGCGCGCTACGAAAGCACCACCAAATGGGAACAGCTTTCCATGCAGCCGCAGCCGGGCGCCTCGGGCTTCCAGTTTCTTTTTGCGGGAATCCCCGAGGGCGTCGAGTATTACGTGGAGGCCGGCCCCCTGCGTTCGCGCCACTTCAAGATCCGAGTGACCGATATGCCGTCGGTGAAGCAGATTCGCGTCACCTACCGCTACCCCCCGTGGACGGGTATGGGACCTGTCGTCGAAGAGCGTGGGGGCGACTTGCGCGCGATCGAGGGCACGGAGGCCAACCTCGAGATCACGATGGACCGTGCCCTAGGCAGGGGTGTTCTCATCCTCGACGATGATCGTCAAATTTCGCTCTCTCACGCCACCGGAAATGTCTACCAAGCCACGATCCGGATCGCTAAGGACGGTTCCTACCACCTCGCAGCGCTTGACCGTGACCAGTCCGTCCGAATATCGGAAGACTACTTTATTGAGGCAAGCAAGGCGGACCCACCGGACCTGGTCATCTCGAAGCCGGCCGGGGATTACCGCGCAAGTCCCATCGAGGAAGTCACCGTCTCGGTAAGAGCCGATGATGCGTTTGGGCTGAACGACTTGGGGCTGCACTACTCGGTCAATGGAGGTCCCGAGCGAACCGTGGACTTGCTCAAACGCAAAGGAGACAAAACCGCCGACGCCTCGACGACGATTTCTCTGGAAGATTTTAAAGTCGTACCGGGCGACGTCATTAGCGTATACGCCACGGCCAAAGACGCTCACGCGGAATCTAGAACCGACCTATTCTTCATTCAGGCCGAGCCGTTCGAGCGCGAGTACTCCCAGTCCCAGCAAATGGGTGGCGGCGCAGGAGGAGGAGTTGGCAACGCGCCCGATGAGATTTCGCAGCGTCAGAAAGAAATCATCGGTGCAACCTGGAAGCAGCTCGGCGACAAGCAAAGTGCTGCCGAGCGGGCCGCCGAGAACGCGAAATTCTTGTCGGGTGTTCAATCGAAGCTGCGCGAGCAAGCGATCTCGTTGGCGGGTCGTCTTGAAATGCGCGGCCTGATTGCCGAGAACGATGAGTTCACTGGTTTCCAGAAAGACATGAACGCTGCTGCCGAAGCCATGGGCCCAGCGTCGCAAAAATTACAGCAGCAGAAATGGAAAGAAGCGCTACCGGACGAACAAAAGGCACTGGAATATCTCCTGCGTGCCGAGGCCACGTTTCGTCAGATCCAGGTGGCTTTCGGCAATGCCGGCGCGGGCGCTGCGGGTGGCTCGGGAAGCGCTGGGCGCGACCTTGCCAGCCTGTTTGACCTGGAGCTTGACACGCAAAAAAATCAGTACGAGACAGCTCAGACCGCGAATTCGCAGGCTCAACGTGACCAGCAGATCGATGAGGCGCTACGCAAGCTGGATGAACTGGCGCGCCGCCAAGATGAACTAGCGTCACAGAACAAAGCCCAGACTCCGCAACAGCGCTGGCAGCAAGAGATGCTGCGCCGCGAGGCCGAGCAATTGCAGCGCCAGATCGAAGAGCTCTCCCGAAATAACCAGATGAGCGCTGCCCAAGGCGGCCCATCTTCAGGTCCATCGCAATCTGGGGAAAGCGGAAGTGCTTCGGACCCGCGTGTCCAACGCGCGCTCAATCAACTTCGCCAAGCAGGTGAAGACATGCGGCGCGCCTCTTCCCAGCCGCAGAGCCAGGCCGATGCTCGCCGTGCCGCGGAGCGACTTCGCGAGGCTACGAATTTGCTTGGGAGCGCTCAACGTCAGCACCAATCAGGGCGTCTGGACACGCTTGCCGGCGAGGCAGAACGCCTCGCAAGCGAGCAGCGCAAACAATCGGATCGAATACACGCCATGGCGAACGGGCAGAGGGATGCGGCCAGTGAGAGCCCGGAAAGCTTGGCCGACGATCGTCAGCGCTTGGCCGACGATCTCTCGAGCGTCGAAAAACAGTTGCGCGACGCGGTGCGCGATCTTTCTTCGAATGATCGAGCCGCCGCCTCGAAGCTGCGCGATGCCCTACGAGAATTGGATCAATCAGATCTGGACACGCGAATCCAGCGCAGTGCGGACTGGCTTCGCCGCGGCATCAATCCAGATCGCAACGGTAGCGAATCAGAGATCGGCTCCGGCTTGCAGAAACTCAGCCAGCAGGTCCGGGAGGCGCAGCAGGCTGCTGGCAACGGCGATCGCGACGGCTCGAAAAGCGCGCTCGATCAAGTCGAAAACCTTCGGATGCGGCTGGAGGCTCTGAGCCGCGACGGCGGCAATGCCTCGGGTGCCAGGCAGTCAGAGCGCGCGGGAAGCCCGACGGGCGCCGGCGCCACGGGCAATGTCGGAGATTTCGTTCACGACCTCGGCGGAGCGTATGGAGGCCCGGTGTACGGGGCGATGAACACGGGCAACAACCGCTATTATGGTCAGCTGCCCTCGCCCCCTTCTGCTGATACGGCGCCCATCCCTCCCGAGCGCGCCTACCGCGAGAGTGTGGCGGAGCTTGATCGCCTTCGCCAAACCGTCAAGGATGACCCCGAATCACTTCGCCAGGTGCAGGAACTGATCCGCGAGATGCAAGGCTTGGACCCGAGCCGGTTCCCGGGCAATCCGGCGATTGTCGAGCGGCTCCGCAGTCAGGTTTTGAGCGATGTCGACAAGCTTGAACTGCAGTTGCGGCGCGATTCCGAGGGTAAGCAGGCGGGAGAGGTTCGCAACAGCGAATCGCTCCCGATCCCAGCCGGATACGAGGAAGCTGTCGCCGCGTATTATCGTCGTCTCAGCAACAGACCGGAGTGATTCTGTGCTCCGAGTCGAACGGGCCGTCGTCTGCTCCAGAGGCTCCGACATCATCGAAACCGGTAGCCTGGCTTCAGTTCGCAACGGTAACTCTTGGATTGGTCCTTTCCCACTCGAACGTTGCACGCCGCCCAGCTGAGGATCGGGGATGGACCCAACGGGAAAACGATCTTAGTTCCATCGAGCTCGGCCTCAAGAGTCGGTCCTTCCGCCGCACCAGGCAGGCTGAAGTTCAGCGCTCGGCCGAAAATCACCGGGTAGGATTCTCGGACAATGTCGTTAATCTCTTGGCGGAACACCTCGGCTTGAAAAAGAAACGTTGTCGTATCGGACCATCCCAGGACGGAAACTTGGATGGTACGCCCTCCTTGTGAAAAATTATCAGATACGATCTTGACGAAGGGACAAGGCCCAGCAATGCATGAAACCCGCGCATTTTCGAAGATATTTCCCTGTCCGGCGTCCAGAGAGGCCGAACCAATAGCCGCCTTCCATCGATCGTCGGGTGAACAGGGCTTATGTTGATGGCACGGCACGTTCCCTGTGTTCACAACTTGAAAGGTCGTGACTCCGGCACCGACATTTACCTCGGCAGTTGATTCGATGGAATACCTGACAAAGACGTTCGCGACAATCGTCTCAGGTCCGTCGGATTCCATTTCGATATCCGGATGGAGCGGTTCCATGGATACGATATACAACTCGTCGCTCACAACCTCCGGGAGATCGACGGGCTGGAAATCAGGATGGCGGAATTGGAGAGTGATCTTCTGGCCACGCTTGACACCGCGACGCAAGCCGAGCCGGAAGTATCCCGAAAAGTCGGACTTGATGCTCGAGGCCGAGAGATTATCCGCTGCGCTGATTTCCACATTCGTAATCGGGGATTGCTTTCTGGGGTCTGGGTCCTTTTGTATGACGGCCCCTTTAAGGTATATCGGCTTTCGGAGGTAGTGCGTGACGACGGCGGCCAACGCGACGAGCAGAACCACTCCCAAACTCGCAACAATGGAAACAATCCAAGTCTTGGCTCCGCCACGAGTGCTGATGGATCTCATGGAATAATTTTAGCAAAGTGCCGAGAGCGATACTCTCGCGCCGCTAGACTTCGCGTCTATAATCAGTGTTGTGCACGCTCGACCTGTGAGCCCGAGAAGAATTTCGCGTCGGGAACTGCTCAAGGAGGTCAGGGATGCAAGCGCCCTTTGGCCGCTGGCTCAGCCGGGCGTCCTGCTTGCAGCCTGGCCATCGTCTGCCCAACAATCTCAGCCACCGGCCGCCGCGGGCAACGTACCTCTTTTTCAAGTCGACGAAGCCTTTTTAGAGGCGGTCGAGAGCGCCTGCTTTCGCTTTTTCTGGGAACAGGCCAACCCGTATACAGGAATCGTGCGTGACCGCTGTAACGCGATCTCGCCGGACAAGAGCTCGCTTGGGAGCATTGCGGCTACCGGTTTCGGACTTACCGCCCTGTCGATCGGCGACCAGCGTGGCTACGTAGCACGCGGGGAAGCACGGGGGCGTGTACTCAACACGTTGCGTTTTCTTTGGAAAAAGCTGCCGAACCATCGTGGTTTTTTCTATCACTGGGCCGACGTGAATACAGGTGAAAGGCTCTGGGATTCAGAGGTTTCTTCGATCGACACAGCGATCCTTCTGTGCGGAGTCCTCACGTGCCGTACACACTTCCAATACTCCGAGATCAGCGAGCTGGCTTCGGAAATTTTCAATCGTGTCGACTGGACCTGGCTCTCAGAGGACACTCCCATTCTCCCGCACGGCTGGACTCCCGAAACGGGATTTCTGCAATACCGCTGGGACAACTACAGCGAAATGATGATGATGTATCTATTGGGGTTGGGTTCTTCCACCTACCCGCTGGCGCCGGCCACCTGGACGGCCTGGAAACGAATGCCTTTTGAATACGATGGGATTCGATACATCGGTTCCTTCGCACCGTTATTCATCCATCAGTATTCACAAGCTTGGTTCGATTTTCGCGACAAGCGCGACCAGTACGCCGATTATTTTGAAAATTCAGCCACAGCCACCATCGTTCACCGCCGCTTCTGCATGGACCTTCATTCCGAGTTTCCCAGTTACACGGACAAGCTCTGGGGTATCACCGCTTCGGATTCGGTGAAGGGGTACGTGGTGTGGGGAGGTCCCCCGGCCACCGGGCCGATTGATGGAACCGTCGTTCCGTGCGCCGCAGGAGGATCCTTGCCGTTTCTCCCACAGGAAACCCTTACGGTGTTGGAGACGATTAAGAATCGTTACGGAGACCGGGCTTGGAGCCGATACGGATTCGTCGATGCATTCAATCCGTTGACCGGGTGGTACGACACCGACGTCATCGGAATCGACACGGGAATCACCATGCTGATGGCGGAGAACGTGCGTACAGGATTTGTGTGGAATACCTTCATGAAGAATCCCGAGGCCACGCGCGGCATGGAACGGGCGGGTTTGAAGTTGTATCGCCGACCGACGGGCCCTGCGGGCTCCTAGCGTGTAAGCTCTACCGTTCCTGCAGTTCGATCAAGGCCAGGCCTTGCGGCGGGAGTCGCAGCGTAAGCTCTCCTCCCGACACGGTCGCCGTCTCCGGCGGCGGGAGCTCAGCTGCATTTCGGAGCTCGGCGATTTGCTGTGAGGTCGGATAGGTGGGTTTCCCCAGACTGTCATAGGCGGCCAGCAACGAGCCGTGCGTCGAGTCCAGACGATGGACGAGCGCCCGATACCGCCCCGCTTGCCCCTTCACCACGATCCTGACGTTCTTGGGCTCCCCCGGCTCTTCGGGCAAAAACAGGTTCCAAACGGCGATGAGCAGCGTGTGATCGCTTCGGGTCACGAGCGCGGAGGTGGAATCATTGGCGAGCCTCTCTGTGCCGAGCTGATGCAAAAGCTTGAACGCATTAAACGATGGTTTCGGCAGACCGTCCTCCGCAATGAGCCCGTACCCACCATAAAAGGGCCGCTTGACAACACCTTGCTCCTCGAAGACGTCGGAAAACGTCCAGTACGACATGCTGTCGACCAAACCGTCGCATTGGCGGATCGTGTCGGCAAGCCAAGGCCCCATGAAGAGCGAGTCTGTAACGTCCGGCTCATTTTTGTAGCTGGCGTTGAACTCACTCCAAACAAGTGGTAGGCGAGGTCGTGGAGATTGTTGTATCTGGTCATGGACTTTCTGGACTGCGCGGCAGACCATCTGCGAGCGAGGGATGGATTCGTCGGTGCCAAATACGTCTTTTGCTGAATCGTTACCATAAACGTGCGTTGAGACGAAATCGAAGGGAATATGATTTTGCGCGCAATGCCGAATGAATCGATCCACCCACGCGGCTTGTGCCGTCGCAGGACCTCCGACGCGCAACTGCGGACTGATGCCCTTTAGCGCCCTGGCGGTCGCGTCGTAGAGCTCGTAGTAGGACTCCTCCTTGGGCTGTCCCGCCCAAAAGTCGAGATTTGGTTCATTCCACACCTCGAAATACCACTGGGACACTTCCCCGATTCCGTAGCGGTCGATTAGGTGTCTCGCGAAATGCGAAACGAGATCTTTCCAACCCTCCCACGATTTGGGAGGAGAAACGATCGGCCGGTACCAGAAGGCATGGACGATCTGCTCAGCCGCTAGCTTGCGAGGCATAAAGCTTAGCTCGACGAACGGGCGCACTCCATTGGCAAGCAAGCCGTCGTAGATCTGATCCACGTAGGAGTAGTTATACGCAGGGTGACCCTGCGCGTCTTCGTCGTACACTCCGACCTCGTCGTCGAAAATGGCATGGAAGCGGATGTACTTGACATCGGTAGCGGCTTTCAGCTGACGCAAATCGGCTCGATAGCTGCTTCGCAAGCTCAAAATCGCCCGGCCCGAACCGAACATTTGTTCCCAATAGTGCGGAAACGGGTGGGCGGCGGCCGATGGATCGACGAAGATCGATTCCACAACGTCTGCGCGGGACTTGGGCGAGACAGAGTCCGTTTGCGTTCTGGCGTGCGGCGCAAAGCAAGCCAGAGCAAGGCACAAGCTCAAGACGCAAGTGCGGCCAGGTGCGTCCACCGGGATCAGGCTCACAGTGCCTTGGATGTCACGACGCGAAATCCCGAATGTCGCTTGGTTTGGCCCGGGGCGGTTTCCAGACGTTTGGGCGCGGTTGCTGGAATTTCGCCTGCCTTTTCTTCGATCGGCAGTACGCGCGGAGGGCGTTCGTGAAGCAGGCGCTCGTGGGCTGCCACACACGGCTCAGCGTGGAAGCGGCGCAGCATCACGGAATCGCAAAGGGCGTTAGCTGCAGCAAGAAGAATCATGCCCTGATGGTGGGCCATCCAGTTGCAGACGATCTCGTGATCCTTCCCTCCGCCGATTCGTCGCGGCGTGAAATCCACCGCTTCGTAGAATCCGTAAACCGAAAGCCAGCCAAGCTCCCTCATCCTTCTGAGATTTCTCACAGCGCTTGGCGCCTCAAAGGGAAGAACCAGAAACGTGGCGTAGGGCGTGATGACGATATCACCTGAGCAGTCGTCACGATTGATCGCTAGGTCGGGCACACCGAACGCGTGGTAACGATAATGACCGTCAGGATTTCGCTCGTGGCAGGCCGATTCGGAGATTCCCCATGGGATTCCGAGGCCGTCCACAAACCGCTGCTGGGCCCGAATCGCACCGCGGGCGGTGCACTCCAATAGTGTATTCGGATAAGTCCGAATCCAGAGGAACGGCATCAAGTATTCAAAAGCTGTACCCGTCCATGAGCGGAGCACGGCTCCACCCTTGTAGTTCGCCGACGATCTTCCAAGCTCGAACCAACTCTCCTGCGGAACGTCGCCCTTGGCAATGGCGGCAAAAACAGCGGTGCGTGCCTCCGATGCCAACAGATCATAGTGATATTTGCTCACGCACCCTCGGCCTGCGTCGTAGCCAATGGAAAGCAGTTTTTTCTTGGGGTCGTACAGGAAACCGAAATCCATTTCATCTGTCATCGATCGAATCGACTCGGCCAGAGCGCCAAGCCGATTCCTCATGCTTTGAGCCACATCGAGGGACCTCTCTAAAGCCTCGCATAATAAGTCCACATCGGTGTTTTCGCGACCGCACGTAACCTTGCGCATTTTCGCGCGCAGCTCCTCGTAAACCATCGATGCCGATTCGAGCGTGAGGCTTCCCAGCAATCGCCAGTTCTTCATGCTCTGCACCTGATCGATCCTGGAAAACCGAACCAGCAGCCAGGGCGCCATTTCCTCGACGAGATGCGTCAGCCCTGCCACCCGCAGCGACAACTCGTGGGCCCACCAGGCCATTTCAGCACTCGCTCCGTGCTTGGAGATCTTGTCTAAGAAGATCGCAACATCGATGTCCAGAGCGGTCAGGGCGTCGAAACGGTTCATGTCAGGACCCGACAGCTCCCGCACCCGCTGGCTCAGGTCATTCGTGGCAGAAATCAGCTCAGCGTTCCCGGAAGAAGTGGCCAGTTCGACGAGCACGTCGACGAGATCGTGGATCCCCCGCCACAGAGCTGCGCGAAATAAGGGTTGTTTCGTGGCGCCCAGGCAACCGTGTTTCAAAGTCCAGAGGCTCGCGACAAGATTGCCGTTATCGACTGTCGACACAAAGAATGGTTCGACAGGCTCGAGTGTATCTGTCGTGTACCAATTGTAGAGCTGACCCCTAAACTTTGGCATTCGTTCCACGGTCCCGAGCGTCCTGCTGGTGTCCTCAATGAATTCCCGGAGCGTCAAGAATCCGAAGTCCAGCGCTGCGAGCCGCGCATTCAGCAGAAGCCCCAAATTCGTGGTGGAAACACGGTGCGCAACCAGCGGGGGCGTCTGTTGCACAATGTCCGGAACCAACCAATTTTCCTCCGGAGTGCTGAACTCGCGGAAGAACCGCCAGGTTCTGAGCGCGACGTTTCGAATAAAGGCGCGGTCCTTGGGGTCGATGCGCGATTCCCCAGCCCGTTGCGGTTGATTGAGCCATTTCGAGATGCTGTTGGATAAAGCCCAGAGGATCAGCACCGGCAGTGCAGCCTTGAGAGAATCTGGGCGAGCCACAAAGATCAGAGTGGCAATGGCCAGTGATACCATAGGACTCCATTTCAGGTATACATCGACGAGGCTGTCGACCTTTCCCACCTCCGCGTCAGCAGCTGTCTCCCACTGTAGAAGCCTCTTATGTGTAAATTTCATGCGAATAAGGGTTCGGACGACGGCATCGATGCTCACAAGGGCCTGGTGGCAAAGAAATGTCAATCGGAAGAAAACCCGGAAGTGCTCAATGATTAGGTCGGCGCATAGATTTTTCCAAAACTGCATCTTGCCGAGAGCGCTTCGGGCAGTCAACAACGTAAGCATGCACTGGAAGTAGGTCGGAAATAGCATCAAGGCCAGCGGCGCGAGCGTCCAGTAGGCCGGCGCACCGGGAAACCAGAACCAGCCAGACAGGAACAGGAGAAAGATTGCACCATCCATTAGGCTGCGTCGCAGATTGTCAAGGATCTTCCAACGCGATATATGGCTCAGTGGATTTCGGACCAGTTCCCCGAAATAATTCCGTACGCGCGGAAAGAGTCCAAAAATGATCTGCCAGTCACCACGAACCCATCGATGCTTGCGCCTGCTATACGCGCTGAAATGAGATGGATAGTCGTCTACAACCTCGATATCCGATACCAGCCCGCTGCGAGCGTAGACCCCCTCGATCAAATCGTGGCTCAGGACCGCATTGCACGGGAACCGGTGCTCCAGAACCTTGTGAAAGGTCTCGACTTCGTAGATCCCTTTGCCCGTGAAAATGCCCTCGCCAAACAAGTCCTGATAAACGTCGGAAACGGCGCGCGTGTAGAAATCGACACCGGTATCGCCGGAAAGAAGAGCTGCAAACCGAGAACGACTTGCCGACCGAATACAGATATCCACCCGCGGCTGGAGAATCCCATAGCCCTCCACGACCGTGTTGCTGGTGGAGTCAATGATCGCACGATGCAGGGGGTGCGCGAGGGTTCCCACGAGTCGACGCGCTGCGTCTGCTGGCAACTGCGTGTCGAAATCCAGTGTGATCACGTACCGAACATGGGAGAGCAAAGACAAAGGCCCCGTCTTCACCGGGAATGGATCGCTCTGGTGAAGAAGCAAACGGTTGAAATCCAGCAGTTTGCCGCGCTTCCTCTCCCACCCCATCCATAGGCCTTCCGATGGGTTGTAGGTGCGATGGCGATGAAAGTGAAAAAAGGAGCCTTTTTCGTCGCGTCCGTACTTCCGGTTGAGCTGGTCAATCAGGCGTGAGCACACGCTGGCCAGCTGGTCCTTGTCATCGAATTCATGGATTGAATCGGGCGGATCGGTAAGCAGAGCGAAATGGAGGTTGGCATCCCGATTTGCTAGGAAGCGAATTTCGAGGCCATGAACGGCGGCGCGCACTTGGGCCTCACTGGTCAACAGAGTTGGGACGGCCACGACGGTTACACAGTCAGGCGGTATACCCTTTGCGAAATCCAATCTCGGGAGGCGCTGCGGCGAAAAGAGCCTCGTCGCTAGCAAATTCATCGTCGTGACGGCACATTCGATTGCCGGCAGCACAAAAAGAGCCACAGCCCAGATGGAAGGCTTGACATGTGAAAAACCGACCAGCAGCACAATCGCGGCCAGGGTGGCCAGCTCGATTCCGATCAGGTAGAAGAAATCGGACGACCCCAGGACGGCGTCTCGAATCCGTCGAAGGACGGGTGCGCGGTAACCGATCGCACCCTTGAGGACCGCTCGCCCTGCGCCGATCAAGTAGTAGCCAACGTGTGCTTTGCGTTGCCTGACTCTCACACTTGCATGGCGGGTCTGCTGGGCCGCGCGCGCCAGATCGATCGCAGCCTTCGCAACGTCTTGCTCGGTCGCATCCGAGTGTGCAGCGAACTCTCGGATGATCGCCCGATACGCTTCGCGACTCTGGAAATCCATCCTCTGGTACGAGCCCTCGGGATCGCCCCGTAGAACGCGCTCGGCCGTGGCCGTTCGCTCGAAGAACGCTTTCCATTCCACTTCGGACAGCTGCTGAAGGCTTTGGACGACAACGCTTGGGCGATGGCCTGCCGTTGGGGGTGCGGGAGCCTCCGCACGGCTGGGGGCTCCGATCGCAAGGTCTCTCCAACAGACCTCTGCCAGCTGTGCGAGGAGAACAAGATTGAGAAATGACTTCAGACTCCACACCTCGGACATCTGCAGGGAGATCCGGTCTTGCACGGTCGCGAGAAAATCGGCGAAATCACATGCCTCGAAGGTGTAACAGCCATATTCAAGATAGGCCGTTGCCACCGCAAGAGCACGCGGCATCGCTGGGTCGCGCTTCGTGCTTTGAACGCAGGGAAGCTGGTTTGCGGCTGCAATCCCCGCGTGGGATTCAAGCAGCGCGGCACGGATAAGCGTCAAACTATCCGAAACGATGCGC
>Ga0187783_10000098_pt1 | contig 64671 bp, 78 predicted proteins | sample 1015_SJ02_MP02_2_FD_132471 | JGI IMG/M metagenome (GOLD analysis project Ga0187783, IMG submission 132471) | Tropical peat soil microbial communities from peatlands in Department of Meta, Colombia - 1015_SJ02_MP02_20_MG | ecosystem: Environmental > Terrestrial > Soil > Wetlands > Peat | place... | reverse complement strand
GACGCGACCGCGGGCAGGAACTCGGCGCGCTGCGACGGGGTGCCGTTGCGGCCAAGGTTGTCCCCGAACAGGTTCGAGTGAGCGCCGACGCTCAGCGCGAGCGCCGGACTCGCCCGGGCGATCTCCTCCAGCACGAGCGCCTGCGCGAGGTACGACAGCCCGAGCCCCCCCGCGTCGGTCGGGATCGTGATGCCGAGGAATCCCTCCTCGCCCAGCCGCCGGAAGAGATCGCGCGGAAAGTAGTCCTCCCGGTCCATCCGGTCCGCGATCGGCAACACCTCGCGTCGGACGAATCGGCGGGTCGCGTCCCGCAGCTCGCGCTCCTCGTCGGACAGCGCGAGGTCCATGATGGGGCGACTCCGCCGCGAGCTTAACGATTGTCCGAACGCACCCGCGCGCGGGTCGTGCCACGCGCGCGGCGCAGCCCGACGTGAAGCCGCCAGGCGGCGCGCGGACGGGGCCAGTCGGAGCGGTAGTGGGCCCCGCGGCTCTCGGTCCTCAGCAGCGCGGACCGGGCGATGAGCAGCGCGGTCAGCGCGGCGTTCGCCACCGGTCCGGGTGGCGCGTCGGCCGCCGCGGGGCCGGTCCGCTCGACCAAGTCCACGAAGCGGTCCCGCGCCGACGTGAGCCCGGCTCCCGAGCGCACGATCCCGACGTCATCCCACAGGAGGCCCCGCACGGTCTCGAACTCTGCCGGCTCCTCGGGCTGGCCCGCCCCGGCGGGCAGCGCAAGCTCGATCACGCGTGGGGGCGGGTTCGGGCCACCACCCGCCGGGTGGAGCAATTGGCGCGCGACCCGCTCGCCGAAGACGAGCCCCTCGAGCAGCGAGTTCCCGGCCAGCCGGTTCGCGCCATGGACACCCGTCGACGCCACTTCGCCGCACGCGTAGAGGCCGGGCAGAGAGGACCGTCCGTCCAGGTCCGTCGCCACGCCCCCGATCATGTAGTGCGCCACCGGCCCCACCGGCACCATGTCGCGGGACGGGTCGAGACCGTAGGTGGCGAGGAAGTGGCAGACCGACGGGAACCGGGCGAAGAGCAGATCCCGGGGCAGGGCGGTCGCGTCGAGGTAGACCGACGGGTGCCCGCTGCGTTGGATCTCGCGATCGATCGCCCGGGCCACGATGTCCCGGGGGGCCAGCTCCGCGTCGGGGTGGACGGCCACCATGAACCGGTCCCCGGCCTCGTTGCGCAGGACGGCGCCCTCTCCGCGGAGCGCCTCGGTGATCAGGAAGCGGGGAGCCCCCGCCCGGTAGAACGCCGTGGGGTGGAACTGGACGAACTCCATGTCCGTCAGCAGTGCGCCCGCGCGGAACGCGATCGCGACCCCCTCGCCGGTCGCGATCGAGGGGTTGGAGCTCTGCCGAAAGAGGCTCCCCGCACCGCCGGTGGCGAGCACCACGGGCGCCGGCGTTCCGAACTCGAGCGCTCGCCCGTCGGCGTCCGAGAGGACCGCGACCGGTCCGTCGCGGGAGCCCGGGCGCAGCGCGCGCAGGACGGTCCGCTCGCGCGCCTCGATGCCGGCCGAGACGACCCGGCGCTTGAGCGCCTCCTCGATCGACAGGCCGGTCGCGTCCCCGCCCGCATGGAGCGTTCGGTTCCGGGAGTGGGCGGCCTCCCGTCCCAGGGCGATGCGGCCCTCGACGGTATCGAACGGCACCCCGTAGCGCACCAGGTCCGCGATCCGCGCGGGCGCCTCGCTCGTGAGGATGCGGGCGGCGGGGCGGTCGACGAGCTCGGCGCCCGCCCGCAGCGTGTCCTCGAGGTGGAGACGCGGAGAGTCGTCCGGGCCGATCGCCGCCGCGATCCCACCCTGGGCGTATCGGGTGTTCGATTCCTCGAGCCGCGCCTTCGTCACGATGGTCGGGCGCAGGCCAAGCTCGTGGCACCGCAGGGCCACGTAGAGGCCCGCGATCCCGCTCCCGATGATCAGCGGTCGGCGGGTGGCCTCGGTCACGCGCGTGGCGATGGCCGCCGACCGCTAAAAGTCGGCCGGCACGAACGGGCGGCCTCGTATACCCTGGGACGATGCACGGCGCGTGCCGGACGCGGAAGCCGAGTCCGAACCGGACTGGCGACGGGGCGTCGAGGTCCGGGAGGACCCCGGGCTGACCGGCGTCCTGCTCGCGCGGATGCCGCCGCCGGGAGCGCCGCGGGATGTCTCGGTCACCGAGCTGATCGCGCCTCGGATCGCCTACTGGCGCGCTATCTCTCCCGTGCTGACCTCGCCGGAGCGTGCCGAGCGGCTCGAGCGCGGGAAGGCCTGGCACCGACGCATCGGCCTCGCGCTGGCTACGGAGGGGGAGCTCGAGGCCCGGGTCCGCCGCTCGGGTGTGGTCGGCCGCATCGACCTGCTCGCTCAGCTGCCCGTCGAGATCAAGACGAGCGGGGCGGCGGTCGCGCGCGAGCAGCTGCCCACGGAGCGACCCGAGCAGATCGAACAGCTGGCGGTCTACGCCGCGCTCGCGGGCCGGCCCCGGGGTCGGCTCCTGCTCGTGGACGGCGATCCCGGCGCGGACGTCCACTTCGCCTTGGTCGACGTCGAGTTTCCGGACCTCGGGACCACGTGGCGGGAGGTGGCCCAGCGCGTGTCGGCGATCCGGACCGCCTGGCGCGTTCGAAGCCCGAGTGGCCTTCCTCGATGTCGGTGGTTCGACCGGGGCTGCGAGTTCCGGGACGCCGACGTGTGCGACTGCCGGGGAACGGAGCCGGAGGCCTCCGGCGCGCTGCAGGGCGGAGCCCGAGTCCTCGCCGAACCGCCCGAGGACAGCGCGGCGTGGGGGAAGCGGGTCCGCGCGGCGCCTCCGGCGTCGGGGCCGCTCGTGGCTCGCTTTCGAGATCTCCTCTACCCGAGGCGCGCCTACTTCGAACGCACCGTGGCTGCCGAGCCGATGGTCCCGTTCCGGCCGGACCCGAGCCGGCCGCCGGACCTGTACGAGCGCCTCCGCAGCGCGCTAGAGTCCGGTCCCCCAGGGGAGGTGTCGCTGGTCCCCTCCCGCACGGACGAACCTGCCGAGCTGGGGCTCGGATTCCGCGGGGACCCGTTCCTGCTGCGGAGCCTGCGCGGCGGGGATCCGCCCCAGATCCGGTCGCTGCTCGATCAGCAACCGCAGTACGTACTCGAGCTCGGATGGCGGGCGGTCGCGACCGGCCGAGCGCACGGTCGGCTCGTCCTCGGCTGGGAACGGGCCGCCTCCCCGTCCGAGCAGTTGCGGGTCGCCGATGTCCGGTTCTCCGTCCCGACGCTCTTTGCTCGGACCTGGCGGCAGCGACTTCGTTCGCTCGGGAACGCGCTGGCCTCCCGTTCGCCCCAGGGGCTGCTCCCCTGCCCGGACTGGATGTTCCGCACCTGCCCCTACGCACCGGGCTGCGCCTGTGCGGCCCCCGACGGTCGGTCCCAGCGATAGATCGTCGTCTCGTGGGTCACGCGAAACCCCTCGGCGTCGTACAACCCCCGGGCGGCGACGTTGCTCTCGCTGACCCAGAGCCGCACCCGCTCGTAGCCGAGCGCCCAGAGCGCGCGGAAGCCCCAATGCAAGAGATACCGGCCGTAGCCTCGACGTCGAGCATGCGGCTCGACCATGAAGTCGAGGAACGAGGCGTGTCGCGGCGATTTCTCGCAGGTGAGCAGCGCACCGAGCAGGCGCGGCGGGTCGGATCGGTAGAGCGCGGTCGAGGCCTCGTCGAGAAAGCGGCCGACCTCACCGGCCAGGATCGCCTCGATGACGCGTCGGTAGGAGAGGGGCTCCGAGCCGATGAGGAGTTCGTCGGTCGTGCCTTCGAACGCCCGTCGGTCGAGGTCGGCGAGGGCGTCCACCGTCACGTCGCGTGCCGGGAGCATCCGCAGCGCGTCGGGGACCGGCGGGAGGGGTGTCGCGTCGGTCGGCCCGAGACTCCGCTCCATGGCAAATCGGCGGATCACGGTCGAGCCCGGGCGCCCGGCGAGCCGCACCAGCATCGGCGCCTCGTCGTCGGTCGTGAGGCCGGTGAAGCCGAGGCTCACGGATCGGATCTCGGCCGGCAGTCCCTCGATCAGCGCTCTGGCGAGCGCCTCCGCGCGTTCCGGCGCCCCGGCGCCGGGGCCCACGTGCACGTGCGCGAACGAGGCCCCGCCGCGGTCGGAGCGAAAGGCGAGGCCTCCGCCGGCCGCGATCGGAACGTAGAGCCCGGTCTTCGCGCCCGAGCGCAGGTCGCGCGCGGTCTCCTCGACCCACGCCCCCGTCGGACCCTCTTCGAGCACGATCAGCTCGCGGCGCACGAGCTGGACGAGCTCCAGGAGCTCCTCCGCCGGAGCGCCGCGGGTCGCTCGCGGAGCGTCCATGTGATCTCCGCCCGCTCAGCCGCCGGATTCCCGCAGCAGGATCTGAGCGATGTCCGGAGCGACCGACGCCTTCTCGGCGGGGTTGCCGAGCGTGTCGGTCGAGTAGACGTCGTCCGTCACGGCCTTGATCCGCTCGAACGCGTCGCGCAGGAAGAGGCCGTGGGTGCACGCGGCGCTGATGGCGGCGACCTGGCGCCGCTTGAGCAGCTTCGCCGCCTCGACGATCGTCCCGCCTGTCGTGATCACATCGTCGACGATCACGACCTGCTTCCCACCGAGGGGCACGGGGATCTCGCCGGGCAGGGAGAGCTCGACGTGCTCGCTGTCGATGCGCTTTTTTTCCAGAGCGAGCCACGGCTTGTCCAGGATCTGGGCCATCCGTCGCACCCGATCGATCCCGCCCCGGTCGGGGGAGACCAATAGGTCGACCGGCCGCTCGCGCAACAGGCGCGCGATCGCGGGGATGCCGCTGGCCTCGAAGGCTGGCTTCGTGAACTGGTGGAGCGTCGCGCTCGAGTGCAGGTCCACGGTGATGACCACGTCGGCGTCGAGCTCGACGTGTCGGCAGAGCGCGCGCGCGCTGACCGCCTCGCCGGGGAAGAAGCGGCGGTCTTGCCGCGCGTAGCCGAAGTACGGGACGACGACGAACACGCGACGCGCGCCGGCCTCGCGAACCGCGTCTTCGAGCAACAGCAGCTCCACCAGGTCCTGGTCGGTCCGGGTCGACTGCACGACGACGACATCCTCTCCCTCGAGCCGGCCCCCGACACGGACGTACAGTTCGCCGTCCGGGAATCGCTTGGTGAACGGGATCGCGAAGGGCGCGTTGCTCAGCTCCCGGGAGATGCGCTCGGCGAGCGCGGTGGAGGCGGTACCTCCGATGACATGCATCCCCGGCGCCCCTGGCGAAACGGACGGAGAAAGGGACTAAAGGTTTGCCCGGCGCCGGAGCCGGCGGGGGCGGGCGCTACAGGTCTTCGTCCGAATCGTCGGCGGAGCGCTTGGCGCGCGCGCGGCGGACGCGCGGCGCCGGTCGGCCCCGGCTCGGCGAGCGGCGGGCCGCGGTGTCGCGCGGAGGCTTGGGGTCGACCGCGTCCTCCTCGTCCTCCTCCGGGCGGCGCCAGGCCCGCAGCCCCCGCAGGAACCGTCGCGTACGACTCGGCGGCGTCTCGTCCTCCGGTTCGTCGCGTTCGACCTCCTCCTCTTCCTGCCGGCGACGGCGGGGGTCTTCGATACCCTCGGCCCGCAGGGCGTAGTGGATCCCGAAGGCCAGCAGAATGAGCCCGACGATCGTCAGTCCGAGGAACTGCCAGGACTGGGACGGGACCTCCGCCGCGTTTCCCTCGAGGAGCAACTTGAAGGCGCCGAACCAGGGGAGCATCCCGCGGGCGACGCCGACGATCCACCCCGGCTCCACGAGCGCGCTCAGCCCGGAGCCCTGGTCGGACTCTCCGACGCAGTTCACTCCCGGGGTGCAAGGGCGGTTGAAGTTGTAGTCGCCCATGGTGACGAAGCCCGAGTGGGCGCCCAGGAGCGTCGGGGAGAGGTCGAGCGACACGGTAACGTCCGACCACCCGACGTGGTAGAGCGTGAGCGGACCGGTGAGGTCGTGGACGTAGCAGGCGCCGTACGGGCTGGACGAGTTGTAGAACGCCCCGGCCGCGGTCCCGCAGGGGAGCCCGGACAGATCCGTCGCGTTGTAGCTGCCGCCGTTGGCCGGATTCCATTGTAGGAACAGGATCGCTCGATGGATGATCGGCGTCGGGCCGACGCCGTTCGGATAGTACAGCAGCACGTCGCCGTACTCTCCGTACGTGGAATAGCCCGTGCGCATCCCGGTCACGTAGGGCGTGATCGCGCTCGTCGGGACCCGCTGCGCCAGGACGAGATCGCCCGTGTTGATCACACCGAGGATGTCCGTCGAGCCGTGCTGCATGCTCTGGGACTCGACCACATAGATCGGCGGCCAGTTCTGGGTGTAGGCGTACAGCCCGACGAGAAGGATCACGATGATCGCGACCGCGACGAGCGGCTCGAAGTAAAGCGAATCGCGCGCCCTCCAATAGACCGGCGTCTTCTCGCGGAAGAACCACCGTCGACGCGTGCGGGGCGCCTCGAGCTCGTCCTCCCCGTCGTCCTCCGCGTCGTCTCCCCCGCGCCAGCGCTGGACCGGGCGCGCGGACCGCGTCCGGCGGGGCGGCGGATGCCGCGCCGCGCGACGGCGCCGCCGTCGATCCTCCTCCGGCTCGTCCGCGTCGTCGAGCTCCGGGTCGTCGGCCCGGGACATCGGGCTCCGCTGCCGGCAGGTCCGCTTAACCCTTCGGCTCGACCCGAACGCCGGCCGATGCCGGCGGACCGCGACGGACCCAACCGTTAAGGCGACCCCCCGACCTGCGACCCCCCGATGGTCCGGATCGACGTCTCGATGCCTTTATTCGCCGGAATGCCGTCGTTCCCGGGCGACCCGGAGTACTCGATCACCCCCGACCGCTCGATCGCGCGCGGCGATGCCTACAACGTCTCCCGGCTCGTCTTGGGCACCCACGCCGGGACCCACGTCGATCCGCCCTGCCACTTTCTCCCCGGCGCGCCGGCGATCGACGCGATCGATCTCGGAGCGCTCAACGGTCGCTGTCACGTGGTGACCGTCGACGAAGAGGCGCGAGAGGTCGGGCCCGCCGACGTCGACGCGATCCCTCCGGGAACGGAGCGCGTTCTGTTTCGCACCGCGAATTCGGCGCGCTGGCAGCACGAGCTGCGGTTCTTCCCGGACTACGTCGCCCTGGCTCCGAGCGCGGCGCGAGCGCTGGCCGCGCGTGGGCTCCGCCTCGTGGGAATCGACGCTCTCTCGGTGGAGTCGGATCCGTCCGGGAGCTTTTCGGTCCATCACGCGCTCCTCGGGTCCGGGGCGCTGATCCTCGAGGGCCTGCTCCTCGGGTCGGTCGCGCCCGGAGCCTACGAGCTCGCGTGCCTGCCCCTGCGCCTTCGCGGGGGGGATGGCGGCCCCGCGCGGGCCTTGCTGACGTCCCGGTAGCCGGACCCATGGATCTGCCGATGCCGGGCCCCGGGACGAATCCGCTCCCGCTCGCGACGCCGGGGTTCTTCGTGCTCGTCGGCACGCTCGCGCTGTTCGTCGTGCTGGCCCTCGCGCTGCGCTTGCGGACCCGCGGCCGCCGGGCGTTCGAGGGATACCTGGACGCCGCCGGCGTGAGCCTCGGATTCCTCGCGAGCTCCGTCGCGCTCGTGACGCTGCTGGCCCTCCGCTACCCCGACGGCAACCGCGCCGCGCTCGCGCTGTACACGACCGTGCTCACGGGTTACTGGCTCGCCTTCGCCATCCCGCTGGTCTCGGTCGGCGCATCGGTCCAGGCCCGCTCCCGAGGAGCCATCCGCTGGGTGGCCCCGGCGATCGCGGCTGCGATCGCGGGGTTTGTGCTCATCGCCGGCTACTACTACCGGCTCGGGGTCTGAGCGGGCGGTCGATCCGCTCAGTCGCGCTCGTCCGGTGGCAACAGGTCCGGGATCCCATCGGCGATCGGGTAGTCGACGCGGCACCGCGCGCACGTGAGCGTGCCGTCGACGATCTCGTCGCCCTCGGTCCGCCGGGTGACCAGCCCGAGCTCGCCGCGGCAGACCGGGCAGCGAAGGATCTCGAGCAGATCGGGCTTCACTTCGCGCCGCCCTCCACGATCCCGTAACCGATCAGCCGCCAGGCATTGAGTCGGCGCGAGATCGCGACCCGGCTCCCCGGGAACACGGTCACGGCGCGGTTCAGCGCCAGCTCCACCTCGTCCCCCCGCGCGCTCGTGACCTTGCCGCTCGCGACGGTGGTGCCGACGGTGATCGCGAGCAACTCGCTCGTACGGATCTTTTCGACCTTGATCTCCCGCTGCGCCCCGAGGACCCGGTCGAGCAGGGTCGCCTTCAGGCGGATCTTCTGCGTCAGCGGCGGCAGCGTGCCGGCGCTGCCGACAAGGCGGCCGGTCAGGCCATCGGCTTTCGCGAGCGCCGGGTCGAGGCCCGTCCCGATCGCCGCGAGGCCACCGGGTCGGAGCTCCGGCCACTCCTGGCCCCCGGAGACGATCGACGCGACGGTGGTCGTGAGCGACTCGGACTGGCCGTTCGCCGCGCCCGAAGGGCCCGGTCGGATCTCGATGTCCTCCCCGACGGCGATCCGGCCCTGGAGCAGCGAACCGCCGAGCACGCCGCCCTTCAGGTCCCGTGGCCGCGTGCCGGGCCGATTGATGTCGAAGGAGCGGGCCACGTACATCAGGGGCGGTTTCGTGAGGTCGCGGGGCGGAGTCGGGATCGTCGCCTCGATCGCCTCGATCAGCGCGTCGACGTTCACCCGGTGGTTGGCGCTGACCGGAACCACGGGCGCGTTCGCGAGCGGCGACGACTTGAGGAAGTCGACCGTCTCGCGGTGGTTCTCCTCGGCCGCCTCGGAAGAGACCAGGTCGATCTTGTTCTGGACGACCACCACCTTGCGCACTCCGATGATGTCGAGCGCGTAGAGATGCTCGCGCGTTTGCGGCTGGGGGACCTTCTCGTTCGCGGCGACGAGGAGGAGCGCCCCGTCCATGATGGCAGCGCCCGACAGCATCGTCTCCATCAGCGTCTCGTGCCCCGGCGCGTCGACGAACGAGACCGCGCGCAGGAACTGGCCCTCCGCGCCACAGTTCGGGCACGTCGGCTGGGTCGAGAAGCAGGTCGGCGGAGGGTCGTTGGGGCACCGGTAGAACGCGGTGTCCGCGTAGCCGAGCTTGATCGAGATCCCGCGCTTGAGCTCCTCGGAGTGGCGGTCGGTCCACTCGCCCGTCAGCGCCTGAGTGAGCGTCGTCTTGCCGTGGTCGACGTGGCCGACGAGGCCGATGTTCACCTCGGGCTGGCGTGGGACCTTCATGACGCGGCGAACAGCTCCGCGAGCGGCTTGCCGCCCTTCTGCTCCACGATCAGGTTGATCTGGACCGTGTCCTCACTGACCGTATTGCCGCGGAACGTTCGTCGCTTGCGCATGCCGTGGCGGGGGGCGTGGAATCCGAATCCGTCCCCGACATAGAGCCGGGTCTGACGCGCGCCGGGAAGATCGGGCCGCAGCGGGAAGCCGCTCTTGTCGGTGCCCCCGGTGATGCGAAAGGTGTAGCCCGTTGCGCCGATCAGCTCGCCGCCGATCGACTCCCCGATCCGCTTGCCCAGGAAGCCGGCCGCCTGGGGATCGCCGACCGTCCGGGCGATCGACCGGTCGCGGTCCGAGATGACGAGCTTGGCCTCGACCATGGCGCGAGCGCGGCCGCGGAGTTGGAGGCTATTTAAATAGCTTTGCCGACGACCGGCGGGCCGGTCGGCGCCGGCAGCCCGAGGGTGAGCCCCGAGGGTATCGTGAGCGAGCAGGAGACCGGACCGCTCGTGTGGTTCGTCACCACGCCGGAGGTCCCGCCGACCGTGGCGTTGAACGCGAGGCCCTGGGCCCCCGCGGCTGGCGGGAAGCTGCAGGTGGTGTACTCGAGCAGCCACTCCGGGCTGGTCGTCAGGATGCCCCCGAGGGAGAAGCCGCCCGCCACGGCCCAGGTCTCGGACGCGTTCGGATATCGGTCGAGGAAGCTCGCGCCGCCCATTGCGTTCGCCGCCGAGACCGCTTGGGGGGAATCGACGAGGCCGGCCCCGAAGCTGAGCAGCGAGCCGGCGAGTCGGGCGCAGTCACCGCCGGTCAGTGTCGCCAGCGACGCCGCCTTTCCCTGCGAGACCGAGTCGACGAGCAGCGCGTTGGTCGCGTTCTTCAGCAGGACGGTCCAGTAGGCCGCGGTCCCCAGCTCGGCGGTCGCGGCCGTCGCGGGGACCGCCAGGTTCGAGGGCATGCCCGAGGTCCAGTTGACGGTGCAGTCGGCGAGTCCTAAGAGCGAGGTGAGGTTCGCGGCCGGCTCGAGCACCGCGACCGGAGTGACGATCGCGTCCGCGGCGACGCCGAACCAGGGACCCCCGGCCGCCGAGCCGGATCGCGACTCGGCTGCCGAGGCCGCTTGGGAGAACGTCAGGTACGGAGGAAGGCTCGCGCCCGGGTGCGCGCCCAGGTAGCCACCCACGTACAGTCCGGCGACGACGACGATCGCCGTGAGCGCGGCCGCGGCGACACCCGCCGTCCAGCGACGCCGTCGGCCCCGGGCCCGGTCCGTGTCCGGTCCGGCCGGGCCGCTCGTCGTCATTGCGCTCTGACGAGTCCACGATGGCTAAAATAAGCGACTTCCCCGCGCGGGCTGCGCGCCCAAGCGGGGGCTTAAGAGGTCCGCCCCGCGTCGCGTCCGCCGAGAGGGGGAGTCGGGCGCGTGAGCCTCGCCGAAGGGATCCTCGGGGCCCAGCTGGCCGCCCTGGTCGCCGGTTTCGGCTTCGCGGCGTGGTCCGATCTCAAGGACCGGGAGGTCACCGACCGGCTCTGGCAGTGGCTGGGCCTGATCGGGGTGGCGCTCGGCGCGGTGGCGTTCGGTGGCGGAGGGCTGCTGCCGACCGCCCTGTGGCTCCTCGTCGGGGGCCTCGCGCTCGAACACATGTTCCCCTGGGACGACCTGCTCGGCGAGCGCGCGGACCGGCTCGCGGACGGCATCGAAGCGGTCGCGTACGCCGTCGTGGTGGCGGCCGTCGCCATCGCGGTCGTCCGGGTCGGCGTCGGACCGAGCGAGGTGCCCTGGGCGGTCGTGGCCCTGCTCGCGAGCATCCTCCTCGCCCGCGGGCTCTTCGAGGCGGGCGTTCTCTACGGTGGGGCCGACGCGAAAGCCCTGATGATCGCCGGGGTCCTCGTGCCGACGTTCACCGCGGTCGCATGGCCGCTCGGCGGGACCCTCGCCGGTGTTCTGGGCTGGGTCCCCTTCTCCCTGGACCTGCTGACCAACGCGGCGCTCGTCTCGCTCGCGATTCCGCTCGCCATCGGGCTGCGGAACGTGGCGCGCAAGGAGTTCCACTTCCCGGGCGGATTCTCCGGCTACCGGATACCGGTCCGGGAGCTGCCCGAGCGCTATGTCTGGCTCGAGAACCCCATGCGGTCGAACGCGGCGGACGTCGAGACCTCGGAGGAGGATCGACAGCTGCGCGCCCGGCTCGCGCAGGAGCTGACGGCGAAGGGGGTCGAGACCGTCTGGGTGACCCCCCAAATCCCGTTCCTCGTGGTCATGGCCGTCGGCGCCGTGCTCACGCTCCTCGCGGGCAACCTGGTGCTCGACCTGGTGGCGCTGGCGTGAGCCGAGGGTCCACGCGAAACCTTTTTTCCGCGGGTCCCGTCGTACGTGCGAAGGACGCCGATGGCAAAGTCCCCGAAGGCGACGCCGATCCGGGTGCTGATCGCCAAGCCCGGCTTGGACGGACATGATCGCGGCGCGAAGGTCGTGGCTCGCGCGCTGCGGGACGCGGGGATGGAAGTGATCTACGCGGGGCTTCGCCAGACCCCCGAGGAGATCGTACGCGCCGCGCTCGAGGAGGACGTGGACCTGATCGGCCTATCGATCCTGTCCGGCGCTCACATGGCCCTGTTTCCGAAGGTGCTCAACCTGCTCAAGCGGGAGAAGGCCGGGGGCATCCCCGTCTTCGCCGGCGGGATCATCCCGGACGAGGACGCTCGCCGATTGCGGCGGGCCGGCATCCGGGCGATCTTCGGTCCAGGGAGCTCGCTCGAGGAAATCGTATCGACCGCTCGGAATCTGGCGCGCGCGAGCGCATGACGCGACGGGCCCCGCTGCCCGCGGCCGCGCGGGCGATCCGGTCCGGCGACCGTCGAGTCCTCGCCCGAGCGATCTCCCAGGTGGAGGACCGAGATCCGGCCGCCGTCGCAATCTCGCGCGCCCTGTTCCCTCGCACCGGTCGGGCGCCGGTGATCGGGATCACCGGTCCGCTCGGCGTCGGCAAGTCGAGCCTGATCAACCTGCTCGTCAACCGGCTGCGCGCGCTCGACCGCACCGTGGCGGTGATCGCGGTCGACCCGTCGAGCCCCTTCAGCGGCGGGTCGGTCCTGGGCGACCGGATCCGCTTCGATCGAAGCGCGCACGACACCGGCGTCTTCTTCCGCTCCATGGCGAGCCGCGGGGAAGAGGGTGGCATTGCTGCGGCGACGCGCGAGGTCGCCCGCCTCATGGACGCCGCCGGGTTCGACGTCGTCCTCGTCGAGACGGTGGGGAGCGGTCAGGTCGATCTCGCGATCCGCGACGTCGCCTCGACGCGCGTCGTGGTGCTCGTGCCGCACCTCGGCGATGAAGTGCAGACCCTCAAAGCCGGCCTCTTCGAGATCGCGGACGTCTTCTGCGTGAACAAATCCGATCTGCCCGGCGCGGAGCTGGCCGAGCGGGACCTGCGGGAGCTCGTCCATCTGGGCGCGCGCTCGGGGTGGACCCCGTCGGTCGTGGCCACGTCCACGAACCCGGCGACCGGGATCGACGAGCTCTGGACCGCGATCGAGGCGCACGAGCGGTTTCTCGACCAGTCCGGTCAGCGGGCCGCGGACGAGCGCCGACGCGTCGCCGTCGAGATCGTAGAGCGCGTCCGGGCCCGGATCGGGGACGAGCTCACGGCACGGCTCGAGCGTGAGCCCCGGCTGCGCGCCCTCGTCGATCGGGTCGTCGCCCGCGAGCTGGACCCCGAGAGCGCGGCCGAACGGGTCCGGCGCGAGCGGCGGGCGCGGTAGGGCCATCGATGCCCCTCCTGCCCGTCGCCGTGATCCTCGCGATGTTCGTCGCGCTGGTGGCGGTCGCCTACTTCGTGTTCGCGTCGTTCGCCTTCGGCGCCGGCTACCAGCCGACGCCGCGGCGCTCGGTCGAAGAGATGCTGCGTCTCGCCGAGGTCAGCGAGCGCGACACGGTCTACGACCTGGGCGCGGGGACGGGCTCCATCGTCTTCCGGGCGGCCCGCGTCTACCGCGCGCGGGTCGTCGCGGTCGAGGTCGAGCCGGTCCGGGTGCTGATCCTGCGGGTCCGCCGGGCGCTCGGCCCGTTCGCCGATCGCATCGCGATCGTCTGGGGGGACTTCTTCCGGCTCGACTTCCGGGCCGCCAGTGTCGTCACCACCTTTCTCTGGGGCCGCGCGATGGACCGCCTCCGCCCGAAGCTGGAGCGCGAGCTGCCGCCGGGCGCGCGGATCGTGAGCTATGTACACCCCGTGCCCGGCTGGACCGCGGAGGTCTACGACCCCGCGACCGACGTCTATCTCTACCGTCGCCCGAGGTTACCCGACGCCGGCTCCGCGGCTACGGGTGGAAGGTGAACCAGAGCCCGGCCCCGATCGCCAGCACGAGCGCGATCGTGACGAACCCAAGGATCCAACCGAGATTGGCCCCGCGTTCCCCCGGCTCCATCGGCGAGGCGATGGCTGCGCTCACGGCCGGCGCCAGCGGCCCGGTGGTTTATCTCGACCCGGCTCGCACCGGCCCCATCACGGGATCGGGCCGCCGATCTGCCCGGAGATCCCGAAGTAGATGATCAGAGCCGCGACCGCGATCGCGACCGCGAAGGTCACCACCAGGAACACGCGAGAGCCGCGCTTGGGATCGTCCGCCATCGAGGGCACCGAGGCGATCCGCCTTCAACCCTATCCGGTTCGTACCCGGGAGGTGGCGGGGCCGTTCAGTCGGCCTTCGCAGGCGCCTTGGCGCTGTGCTTGGCCGGGGCGCGGGCCGGGTGGGCCGGCTTCGCGGGCTCAGCGCCTTCAGGGGAGGGAGGGGCGGTCGACTCGGCCGATGCCGTCGCCGCGGAGGGCGCCGCATCCGCAGCGGCGCTCTTCTCCGTCTTCTCGCCGGACGGCGTGACGTACTCCTCCACCACCCGGATCACGTGCGGGTGCAGCGTCGTGCGCAATCGGTCGATCACGCGGGGCTTCGTCGCCATCCAGGCGATGTCGAACTTGGATCGATCCGGCACGCGGAGCGTGATCGTCTTCTCGCTCGCCTCGATGTGGAACTCCGCACCCCGGCCGTACTGGAGGTCCACGATGGCCCGGACCTTCTCGGCGGCGTCCGCGATCCGATCGACCACCCGGAACGTCCCCTTGACCTTGCGGCCCGCAAAGGGAGGATTGAAGTCGACGCGCACGCGCGCCGCCGTGAGCGTGACCACGCGACCACGCCGACCCTCGATCGTCAGGATCGTTCCCAGATCGAGATGCGCGTCCTCCCGGCGCATCTCGGGCAGGCGCTGGATCTCGTGCATCGAGAACAGCTCGATGAGGTTCGGATCCCGATCGCCGAATGCGTCCGCGGGGGCGAACTCACGCACGATCTCCTCGCCGACCTTGACACCGGTCAGGGCCGCCTCGATCGCCGCCGGGAAGTACTCGCCGCCGATCAGGTGCGGCCGCGGTCCCCACTTCGCTCCCTCGGACCGCGGGAGGTGCTCCTTCGTGGCGAGGTCCTCATGGGTGGAGTCGATGAGGTCGGTGCGACCGCCGCTCTCCGCCCAGAGGTCGAAGTCGAGATGGACGAGGTCGCCCGACTGCGTGACCCCGCCCGAGTGCGCCGCCTCGGACGACATCGCCCCGCCGACACCGGCCCTCGCTTAAGGTTTTCCGCGAACGGTCGCCGAAACCTCGGCGGCGCGGTAGCGGGCGAGCTCAGCCGGCGGGCCGGCTGCGGACCCGTCGCCACCGGATCCAGGCGTGGGCGAGCGCGACCGGCTTCATGAGCGACTCCACGTAGCGCAGGGGGTGGCGCACGGGCGGCCGTCGCTCCCGCAGCCGGCCGGAGAGCTCCCCGTTCTTGTAGAGCGACATCGCCATCGCGACGAGATAGCGGTAGCGCTTGAGCGCCCACCGACCCAGGCTCGTGGGCCCGCTCTTGTCGTGATAGACCCAGGCCTCCGGCACGAAGAGGCCGCGCGCACCGGCGCGCGTCGCGCGGAGCTCGAGATCGTGGTCCTCCGCATAGGGGATTCGGGAGTCGAAGCCGAGCTGACGGAGCAGCGAGGCCTGCCACGCCGTGTTCTGGAGCGGGACGTAGGTCATGCTCCGGGGCACGAGATTCTCGTAGATCGAACGTTCGAGCAGATCGTCGTAGCGCTCGATCGAGGTCTGCGGGTCGCGCGAGGGCCTCGTGGGGCCGCCGGTGAACGCGGCCTCCCCCCGCTCGATCGGGGCGACCAGCTCGCCCAGCCATCCGGCGGGCGCCCGCTCGTCGGAATCGAGGAACGCGACGATCTCCTCCCGAAGGAGCGGCAGCGAGGCCGCGCGAGCCGCGACCACGCCGGCCGGTAGGCGCGCGACCTCCACGGCGAGCTGCGGGGTCCGCACCTGGGCGGCGGCGAGGAGGTCGCCCGGGCTCGCCACCGACGCGGCGATCAGCACCCGGTCCGGACGGCGACGCTGGCCGGCCAGCGAGTCGAGCGCGACGAGGAGTCGACGATCGTCGAGGACCGCGATCTCGACGCAGACGGTTGCCAACGACGCTCCCCTGCCTCCCCCCGCACGGAGCGAGCGACCGAGAATGACGGTACTGCTTAATCTCGAGTACCGGTGACGCCGGCGTGCGGGTCGTGCTGATCGGCAGCGGCGTTCAGCCGATTCCCCCGACCGGCTACGGGGGTATCGAGCGGTTCCTCGCGGACCTGGCGGGCGCCCTTCGCGCCGCCGGTCACGAGGTCGTCATCGTGAACCAGGTGCGGCACCGACGCCAGCGCGACGAGTACCCGTTCGCCTGGCAGGTTCCGCGGCTGCTGCGCGCCGAGCGCTACGATGCGCTCCACGCGAACTCTCCGGTCGTCGCGAACCGGCTCGCCCTCGGGCGGCGCCCCTTCGTCTACACCACGCACTCCCGGCACTGGTACTATCGGGAACGACTCACGCACCGTTGGGGCTACTGGCTCGAGCGGAGAGCGGTCCGCCGGGCGGCCGTACCGGTCGCGCTCACGCCGGCGCTCGCCCGAACGATCGCGAACGCCACCGGGGTCACGCGCCGGCCGATTGCCGTGATCCCGTTCGGGGTCGACCTCGAGCGCTTCCGGCCCGCGCCCGAGCGTCGACACGGCCGGGCCGCGCTGGGGGTCGGGATCGTCGCGCCGTTCAAACGCTGGGAGGTCGCGGCTGAAGCGCTCCGGGGCACGGGACTTCGGCTCACGATCGTGGGTCCGACGCCGGACCGCGCCTACGCCGAACGGATCCGGGCGGCCGGCGAAGGGGTAACTCTCACCGGCGAGGTCACCGACGCGGAGCTCGCCCAGCGGTACGCCGAGAGCGACCTCCTGGTGCATCCGAGCCGGGCGGAACTGCTCTCCGGCGCGGTGGTGCAGGGTCTGGCCGCGGGGCTTCCCGTGATCGGCGGCCCGACGCTCGAGGGCGTCGTCGAGAGCGGGCGGACCGGCTGGATCGTGGACGACATCGACCCGGCGCGGTTCGTCGCGAGCTTCCGAGCCGCCGCGCAGGCCGCGGCGGCCGACCCGGTCCTTCTCCGGCGCCTCGGGGAGGAAGCGCGACGCGTCGCGAGCGAGCGGTACTCTTGGCCGTCGGTCGTGAGCCGATACGTCGAGGCATACCGGCAGTCGGCCGAGGACCACCGGCGCGGCTAGGCGCGGCCCGAGCGCGCCAGCCGAGCCTCCACCATCTCGCGGATCGTCCGGTCGATCGCCTCCGCGCTCGAGTGGCGCGGTGTCCAGCCGAGCTGCCGGATCCGGTCGATCGCGAGCAGCTGTTGCGGAACGTCGCCGGCCCAGCCACGCTCGCCGCCGGTGTACTCGATGCGCGCGCGGCCCCCGTGGGCCGCGACGACCTTCTCGGCGATCTCGCGGACCGAGATGCGGTCGGGCGTGCCGAGGTTGAACACGTTCACCCGGTCGTGCGCGCGGCGAGCGCCGAGCAGCATCCCGTCCACGCAGTCCTCGGTGCGCAGGTAGCTCTTCGACTGGCGGCCGTCACCCAGGACCTCGAGCCGCTTCGGGTCCCGCTCGAGCTTCTCGAAGAAGTCGTGGAGGACGCCGTGGGTCATCCCGGGCCCGATCACGTTCGTGAACCGGAAGATGTGGGCCGTGATCCCGTAGCTGTGGGCGTGCGCGCTCAACAGGCCCTCCGCGGCGAGCTTGGCGGCGGCATAGAGCGACTGCGGCTCCAGCGGGCCGTAGTCCTCGGGGGTCGGGAAGACGGTGGGCCAGCCGTAGACGACGCTCGAGGAGGAGAAGCGGATCGCGGGGACGTCGTGGCGCCGCGCCTCGTCGAGGAGGATGGCGGTCGCGACGGTGCCCTCCTCGAGGTCGAGCCGCGGATTCTCGGAGCCGCGGCGGATGTCGGTGTTCGCCGCGAGGTGCCAGACCGCGGTCGCCCCGTCCAGCCGCTCGGCGTAGTGCTCGGGCGCCTTGATGTCGGCGACCGTCAGCGACAGGCGGGCGCCGTCGACGGGGGGCAGATGGCTCCGCTTGCCGCTCGAAAGATTGTCAATGACACGAACCTCGCGGCCCTCGGCGAGCAACCGGCGCACGAGAACGCTCCCGACGGCGCCCGCGCCGCCCGTGACGACCACCGGACCCTCGTCGCGCGCGTTCGACATGCCGGGCGGTCGACCACTCAGGGAAGCATATATAAACGAACGGCCGCCTAAACTCGATGGCCGGCTCCCGGCGGCCTCGGTCTCGGTGCGTGAACCCATGCGTACGTACGTCCGAATGACCTTCCACTCGGAAGGAGCGGACCCGCTCAAGGTCATGGAGGTCATGCGCCAGTTGGGATTCGAGGAGTCGATGGGCATGCACGACTTCGTCTACAAGTGGAAGGACCGGGCCTCCCTGGACGGCGTCATTCGACTCGTCGCGGACATGCACGCCCGCCTCAAGGGGCTCGACGTGAACTACGAGATTACGACGATCTCCTGATCGCCGGCCGGACGGGAGATGGCAGAGCAGGATCTCGAGCGGCTCGAGCGCTCCCTCCTGCTCCATCTCCTCGAGCATCGCGGCCAGCAGATCCGCTTCGAGGCGGACCAGTGGACGACCGAGTTCGGCATCGCGCGGAAGTTCTCGAACGAGGACCCGGCGACGCTGAAGAACGCGCTGCGCTCGCTCGAGATGTCGCGGATGGTGTTTCGGCGAACGCAGTACGTGGTCGGCTACTCCGAGCCGAAGCATGTCTTCTCGCTGACGCCCACCGGCCATCGCAAGGCGCTCGAGCATCTGCGCGAGTTGACCGGCGCGATCCCCGACGACTCCGAGGCCCCGCCCGACGGCTCGGAGAGCGGGGCGGCCCGGGGCACACGGGACGGCGCGACGAGCGTCTGAGCGCCGCGATGGTGGTGCTCGAGGGTCCGGCCGTCCGGCTCCGGCCGCTCGCCGCCGCAGAGTACCCGCTGCTGTTCTCCTGGTACAACGACCCCGAGATCGTCGCGCCGTTCGACCGCTTCGAGGTCGATACGCTCGATACCTTCGTCGCCGCGGTCGAGTCCGCCGCGTCGGACTCGGCGTCCCTCGCGCCCCGATTCGTTGTCGAACGCCGCGAGCGACCCGGCCCGATCGGGTTTGTGGGATACTACCGGGCGCATCCGGTGCTCGAGTACCTCGACGTATGGTACGTGCTCGGCGACCGCGCGACCCGCGGGAAGGGCTACGGTCGCGAGGCGGTCGGTCTGCTGGTCGGCCACCTGTTCGCGACCACCTCCGTCGAGCGGGTGGGTGCGACCTGCGACGTGGAGAACGTCCCGTCGTTCCGACTGCTCGAGGGCCTCGGCCTCCGGCGCGAGGGCCTGCTGCGCTCCGCGCTCTTCCACCACGGTCGGTGGCACGACGTGCTCGTCTACGGCGTCACTCGCTCGGAGTGGAAGGCGCGCCCCCCTCCAGGCTGAAGGCGACGCGCACGGCGCCATCGGGCCTCGGCGCGAACGGACGCAGCCGGAGGCCCCCGATCTCTCCGGTCGAGCGGACGTGCGTGCCTCCGCACGGGCATTGATCCGTCCCGTCGATGACGACCACCCGGACCGGATCGACCTGGGGCGCGAGCGGCACGAGTCCGGAGCGGCCGGCGTCGGGCTGGGCGTCCCACTCCCCGCGGGGAAGGCTGCGGATCGAGACGGGTCGTGACGCTTCGATGGCCTCTCGCACGTCCCCCTCGAGCGCTTCGCGCGCCTCCGGCGGGAGCGGGCGTTCCAGGTCGAGCGTCGCGCCGGCGCCGGCGAGGGCCGCCCGGAGCGTGCGCACGCCGCACCGCCGGTAGATGCAGGCGCTGAGCAGGTGTTGTCCGGTGTGCAGTCGCATGTGCCGGTACCGGCGCTCCCAGTCGATCCGCGCCTCGACCTCGCCGCCGACGCTCAGCGCCCGCATCGCCTCGAGCGGCCCCGACAGTCGATGGACCACCGCCGGCCCGGACTTCGTGACGTCGACCACTGCGAGCGGCCGACCGCCCGGCGCCCGCAGCTCGCCGTGGTCGGCCGGCTGGCCGCCCCCCGTCGGATAGAAGTAGGTGCGCTCGAGCACCACCCCCCCGGGCGGGAGCGCGGTGATCCGCGCGCGGAAGTCGCGCACGTAGGCGGCCGGCATGTCGGGGAGATACGCGAGCTCGGTCATCTCTCGCGGCCAGGCTCCGGTGCGGAAACGCGTTGCTCCGTCGGCGGCGGCGAAGAAGGCTTTTTAGGGGGGCCGTTGTGTCGCGCGCCGAGGTTTCGGATGTTCAAGCTCCGCATGAAGATGGAGAACCTCCGCGAGGTGGTCGAGGTCGTCTCGACCCTCGTGAGCGAGGTGAAGCTGGGGATCTCCAAGGACGGTCTCGAGGCCAAGGCGGTCGACCCGTCCCACGTCGCCATGCTGGTCCTCAAGCTGCAGAAGACGGTGTTCGAGGAATTCACGGGCGAACCCACGGAGATCGGCGTCGACATCGAGAAGCTCAAGGAGGTGCTCCGGCTCTCCAAGCCGGGCGACATCATCGACTTCCAGTTCGACGGCAAGAACCGGCTCGTCGCGTCGATCGGCCGAGTGACGCGGCAGATGGCGGTCGTCGATCCCGCGGGCATCACGGATCCGAAGGTGCCGAACGTGAACCCTCCGGCAAGTGTCACGGTCAAGACCGAGGACCTCCGCCAGGGCATCCGGGGCAGCGAGAGCTTCACCGATCATGTCACGCTGACCGTCGATCCCGAGGCGTTCACGATGCACTCCGAGGGCGAGACGGACCGTCTCGACCTGAGGATCCCGAAGGAGAACCTCACCCGGCTCGACGCGAAGGAGCCGGTGAAGAGCATGTACCCGCTCGATTTCTTCTCCGCCATGGTGAAGTCCATCGCCGCGGACGAGACGACCCTCCACGTCGGCAACGAGTACCCGCTCAAGGTGGAGTTCGGCATGAGCGGGGGCCGGGGCGACGGCCGCTACCTGCTCGCGCCGCGCGTGGAAGAGGACTGACGGACCGCTTCCCGCGGCGCGCCGCCCACCTCCGGCCTTCCTCCGCGAGATCGAACGAACATGGGGAGCGAGCCGGAGCATCGCGTCGCCATCCTGTCCGCCGTCCGAACCCCGATCGGTCGGTTCGGAGGGACGCTGCGCGCTGTGCCGGCCCCTGCCCTCGGCGCCCTCGTGGCGCGTTCGGCGCTGGCCCGGGCGGACGTCGCCGCCGGCGAGGTGGAGGAGGTGCTGTTCGGTCAGGCGATCCAGGCCGGCGTCGGCCAGAACCCGGCACGACAGGTCCTGCGCGGGGCGGGGGTCCCTGACGAGGTCGGCGCCGCGACGATCAACATGGTCTGCGGCTCGGGGATGAAGGCGATCCACCTCGGTTACGCGGCGATCCGCGCCGGCGACTTCGACCGGGTGCTCGTCGGGGCCATGGAGAGCATGTCGATGGCGCCGTACCTGTTGCCGGGCGCGCTGCGCTGGGGCAGCCTGCCCGGTCCCCACACGCTCGACGACGGCATGCAGCGGGACGCCCTGATCGACGCGTACGACGAGCACGAGATCATGGGCCTCACGGGTGAACGGGTGGCGAGGAAGTTCGGGCTCACCCGCGCGGAGGTCGACGCCTTCGGATTGCGCAGCCACCTTCGGGCCTCGCGGGCGACGGCCGAGGGGACGTTCCGCAGCGAGCTCGAGGCCGTGCCGCCCAGCCTCACGCCGGGCGGGACGGGACTCGACCACGACGAGGCCCCCCGCGCGGACACCACGCTCGAGAAGCTCGCCCGCTTGCCGCCGGCCTTCCAACCCGACGGGGTCCTGACCGCCGGCAACTCCTCCAAGCTCTCCGACGGTGCCGCCGCGCTCCTGCTCGTCAGCGCCCGCGAGGTCCGCGAACGCGGGGCGCGGCCGCTCGCGTGGATCCACTCGGCCGCGGAGAGCGGGGTCCACCCCCGCGACGTCATGGAGTCGCCGATCCCGACCCTCCGCAAGCACTTCAGCCGGACCGGCCTCGGTCCGGCGTCGTTCGACCGGGTGGAGCACAACGAGGCCTATGCATCGGCGTCGCTCGCCGTCCAGCGGACGTTCGGGTTCACCGAGGAGCAGCTCAACGTCCACGGCGGGGCGGTCGCGCTCGGTCACCCGATCGGCGCGAGCGGTGCTCGGATCGTCGTGAGCCTGGTCCACGAGCTCGTCCGGTCCCGCACCCAGCTCGGACTGGCCACGCTCTGCATGGGGGGCGGCAACGGCCTCAGCCTGGCCGTCGATCGAGCGGGACTCTAGAGCAGCGGGAGTCCGGTCCGTTCCTGGATATCGAGGAGCGCGGCCCGGGCGGCCGACCGCTCGCCGGGCGCGGCTCGCCCGCCGGCGCCTCGCGGTCGCCGCGCGGCCCAGCGGCGGAGCCGATCGTAGGCACGCTCGACCGCGAGCCCCGACGCGAGATCCCGACGGATCCCCTCCGACAGCGCGCGAACGGACGCCGAACGGCCGCGACCGGACGGTACAGCCCGGACGAACGAACGCACGGCGCGGCGGACCGTCCGGAACTCCGCCTGCGCCCGGGCCAGGGCCCGTGGATCCCACGCGAGTCGCTTCGAAAGGGGCGTGCCGAGCAGGTACCAGCGCAGCGGGCCCGGCCCGACCTGGTCGAGGGCGGTTCGCAACGGCACGAGGTTGCCCACCGACTTCGACATCTTCGCGCCGTCGAGCAGCACGAAGCCGGTGTGGAGGAAGACCCGGGAAAATCGGGTGCCCCGCAGGGCGAGCGCGATCTCGTTCTCGGCGTAGTGGTGCGGGTAGATCAGGTCGATCGCGCCTCCGTGCAGGTCGACCGGCAGGCCGAGGTACCGCTGGGCCATCGCGTAGCACTCGAGGTGCCAGCCGGGCACGCCGCGTCCCCACGGGCTGGGCCACGACGGCTTGGGCGGGCCCTGTCGCCGCCAGATCATGAACTCGCCGACGCCGGCCCCCGTGGACGGGAACGGGTGGCCCGGCTCGGCGACCGCGTGGCTCGCGAGCTGACGGTCCGTGGAGAAGTTCGTGCCCGGCGGCCGAGGCGGCGGCGAGTAGATCTGCTCGTCCCCTTCGGCGCGGACCCGGCCCGTCCGCTCGAGCTGCCGCCCGACCCGGATCATCTGCGGCACGAACGCGCTCGCGCGCGGGCACCGACCGGGCAGGCGGATTCCGAGCGCGCGGAGGTCGCGCAGGAATCGGCGCTCCTCGCGCCCGGCGAGCGCCCGCCAGCTCATCCCGAGCTCGCGCGCGCGCGCGTCGATCTTGTCCTCGAAGTCGGTGATGTTCATGACGTGGCGTACGCGCAGCCCCTCGGCCTCCAGGAAGCGGCGGGCGATGTCGAAGTAGAGGTAGGTCCGTGCGTGCCCGACGTGCGCGCGGTCGTAGACGGTCGGACCGCAGACGTAGAGCGTGACCCCCCGGCCGGGGAGGTGAGGCACCGGCCGCCGCCGACCCGTGAGCGTGTCGGGCAGGCGCAGTTCCATCGCTCCCGTCGGTCCCGCGCCGCCCTTAAGACTTTGGGACACGCCGGCCGGGGACGCGGCGGCTCCGGCCCGCCGGCGCGCTAGCTTGATGAAGGGCGCCCCATTCGCCGCCCGGCGAGGATGGGCCGGTGGAGACACTGTACCTCCTGGTCGAGATCGAGATCGGGCGGCTCGAGGACGTGCTGCGGCGCATGCGGGCGGTTCCCGGCGTCACGGAGGTCCAGGCGGTCACGGGCCCGTTCGATCTCATCGTCAAGGTCCAGGCGCCCCGCATCAATGAGGCGCTCGACACCGTCGTCCACAAGATCCGCTCGATCCCTGGCATCAAGTCGACCGAGACTCTCGTCACGGTCTCCAGCGCCTAGGGACGTCAGGCCCGCCGGCACCGCTCAAATACGCTCGCTCCGATGGGCGCGCGATGGTCGCCATCGGAGAGACCGCCCCGGACTTCACCGCGCCGAACTTCGACGGCCGCCCGTTCCACCTGGCCGGACTGCGGGGTGCGCCGGTCGTCCTGTACTTCTATCCGCGGGCCGACACGCCCGGCTGCACGATCGAGGCCAAGGGATTCCGGGACGTCTACGGCGAGTTCCAGGCGAAGAAGGTGAACGTGGTCGGGGTGAGCATCGACGACTGCCCGGCCCAGAAGGCGTTCCGCGACAAGTACGGGCTCCCGTTCCCGCTGATCGCGGACACGTCCAAGGACGTGGCCGGTCGCTACGGGGTGCTCGGCCCCCGGGGCTCGGCCCGTCGCGTCACCTTCCTGATCGACGCGGGCGGCCGGGTGATCGACGTCGTCGACTCGTCGTCGCCCGAGGAGCACATCGCCCGGGCGCGCGCGGCGTTCCTCAGGAGCTAGGCGGCGCCGGGCGGCCGGCCGCCTCGGCCGGCGCCGGGTCCGCGGCCGCCGGGGTCGGCGCCGGAGCGCCCGGCCGGCGGCCGGTGAGGCTCCACACCCGCTCCCCGAGCAACTGGAGGGAGGCGGGGACCAGGTAGGTCCGCACGACCATCGCGTCCAGGATGACCGCCACGGCGACGGAGAACCCGATCGCCCGGATCAGCGTGAACTCCCCGACGAGCAGAGCGCCGAAGGCGCAGGCGAGGATCAGGGCGGCCGCGGTGATGATGCCGCCGGTCCTTCCGACCGCCTCGACCGCCGCGTCGCCGGCCGTCCGTCCCCGCACCCGTTCCTCCCGCACCCGGGTCAACAGGAAGATGTTGTAGTCGATGCCCAGGCCGAGGATCAGGATGAACAGGATCGTCCGAACGTAGAAGAACAGGGGGAAGCCGAGGAGTCCCTGAAAGACGAGGTAGGTGATCGCCCACGCCCAGCTGATGGAGATCCCGATCGTCGCGATCGCCATCAGCGCGATGATCCAGGAGCGCAGCACGACCAGGAGCACGAGCAACAGTCCGATCGACACGGCGATGACGAGGTAGTCGGTCGCGGTCGCGGTCTCCGTCGCGAGGTCGCTGATCGTCGGCGCTCCCCCCCCGTAGGCGACCGACGCGACCTCCGGGTGGCCGGCCGCGTAGCCCGCGAAGCCGGATCGCACGGCATCGATCGCGCTCACGGCCCCGACGGAGAGGCCGGTCGCCGACGGCTGGAGCGAGAGCAGCACGGTGCGTCCGTCGGTGCCGACGTAGCCCGCGAGCAGGCCGATCAGGTTCTGCTGGGTGGCGCTCGGGAGCGTGGGCAGCGCGAGCCACTCGGACAGCGACGCTCCCCCGGGGCCGACCGGCGAGGCGACGTGGGCGATGCCCGGGGTCGAATTGGCGATGGCCGTCAGTGCCGCGAGGTCGGTGAACTCCGTCGCGTTCGTGGCCGTGCCCACGCGCAGCGGCGCCGAGAACGTCACGAGCGCGAACGAGGGGACCGCGAAGCCGGGACCGAAGTGCTCGCCGAGTTCGTCCAGGCCCTCGGTGGCGGGGTGGCCGCCCGGGAGCTGCTGATAGAAGTCGTAGGAGAGGGGCACCTGGAGCGCGATCAGGATCAACGGGACCGACAGCGCGAGGATGCCGCCCACCGTCAGGGCCGGGTGGCGCTGCGTCGCGCGACCGGCCCGGTAGAAGTACGTCTGCTCCGTGCGGTTGCGCTCGGCGACGAGCGCGGCGCGACGTCGGAAACGCTCGCCGGTCGTCGGCCAGAAGATGCGCGGCCCGACCAGCTTGAGGCAGGCCGGCACCATCGTCAGCGAGACGAGCACGGTGATCAGGATCGCGAGCGACAGGACCGCGCCCCACTGCGCGAGCAGGGCGACGCCGCTGAACGTGAGCGCGAGGGTGGCGATGATCGCGGTCGATCCGCTCGTGGCCACCGACTGGCCGGCCCAGGACAACGACGCGACGATCGCTTCGTCGGAGCTGCGGCCGCGGACCAGCTCCTCGCGGTACCGGGCGACCATGAAGACCGAGTAGTCGGTCCCCACGCCGAGGACGAACACCTCCTCGAGGGTGAGCGAGGTGGTGTCGACGTGGGTCACGAGCTCGCCGATGAGGACGGTGCCGCCCAGCCCGAGGACCAGGGCGACGCCGAGGATCCCGAACGTGACGATCGGGGTCATCGGGGAGCGGAAGTAGAGCATCGCGATGACGAGCAGCAGTCCGACCGTCAGCGGCAGGACGAGGGAGATCGAGGAGCTCACGGCGGTCTGCGTCAGCAGGTCGAGGGGCGCCGAGCCCGTCTGGTAGTAGGTGATTGAGTGCGTCGGGTCCGACGCGGCCAGCACGGCCGGCACCAGGTCGTCGATCCGACCGAGGTCCGCGTAGACCGGCATTCCGCCCGAGGCATTCGTAGTCGAGTCGCTGACCGTGAAGGTGACCTGGATGATCTGGGCGGTCCCGCTGGGATCGACGAACGGCGAGCGGATCGCATACGGCACCGGTAGCGGCTCGGCGGCGAGGGTCGCGTTCGCGACGAGACCCGCGGTCCAGCTCGCCAGGGCGCCGGGTGGGGGGGCGAGCGCCGGGAACGCCTCCCAGACCGTCGCGATCCACGTGCCCGCGAGCCCCGCGCCGGCGCCGAGCGCGATCGACGTCGTCGTGCGAACGGCGGACCAGCTCGTGAAGTTCTCGATCCCGAGCGTACCGAGCACCGTCGCCCCGAGACTCGGATCGGGCAACAGGGTCGGCACGAGTCCGGCCACGGTCGCCCGCGCGACGGCGTCCGAGCACGCCACGACTTCCGCGAGCGTCCAGCAGGCCGAGGAGTTGTTGAACCCGGCGGCGCCGCTCGCACCGTAGTAGAACGCCCCGAGCACGGCGAGCGCCGGCGTGTCGCTCCCCAGCTGGGCACGGGCCGCGACGTACGCCGGGTAGTTCGCGGCGGGGGCCCCCGCGCCCCCGCCCACCTCCGTGGTCCACGCCGCCACGTACGTGGCGGGCGGGCCCCAGAGCAACGCGGCGGACTCATTCACGGCGACCGGCACGGGCGGGCTCTCGTCCAGGCCGCCCTCGATAACGCCGAGCGCCAGCTGTGCCTGATCGGTGAGATAGCTGGTGTAGCCGGAGTAGACGTTGGCGACCGAGTCGATATCGGTGAGCGAGCGATCCCCGTTCAGCGCCGCGGTGATGTTGAGGACGACGCGCTGGGCGTTCGCGTCGGTCATGTTCGGACCCACGAGCAGGATCGTGCTCGCGGCTCCGCTCGTCGAGTTCGGGAAGAGCCGAGCGAGCTCGGCGCTGGCGACGGCGCTCGGGGAGTTCGTCGGCGTCGACTCGGTCGAGTTCGTGGTGATCGAGCCGATCAGCGAGAGGAACGGGATCGCGACGATGAGGAGGACGATCCAGAAGAGGATCGGGTACCACGGGTGGCGCAGGATGCCCCGCGCGAGACCGCCGAAGATCCGGGTCCCGCCGGTCTCGGGTTCGGCGCTCGGCACTGGCGGTTCGACGGGAGGGGAGAGATAACCCTAGCGGCGAGCGGGGCGGGTTCCGGCGTCCGTGGAACCGGCGCGCCGGGGCCCGTCGCGCCAGCGCTCCCAGTCGGCCGGCGTGTCGATGTCGATGAACGTGTACGGGTCGAACTCCTCGGCAGCCGGGAACAGCGCCCCTGGCTCGCTCCGCGCGAGGTCCCGCAGCGACGCGCCCCGCTCCCAGGCGCGGGCCGCCCGCGGCGGGGTGATATCATAGACGGCGTGGAGCACTTCGAGAGCACCATCGGCCCATCGGGGAACGACCGACGTGCCCGGCCGGTACCGCTCCCGCAGGCCCCGCAGATCCGCGACCGACAGGAAGGGCATGTCACCGCCGACGAGCAGGAACGGTCCCGCCCGCGCCTCGGTGATGGTTCGCACGGCCCCGAGCGGCCCCCGGTCGTAGCGGTCGAGGAGGACCGGCACGTCACTGTCGGGGCGGGGGCGGACCGAGACCAACGCCGGCTCGAAGTCGGCGTCCGAGAGGCGGGCGCACACCCGGTCCACGATGCGAACTCCTTCGATGCGTCGGTCGAACTTTTCGGGGAATCGCGAGGCATGCCCGAGAAGCACGAATGCGCGGCAAGGCTCGCTCACGCTCGCCTCCGGCGTGCCGGGCGCCGCGGGGACGGACCCCGGAGCTTCCGCTCCAGGTACGCGCGAATCTCGCGCACGATCCGATCGACGTCGTGCGGTCCATCGATCCGGAACCGACGACCCAGCCGGCGCGCGTGGTAGCCCTCGATCAGGAGGACGTCGGAGGGCAGGGACCGTGCGAATCGGAGGGGGTCCCCGTCGAGAAACGCGACGCTGTCGCGTCCGGCGAACACCACGGCATTGGCCCCGCTACGACGGTATCGATCCGTGTCCGTCCCCCTCAGGTCGATGGCGTGGTGCGAATGCTTGAGGACCGTCACGCGCCATCCCGAGCGACGCAGGCGGCGGACCACCCGCGTCAGGGCAACGGTTTTTCCCGAGCCGTGGCTGCCAACGAGCTGGACGACGAGGGGCATGGTCGTCGCCCCCGACGCCGGCCGAGGGCGTGAGCGACCGTACATCGACCGGCCCATATCCGCTGCTCCCCTTGCGGGAGGCGCGGGCGCGGCTCGCGTCCCTGCGGTTGCGGCCGACGGCGACGGAGTCGGTTCGCGTGCTCGACGCGCTCGGACGCATCCCCGCGCGGGACATCGTGTCGTCGCTCGACCTTCCGTCCCGCCCCACGGCCGCGATGGACGGCTTCGCGGTCCGATTCGGCCTACGGGGGGACCGCCTCCGCTTCGCGCTCGTGGATCCGCCGCGCGCTGCCTCGCTTCGACCGGGGCAGGCATGCCCGGTCGCGACCGGGGCCCGTGTGCCGCGCGGCACCTCCGCCGTCGCCCGACTGGAGGCGACGAGGTCCGACGGCGGGGTGCTCGTCCTGCGGACCTTGCTCGCAGCCGGTCGCGACATCCATCGGGTCGGCTCGGCGCTTTCGCGCGGCGATCGCATCGCGAGCCAGGGGCTTCCGATCGACGCCTACGCTCTCGCGGCGCTGATCGCGGCCCGGCAGGCGTCCGTCGAGGTCGAACGTCGGCGGGTGATCGTGCTTCCGACGGGCAGCGAGCTCGCCCGCCCGAGCCCGGGGCGCGCGCCGATCGACTCGATCGGCCCCTGGCTCGGCGCGGTCGCGGGGACCTGGGCGCAGTGCCGGCAGGAAGCGCCGGTGCCGGACGAGCCGGCCGAGCTGCGGCGCCGGCTCTGCCGGGCGGCCCGCGACGCGGATCTCGTCATCACGATCGGTGGGACGTCGCTCGGCCCCCGGGATCTCACGAAGCGCGCGGTCGCCGCGGAGGGAACACTGAGGGTGGGCGGGACCCGGGTCAACGTCCTGAAGCGGGCCGGGATCGGGGAGGTCGGCGGCACGCCGGTCCTGCTGCTGCCCGGCCAGGTCGAGAGCGCGGTGGTGGCGTTCCACGAGTTCGGCCTGGCGCTGCTCGGGCGACTCGTGGGCCGGGAGCTGCGGCGCTTCGGCCGGCTGCGGCTCGACCGCACGCTCGCGATCGACCACCGCATGGACTCCACGGTCCTGATGCGGGCGCGCGACGGGTGGGCCGAGCCCCTCGGCTGGGGCGTGAACCGCTACCGCGCGCTGCTGGCGGCGGACGCGTTCGGCTATCTGCGGCGCGCGCGGACGTACCACCGGGGAGAACGCGTCCGGGTCCAGTGGCTCATCCGGGATCCGCCGCGGTCGCGGACGGCGCCGGAGTCCCCGCCGGGCGACCGGCGGCGAGCCGGTCCTCGCCCGCGTAGACGGTGAACCCGTCCGCCCGCAGGAAGCCGACCAGCAGGATCCCGAACTCGCGGGCGAGCGCGACGGCGAGATGGCTCGGCGCCCCGACCGCCGCCAGCGCCGGGATGCCGGCGATGACCGCCTTCTGGACGAGCTCGAAGCTCGCGCGACCGCTGACGACCGCGATCGTCGCCGAAGCCGGTAGCGCCCCGTCGAGCGCGAGCCGCCCGACGGCCTTGTCGAAGGCGTTGTGCCGCCCGACGTCCTCGCGGACGACCGAGAATCGACCGTCGGCCCGGGCGATGCCGGTCGCGTGGAGCCCTCCGGTCCGGGCAAAGAGCGACTGGGCCGAGCGCAGCGCCCCCGGCAGGCCCCGCAGGAGGTTCGGGTCGATCGAGGGCCCGCGGCGCGGCGGCGCCAGGCCGGTCGCCCGCAGTCGGTCGAGCGTGGCGCGACCGCAGATCCCGCAGCTCGAGCTCGTGTAGACGTTGCGCCGGAACGCCTCGGGATCGAACGGCCGCGCGAGCTCGAGGTCGACGACGTTGAACCACTGCTCCTCGCCGGGCGCGGTGCAGTAGCGCAGGCCCCGGATCTCCGCGGGAGCGCCGACGATCTGTTCGCTGAGCGCGAATCCGGCCGCGAGCTCGAAGTCGTGGCCGGGGGTTCGCATCGTGATCGCGATGGGGACCGCCGGACCGTCGCCCGGCGGCACGACGCGGATCTCCAGGGGTTCCTCGGCGACGACCTCGTCGACCGGTCCGCCCCGCGCGGCCGCCGCGCCCACCCGGTGCACCGCCACGCGCACGACGGCCCCGGGCCGCTCGGATCGGGGCGCTCGGGTTCCGTCCACGGCCCGGCCCCCGGCTCACCCGCGGCGGGCTCGCCCGATGGCCGCGAGCGCGCCGAGGACGACCTCGAGGCCTGCGCTCACGTCCGGATCGCGCAGGCGGCGCCGCAGCTCGAGGAGTCCCATCGGCCGCGCGGGGGCGCCGGGGGACCGCCCGGCGCCCCGGCCGCCCCCGCCGAGGTCGATCGCGGCGAGCAGCTCGAAGGCGGCCCGGAGGTTCCGGGCGATCCGCAGGTCCTGGCTGCGCATCAGGAACTCGCGGATCGCCCGGCCGGACGCCTCGTTGCCCTCGAGGATCGCGCGGGCGCCGTCCAGGAGCCCTCGCTCGTTGAGGGCCCGCAACAGATCGAGCGTCCGCTCGACCGCCTCGCGCTGGCCCGGGGTCGCCCAGAGCGCCTGGATCTCGCGCCGGAGCGCGTCGTCGTCCGGCCGGTCGACGACCTCGGCGATCGGCTCGGCCACGGCTCACCCCGGCGGGCGCCAGCCCGGGCGCTGCCACTTCTCGGCGATCCGGATCCCCACCTGGGGCGGCGCGGGCGTGCCCCGCCGGAAGTTGCGGCGGGGGACCGGCGGCTCGGGCTCGGCCGCGCTCGCGATCTTCTCGATCCGAGCGGGCACCTCCTTGTAGGCGGGCGTCCGCGCGACCGAGTCGCTGGCATCGCTCGTCAGGTAGTTGATCGCGTCGTCCCGGTCGCCGTGCTCGGGGATGAAGACCGTGCGTCCTTTCACCCGGTCCGTGACCCAGACCCGGGTCGCGATCGCGCCGACGCGCGAGACGATCCGGACCCGGTCCCCGTCGGCGAGACCCTTCTCGCGCGCGAGTTCCGGCGATACCTCGACGAACGTGCCCGGGACCTTCGCCGCCAGGCCCGCGGTCTCGCCGGTGAGGTGGCGCCAGTGGAAGTGCTCGAGGAGGCGCCCGTTGTCGACGAGGACGTCGTACTCCGCGTCCGGCGCGAGCGGCGGGACGAACGTGGTCGGGAACAGCCGGGCCTTGCCGGACGGGAAGGCGAAGCGCTCGGCGTACAGGAACGGACTGTCCGTCCCGTCGGGGGCGACCGGCCAGCGCAGGCTGCCGTAGCCGGCGAGGCGCTCGTAGGTGACGCCCGAGAAGATCGGGGCCACGGTCCGGATCTCCTCCATCACTTCGGCCGGCGACCGCCGCGGCCACGGGGCGCCGAGCGCGCGCGCCAGATCGACGACGATGTCGAGGTCGGAGCGCGCGCCGCCCAGCGGATCGAGCGCCCGGTACAGGCGCTGGATCCGCCGCTCGGTGTTCGTGAACGTCCCCTCCTTCTCGAGCGACAGCGCGCTCGGCAGGACGAGGTCGGCGCACTCGGCCGTTCGGGTGAGGAACGCATCCGCGACGATGAGCAGGTCGAGCTTCCGCAGCGCTTCCTCCGTGCGGGCGAGGTGGGCGTCCGCGAGGAGCTTGTCCTCCCCGAAGATCACCATCGCGTGGATCCGGCCGTCGAGCACCGCGTCGACCGCCTCGACGCTGTTCAGGCCCGGCTTGGGCGGGAGCGAGGTGCCCCACGCGGCCTCGAACGCCTCCCGCACGCCCGGCGCGTCGAGCTTCTGGTAACCGGCATAGTAGTTCGGTAGCGCGCCGAAGTCGCTCGCCCCCTGGACGTTCGCGTGACCGCGCAACGGGTATCCGCCGGTGCCCGGCCGCCCGTAGTTGCCCGTCAGCAACAGGAGGTTCGAGATCGCGGTCGACGTCTCGCTGCCATCCTGGTGCTGGGTGATCCCCATCGCCCAGCAGATGACGACCCGCGCGGCCTCGTGCACCATCGTCGCGAAGCGCACGATCTCCTCGGCGGCGAGGCCCGTGGTGGCCCTCGCGTAGTCGAGCGTGTACGCTTCCAGGCTCGCCCGGAACGCGTCGAGGCCCTCGACGCGCTCGTCGAGGAACGCCGTCGCCTGCCAGCCCCGGTCGAGGATGTAGCGGCACGCCGCGTTGAGGAGCACGAGGTCGGTCCCGCTCGCAGGGGCGAGCCAGAGGTCGGCGCGGCGGGCCATCTCGTGCCGTCGCGGATCGACGACGATGAGCCGGTGCCCGTCGAGCTTGTGGGCCCGCTTGATGCGCGAGGCGATGACGGGATGGGACTCGGCCGTGTTCGATCCCATCGTGATCACGAGGTCCGCGAGCGCCATGTCGTCGATCGAGCCGGCGTCGCCGCCATAGCCCACCGTCCGCCAGAGCCCGACCGTCGCGGGCGACTGGCAGTAGCGCGAGCAGTTGTCGACGTTGTTCGTGCCGATCACCGCGCGGGCGAGCTTCTGGGTGAGGTAGACCTCCTCGTTGGTGTCCGTGCAGGAGGCGATCACGAAGATCGCGTCGGGCCCGTAGCGCTCCCGGACCTCGCGCAGGCGGCGCGCGGCCGTCCCGATCGCTTCGTCCCAGCTCGTCGGACGGAACTGCCGCCCCTCGCGCGCGAGGGGGCGCGCGAGCCGGCGGGGGCTCGACAGGTGTTCCCAGCCGAACTTGCCCTTCACGCACGTCGCGAGGCCGTTCGCGGGGGAGATCGGCTGCGGCTGGACCTTGAGGACGGACCGGCCGCGCGTCCAGACGTCGAACGAGCAGCCGACGCCGCAGAACGTGCAGACCGTCTTCGTCTTGCGGATGACGGACGGACGCAGGGCGGCCTCCGCATCGCTGAGGGCGAGGAGCGGCGCGAAGCTGCCGTCGATCCCGGAGGTGGCCGCCACGAGGGCGTCCTTCGTCTCGTCGGGCAGGCCGGTAAGGACACCGGCCCGGCCGATGAAGCGGCGCTCGAGGAGCGCGTCGACGGGGCAGACGGTGACGCAGGCGCCGCAGCTGACGCACGTCGACTCGTCGACGGGCACGTCCGCGTCCCAGACGACGCGCGGGCGCTCGCGCTTCCAGTCGATGTGGATCACCTCGTTCACGACGAGGTCCTGGCAGGCCTCGACGCAGCGCCCGCACAGGATGCACTGGCTCGGGTCGTAGCGGTAGAACGGGCTGGAGTCGTCCACGGGGTACGGCTTCGGGTGGTACGACTGTCGGTCGAGCCCGACATCGCGCGCGGCGTTGTGGAGGGCGCAGTCGCCGTTGTTGTTGTCGCACAGCGAGCAGCGGAAGTGGTGGTTCTCGGCGAGACGGACGATCGCGTCGCGCCGCGCGGCGAGCGCGCGGGGCGACGCGACGCTCGCGCGCAGACCCTCGCGGACCGCCAGCGAGCAGGAGCGCACGAGCGCCCCGTCGACCTCGACCAGGCAGGAGTCGCAGCTCTCGAGCGGACCGAGGGCGGCGAGGTAGCAGACGCGGGGGACGGCGAGGCCGGCCCGCGCGATCACGTCGACGAGATGCTCCCCCGGTCGCGCCTCGTGGGCGGCGCCGTCGAGGTAGACCTCCATGTCGTCGCTCGCGCGCCCGATCGCGGCCCGCCGGCCGCGGGGCTCGCCCGGCCAACGGCCGTCGCGATATGACCCCATCGGATGCGCGAGCGTCGTCCCCGGGGCGCGGGCGCTCACGGCGCCGGCGGCGGAGCGTCGGTGGCGGTCGGGGGCTCGCGGGCTGCGCCCGAGCGGTTCCAGCGGGCGGGGAAGCGCTCCGGGGGGACGAAGACGCGGGTCTGCGTGACGACCCATCCGTGGGGGACCTCGGCGATCCGATCCGAGCCCGCCCGCGCGACGCCCGTCGCGATCAGGGCGCCCTCCCGGTCCACGAGCGCGACGCGCGCGTCGCTGCCGAACGGCCGCTCGATCCGCAGGATCCCGCCGCTCGCCAGGCCCGCGCCGTGGGCCACCGCGCTCGCGGCGGAGTCCCGCACGACGATCCGCGGGAACTCGCGCCAGACCTCCTCGATCGGATGGAGGAGCGTGAGCAGCTCGGCCGGGTCCCCGTCGGCGCGCCGGGCGACCGCGTCCGCGATCCCCAGCAGCGTCACGCTCGCCGCCTCGTCGAACGGCCCGGTCCCGACGCGGCGCAGCTCCTCGAGGTGGGCGCCGACGCCGAGCGCGTCGCCGAGGTCGACCGCGAGCGTGCGCACGTACGTCCCCGAGTCCGCGACCACGTCGAGCACGAGCCGCTCGTCGTCCCGCTCGGTCAGACGGAGCCGGTGGATCGTGCGCACCCGCCGCTCGCGGCGGACGGCGGAGCGCACGGGCGGGGTCTGGTAGATCGGTCCCGTGAACTCGGCGAACACGCTCGCGAGCTCACGGGCGCCGACCCGGCCGTGGAGGACCACGACCCCGACGTAGCGCTTCGGGAACTCGAGGACGAGCGGGATCAGCTTGAGGGCCGGCCCGAGCCCGACCCACAGCACGCCCGACACGTTGGGGTCGAGCGTGCCCGCGTGCCCGGCCCGCGGGACGCCGAGGAGGTCCCGCGCCCAGGCCGCGACCTGGTGCGAGCTCGGGCCGCGCGGCTTGTCGACGAGCAGGAAGGCACCGGCCGCGATCCGCGCGCCGACCGGGTCGGGCGGCGCGTCGCTCATCGGTCGGCGTCGCCCGTGGCCGGCGCGAGGAACGCGACGATCATCTCCACGACGCGCTCGGCCGGACGCAAGGTCGAGTCGATGGTGAGATCCGGCACCTCCCGCTCGAGGTCGATCCCGTAGATCGCGGCATAGCGGGCGCGCTCGCTCGCCTCGCGCTGCCGGATCTCCTCCCGCGCGGCCAGCACGGTCCGTCCGTCGCGTCCGGCGATGCGCCGAGCGCGCTCCTCGGCCTCCGCGGTCACCACGACGTAGGCGACCGGCACGTCCCGCCGCCGGCACAGCGGTCCCTGCACGCGTCCCTCCAGGAGGTGGCCGGGCCGCGCGAGCGACTGCATCCGCTCGTCGAGCGAGCGGTCGACCTCGGGGTGCGCTTCCGCGTAGCGACCGAACGCGGCGAGATCGAGGCCCCGCGCCTGGGCTTCCGACCGGAAGAGCTCGCCCGCGCTCACGTAGACGAGCCCGAGGCGCTCGGCGACGCCGCGGCCGGCGGTCGACTTGCCGCTGCCCGCCGGCCCGCCGATCGCGACGACCCGGTCGATCACGCCGGTCCCCCGGTCGCGTCCGCGGCCGGAGGGGTCGCTTCGCTCAGCCGCCGCGCCTCGTACCGGCGTAGCCAGTAGTTCTTCAGGATGCGCCGGAAGACGAGCGAGAGCGGCACGGTGTACAGGCTGAAGATGAAGAACCAGAGCGGGAAGTAGCCGAAGACCCGGTAGGTGTTCAGGTTGATCACGGTACCGCCGAGGCTGACGGTCTGCTGCGCGATCGTCGCCGAGCCGATGACGAGGCCGACCCAGGTGTAGATCAGGATCAGGAGGAACCAGGTGATCGCCATGCCCTTGAACTGGGCGATCGACACCTCGCTCGACAGGCGCGTGAGTCGCTCCTGGTGCGGCTTGAGCGCGGCGATCCGGTCCTTCTTGCCCGAGCGGATCGCCTCCATCTGGACCTTGCGGAACGCCGCGCTCCACTTCTGGACCTTCGCGGCTTTGATCCAGTCGGTCGTGTAGTTGTAGGCGAACGCCGTGATCAGCATCTCGATCGCGCCGGCGAGGGCCATCGTGAGCAGCAGGTAGCCCGAGCCGAAGCCGATCAGGAAGTACAGCGGCCCGCTCGTCGGGAAGCCGAGGGTATTCGGGCCGATGCCGAGGGCGCCGGCGATCGCGTTGCGGGCACCGGTATCGAAGACCATCAACAGGCCGAGGAGGCCCAGGAAGACGTAGACGAACGTCGAGAACTTGAAGACCGGGCCCGCCGGGCGGCTCGCGGGCGCCGCCGGCGCGCTCGCGGGCTCCGCCGAGGCCTCCTCCGGCCCGCCGTCGTCGGAGGACGCCAGCGCATGGCTGCTGGGCAGCGGCTCCTCGTCGGTCGGCACCTACGCCTCGCCTCCGAGGAAGCGCCGGAGCAGCGGGTTCATCTCCATCAGCTGCTCGCGACCCATCGCCTCGTAGAGGTTGATGATGATCCCCACCATCAGCAGCACGCCGGTGCCGCTCGCATTGCCGAGCGTCCCGATGAGGTCGGCCCCCGCGGCGAGCGCGCCGACCGCGGCCCCGGAGATCACGGTGATCACGGGGATGTAGCGCTCCAGCACGCGGCGTAACACGCGGGGTTCTCGACGAAAGCCCGGGATCTGCATGCCGGACGCCTCGATCTGTTTCGCGACCGCCTCCGGCCCCATGTTCGTCGTCTGGATCCAGAACTTCGCGAAGAGGATCGAGCCGCCGACCATCGCGCCGAAGTAGACGACGACGTGCACGAGACCCTGCCACCAGGTGTGGCCGACGAGGAACTGGCCGTACTGCTGGTAGTTGATGATCGGCAGCAACCAGGACTCGAGGCCGTTGACCGTCGAGAAGTAGTACGCCCCGCCCGTTAACGGCTGGGTCTGGCTGATCCCTAACGCGGTCGCTTGCGTGCTCGTCGGATACGAGCCGATCCACCACTGGTGCCCGATCACGGGGAAGTGGATGAGCGTCGGGTTGGTCCACAACAGGATCGTGAAGACGCTCACGTTCGCGAGCAGCGCGCTCATCAGGATGACCGGGATGTTCGAGGCGTAGATCAGGCGCAACGGGTAGCGACCGCGCGCCCCGCGCGCCTCGGCGTGCGAGAGCGGCAGCTCGATGCGCGTCGACTCCGTCCACGCCACGAGGAAGAAGATCGCGGCGGTGCCGATGAGGGCGATCAACGGGTTCGGCTGACGTAACAGGACGAGCTCCCAGCCGCCGCTCGCCATCTGGGAGGCGGACAGGTGCGTGAAGACGTAGATCATCTTCGGGATCGTGCCGCTGGGCAGGTTGCCGGTCGACACCGGGGCGCTCGGCGTCTGCGGGATCCAGTTGATCGTCCCCTGGACGATCTGCTGGCTCACGCCGGCGGCGATGAACAGCGAGATCCCGCTGCCGATCCCCCATTTCGAGACGACCTCGTCCATCAGGAAGACGAGGTAGCTGCCGAAGACGAGCTGCGCGATGATGATCACGTTCGCGAGGAGGACGCCGTTGCCGGGGGAGGCCGAGCCGAGGCTCGCGACCAGGCTCGAGCTCGGGGTGAGGTAGCCGAAGACCTGGGGGACCGCCTCGATGAAGATCATCGCGACGACGAGGACCTTCTGGGTCCCCTGGTACATCCCCTTGTCCTCGTCGTCGGTGAGGTCGAGGTTGATGATCTTCGCCCCGGTGAACAGCTGCATGATGATCGACCCGGTGACGATCGGGCCGATGCCGAGGTGCATCAGCGTCCCCTGCGCGCCGGCGAGGATCGCGCGGTAGCTCGCGAACAGGTCGATGACGGTGGACTGGTCGACGCCGAACAGGTAGATGTTCGTGAGCAGGAAGTACAGCAGCAGGATCCCGATCGTCCACAGCAGCTTGGTGCGGAAGTGGACGTGGCCCTTCGGCTGCGAGACCGCGGGCATCCGCGTCGTGATCGGCTTGAGGCCGTAGAGTCGGGAGCGCGGCCCCGCGTAGGAGAGGCCGAGGAAGAGGACCCCGAGCAGGACGAAGATCAGGACGCCCGCCACGACCAGCGCGATCGGGGTCGGCTGGCCCCAGATCCAGATGATCGCGAACAGCCCGACGCCGATCACCGAGAGCGGGATCGCCCAGCGGTGGTCCCGGGGGATCTCCTCGTCCGCCATCGAACCGCTGTCGACCTCGACCGCGGATTATATAGTCTACGGGGGCGCCGGTGCCGCGCTGGCGGCCTCGACGACGGCGACCTTCTCGCGGGCGTGGCGGCTCGCGTGCCCGACGATCACCTTCCAGGTGCGCTCGCTCGCGCCCTTGCCCAGCAGCCGATCGATGCCGGCCTTGGTGAGGTCCGCGACGTACGCTTCCCCCTCGCGGACGATCGCGCCGCGGGACTCGAGCTCGGGCAGCAGGCGGTCGAGGTCGCCGACGTTGACCGTGCGCGGGACCGACGCCGTCTCGGGCGGCCGCGTGAAGCCGTGGCGCCCGAAGTGGTCGGGCGCGTAGATGAGCATCGACTTGAACTTGTACTTGTGGAGCCCCGCGTTGCCGCGTCCCCCCTGCTTGCCCGCGCCCCGGCCGGCCTTGATGCCGCGGCCGTGGGTGCGCAGTCCTCGGAACTTGCGGGTGCGGCTCGGCATCCTCACACCATCCGGCGGACGAGATCGTTGATCGCGCGTCCGCGGTAGCCGAGGGCCCCGCCGAGCGTGTACGGCCGCTTGGTCGACCGCCACCCGCCCTTCGGTGCCTTCAGCCGGAAGAGCGGGCGCACGCCCTTCACGCCCGAGAGGCCGCCGTCCGCGACCGCGCGCGAGAGCGCGGCGAGGTCCACGGTCTCCGCGCCGACCCCCTCACCGCCACCGGAGAGGGGGTGGCCGTCCGGGCCGCGGCCCCGCTCCTTCAGGAGCAGCCCGAGCGTCTCGGGCTCGGCCTCGCCCCAGGTGACGTAGCCCTGGACCTTGAACAGCATCCCGCGGACCGGCGGTGCCTCGGGCACGACGGTCGCGTGGTTCGCGCGGGTCAGGTGGAGGAAGCGCAGCGTCTCCACGATGTCGCGTCGCGCGTGGATCGTCCCGCGCACGCGCACGACCACGAACGCCATCTCAGGCCCTCCGCGTGCCGGGTCCCGGCCGCCGGCCCGGCGCTCCGGGTCCGCCCCCGGGCCCACCACGGGGCGGTCCCCCGCGGCCCGGCGGGCCCCGGGGCGGCGGGCGTCGCCCGCCCCGACCGCCGCGCATCGGCCGGACCCCCTCTTCCTTCGGGGGGAGGATCGACGTGCCGATCGGACCCCGCACGATCTTGAGTCGCGCCGCGTCCTCGGCGGGCACCTTGACCTGGGAGAGCGCGACGAGCGTGCGGTAGGCGGCCTGCGCGTAGTTCACGGTCGTCTTCGAGTGACCGTCGGTGTAGCCCCAGGCGTCGGTGATCCCCGCGAAGCGCAGGATCGGCTTCGCGACGTCCCCGACGGCGAGCCCGACGCCCCGGGGAGCTGGCTTGAACGTCACGACCACCGAGCCCGCGCGCCCGTGGACCTGGAACGGGAGGGTGTGCGAGCGGCCGCAGCCGCATTCCCAGCTGCCGCAGCCGCGCAGGACCTCGACGATCTCGAGCTTCGCTCGGTCGATCGCGCGCCGGATCGTCGGCCCCACCTCGCGGCCCTTGGCCCGGCCGAGGCCGACGAAGCCGTCGCCGTTGCCGACCACGACGGTCACAGCGAACTTGAACCGGCGGCCGGAGTCGGTCATGCGCTGGACCATGTTGACGTCGAGCACCTCGTCGTGGAGCCCGGGCAACAGCTTGTCGACGATCTGCGGCTCGCGCAGCGGCAGGCCGGTCGCGAGCGCCTGGCTCATCGTCGTGATCTGGTCGCTGGCGACGCGCTTGCCGAGCTCGGTCTTGGCGACCCACGGCGGCGCCGGCGCGGCGCCCGGTCCTCCGCTCCCTGGGGGCCCCCGGTCGGGGCCCATCGGCGCCGGGCCGCTCATCGGCTCGCCTCCGCGGGCGCGGCGACCAGGTGCGGGATCTTGAGCTTGTAGGCCTCGAGGGGGCTCGGCAGCCGGTGGTGGAGGTGCGTGCCGTCGAGGCGGTCGGAGCTGGGGAAGCCGCCCTCGCCGTGCGGGATCTCGATCCCGGCGTCGAGCAGCCCCTTGAGCGCGGCCGCGAGGCGGCCGCCCTCGGTCGGTCGACGCAGCCCCGCGTCGAGCACCGCGCTCGCCGCCCCGCCGGCCTTCGCCCGCAGGCCGGCGAGGTAGGCGGTGAGATAGGCGGCGGGCGTGGAGGCGAAGCTCACGGTCGGGAACTCGATGCCCCCGAGCTCGCGGCTGTCCGCCGCGGCCACGACCCGGTCGCCGACCGGGTCGTAGGCGACGACCGCGACCCGGATGCGGCGCTCGGAGAGCCGGACGACCGCCCGGGGCTGGCCCGAGCGCAAGAGCCGCAGGCGCACGCGGTAGTCCGTGCGGCCTTCGCGGCGCCGTCGGAACGGCACGCGGTAGCGGGGTCCCGTGCTCATGCCTTCGCCTCCTTGAGCGCGCCGGCGAGCCGCAGGTTCTGCACGAGGTGCGCGCGGCTGCGGAACATGCCCCCCTTCGCCCGCCGGTAGAACTCCCGGTAGACGGCGGGCGTGATGCGGCGGGTGCCGCGGAGCTCCGCGAGGATCGCGCGCTGGGCCCGGATCCGGCGCATCCAGCGGTCCTTCTTGGGAAGGCGGGAGCGCGGCGAGCCGCGGCGGGACCCGGGCCCCGCGTGCCGCCCCTTCGCGAGCTCCGCCGCCCGGCGGCGGGCCCGCACGCGGGAGGTCCCGAGGACCGCCTTGCGGCGGATGACGCCGGCCTTGATCGCGCTGCGGATGTCGCTGCGCGTCACCGCGTCGGCCAGCTCCTCCTGGCTCGCCGGGTCGATCCAGATCCGACCCTCGCCGCACTTGAGGAGCGCGGCCGCCATCCGCCGCTGGTTCGCGAGGTCCGGCATCGCTAGGCCTCCCGCTCGCTCGTCACGATCGGGTTCACCACGTGGATCCCCTTGCGACGGGCGACGTCCTCCAGCGTGAGACGCCGACGGGTTCCCACGGTGCGGGCGATGACCGCCGCCTCCGTCGCCGGGTCGAGCGCCTCGATCTCCGCGCCGGTGCGGACGAGGATCGGGCGGAAGCCGGCGGGGGTGAGCCCCCGCACCGCCGCGGGGCCGCGGTAGCCGATGCGGACGACGCGCGGTCGGTAGCCGTAGTGGCGGCGCTGCTTCGACTGGAGGCCCCGGGGCCGCCGCCAGGCGCCGTCGCGACCGATGCGCCCGTAGCGGTTCGCGGCCTGACGTCCGAAGACCGGTCGCACGCGCGAGCCCTGGTCGCGCAGGCGGATGAGGCGGCGTCGCTCGGAAGAGAGCGTGGCGCGCCGGGGCGCCCGTGGCGCGGGCGGCTCGGCCGCGGCCGGCGCGGCCGCGGGCGTCGGCGCCTCGTCGTCGGAGGTGCGTCGGCGCCGCGCGCGAGAGGAGCGCGGTGGGGCCTCGGAGCTGTCCGTTTCGGCCACTAGCTCGCCTCCTTCAGGTGGGCCCGCTCGATGAGGTAGATGCCGTCCTGGAAGACCCGCGGGTCGTAGTCGCGGATCCGGGTCGCGCGCTCGATGTTCGCGGCGCTCTGGCCCACCTCTTCGACGTCGTGGCCCGAGATCGTGACGATGTCGCCCTCCACGCTCGCCTGGGTCCCCGCCACCAGCCGGGTCGAGCGCGGGAACTTTTCGCCGAGGAAGTTCTCGATGACCAGTTCCTCGCCGCGCACGCTGACCTTCATCGGGAAGTGCGCCGCGACGACCTTCATGCGCGCCTCGACCCCCCGCGTCAGGCTGCCCGAGAGGTTGCGCAGGTGGGCCGCCCACGTCTTGAGCAGCGCCTGCGAGCGCTTGCGGTCCGCGGGCAGGCGCAGGGCGAGCGTGACCGCGCCCGGCCGGCTCGTGAGCTCCAGCACGTCGGAGGGGAAGGGCCGATCGACGCGACCGAGCGGGCCGCTCGCCCGCAGCCGGCCCGGCGCCACCGAGAAGCTCACGCCGTCGGCGACCTCGATCCGCGCCCGCGAGCGGTCCGGCTCAGTAGACATACGCGAGCAGCCTCCCCCCGATCTTGAGCTCCCGGGCCTGGCGGTGCGAGACGACGCCGCGGTTCGTCGAGAGCACGAGCAGTCCGAAGTCCTGCGCCGGCAGGAACCGCGCCTCGTAGCGCTCCAGGTTCTGGTACGGGACGCTCAGTCGCGGCTTGATGACCCCGCAGGCGTTGATCCGCCGCGAGAGCTTCACGTCGTACTTGCCGCCGCGGCCCGTCGGGACGAAGGTGAACTCCTCGATGTACTGGTGCTCGCGGAAGATCCTCAGCACCTCGGCGATGAGCGTCGAGGTCGGTGCGAGCTCGACGCGCGGCTTGCCGTCCTGGTCGGCATGCCCGAGCGCCACGAGCGCGTCGTTGAGAAGATCCTGCTGCACGGAGTCCTCCTACTGGTACTTGCGGAAGCCGAGGTCGACGGCGACCTCGCGGAAACACTGGCGGCAGAGGTGGAGCCCGTAGCGCCGGACGATCCCGCGCTTGCGGTCGCAGCGCAGGCAACCGTCCTTCCGCCCGAACTTGCGCTTTGGCTTCACGGGCTCACTCCAGGACCTTGACCTGGAAGGTCGTCTCGAGGAACGCGCGGGTCTCGGCCGGCGTCGAGCGGATCGTGCGCGGGATCGGACGCGCCCGCTGTCGACGGCCGCGCACCCGGTACCCGGCGCGGCCGAGCTCGACCGCGACGTCCATGCCGTGGATGCCGATCGCGGGGTCGTACTTCATTCCGGTGAAGTCGGTGTAGTCGGCGATCCCGAAGGAGAAGTTGCCGTTCCGATCGATCGACTCGACGTCGAGCTGGCGGTCCCGGGCCTCGAAGGCGCGTCCGAGGAAGTCGACGGCCACGGCACCGCGCAGGGTCACCTTCGCGCCGATCTCCTGACCCTGGCGGATCCCGAAGTCGCGGTTCGTGGAGTGGGACCGCGTCGCGACCGGCTTCTGGTGGGTCACCATCGAGAGCACGCGCTCGGCCCGGGTCCGATTCTCGCCGGACTCTCCGACCCCGGCGTTGACGACGACCTTGATGACGCGGATCGCCCGGTGGGGGTTCTCGCGGGCGGGCGGCGGCACGGCGGGGGCGCTCGCGCTCACCGGTCGACCCCCTCGGCGAGCGTGACGCCGGGCACGTCCTCTCCGACAACGAACACGTACTCCTTGATCGTCGAGAAGCCCTCTTTGAAGTGGACGAGGTTCGGCGCCGAGGAGTTGCGGACCTCGATCCGCTCGACGCGCGCGAGCTGACCCACGTGCGAGCCGCCGGCCACGTAGGCGAGCGCCCCGGGCGCGAGCGGCAGGTGCTCCACGACCTTCTGCGCGGGGACCTCGAGCTTGAGGGAATCCCCGACCCGGTACGGGCTCGTCGGGGGCACGAGCAGGTTGCGGCCGTCGTGGAGCGTCACCTCGACGCGGCCGCGGGGGGCCGCGTGCTTGAACCGGACGCGACCGATCTTGGTCCCGGCCTCGGTCGACGGGATCGCGATCAGGACGAGGCGGCCGTGCCGGTCGTTCACCATCCGGTAGTGGGCGTCGAGGGGGGCGGCGAGCGAGAGGGTGTCCATCAGCCCGACGCCCCGGTCCAGGTCCTTCGCGATCTGCCCGTCGACGCGCACCGCGCCGGAGCGGACGACGATCCGCGCCTCGCGGGCGCTTCGCACGAGGTGGAGCAGGTCCCGGAGCACGAGGAGCAGCGGGACCGAGCGGTCCTGGGCGTGCGGGCCCGGGCCCGGGCGCTTGATCCACTTCGTTCCCTTGCGCGGGATCGTCCAGCTGGGGGGCGCGGCCCGGCGCTTGAGACGGAACGTCATGGCGCCGCCTCCGGCTCGTCGGAGGGGGTCGCGCTGGCGCGGCGCCGCCGCGGGCGGGGCGATGCGGTGGGCGCGGGCGAATCCTCCGCCGGGGTCGCCGGCGCGGGGGCCCCGGCCGGCGCCTCGGCCTCCGGCGGCTCGCCCCGCTCCTCGGGGCTGACGTCCTCGTCCGCGACGCGCAGCGAACGGCGCCGCCAGGCGTCGGAGAGATTGAGCCGGGTGATCACGAGGTGGCTCAGCCGGATCGGCAGCGGCTTGAGCTTGTCCTCGCCGGTCTTGACCGTGACGTTGTCGAGGACGACGCTGTAGGCGCGTCGATCGATCCGCGCGACCCGCTCCTCGCGCCCGACGAAGCTGCCGCCCAGCACGCGGACGGTGTCGCCCTTGCGGATCGGCACGCTGCGGGCGCGGATGCGGCGGCGCAGGTCCCGGGAGAGCGGGACCGTCATGCGGCGGCGTCGCTCGAACGCGTCCGCGGTGTAGAGCGCCTTGCGCTGCCGGCGCGGGGAGTGGGGGGAGAGCGTCATCGATCGAACTCCTCCTACACGATGATCGACGAGGCCGCGGCGATCCGCGGCCAGCGCTCGGCCGCCTCCTTCGCGACCGGTCCCTTGATCTGAGAGCCTTTGATCTCGCCGGTCTCCGTCGTGATGACCGCCGCGTTGTCCTCGAACTGGAGGCGCGTACCGTCGGGCCGGCGGAACGGCGAGCGGGCCCGGACGATGACCGCGTGCAGGACCTGCCGCCGCATCTCCGGGGTCCCTTTCTTGACGGAGACGATGACGAGGTCGGCGATACCGGCGCGCGGATAGCGCCGGTGCGTCCCGTGCCAGTTCCGCACGGCGATGATCTCGACGACCTTCGCGCCGGTGTTGTCGACGCAATCGAGGCGCGCCCCCTTGGGGAGCCCCCGGCCCCGGCGTCCCGCCAGGCCCTTCATGCTTCCTCCGGAGGCGCCGGCGCGGGGCGCAGCGTCGACGCTTCCTCGCCGCGCACGGGCATCGCGACCTCGCCGAGATCCTCGACGATGCAGAAGGCCACGAGCTTGGACAGCGGCCGGCTCTCGGCGATGCGGACCCGGTGGCCGACCGCGACCTTGAGGCAGGCGGGGGCGTGCGCGAGGTAGCGCCGTCGACGCTTCTCGTAGCGCTCGTACTTCGCCAGGTAGTGCAGCAGCGTCCGCTCGACGACCGCGGTCCGCTGCATCGAGGTCGACACGACCGTCCCCTCGAGGACCTGGCCGCGCAGGGACAGGCGGCCGTGGAACGGGCAGTGGCGGTCGTCGCACCGCGTCTTCGGTGCGCGAACGTCGAGCCCGATATCACGGGCGCGGGGCGTGCGGGCCGGGGTCATCGGAACCTCCGAGGACCACCGGTCAAGAGCCGCTTCGTGCGGTCCTCGGGACGCACGCGAAGGGCGTCGCCTCTTAACGGTAACTCTCGCCGGCCGAGGACGATCGTGCCCTCGAGGCCGGCCTTGGCGACGCGCACCGGCCGCGCCCGGCCCGGTCGGCGCACGACGAACGTGGACATCGTCTCGTCAACGAGCGTGCCCGCGATCGGCGTCCGGAGCCCGGGGGCCGCGCGCACGATGACCGACGCGCCGAGGATCTCCCCGGCGAGCGCCTCCCGCTCGACGCGGTCGAGGGCGAGTGCGGGGACGTGTGCCGGCGCCATCGGTCCACCGTACCGCCTCCTACGGACGCGGGGCCTCCCGGGATTGGCTCGCGCGCTCGTTGAGGACGGTGAGGGCGCGGGCGACGTTCGTGCGCAGGGCGCGCATGCGGCCGGGGCTCGGCGGAGCGCCGCCCATCGCCGCGACGCCGCGCTCCCGCAAGAGATCGTTCTCGACCTCGGAGACCTTGCGCCGGAGGTCGTCGTCGGAGAGCTCGCGCAGCTCCTTCATGCGCAGGAGCGTCACGTGGCCCCCGGGGTCTCGGGGGGGGCGCTCGGGGGCGGCACGGCCGCGACGGACTCCTCGAGGGTCGGCAGCACGACGGGCGCCGCCTTCGAACGCTCCTCGACGCCCTTCACCACGATCTCGTCGGGCAGCTTGGCCGTTGGTCGCATGATCCAGACGTTGACGCCGATGACCCCCGGCTTCAGGCGGGCCTGGCTGAACCCCTTGTCGATCCAGAGATGGACGGCCTCACCGCAGTACTTGATCGTGCCGGCCTTGAAGCGCTCGGTGCGGTGCCGCTCGCCGGTGAGCTTGCCGGACAGGATCACCTGGCACCCGCGGGCGCCCGCCTCCATGATCCGGCGCACGGTCGAATGGCCGGCGCGGCGGAAGTGCCAGCCCCGCTCGAGCGTCGAGGCCAGCTTCTCGCTCATCAGCTGCGCGTTCAGGCTCGGCTGTCGCTCCTCCTGCACCTCGATCTGGGGGTTGTCGAGCTGGAAGCGGTGCTGGATGTCCTCGGTCAGGTTCTTGATCAGCTCGCCCCGGTGGCCGATCAGGATACCGGGTCGCTCGCAGATCAGGGTGACCCGCGTGCCCATCGGGGTCCGGGTGATCTCGAGGCCGCCGAAGCCGGCGCGGGCGCTCTCCTGCACCAGGTAGTCCTTGAGGAGGACCCGGCGCATCGCCTCCTGGATCACCTTCTGCTCGGCGCTCATGCCGCCTCCGTGCGCTCGGCGAGCACGATCTCGATGTTGGTCGTCTGCTCGTTCCACGCCGTGGAGCGGCCCTGCGCCCGGGGCATCTGGGCCTTGAGGATCCGGCCGCGCGAGCTCGCGGCGACCCGGACGAACAGCCGGTCGGTGTCGAGGCTGTCGTACTCGGCGTTCTCCTCGGCGTTCTTGAGCACCTGGAGGACGTTGCGGGCGACCTTGGCCGCATAGCGGCCCGGTCCGGTGCCGGGGTGGTGCGCCGTCTCCTGGTTGTAGCGGCGGAACGGGATCGGGCGGCGCAGCGCCACCGCGTCCTCGAGGATCGTGCGCGCGCGTTCGAGGGAAAGCCCGCGGATCGCGTTCAGCACCTCGTAGGTCTTCTTCGGGGAGATCGGCAGCTCGATCCCCCGTGCCCGGGCGACGTTGACCCCGGGCTCGTTCCGGTAGGTGTAGCCGCGCATCGTCCCGTTCCCCGTCCTACTTCAGTGGCATGAACTTCGACGAGCGCGTCGCGCCGACGCCGGGGCCGGAGTGCTTCTCGAAGCGCCGGGTGAGCGCGAACTCCCCGTAGTAGTGGCCGATCATCTCGGCCCGGACCTCGACCTCCTTGAACTCCTTGCCGGTGTGGACGGCGACGCGCCGCCCGACGTGCCACGGGAGCACGAGCGCGTCGCGGCAGTGGGTACGGACGACCTTGTCCTGCGGGGTCGCTCGCATCCGCTCGAAGAACACCGCGGTCTCGTTGTTGAAGCCGCGACGGATCGAGCGGCGCGCCCGCGCGGGGGCGATCTTCGCGAACTCCTCGAGCGTCAGCGCCTGCAGCTCGGCGAGCGTGCGGCCCCGGTAGGTGAACTCGCGCTTGCGACGGGCCTCGACGCGCTTGGCCCTCCTCGCCTTCGGCACTATCCGCCTCCCCTTTCGGCGCGCAGCCGCTTCTTCGTCCGCGTCGCGCGGCTGAACCGCCCGACCTTGGCGCCCGGCCAGGTCCCGCTCGACACCGTGCTCGGCCGACCGACGTGCTGATGGGCACCACCGCCGAACGGATGGTTGACGGGGTTCATCGCCACGCCGCGGACCTTGAACGGAGCGCGGGCGAGGGAACGCGTCGCGAGGACCTTCTTGCCCGCCTTGATGATCGGGCGCTCGCGGCGGCCGCCGCCGCCGATCGCACCCACCTGGGCGCGGCACGTGGCCAGGAACTGCTTGAACCGCCCGCTCGGCAGCTGGACGGTGACCTCGCCGGCGCTGTGCGCGACGACGAGCGCGCTCGAGCCGGCGGCGCGGACGAGCCGCCCGCCGTCGAACGGCTTCACCTCGAGGTTGGAGACGAGCGTGCCGTCGGGTATCCGGCCGAGGGGCAGGATCGACCCGCGGTCGACGCGGCCCTCCTGGAAGGCGACCGTGTCGCCGGTCGCGAGGCCGGCGCTCGCCAGGATGCGGAGCTCCGTCCCGTCCGGGCCGGCGACCTCGGCCACCGGGGCGGTCCGACCGGGGGCCGGTACGATCCGCACGACGCGTCCGTCGCCGACGAGCGACGGGGGCGGGTGGTAGACCGGTCCGGGGTGCCGGTGGCTCGGCGAGCGGTAGGTGCCGGTGCCGCTGCCTCGGCGCCGAGAGATGATGCGCTTGCCCACTAGAACACTCCCGCCCGGCTGCCGATGTCCTCCGCCGAGAACTCCTTGTGGAACGTGACGGTCGCGATCTTGCCGCTCCGAACGATCTTCGTGTTGACCTTCGCCACGCGACAGTCGTAGAGGCGCTCGATCGCGCGCTTGATCGCCGCGCGCGAGGCCCGGCGGTCGACGGCGAACTCGAGCTTGTTGAGCCGTTCCATCTCGTCCATCGACTTCTCCGTGACGTAGGCGTGCAGGATCACGCGGTGCTGGAACTCGCTCACGGGGCGGCCTCCCCGAGGCGGGCGCGCAGCGACTCGACCGCTCCGCGCGAGAACAACGTCAAGCGGCCCGGGGTGCCCCCGGGGGCGAGGTCCTCGGTTCCGAGACGGAGCACCGGCACGACGTCCACGCCCGAGAGATTGCGGAACCCGCGCGCCTTTCCGGGGGCGCTCGTGACGAGCAGCAGGCTGCGGGGGGTCCGCCGGACCCGACCGCGCCGGCGGCCTCGCCCCGAGCGCAGGTGGACCGCCCGACGGGAACGGTCCACGTCGGCCCACAGCTCCAGGCGCTCGAGCAGCGCTCGGGCGTCCTCGGTCGTCCTCACATCCTCGACCGGGTCCTCAAGCACGAGCGGCAAGTGGACTCCAGTGGGCAGGCGGTGCCCCCGCGCCTCGGCGAGCCGGGCATCCCGCGTCGCGCCGAGCGCAGAGGCGAAGGCGAGCCGTCGCTCCTTCCGGTTGATCTTCTTCGTCCAGATCCGCTCGACCCGGGGCGGATGCGCCGGGCGGCCGCCGACGGTGTTCGGTGACTGCGCGCCCCGCATCGAATCCATCAGGCGCGGCGTGCGCGCGACGCCGCGGCCCTTGCCGGCCCACTCGACGGAGTGCCGCACCCCGGCGGTCGGGCTCGTGCCGTAGGGCTGGCGGCGATGGCTCTGCGCGGCGACCACCGCCCGGTGGATCAGGTCCGGGCGCAGGGGCGCGGAGAAGGCGAGCGGCAGCGAGACGGTCGCCCCGCGCTTGCCGGCGATCGACAGGACGTGGACCCGGTGGTGGGGCGTGGCGTGCTCCGGCGGCGCGGCGGGCGGCTCGGGCGGGGTGGCGTCGCTCATGCGCCCTGCTTCGAACGGGTGCTGAAGTATCGGATGTCGACCTTCTCGACGGTCGCCACGAGACGCCGGACCGGGGTGCGGAAGCGGAGCAGGCGCTTCGATGGCCCGGGCAGGGAGCCGTGCAGGACGATGCAGGCGCTGCGCAGCTCTCCGTAATGAGGGAAGCCGCCGGCCGGCGTGATCGGGTCCGAGCGGGGGTCGCGGACGACCTTGAGGACCCGCATGTTGTACTGCGTCCGCCGGTGATACCCCTGCTGGCCTGCCTGCGGGATCCGGTACGTGACGAAGCTGGGGTTGTGCGGCCCGAGGGTCCCGATCATGCGTCGGTGCTTGGAGTTCTTGCGCGGCTGGAGCTTGACGCCCCAGCGCTGGATGTGTCCCTGGAACCCGAAGCCCTTCGTGACGCCGATGACGTCGACGAACTCGCCTTCCTTCGCGAGCTGTTCGGCGCCCAGTTCTTGACCGAGCTGCTGCAGCGCGAACTCGCGCCGCTCCTCGAACTTCTCGCCGGAGACGCGGACCTCGAAGAGCGAGGGAGTCTTCGACGGGGTACCCGTGATCAACTGGGGCTGGGTATGGACGAGCAGCCGGACCTCGTCGGCGCTCGTCGCGCCGAAGCGCTCGAGGCCGGCGGTCGGGCTCGACGGGTGCGTGGGCAAGCGCCGTGCGAGTTCTTCGATCGTCCCGGAGCCCCACACCTCGGCGGCGACGCGCAGACCGTACGGGCCCCGGGCGTAGAGACGGGCGCCGACGACCCGAAGGGGAGGCACCTCGACGACCGTGACGGGGACCGCGAGCTCCTGGCCGGCGGTCGTCGAGCGCTTGCGGTAGTCGACGATGAAGGCGTGCGTCATGCCGACCTTGTAGCCGGCGAACCCTTCGACGGCGGGCTTGGCGCCTCCCCGGGCCCAGCTCCGGACGCGCGGCACCTGGCGGGCCGAGCGGCTGCGCGGCGAGTACGCGAGCGAGCCCCGACGGGGGCGATGCCGACGTGCCATGGGTCGATAGGGGGTCCTGCCTCCGGTGGGGACGGGGGAGAAATGTGCCCTATTTAAGCGCTGCCGCAAAATTGATGTTTTACCGACAGAGCGGCGCCGTTCCGGCGCCCGCGCGGGGCCGGCGCGCTCGAACGCGCGCGTAGAGGAGTCGGCCGCGCCGGAGCCGATCGGACCGACCCGAACGATTAAGCGCGCGGCTCCGGTCCGGCGGACCGATCCGGATGGCCGGCGGTCCTGCGCTCCCCGTGACGCTCGCGGAGATCGAGGCCGCAGCGCGGACGATCGCGCCCTCGATCGCGCCGACGCCGCTCGTGCTGGCGCCCCGGCTGCCCGGCCTGCCCGACACGCCGGTCTACTTGAAACTGGAGAACCTGCAGCGGACCGGGGCGTTCAAGCTGCGGGGGGCGACGAACCGCATCGCGCGCCTCTCCGAGGAGGAAGCGAAGCGCGGCGTGATCACCGCCTCCGCCGGCAACCACGCGCTGGGGGTCGCCTGGGCGGCTCGAGCGCGCGGGGTGCCGGCGACGATCGTGATGGCGGAGAACGCCTCCCCGCTCAAGGTCCACCTCACCGAGGCTCTCGGTGCGACGGTCGTGCTGCGGGGCAGCGACTACGACGAGGCCCACGAGCACTCGGTGCGGCTCGCCCGCGAGGACCAGCTCACCTACGTGCACCCGTACGACGACGCGGCGGTGATCGCCGGACAGGGCACGGTGGGCCTCGAGATCCTCGAGGCCCTACCGACCGTGCGGCGGATCGTCGTCGGGGTCGGCGGCGGCGGCCTGTTCGCAGGGATCGCCGCCGCCGTGCGCGGCCGGGGTCACGCGGCGGAGCTTGTGGGCGTCCAGCCGAAGGGGTGCGATAACCTGCGTCCGTCCCTGGAGCGTGGACGGGTCGTGGTCGGCCCGCGGCCCGCGACCTTCGCCGACGGGCTCGCGACGCGCCAGATCGGCGACCTGCCCTTGGCGATCCTGAAGGCGGCGGGGGCGCGGGCGGTCGTCGTCGACGACCGGACGATCGCGCGCGCCGCCTTCCTCCTCCTGGAGCAGGCCAAGGTCCTCGCCGAGGGGGCCGGCGCCACGCCGCTCGCGGCGCTCCTCGAGCAGCCGGCGCTGGCCGATCCGGGCCCGACCGTGCTCGTCGTGAGCGGCGGGAACATCGACCCGTTCCTGCTCGACCGCATCCTGTTCATCGGCCTCGCGGCCGAGGGTCGCCTGCTCCGGCTGCGCGCGCCGCTCCGCGACCAGCCCGGCCGCCTCGAGGCGTTCCTGCATGTCGCGGCCGAAGGCGGGGCAAACGTGCGGCACATCTACCACGGCCGCGAGTCGCCGGACCGGCCCCCCGGCGAGGTCACGGTCGAGGTCGAGCTCGAGGTCCGCGATGCCCTCCACGGTGACGCCGTCGAGCGCGCGTACCGCAGCCGGGGCTGGCCGATCGAGCGCGTCGCGCTCGGGCCGACGTAGTCGCCGGCCGCGCTCCGCGCGGTTACCCGGGCGCTCTCGCGGGCGTAAATAGGGGGACCGTATTCTTGCCGACGAGGAAACCCCGTGACAGCGCGCTCGGCGGACCGCCGCGGAACGGAGCGTTCCGCGCCGCCCCGCCTGTGGACGGCCGAGGAGGCGAGCGGCCGGATCCCGGAGCTCGAGGAGCTGCTGCCCCGCCTGCGCGGCTGGGTCGTCCGCCTGCGCGAGGTGCACGCGGAGGTCCAGCGGCTCGTCGGCTTCTGGGGCGCGGATGTCGACGCGTCGGACCAGGCGGATCACGAGCTCAAGCAGCGCCTCGACGCGGAGTGGACGAACCTGACCCACCGCCTCGAGGAGGCGATCGGAGGGCTGCGCGCGGAAGGGATCGAGCTCAAGGACCTGGAGAGCGGCCTCGTCGATTTCTACGGCCTGGAGGGCGGCGAGCTCGTCTTCCTCTGCTGGCAGCGCGGCGAGGCGCGCGTCGCCTTCTTCCACCCGATCGGGGGCGGCTACCGCAACCGCCGTCCGATCGCGGCGCCGGCGCGCGGGATCCCCGCCGGGCGGGGGGCCCCCAACCCCCCCGGATCGGCCTAGTCGGCCGCCGGTCCGGTCTCGGCGAGACGGGCCGCCCGCACGCCCACCACGACCGTGCCGGCGCCGGCGAGCGCCGCCGTCGCGAGCGTGAGGAGGGGGAAGACGTTGGACAGCGACAGGTAGAACAGCACGAACGGCGAGAGGATCCCCGCGGCGCCGCCGACCACCGAAAGCGCGGGCCGCTCGTCGCGGTCGGTGGCGACCGCCGCGGCGCCCGCGACGAGGGTCACGATCGCGAGCAGGACCGCGCCGCTCCCGAGGGCGGCCTCGAACTGCTCCAGGTCCGGGAACGCGGCGAGCGCCACCGCCGTGCCGTTGTTCGCGCCGCCCGGGCTCAGCTCGACCATGAGCCCCGTCGCCGGCGCCGCGTACACGGACGAGACGAACGTCGTGACCGTCACCGGCGAGAAGCCCACCGCGCTGACGTTCAGGCTGACGCCGCCCGGCGGGACGCCGGCGAAGGCGAATCCGCCGTTCAGGCCGGTCGTCAGCGAGGTCGACTGGTTCGCGTCGTTCGTCAGGCGCACCGTCGCCCCGGCGATCGGGACGAGGAGCCCGTTCTCGGCGTGCTCGACCGTGCCGGCGACCGCGAAGCTCGCCGGCTGCAGCGCGAGCCAGCCGTCGTAGGCGAGGACCCCGGCCAGCGCCGCCGCGACGATGGCGATCGCGATCAGCGTGACCGCGATCGGGCGCCCGGAGCGACGACGCGGCAGGCGCGGGCTCGGCAGAGCGGGGTAAAGCCCCGGCATCACCTCCCACGTGTAGAGGGGGGGTGGGTCGCGGGGGGCCACGACCGGCACCGGCGCCCGGCAGTGGGGGCAGGGAAACCACTGGGTCGGCGGACCGGGCGCGAGCGTCGCCCGGATCTCTCCGCCGCAGTTCGGGCAGCGGACGTAGACGGTCGTCGCGCCCATCGCGCGGCGGCGAGCGTCGCGGGCCTCTTAGCCTTGCGGCGCGCGCTCGCCAAGCCGCACCCGCGCCTGGTCGCCGTGGACGACGGCGCGTTCGATCGACGGGCCCGCTTCGCCCCCCTCGCCGCGGTGGTGGTGTCGCTGCCGGGCTACGTGGAGTCGGTCCGCCGCGGCCGCGTTCGGGTCGACGGCCGCGACGGCACCGAGGCCGTGATCGCGCTCGTGCGGTCGACCGGTCCGCTGGACGGGGTGCGGGCCCTCCTGCTCGACGGCGCGGTCGTTGGCGGCTTCAACGTCCTCGACCTCGACGCGATCGGACAGAGCCTCGGCCTCCCCGTCGTGGCGCTCACCCGTCGGCCGCCCGACTTTCCCCGGATCCGCGCCGCGCTCTCGACCTGGTTCGGGACCGATGCGGCGCGCCGCTGGCGGTTGCTGCGCGCGCACCGGCTCTTCCGGGTGCCGACCGACGGCGCTCCCCTGCTCGCGACGGCCGTCGGGTGCCGGCGCGCCGAGGCGATCGCGCTGGTGCGACGCGCTCGGGTGCGCGGCTTCTGGCCGGAGCCGCTGCGGCTCGCCCACCTCGTCGCGTCCGCCGACCGGCCCGGCCCCCGCCGGGCCCGGGGGACGGTGACGGTCCGGCGCGGGACCGGGCGAAGGGTTAAGGAAGCGACCACCGTCTAGCGCGCGGGCCTGTAGCTTAGCTGGGAGAAAGCACTGGCCTTCTAAGCCAGCGAACTCGGGTTCAAAGGCTCCGGGCGCCGCCCGCCCGGAGCGGAGCATCCCGACAGGCCCGTCGCGCCGTCCCTAGGCGGCGCCGACGCGCGCGGCGCACTCGTCGCACAGGATCGTCTTGGGGCCGGCCGGCAGCGGGCGCCCGCACAGCGGGCAGGTGGCCCGCGCGTCCGCTGCCGCGATCAGTTCCTGGACGCTCGTGCGGAGCGCCGGGTCGCCGGGGGGGCCGCCCGGCTCGAGGGAGGGGGCGGGGCCGGCGGCCTGGAACGCCTCGAGTCGCGCGCGGTAGGTGCCGGTCCGGTGGTCGAAGGAGATGATCCCATGCTGGACGAGGCCCTGGAGCGCCGAGTCGACGAGCTCGCGGACCCCGCCGAAGACGTACGACAGCTCGACGGAGGTGAGACCGGGCGACTCGACCAGGATCTCCAGGCACCGGGCGCCGAGCACCGAGAGGTCGGATCGGGCGACGTAGCCGTCGACCGCCCAGCTCAGGCGCGCGCTGCGCCGCGTCCGCCGGGTCGGGCTGAGGCGTCCGGCCCGGGGGTCGGGCAGGAGCGTCGTGTGCACCGCGTCGAACTCGAAGCGCACCCGCTCGTCGGCGAGGTAGACGAGGATCGCGACACCGAACGGGATGATCCGCGCCTCGCGGCACACCCGCGCGGCCTCGGCGAGCGTGCCGCGCAGGCCGCGCAGCTCGACGCGGGGCCCGCCCGAGGCGCCCTGCTCCTCCTCGGCCTGGGAGCGGACGAGGTAGTGCTCGCGCAGGAGCGCGCGCGCGATCCCGCGGACCGCTGGGGCCCCGTCGGCCGGATGCAGCTCCACCGAGCCGTCGGGCGAGAAGACGAGCCGCTCGAACGGGACGAGGAACCTCCAGGCCGACCCCGGGGCCGGGGCCGAGGCGAGCGTGAGCTCGCCCGAGTCGAACCGGGCGGCCGGGTCCATCAGGAGGGCCGCGAGGCTCGGGAACGGCCGCCCGTCGGAGACGAGGCTCACGGCCGCAAGCGCGGGCCGGGGGCGGGAGCGGTACTCCTCGTAGGCCCGGGCGAGCGCCCGCTCGCTGAAGGCGTCGTGGCGATCGCCGCCCAGCGTGCGCGCCAGGCGATCAAGCTCGGACAGCGGAACGGCGCTCACCGCGACCCCTCGCGGCGATTGCTAGCTCGTAGAGAGAGATAAAGCGACGGGCCATCGTGTCGAGCGACGCGGTCCGGCGGACCTCCTCGGCGGCGGCGCGCCCCATCGCCTCCCGCCGGGCTGGGTCGTCGAGCAGATCGCGCACCGCCGCGGAGAGGGCTCCGGCCTCCAGGACGGGGACGCGACGGCCGGTGACGCCGTCCGCGACGACCTCGGCGGCGCCGCCCGCGGCCGGGGCGACGACCGCGACGCCCGACGCCATCGCCTCGAGCAGCGCGATGCTCGACGTGTCGCTGGTCGACGGGAGGACGAACAGGTCGGTCTGGCTGAGGAGCGACGGCTTCTCCACCTCGGCGACCGGCCCGACGTAGCGGACCCGGCCGGCGAGGCGGGGGTCGGCGCGGATCCGATCGCGGACCGCCCCCGCCTCCGGCCCCGCGCCTCCCACGACGCCCACGAGGTCGGTCGCGCCGGCCGCCGCTGCGAGCGCGTCCAGGAACCGGTGGACCCCCTTGTCGACGGTCAGGCGTCCGAGGTAGGTGACGAGGGGATCGCGCGGGAGCCCGCAGCGCTCGCGCCAGTCGGGGACCGACAGGCCCGGCCGGAACCGGTCGACGTCGACGCCGTTCGGCACCACCTCGACCGGCCGGCGGAACGGCTTGCGGACGGCCTCCTCGAGCGCCTCGCGCGCGGCGCGGCTCGGGGCGGTCGCAACGTCGCAGCGCCAGTACGTCCCGAGGTTGTACCACCAGGCGATCCGGAAGAAGGTCGGCACGAGGAACTTCTGCGGGACGCTCTCGCGCATCTCCTTCAGGTTCGTGTGGAACGTGCCGACCAGCGGCCGATCGAACCGCCGGGCGGCGAGGAAACCGGCGCTGCCGATCCCGCCGGGCGTGTGCAGGTGGAGGAGGTCGGCGTCGGCGGCGCCGCGGTGCTCGCGGATCAGGGCGAGCGGGTTCAGCGGCCAGCGGTACTGGCCGTAGAGCGGTACCGGCAGCGATCGGACCCGCGTCACCGGGATCCCGTCCTCCTCGCCCTCCTCGGTCGGACGCCCGACGACCGGATTGGGGGCGAACACCCGCACGCCGTGACCGAGCCGCCGAAGCGCGCGGGCGAGGCCGGCGCTCACGACCGCGACCCCGTCCTGCATCGGGACGTAGGAGTCGGTGTAGAAGGCGATCTCCATCCGCGACCGCATCGGGGCTCGCCGGCAGGGGTCGAAAGCTTATGGGTCGTGCGGCAGCGCTCGGCCGGCGCTACACGAGCTGCTGGAACGCGCGCTCCAGGCGGCTCATCTCGCGGCTGTCCAGCGAGCGCCGGTCGAAGGAGACGACGAGCGCGCTCGCGGTCTGCTCGACCTGGCCGACGAGCCAGTGGACGAACTTGAGGGTGAGCTCGAGCCCGTACTCTCCGGCGAGGTACTCGAGCGCGTCGACGTAGACGAGGGCGCCGCCGGGCGCCTCCGTGGGGGCCCGCAGGTGCCCACCGATTTCCCCCGGGGAGAGCCGCCCGCCGGCGCCGGGCTCCGGCCCTCCCGGGCTGATGTCGATCCGACGCTCGGGCGAGACGCCGGGCAGCTCGGGAGGTCGCAGCGACACGATCGCGCACCGGGGGAAATCGTGGACGCTCGCGCGCAGGATCTCCACCGCGCGCGCGGGTCGCTCCTCCCGGACCAGGAGGCTGCGGCCCGCCCCGATGCGGCTCGGGGCGGCGGTCGTGCCCCCGAACGGAGGAGACCAGGCGCGCGTCGGCTGCGGGGCGCGCAGCAGCGAGCCCCACGCCGGCCGCCGTGGCGGTGCGAGCAGGCTGCGCCGCTTGAGCTCGACCTCCTCCTCGAGGCGGGCGAGGCGGCTCTCCACGAGGATCCGAAGCTCCTGCGCGGTGTGGCCGCGGGCCGCGTGCTGGAGCACCTCGCGCAGCGCGCTCTCGACGCCCTCGGCGTACCCGGCGGCGTAGGTGCGCGCGAACTCCTCGTCGGCCGGCGGCTCGGAATCGGGCGGCGGGACCGCGCCGCGTCGCTCGGGCGCGCTCACGCGGACGCCCGGTCGGACTCCACGGGCCGCACGGCCGGGGCCTGGGCGGACCGCCCCTCGGGCCGCCGATCCGGGACCTCCTCGGCCGGGGCGAACTTGTAGCCGTAGTGGATCACGCCGGCCTTGCCCTCCTCGCGCAGCTTGCGGAACGTCGCCCGGACCTTGAGGCCGATGCGCGCGTTCTCCGGCTCGATGTCGACGATCTGTCCGGTCAGCACCGGCCCCTCCACGGTCTTCACGAGCGCGACGACGTAGGGCACCTGCATCTCGAAGCCCTCGGCCGGGTCGTGGACGATCGTGAACGACAGCACCTCGCCGTCGCCCGACAGCTGGAACGGCACCATCTTCTCGATCGACTCGCGGTGGTGGGCGCAGGTCGGACACACGAGACGCGGCGGGAAGTAGGCGGTGCCGCACATCGTGCACTTCGAGCCGCCCAGGTTGTAGCGGCGGGGCGTTTCGCGCCAGAAGCGTGCGATCGACATCGGCCTCCCGCTAGCTCGCCCGTTCGAGCAGCGTGACGACGCTGGTCGCGCCGGTGCCGCCGACGTCCTGAGCGAGGCCGATCTCGGCGTCGGGCACCTGGCGCTCCTTCGCCGTGCCGCGCAGCTGCCGGACGAGCTCGACGATCTGGGACCCCGACCGCGCCGAACGGCCGGCCCTGGGCCTTCAACCCGCCGGACATGTTCACCGGCAGCGCCCCGCCCGGGGCGAAGCGCCCGGCCTCGAACTGCGGGCCGGCCTCGCCCTTCTCGCAGAAGCCGAGGTCCTCGAGCGATACGAGCGCGCTGATCGAGTAGGCGTCGTGGATCTCAGCGACGTCGACGTCGGCCGGCGCCCGCCGCGCCTGCTCGAACGCTCGCCGGGCGGCGACGACGGTCGAGTCCAGCGTGGTCGGGTCCCGGCGGTGCTGGACCGCGAGGGAGTCGCAGGCGACCTGGCAGCCCGCTACCCGCAGCGGGGTGTCGGTGTAGCGCTGGGCAAGCTCGAGCGGCCCGAGGACGACCGCCGCCGCGCCGTCCGAGAGCGGCGCGCAGTCGAAGACCCCCAGCGGCTCGGCGACCGGCCCCGCCCCGAGGACCTGATCGAGCGTGATCTTGTTGCGGTAGTGGGCGTTGGGGTTGCGCGAGCCCATCTCGTGCGCCTGCACCGGAACGCGCGCGAGCTGCTCGCGGGTCGTGCCGTACTGGTGCATGTGGCGCCGGGCGATCAGCGCCCACAGTGCCGGGAGGGTAGCGCCGAAGACGACCTCCCATTCGTGGTCGGCGGCGGAGCTCGTGATCTGGTTGCCGGTGGCGTCGGGGACGTCGGTGAGCTTTTCGGCCCCCCCGACGACCACGAAGTCGTAGAGCCCGCTCGCCACCGCGAGGTAGCCCTGGTGGAAGGCGAGCGCGCCCGAGGCGCCGCCGGCCTCGACGCGCACGCCGGGCAGGTGGCGACCCCCGAGCCCGGAGTAGTCGAGGATCAGCGGGGCGATGTGCTCCTGGTCGATGAGCGTGCCCGAGGCCATGTTGCCGAGGTAGAGGGCCCCGAGGTCGGCGGAGGAGAGCCGCGCGTCCACGAGCGCCTGGAGCCCGGCCTCGATTCCGATCTCGCGGAACGAGCGGTCCCACAGCTCGCCGAACTTCGTCATGCCGGCGCCGAGGACGGCGACCTCGCGCACCCTAGCTCCCCCCCATGTGGATCTTGCCGCGGAACTTCGCGTAGACCGCGTAGCTGAGCTCGGTCCCGTGGTCGAGGTGGTACTGGACGGGCCGGCCGTAGGAGCGGTCGAAGCGGGCGAGCTCGTCGGTCGTCCGCAGGTCGAAGGCGTCCGACCCCGCGCCCGAGCCGTAGCCGACGACCAGGATCCGCTCGCCCGGCCCGGCGTGGTCGAGGACGTTGGCCAGGCCGAGCAGCGCCGCGGCGCTGTAGGTGTTACCGATGTACGGGGTCACGAGCCCGTAGCGCATCTGCGCCTCCGAGAAGCCGAGCTGCTTGCCGACCCGCTGGGGGAACTTCCCGTTCGGCTGGTGGAAGACGACGTGCTGGTAGTCCTTCGGGTTCGTACCCGAGGCCTCCATCAGGCGGCGCGCGCACTCGGTCTCGTGGCGGAAGTACGCCGGCTCGCCGGTGAACCGTCCGCTGTGGCTGGGGTAGCGCTGCCCCTCGCGTCGCCAGAAGTCCGGCGTTTCGGTGGTGTAGGATAGGGTGCGCTCGACGGTCGCGATCACGTGGTCGCGGCCGATCACGAAGGCCGCGCCGCCCGCGCTCGCGCTGTACTCCAGCGCGTCGCTCGGCGCGCCCTGCGAGGTGTCGGTGCCGATCGCGACCCCGTAGCGGATCATCCCGGCGCCGACCAGACCGAGGCAGGTCTGGATCGCAGCGGTGCCGGCCTTGCACGCGAACTCGAAGTCGGCCGCCGTGAGGTTTGGGGTCGCCCCGACCGCCTGCGCCACGACCGTGGCCGTCGGCTTGACGGCGTACGGGTGCGATTCGGAGCCGACGTAGACCGCACCGATTTGCTGGGGGTCGATCGCGCCCCGGATGAGCGCCATCCGCAGCGCTTCGGTCGAGATCGTGATCGTGTCCTCGTCCGGCGCCGGCACGCTCTTGCGGACGACGTTCAGCCCCTGGCCCATGCTCTCGCCGTCGGATCCCCAGACCCGGCCGATCTCCGCCGGCGTGATCCGGTAGCGGGGCACGTACGCGCCGTAGCTCACAATCCCTGCGTCCATGACGTCCCTTCCTTGCTAGAGTTCCTCGAGCCGTTCGAGCACCGCCGGTGCCGCGAGCGACGTCGTGAGGAGCGGAATGTTCTCGACCTCGCTCAGGCGAACCGCCAGCGGGTCGACGCGGCCGGGGTTCGCGAAGACCACCGCGGCCGGCTTGAGCGGATGGGCGCGGATCGCGACCATCGGAGAGCGGCCGTACTTGACGTTGGAGAAGATCAGCGCGCGCTGCGTCGTCCAGCCGTACACCTCGACGAACCGCGAAGCGTCGATGGAGAGGATCGCCCGCGGGGCGTCCAGGACCGTGAAGCCGTGGATGTCCCGGAACAGGTCGACGCGGCTCACCGCCCGCGCCTGGAGACGGTCCGCGAGCGCCTTGAGGGGGATCGCGACCGTGAACTCGCGCATGCCGAGGATGCCGTCGGAGTGCGGCCGCAGCCCGAGCCGCTGTCCGACCTTGCCGCCGTGATCGGCGTCGACCGCGAGCAGCGCGTCCACGTAGCGGCGGATGAACGCGGCCCCCGGGCTGACGCGGCGCTCCGACTCGTAGTCGCTGATCACGCTGGGCACGGTCTGGAGGTGGCGGGCGAGGTCGCGCTGGGAGATCGAGAAGTCCTCGCGCCACTTGCGCAGGGTCCGGCCCGGGTGCGGCGAGAGGACGACCTCGCCGGCGATCTTCTCGCGGATCTCCGCCTCCACGAGGTCGCGGCAGGAATCGGGCCGTATAAATCGATAGCCTTCGTGTCGAGGTCTCCGCTCGACAGGTGCCGATGGTCCTCTCGGAACCGGGTCGAGTGGACCGGGCGAGAATCCCCGGGGCGGAGCGGGCCCCGCCCCCTTTGAACTCGCGACCTCTACCTTGCCAAGGTAGCGATCTTCCGCTGATCTACCGGCCCACTGGCGCCTCGGACGCCGGGACGGCCATAACGCCTGCGCCCGGACGGTCCGCCGGCGGCGGCTCGGGGCCAAGTCTTAAGGCCCGGTCGCCGCTCGACCGCCCGATGGCGGACGGCGAGGCGGCCGGCGAGCCGATCGACCTCCTCGTCAAGAGCACGCGCGACCTGTTGCGCCCCGAGGAGCTCGTCCGCGAGGCCACCCGTGACATCGTCAAGGACGAGATCCGCCGCCACCTGGAAAAGACGCTCAAGGAGGACCCGAAGCTCGAGCAGGACCTGCGGGAGGCGGTGCGGGACCTGCTCGCGGCCCGGGCGACCGAGTACGCGGCCCTGGTGCGCGTCGGAACCGCGACGGCCCGCCTCGGACTCCACGCGCTGCCGCCCGAGGTGCGGCGGGCGCTCACCAAGGACCTCGTGGACCTGATCTCGCGGGAGCTCGGCCAGATCGTCGAGAGGTCGCTGTAGCGATGCCGATGGCGCCGGACCAGGTGCGCATCTACGAGATCAAGCGCATCGATCTCGAGGGGGCCATCGTGATTGATGGCTTCCCGTCGGTCGGTCTCGTCAGCTCGATCGTGGCGAACTATCTCATCGACACCCTGCAGATGGACCAGATCGGGATCGTCGAGTCACCGTCGTTCCCGACGGTGTCGCTCGTGCGCAACGGCGACCCCCAGCATCCGGTCCGGGTCTACGCGGGCCGACCGCCCGCGGACCGCGCGGGCCGCGGGGCGGACAAGATCGTCGCGTTCGTCTCGGAGTTCCATCCGGCTCCCACCGTCATCCACCCCCTCGCCACGGCGATCATCGACTGGGTGCAGGAGCAGCGCTGCTCGCTGCTCGTTTCCCCCGAGGGCCTCGTGGTCGAGGCGACGCCCCATACGGGCCGCGGCCATTCGCCCCGGCTCAACGAGGTCAAAGTCTACGGCGTCGCGAGCACGCGCAAGGCGCGCGAGCTCTACATCGAGCCGAACATGATCCCGTTCGCCGAGGGCGTGATCACCGGCATCGCCGGCGTGCTGCTCAACGAGGGCCGCCGCCGGGGCTTCGATGTCCTGACGTTCCTCGCCGAAGCGCAATCGGACTATCCGGACGCGCGGGCCGCGGCGAAGGTGATCGAGACGAACAACCGGATCCTCCTGCGGACCCCGCTCGACCCCGTCCCGTTGTACGCCGAGGCCGAGCGGATCGAGCAGCAGCTGCGCTCGATCCAGAAGCACGCCGCCGACCGGGGCCGGACCGACGCGCCCGTCCAGGCGTCGCAGCCGATGTACCGCTGAGCCGGCCGAGAAGCTCGGTGATCCCGCGGATCATCCGGTCGGCGTCCGACCGGTCGTTGTAGAGATAGAAGGAGGCCCGGACATTGCCCGAGAGGCCGCGGCGCTCGTAGAAGGAGTGGACGCAGTGACGGCCCGAGCGCACCATCACCCCGTACCCCTCGTCCAGGAAGAGGGCCGCGTCGTGCGGATCGACCCCGTCGAGCGAGAACGCGAGGATGCTCGGTCGGGCGCCCGGGTCGCGCGGGCCGAGGATGCGGAACCGCGGCTCGGCCTCGAGGGCCGCGGTGACGCGACGGTTGACAAGCCCCTGCTGCGCCTCGATCGCCTCCGGGCCCACCCGCGCGAGGTAGTCGAGGGCCGCGTGGGCCCCGATCACGCCGGCGTAGTTCTGCAGGCCGGCCTCGAAGCGGTGCGGAGGCGGGCGCAGCGCGTGGTCGGTGAGCGTGGTCCACTCTACGGTCTCGCCGCCGATGAGGAGCGGACGGAGGCCCGCGAGCGGCGCCGGGGCGGCCGCCAGGACCCCGATCCCGGTCGGACCGAGCATCTTGTGCGCGCTGACGGCGTAGAAATCGATCCCGAGCCGGTCGAGATCGAGCTTGAGGTGCGGGGCGGCCTGGCATCCGTCGAACAAGACCAGGGCCCCGCGGTCGTGCGCGCGCTCGGTGATCTCCCGCACCGGTAGCGTGCGCCCGTCCAGGTTCGACGTGTGGAAGAAGCTGACGAGCCGTACGCCGCGCGCGAGCTCGTCCTCGAGCGCGTCCCCGTCGAAGCCCCCGTCGTCGGGGAGCGCGAGCGGAACGACCGTGATGCCGCGCTCGGTGGCCAGCCGCTGCCAGACCACGAGGTTCGAGTTGTGCTCGCGGTCGGTGACCATCACTCGGTCGCCGGGCCGGAAGTCGAGACCCTGGGCGACGAGGTTGATCGCCTCGGTCGCGTTGCGGACGAACACGACGCCACCGGCGTCGGACCGGCCGAGCCATCGGGCGTACGCCGTGCGGGCGCCTTCGTAGCGTCGCGAGACCTCCTCCGAGAAGCGGTGGACGCTGCGTCCGGCGCAGCCGGGAAAATCGCGGTAGTACTCCTCCATCGACCGCAGCACCGCCTCCGGGACGAGCGACATGCACGCCGAGTCGAGGTAGGCCGGGGCCGGCTGGCCCGGCCGAGGCCGCAGCGCGCGGAAGTCCCGTCGGAACCGCTCGGTCGTCACGGCCGCTCGTGCTGCAGCGCTTCCGCCGAGGCGGCGAGCGCGGCGGCCCCGATGACCAGCGCGCGCTCGTCCGGCGCGAACGTGGGGGAGTGGAGGCTCGCCGGGCGGTCGGACGTGCCCACCCCGAGCTGGAGGAACGTTCCCGGGACCCGTTCGAGGTAGCGGGCGAAATCCTCGGCCCCCATCACCGGCTCCGGGACCTCCACGACCCGCTCGCGGCCCAGCTCGATCGTGAGCGCGCGGGCGACCGCCCGGGTCGCCTCGGGCGGGTTGATGAGGGCCGGATACCCCTCCGAGTACTCGATCCGCACGCGCGCCCCCAGGCTCGCGGCGAGGGAGCGGACGCGCCGGCGCAGCCGCTCCCGCATCAGGGTGCGGGTCGCCGGCTTCAGCGTCCGGACGGTGCCCTCGAGCACGACCTCCTCGGGGAGGATGTTGTTCTTGGTCCCGCCGTGGATCGACCCGACGCTCACCACCACGGGGTCGAGGGGATTGCGCACCCGGCTGACGAGGACCTGGAGCCCGCCCACGATCTCGCTGGCGACGACGATCGCGTCCGGCCCCTGGTGAGGGCTCGCGGCGTGCCCGCCGCGGCCGCGCACCGAGATGCGGAAGAAGTCCGCCGCCGCCATCAGCGGCCCGACCTTCCAGCCGACGGTGCCGAGCGGGAGGCCGGGCTCGACATGTTGGCCGACCACGTAGTCGACCGAGGGGCTGGCGAGGCAGCCCCGCTCGATCATCGGGCGCGCGCCACCGCTGAGGCCCTCTTCCTCGGCCGGCTGGAACAGAAGCTTGACCGGTCCGGCGGGGGCGCGATCGGCGCGACCGAGGATCGACGCCGCCCCCAGCAGGCTGGCGAGGTGCACGTCGTGTCCGCAGGCGTGCATCCGCCCGGTCACCTGCGAGCGGAAGGGGAGGTCGGTCTCCTCGACGATCGGCAGCGCGTCCATGTCGGCGCGCAGCGCCACCACCGGCCCGCGGGCCTGCGCGGCTAGGAGTCCCACGACGCCGGGGAAGCCGTCGTAGGTACGGTAGGGAATGCCGAGCTCCTGGAGGGCCGCCGTGATCTTCTCGCGGGTGCGGAACTCCTGCAGCGAGAGCTCGGGCTCTCGGTGAAAGTCGGCGCGCCAGGCGCGCATCGCCGGGAGCGCTCGTCGGGCCGCCGCGATCCAGCCCTCGCCCGAGCGCCCCATGGGGCTCGGACACCGGTCGCCCGATATAACGGACGGCGCCGGGGGCTCAGCCGGGCGCCGGGTCCGAGGCGAGGAGCAGCGTGTCGAGGCGCCGCGGCCCCTCGAAGGTCGCGAACTGCAGGACTCCGCCGGGCGACAGGGGTCGGCGTCCGAACCGGTTGAACCAGATGGGCCGGATCCGCGCGGCCCTGGCCCCCTCGATGTCGTCGTGCCAGGAGTCACCGACCATCACGGCGTCGGCGGCGGCGACCCCGGCCCGGTCGAGCGCCGCGCGGAAGATCGATGGATCCGGCTTAGCGACCCCGATCTCCTCCGAGGTCACAAGCAGGTCGACGGCGTCGCGCAGCCCGAGGAACTCGAGCTTTTCCTCCTGCTCGCGGATCGTGTTGTTCGTGACGATCGCGATGCGGGCCCGCGTATGCAGCCGCCGCACGGTCTCGGGCGCCCCCGCCACCGGGCGGCGCAGCGATTGGTAGTGCGCCCGGTACGAACGCGAGAGGCCGTCGGCCTCGCTCGCGGTCACCGTCCGCCCGACCCGCTGTCCCAGGCGCTGGAACCGTTCTCGCCGGGCGTCATCGCTCGACCGGCGCCCGAGCATCACCTCGGCGTGGGTCTCCCCGAGGAGCCGTCCGTACTCCTGCCAGAGGTCGTCGAGGGGGCGCGCGCGCAGGTACGGAGCCTCCTCGCAGAGTGCCGCGAGCGCGGCG
>Ga0187783_10000097_pt1 | contig 64974 bp, 57 predicted proteins | sample 1015_SJ02_MP02_2_FD_132471 | JGI IMG/M metagenome (GOLD analysis project Ga0187783, IMG submission 132471) | Tropical peat soil microbial communities from peatlands in Department of Meta, Colombia - 1015_SJ02_MP02_20_MG | ecosystem: Environmental > Terrestrial > Soil > Wetlands > Peat | place... | reverse complement strand
GGACCGCTCACCTGGGGCCGTCCCAGCTGGTTCGCGCGCTGGCAGCACGAGCATCGCGCCGCGCGTGAGAACGTGATCGTCATGGACATGTCGTTCATGGGCAAATTCCTCGTGCAGGGGCGCGATGCGGGGCGCGTCCTCAACCGCATCTCCGGCAACGAGGTCGATGCTGCGGCGGGCGTCATCACCTACACGCAGTGGCTGAACGAGTCAGGCCGGATCGAAGCGGATCTCACGGTGACGAAGCTTGCCGACGAGCGCTTTCTCGTGGTGGTCACCGACACCATGGTGCGCCATGCCGAAACCTGGATGCGACGCCACATTCCTCCCGAAGCCCATGCGTTCGTCACCGATGTCACTTCCGCCTACGGCCAGCTCAACGTGCAGGGACCCCATTCGCGCGCGCTGCTGCAGAAGCTCACCACTGCGGATCTTTCGAACGATGCGTTCCTCTTCCGCAGCGCGCGCGAGATCGACATCGGTCTCGCCCGTGTGCTCTGCATCCGCATCACCTATCTCGGCGAGCTCGGCTACGAGCTCTACATCCCCGCCGAGCAGGCCGTGCACGTGTACGAGCGCATCATCGAGGCAGGACGCGAGTTCGGGCTCACCCACGCCGGGCTCAGGGCGCTTGGCAGCCTGCGCATGGAAAAGGCCTACCGTGATTACGGCCACGACATCGACAACACCGACGTACCGTACGAGGTGGGGCTCGGCTTCGCCCTCGACCTCAGGAAGCCGGGCGGCTTCATCGGCAAGGAGGCGGTGCTCGCACACAAGGATCAGGGTCCGCTAATGCGCCGCCTCGTCCAGGTGCTGCTGAAGGACCCCGAACCGCTCATGTTTCACGCCGAGGTCCTGCTCCGCGACGGCAGACCGGTCGGCTACGTGCGCGCGGCCTCCTATGGACACACGCTCGGTGGCGCCGTCGGGCTTGCGATGGTCGAGCCGAAGGTACCCGTGGATGCCGCCTATCTCAGCGGCGGGGAGTGGCAGGTCGATATCGGCGGGCGGTGCTATGCAGCCATCGTTTCCGCCCGCCCGCTCTATGACCCTGAAATGAAGCGTATCCGGCTTTAGGCCGTCGCTTGCGCAGAGGCATGCGGATTCACCGTGGACGACAACGATGCCTGCGGGTACCTTTCACTGCGAGTCGCAAGCCGCCGAGCCACACCCATGACGACCCGAAGTCGGCCGAAGTCCCGCAGATTCCAGAATGCCATCCGTCTTGTCGCGCTGATGGGGCTCGCTGCGGCATCCGGTCCCGCGCCGGCGGGGAACATGAGTTTCCTGCAGGACGCTCCCAGCTCTTATTTCCGCGGCGACGATGGCGATCTCATGATGAAGAACGCCCGTGCGGTGCTCGATTCCTCCGATCCGAACGCGAAGCAGTCCTGGTCCAACCCGAAGACCGGCGCCTCCGGCTTCGCGCAGGTCGTCGGGAAGTTCACGGGGGCCGATGGCGCACCCTGCAAGCGCCTGCGCATCGGAAACCAGGCGGGGGGCCTCCAGGGTGAAGGAACGTATACGCTCTGCAAGTATCAGGGCCGCGGCTGGATCTTCCACAGCGACGCACAGCCTGCCTCGTGATGTAGGCGTGCGGCTTGCGTGCGGCGCGCCTGCTGCGACGCTGGCTCGGCGGCTGGCGGCGGACAGCGGCGACTGGCGGCAACCGCGAGCAGAGCGACGAGCGACTGACCGGCGACTAGCGACCGGCTCCGCTAGCGGCGGCTGGCACTGCGAATCGGCGGAGCGGCCGCGCTCCCTTGCGCGGCGGTCCCCGAGGATTGCCCAGGCGCAACGGGCGCCCAGGTGTCGTCAGGATCGAACTGCGTGACTGCGGCGGCCGCGTTGGCCGAGCCCGGGCCGAGATCACGCTGCCAGACGACGCCGTCCTGGCTGACCATGTAGGTCATGACGCCGCTCGAGCCGTACACCTCGGGGTAAGCAAGCGCTGCAAATCCACCGGTCAGCTTCCCGTTCGCGAGGTAATCACGTGCGCCTCCAGGGGCGCTCGGTCCCTGCGAGGTGAGCAAGCGGAACACATAGCCGTGATACGGGGCGCCACCGCCGCGGCCGACGCTGTAACCTTCGGCCGCCGCCGCGGCGAGCAACGGACTCGCCGGACTCTGCGGCTCACCCGCGGCCGTATCCCAGTAGAGCCCGTCCCGTGTTCCGGGCGTGCTGCGCAGCTTCTGCGCATAGAGGCCAGGCGGTGCGCCGTCGTGTCCGACCGCCGCGTACTCCTCCTCGGCAGCGACGAAGCTCTTCAGCACCTCGATGGTACGGCGCTGATTGGCGTCGATACGCCGCGATACGAGCTCCGGGGCGCCCGCTGCGCCGTCCCAGAACCACCGGCCGTCCGTGCGCACGAGCGGAATTGCGAATGGCAGGCGTTCCTCGCCGAGGACCAGGGCGAAATCGTTCGGCCCGTCGGCGATGAGCTCGTGGCGGGCGCGGTAGCGGGCAAGGAAGGCTTCGCGGGCGCGCCGATCCGCCACCGGATCGCCCGAAGAGAGTAAGACTCCGGTGCCGGGCCCGAGCAGGGCGTGCAGGCGCGCGACATCCTGCTCCTCCCCCGCCGCTACGAGTGCTGCGATCGCCTCCTCGGGACTGGCGAACGAGACCTGAGGGTCAGCCGTGCGAGCGGTGGTGTTCTGCGCCGGCCGGGCGCAACCCGAGAGCGCGGCGAGCGCCGCAAGCAGTATCGTCACCGCCCATTGCGCGCAGAGCGTCACGAGCCTGGTCCAGCCCGCTGGAACCTGGGCGCCATTATCGCTCCGGCACGAGAGATCGCTCCACCACGAGAGCTGACGGCAGCCCATCTGCGAACGGCCCTAGGAGGCGGTTTTGCCGCGCGAATCACGCTCTCCCCGCTGCTGCTGCTCGACGTCGCGCTCGAGGAAGTAGTTGAGGAACGTGCGGATGACGGCGATGGCCGCCACCCGGCCGATCGTCTGCCAGCTGGTACTGATCGAGGTTTCGATGATGTCGGCGGCCAGCTGAAAGGTGAGCGCGGCGACCAGCCAGCGTGCATAGCGCAGCCAGGCGAAACGCGCGACGTCGTACGGCAGCGGCTTGATGGCCGCCCGCACGATGTAGACGACCACCTCCAGCGTTCCCACGACGATCACGAGCAGCGCGATCGCATCGATGAATGCGATGACAGGCTCGCTGACGATCTGCAGCCACTCTCTCATGTGTTGCACACCACGAATGCTCCCGCTCCCACCCTCCCCGAGTGTCACTTCCTGTGATCATCTCGGGGAGGGCCCCGGCTGGCGGCAGGTCTTGCGCGCGCCTCCTGCGCATCCCGACGCCCTTGCTCCCTCACCGGCTGATTATTGTTAGCCCCCGGTTGCTGTCGCGTCGTTCGACTCCGATCAGCTGTACGGACCGACGTGCCCCACCATGCTGATCACGGCCACGACGCCGATGAGCAGCAGCGTCACCGCCACGATGAGCACGAGCGAAGCCGGAAAGCCGCTCTCGGCATGAACGAGACCCTCCGCCTTCATGGCGCTGCGCTGCGCTCGCAAGCCCAGCATGAACATGACGTGATAGATGATGCCGACGATCAGCATGGCGACTCCGAGCACGACGAGCGAGGTGCCGAAATTGCGCGCCGGGGCGGCGCCCTTGAGGACACCAGCGTCCTTCAGCTTGTTGAAGAACTGGAAGATCGTGAAGCCGAAGCCGATCAGCGAGAGCGAGGTGCGGATGACCGACATCAGCGTGCGATCGGCGCTCAGGCGCGTGCGCTGAAAGGACATCCCCGTTCGCCGCATGGCGAGCTCGGTGTTGATCTGCGCGGAGCTCGAGGCGCCCGTGACGGGGTCAGCCATGAGAGGCCCTCACGATGCAGCGAAAACCGACGTGGCTGGTCGAGGTGTCAACCGGCTCGGCGTGACGCGCTGCCGGGCGGTAGCGGCGGCAATAGTTCGGCGCACACAGGTACGAGCCGCCTTTCAGCACCTTGCGCGGGATGCGGATCTCCGGCTGACAGGGATCGTAGCTGCCATCCTCCGCCGCGCCGCGGGGATTTTCCGCCGGGCAGCACGCGCTCACCGTGGAGGGCTCGTGGCGCGCGGAATACCAGTCGGTGGTCCACTCCCAGACATTGCCGATCATGTCGCAGAGCCCGTAGCCATTCGGCGGAAAGGCGCTGATGGGAGAGGTGCGCGTATAGCCGTCTTCGCGCAGGTTCTCGTGCGGAAACTCGCCCTGCCAGGTGTTGGCCATGTGGCGCCCCTCGGGGGTAAATTCATCCCCCCAGGCGAATTCCGCCCCATCGAGTCCGCCGCGCGCAGCGAACTCCCACTCGGCTTCCGTCGGCAGCGCCTTGCCGGCCCAGCGCGCGTAGGCCTCGGCATCGCGGTAGGCGATGTGCACCACCGGGTGTTCCTCGAGTCCCGCGAGCGAGCTGCTCCGCCCATAGGGCCGCCGCCAGAAGGCCCCGAATCGGAACTGCCACCACTGCCGCCAGTCGCGCAGATCGACCGCTCCCGGTGGTGGGGTGAAGACGAGCGAACCTGCCTTCAGCATATGGGGCAGGGCACCCGGATAATCCTTGGGATCCGGAGGGATCTCGGCGAAGGTGATGTAGCCGGTCGCCTCGATGAAGCGGCGAAACTCGCGGTTGGTGACCGGAGTGCGGTCCATCCAGAAGGCATCGACGCGCACGGGGTGCGTCGGTTGCTCCTCGGGGTAGTGATGATCCGAGCCCATGCGGAAGACCCCGCCGGGAATCCACATCATGTCGGGGTGCGGCGGCAGCGTTGCTGCGGAGGCCGTTTCGCCATCCGCGTGCGCAGTGGAGTCAGGCGCGATGATATCGTTCATGCGTCGAGTATCCCGATCGTTGATTCTGTCGATGCCGCGCCGCACAAACCATGGGCCTTAAGGCTTAGCCGAAGAAAACTTGGGCCTCAAGGCTTAACCAGGTCGGTCGTTAGCCGGGGTGTGGCGCGCGCTGATGGCGCGGCGGTGGTGGCATCGCGCCCAGCCCGCAGTGCACACTTGCGACCTCGCGTGGAGCGGGCTGCGCCTGAGGTGAGCCGCGCCCGCTGAAGCAGGGAGCTTACGCAGATGAACAGGGTTCCGGACGCCGCCCTGCAGAGCCTTTCACCGGTCACAGACGCATCGGCACGCGCGCTCGAGTCAGCCGCACCGCTCTCACGAATCTTCGCAAACGATACGGCGAGGACACTGCTCCCCGCAACGGCGGTCGCCGTGGCGTATGCGGTGGCGGCGCGTCTCGGGGCGGCACTCAAGTTTCCCTCTGCCCCGGTGTCCGCCCTGTGGCTTCCCACCGCCATTCTGCTTGCGGCGCTGCTGCTGGCCCGCCGGCGCAACTGGTGGGTCTATCTCGTCCTGGTGCTGCCGGCGCACCTCCTCATCCAGCCGTTGCTGGTGAGGGTGCCGCCCGCGCACGCGGTGATCGGTTATGTCGGCAACTGTTGCACGGCGCTCATCGCCGCGCTGCTGCTGCGCGCGTTCATACCGGGCCTCAGGCGCATCGACCGTCTCCGCACCGCCGTCACCTTCATTCTGCTTGCCGCTGCGCTGGTGCCGATCTGCACGAGCCTGTTGATGGCCGCCGCCGTCGTCGCCACGCACGTCGGTACCGACTTCTGGCTCGCGATGATTGCACGCACGCTGAGCAACGCGTTCGCCGTGGTGACGGTGGTGCCGCTCATCCTTTCGGGGGCCGTGTGGGTCCGGCAGGGTCGCCCACCGATTGCGACGAGAAGTGTCGCCGAAGCCAGCCTGCTCGTGATCACGCTCGTCACCGTCGCCATCCTCGCGTTCGCGGCCCCGCGTAACCTGCCGCTTTTCACGGCACTCCTGTATGCCCCTTTCACGATCCTGCTGTGGGCGGCGGTGCGCTTCGGCGTTGTGGGCGCGTGCAGCTCGACGCTGATCCTCGGCGTGCTCGCCACCTGGGGCGCACTCAACGGCACCGGGCCTTTCGTCGGGCAGACACCGAGCGACGGCATCCTCTCGCAGCTGCTGTTCCTCGTACTGACCAGCGTGTCGCTGCTGCTGCTCGCGGCGGCGCTCGAGGAACGCAAGTCGCTCGAGCAGGCGAGCGCTTCGAGTGAAGCGCGCTTTCGCACGATCTTCGCGCACAACCTCATGCCGATCATCATCTGGCGCGCGGACGGCCGGATTCTCGATGCCAACGAAGCGTTCCTGGAACTGACGGGCTACGAGCGCGCCGCGCTCGCCGCGGAGCACTTCCTCATCGATGCGCTGCTCGCAGATCCGCCCCGTGCGCCGTCGGCGCACGACGCCGAGATGAGCCTCAGCCTGGACCCGCAGGCGCCGCTCGAGCGCGAGCTCATCGCGCGCGATGGCCGGCGTATCCCGGTGCTGGTCGGCGGCTGCCGCTTCCCCGGATCCTCGGGCGAGGGTACCGCCTACGTGTTCGATCTGTCCTCGCTCCGACTCGCGGAGGCCCAGCGTCGTGGGGCGGAGCTGCTGCACTCGGCGGTGCTTGCCTCCGTCCACGACCAGATCGCGGTGTTGGATCAGAGCGGAGTGATCCTCGAGTCGAACGAGTCGTGGCGACGCTTCATCGAGCCCTCGGAAAGTCTGCCCATCAGGCAGGCCGTGGTCGGGAGCAACTACCTCGAGGTCTGCGCAGCGGCCGCGCGCCACGGCGATGCCGTGGGCCGGGAGCTGGCCGCGTACCTGCGCGAGGTGCTGGAAGGCTCCAGCGCGCGACGAGAGCTCGAGTTCCTGCGCGACACGCCGCAGGGTCCGCGCTGGTACGAGGTATCGATCGAGCGGTTGCGCCGGCCGCAAGGCGGAGCGGTGGTTACGCGCGCCGATGTCACCGCGCGCCGGCAGGCGATCGAACAGGCGCGCGAGCAACGCCTGCAGCTCGCGCACCTCGGGCGCGCCGCGGTGCTCGGTGAGCTCTCCGGCGCCTTCGCGCACGAGCTCGCGCAGCCGCTCACCTCCATCCTCGGCAACGCGGAGGCGGCGCTGCAGCTGTTGCCCTCCGACGTGTCCGCCTGGCGCGAAATCCGCGAGATCCTGCTCGACATCGTCCGCGACGACGTGCGTGCCGCGGAGATGATCCGGCGGCTGCGCTCGATGCTGGCGCGGGGCGAGATCGAGCGGCGGCCGGTTGAGCTCAATCAGGTGGTGCGCGACGTGTTGGCACTGACCCGCAGCGACCTGCTGGCGCGACACGTGTCGGTGTCCTTGCAGCTGCATCCGCAGGGCACCCTGGTGCTCGCCGACGCCGTGCAGCTGCAGCAGGTTCTCCTCAATCTCATCGTCAACGCGTGCGAGGCGATGGCGGAGAGCCCGCTCGCCGAACGCCGGCTGACGATCGCCACGCACGCTCTCGAGACGGGCGGCGGCATCGAGTGCTCGGTGACCGATTGCGGCTGCGGGATCCAGGCGGCGGATGCCGAGCGCATCTTTCAACCCTTCGTCACGACCAAGAAGCAGGGCCTGGGACTCGGTCTCGCGATCTGCCGGTCGATCATCGAGGCGCACGGCGGGCGCCTCTGGGCGGAGAACGCCGCCGACCATCGCGGTGCAATATTTCGCTTCACCGCGAACGGCGCTGCCCAGCGAAACATAGCGGCCGGCACGTAGGTAGAAGGTCCACTGGCGCCGCGCGTGCCGGTGTTGCCAACTGCTCGCGTGACGGCAGCGGCCCGGCGGCTCATCGCAGTGGTGGACGACGAGGAGTCGGTCCGCCGCGCCCTTGCGCGCATGCTGAGCGTCTCGCAATTCGACGTGGAAGTATTCGCCTCGGGAAGGGAGTTTCTCGATGCGTTGCCGCTGCGGCGCCCCGATTGCGTCGTGCTCGACTATCAAATGCCGGGGCTCAACGGGCGCGACGTACAGCGCCAGCTCACGAGCGCGCAGGTGGGTCTGCCGGTCATCGTGTTGACGGCGCACGACCAGGCCGCGTTGCGCGAGCAATGTCTCGCAGACGGAGCCGTGGCCTATCTCGCGAAGCCCCTGCACCGCGAGAGCCTCGTCAGTGCGATCGATGATGCGATCGGTCCGCACACCGGCGGGATCCCGGACGGCTGAGACCGTAGTGGCAAAGCCCGCGCTCGGGCTGGCCCTCATCGCGGCTCCTCACTGCACGGGATCCTGAACTGCTACAAGCTTGGCCATACCGCGCTCCGCACGGCATAATGTCCTTCGGCGCTTAACAATAAACGGGACAGGGCGGTCCCCCGCGGGACCGTGCCTTCGATTGAAGGAATCGGTCATGCCTGAAGCGCGTTCGACGGTCTTCCTGCTGGACGACGATGAGGCGGTCGTGGTCGCGCTGGGACGGGTGCTCCGGGCCAGCGGCTACAGCGTCAGCCCCTGGACCTCGGCAGCCGAGTTCCTGGTCGCGCACGATCCGGGGATTCCGGGCTGTCTCGTGGCCGACGTCCGCATGCCAACGATGAGCGGACTCGCTCTGCAGCACGCGCTGGCTGCGCGCGGCATCGAGCGGCCGATCGTCTTCATTACTGCCCAGGCGGACATCCCGACAACGGTGCAGGCGATGAAGGCGGGCGCAGTGACGTTCCTGCCAAAGCCAGTGCAACGACTCGAGCTCCTTACGGCTGTCGCCGAAGCCATCGCCCGCGACGCGTCGCAGCGTGTCCAGCACCAGGAACGGCTCGAGGTCTCCCGGCGGCTCGCGAGCCTGACGCCGCGAGAGCTGCAGGTGCTCGACCTCGTGGCGACCGGGCTGCTCAACAAGCAGATCGCGGCGGAGCTCGGCGCGGCCGAGAAGACCATCAAGGTTCATCGCAGCCGCATCATGCAGAAGATGAATGTGCGCACGGCGACTGCGCTCGTCGGCCTGCTCTCCCGCACCGCGGCGCGCGCACCCTCCGCGAGCGCATTGCGCGCGCCTTGAGTCCTGCTGCGGCGCGCGAGCGCCTGCGCGCCGCAAACACGCTGCCGCGCGGCCGACGAGCCGCCGCGGCGTCCGCTCACACGAGCCAGCTCAGGATCATCGCCGCGACACTCACCGCCATCGCGGCGGTCGCGGTCCAGCCGAGTGCGCGAACTCCCGGCGGGGCCTGCAGCGACCCGACGACCGCGGCGCGCGTCGACAGGTGCATCAAGGCGATCATGAGGGGAATCGCGACGACTCCGTTCAGCACCGCGCTCCAGTAGAGTGCGCGCATCGGATTGATCGGTGAGAAGTTGAGCGCACAGCCGATCGCGGCGGCCGCGGCGACCACCGCATAGAAGGCGCGCGCAGTGCGCGGAGAGCGGCCGCTGCCGACGCGCCCGGCGAGCAGCTCACCCACCGCATAGGCGGCCGAGGTGGACAGCGCCGGCAGCGCCAGAAGCCCGGCGCCCACCATGCCGAGGGCAAACACCAGGAAAGTGAACCGACCACCGACGGCGCGCAGCGCCTCGGCCGCCTCGGCGGCGGTCTGAATCGTGAGCACGCCATGGGCGTGCAGCGTGGTCGCCGTCGTGATCACGATGAAGAGCGCGACCACACTCGAAAGCCCCATGCCGAGCGCCGTGTCGGCCCGTATGCGCGCGAACTCGGAAGGTGCTGCTGCCACGCTCTGCAGCAGCGGCCGGCCGTCCGCGGCGTGCCGCCCATGCTCGACCTCCTGTTGCGCCTGCCAGAAGAGCAGGTACGGGCTGATGGTCGTTCCGAGCGCAGCGACGACGGCCGTGACGTACTGCGGCGCTGCCGACAGCGGCGGAAAGATGAGCGCATGCGCGACCTGCCGCCACGGAACATCGACCACGAAGGCGCATACAACATAGCTGAGGAGCGTGACGCACAGCCATTTGAGGGTCTGCACGTAATGCGCATAGCGGGTGAACACCTCGAACAGCACGCACAGCAGCGCGAGCAGGCACACATACAGCAATACCGGGGCATCGACGAGCAGCCGCAGCACCGCGCCCATCGCGCCGAGGTCAGCGGCAAGATTGACGACGTTGGCGAGCGCCAGGAGTCCGACGAGACTCACCGCGAACCACCCGGGGTAATGGCGTTGCAGATTGCCGGCAATGCCGTAGCCGGTCACGCGTCCGAGGCGTGCGCTGATCTCCTGCACCGCAACGAGCAGCGGATAGGTGAAGAGCAGCGTCCAGGCGAGTCCGTAGCCGAACTGCGCGCCGACCTGGGCGTAGGTGCCGATGCTGCCCGGGTCGTCGTTGCCGGCGCCGGTGATGAAGCCGGGGCCGAGGAGCTGCAACAGTCGGCGGCGACCGGGAGTGCGCGCAAGCGTATCCAACTGAGTGTCCAAGTCCCACACACCTCGGGCGGAAAGCTACGATCCAACAAGGGCGCTCAGCCGCAGCGCACTGCAACAGCACTATACACAGGGAATTTTTGAGCGTCTGGCAGCGGGCGAAATCCAACGCGCCCCGCGCGCTCGCCGGCCCGCGGCAGGGCCGGCGGGGCCCCCGGAGGACTGCCGGGTGCCAACCCGCCGGCCGCCTCAGGCGGCCGACGGTATCTGCTGACGCACGCCTGCCTCGAGAAGCTTCTGCGGCTCGAGCACGCCGTAGAGTTGGATCAGGCGCGCGATCACCCCGGTCCAGCCCGTCTGATGGCTCGCGCCGAGCCCGGCGCCGTTGTCGCCATGGAAGTATTCATAGAACAGGATGTGGTCGCGCCAGTGCGGATCGGTCTGGAACTTCTCCGTTCCCCCGTACACCGGACGGCGACCCTGGCTGTCACGCAGGAAAATACGCGCGAGGCGCGCGGCGAGCTCGCGGCTCACTTCGAAGAGATTCATGATCTTTCCCGAGCCGGTCGGGCACTCGATGCGGAAATTGTCGCCGTAGTAGAGGTAGTACTGGATCAATGCACGGATGAGGAGCGCGTTGACCGGCATCCATATCGGTCCGCGCCAGTTGGAATTGCCGCCGAACATGCCGGTGTCGGATTCGGCCGGCAGGTAGCCGACCCGGTAGCACTGCCGCCCGACGTCGAACTCGTAGGGATGCTCGAGGTGATAGTGGGAGAGCGCCCGGATCCCGAACGGACTCAGAAACTCCTGCTCATCCAGCATGCGCGTCAGAATCCGCCGCAGGCGCTGTTCGTTGACGAGCGCCAGGATGCCCCGCTCCGCCACGCCGCGATGTCCCGGGCCGGTGACGTGCACGGACTCCATGAGCTCGGGCATGCGCAACAGCCGCGCCTGCCACACCTCCGCGAGCGGACCCAACCGGTCGCGCTGCCACTCCTCGATGACGCTGGTTGCGCACAGCGGAATGAGCCCCACCATCGAGCGTACCTTGAGCCGCTGTGAGCTGCCATCCGGAAGCCGCAGCACGTCGTAGTAGAAGCCGTCCTCCTCGTCCCACATGCCGTTCGGACCCGTGCGGTTGATGCCGGTGGCGACCCAGAAGAAGTGCTCGATGAACTTCTCGCACATCTCGATGAAGCTGCGGTCGACCGCCGCGATCTCGACCGACAGATCCACCATGTTCTGGCAGAAGAGTGCGACCCAGCCGGTGCCGTCGGCCTGCTCGAGATACCCGCCGGTCGGCAGCGGTGCGCTCCGATCGAAGACCCCGATGTTGTCGAGTCCGAGGAAACCGCCCTCGAACACGTTCTTCCCCGCGCGGTCCTTGCGATTCACCCACCAGTTGAAGTTGAGCTCGAGCTTGAGGAACGCACGCTTCAGGAACTCGATGTCGGGGGGCTCGCCGAGCACCTGCCCGAAGCGATGCAGGAACAGCGTTGCCCAGGCATGCACCGGGGGATTGGTATCGCTGTAATTCCATTCGTACGCGGGGATCTGACCGCTCGGATGCATGTAGAACTCGCGCAGCATGAGATTGAGCTGCTCGCGCGCGAAGTCCGGATCCACCGCCGAGAGCGCGACGCAGTGAAAGGCGAGGTCCCAGGCGGCAAACCACGGATATTCCCACTTGTCGGGCATCGAGATCACGTTGTCGCTCAGCATGTGCCACCAGTCGCGGTTGCGCACCGCGCGGTTGCCACCGCCGAGGATCGGATGTGCCCCGTGCTCCTTCAACCACAGGTCGGCGTCGAAGGAGAAGTACTGTTTGCTCCACAGCATGCCGGCGAGGGCCTGGCGCATGACGCGCGCCTCATCGCTGCTGAGAGTCGCGGGCGTGATCGCGCGGTAGAAATCATCGGCTTCCCGGTTGCGCGCCGCGAAGATCTCATCGAACACCGCGCCGAAGAGGCCCGGCGTGGCGCGCGGCTGCGTGTCGATGAGCCGCAGCCGTACGCTGGCGCTCCCGCCCGCAGGCACCGCGAGCTCGTAGTGCGCCGCCGCCTTGGTGCCGCTCGCGGCCGGGTTGACCGCCTCGGCGCGGTGATTGACCAGGTACTCGTGGAAGGCGTCCTTGACGTAAGGCGTCGCGTTGTCGCTGCCGAAGAGACGCTTGTTGTTGGTTTCGTTCTCCGTGAAGAGCAGCGTGGGGGTGCCCTCGCAGTGCAGCTCGCGCGCGCCGAGCACGGCGTGCGAGGCGCTGATGACCCGCGCCCCCTGGCGGTCGCCTGCGCTCTTCAGCAGCGGCTTGGCCGCCCCCTGCGACCAGCTCCACGTATTGCGGTACCAGAGGGTCGGCAGCAGGTGCAGGATCGCGGTGTCGCTGCCGCGGTTGGCTGCCGTGATGCGGATGAGGATGTCTTCCGCGCCGGCCTTCGCGTATTCGATCACGACGTCGAAATAGCGATCCTCGTCGAACACGCCGGTGTCGATCAGCTCGTACTCCGGCTGCGAACGGCTGCGGCTGCGGTTGGTGACGACCAGCTGATCGTACGGGTAGGCGCTCTGCGGATACTTGTACAGGTACCTCATGTACGAGTGGGTCGGAGTGTTGTCGAGGTAGAAGTAGTACTCCTTGACGTCCTCGCCGTGGTTGCCCTCGCTGTTGGTGAGACCGAACATCCGCTCCTTGAGGATCGGATCGCGGCCGTTCCACAGCGCCAGCGCAAAGCACAGCTGTTGCTTGTCGTCAGAGATTCCCGCGATGCCGTCCTCGCCCCAGTGATAGGCGCGCGAGCGTGCCTGGTCGTGGCTGAAGTAATCCCAGGCATCCCCGTTCTCGCTGTAGTCCTCGCGGACGGTGCCCCACTGCCGCTCGCTCAGGTACGGGCCCCATTTCTTCCAGGGGATACTTTCGCGACGGGTCTCATCGAGTCGCTTGTGCTCGGCGGTGCTGGCCATGACGTTTGCCGCTCCGTGAGATGCCGCACGTGGGGCGGCTATTGGAGAGCAACGGTTCCGGCGCGTCTATGGGCAGTAGGACCTACCCATGCCCGCTGCACGAATGGCACAACCCTGGGCGCGGCCGTGTCAGGGGGGGGTCGCGCTCTTCAATCCTGCATGGCGCGCCGCAACCTCGGCGAGCGCCGCCCAGTCGTCATCGGCCTGGCCGGCGGCGATCGCCTCGAGGAAATGATCGCGCAGCACGCTCGCGATGGGCAGCGGCACGTGCGCGGCCTCGCCGGCTTCGAGCGCGAGCCGCACGTCCTTGAATCCCAGCACCATTGAGAAAGCGGCGGGCTGGTAGCGCTGCTCGGCGATGAAGCGACCGTAAGTGCGGTAAGCGGGCGCTGCGAACAGCGTGTTGGTGAGCACGTTGAGAAAGTCGCCGCTGCTGACCCCATACGCCCGCACCAGCGCGGCCGCCTCGCCCATGGTTTCGATGGCGCTCGCGATCATGAAGTTTCCCGCAAGCTTCACGACGTTGGCTCGCTCCGCCGGCCCGCTGATCGGCCAGGTTCGCTCGCCGATCGCAGCCAGCAATGGTGCGATGCGTCCGAGCGCCGCGGAGTCGCCGGCCACCACGATGTTGAGCTTGCCCGCCTGCGCCACCTCCGGCCGCCCGAAGACCGGGGCGGCGACGTAGTCGATGCCCCGCTCGTGTGCGAGCTGCGCGAGCTCTCTCACCAGGGCGACCGTCACGGTGGCGAGATTCACGCAGATGAGACCGCGCGGCGCACGCTCGAGCACGCCCTCGCCGAGGAGCACTGCGCGCGTAGACGCATCATCGGCGAGCATCGTCATCAGCACCTCGCCACGCGCGGCGTCAGCAGGCTCCGCGGCCACGATGGCGCCGAGTGCCGCGAGCTCGCGGGCAGGGCCTTCCGAGCGGTTCCACACGCATAGCCGGTGCCCTGCACGGATGAGATTGGCGGCGATGGCCCTGCCCATGTTGCCGAGGCCGATGACTCCTACTTCCATGACTGACTTCCTCGCGGTGGTACCGCCGGGTGGCGCTGGTGCGGGATAGCTTGCGCTAAGCCCCGAAGCACTGCGAGCGCAGGCGCTCGTACCACGCGGCCGCATCGAGAGCACCCTCGGCGCCCGGCGTCCCGCCGGCCGTGTCGCCGGTCGCTGCATCCTGACGGATCTCCGCGTCCCTGATCACGTACCTGCCGCGGATGGCGAACGCGCTGGCCTCGCTCAGCATGCTGTAGCAGACGCTGTCGAGCGCGGCAGTCGGCGCTTCACGCCCGGCGAACGATGCGCTCAGGGCGGCCGCGCACTGCAGCGCCTGGCTGCGCGCCGCCGAGGCAGCCTTCGGCATGGCGCCGGCGATGCAGGCATCGCCGATCACGTATACACCCGGGAGCTGCTGCGACTCGAAGGTCGCCGGTGTAATCGGACACCAGCCATGTCCGGTAGCGAGTCCGCTCGCGGCGGCGAGCCATCCCGGAGCCTGCCGCGGGATCACGTTGCCGAGCGCCACGCGGTGCGCGCCGCTCGAGCTGTAGAGCGTGCACGTCCGGGCATCGACACGGGTCACCTCGCCGCCGTCGGCGGGTGCAATCCACTCGATCATCCCGGGGTAGAGCTCTTGCCACGCGGCGGTGAAGAGGTCCTGGCGGGGAAAATGATTGTTTGCATCGAAGATGAGCACCTTGCTGCGTGGCCGGTGCCGCCTCAGCCACCCCGCGATCAGACTCGCCCGCTCGTAGGGGCCCGGCGGGCAGCGTATCAATCCCGCCGGCACGCTGATGGCGACCGTGCCGCCATCGGACATTCCACGCAGCTGCGCGGAGAGCAGCTCGGTCTGTGGCCCCGCAAGCCACGCGTGCGGCATCCGCTGCGACGCAGCCGCGTCGTACCCCGCGGGCGTCCCAAAGAGGAAGCGAATCCCCGGCGCGACGACCAGCCGGTCGTACGGAATGACGCCGCCGCGTTGCAGCCGTAGGTGGCGTTTTCCGGCATCGATGCCGCTCACGTGCTCGTGCACGAAACGCACGCCCGCCTGGTCGAGACCCCGGCGCGTCACGGTGAGCGACTGCATGGGGCGAAGCCCGATGAGCACCTCGTTGCTCATCGGGCAGCTCACGTAGTCTGCGTCGGCATCGACAAGTACGACGTCGATCCTCGGGTCGAGCCGTCGCAGCTCGAGCGCGCAGCAGCTGCCGGCAAAGCCCCCACCGACGATGACGACGCGCGGTGCTGCAACCGGATTCGCGCGAGCTCGCCCGAAGCCATGCGCAGCGAGTCCGGCAGCGGCGAATGCGGCGCGCCGCAGGAACGTGCGCCGGCGCATCACTCCCACTCGAGCTCCTCATAGGCGCGCGCGACGTTGCGTGGGTGAGTCACCTCCCACAGCAGCCAGCCGGAGTGGGGCGGGTCGACCTGCCGCAGCGCCTCCTGCAGGGGCTTGCCCGACGCGATCTCCGCGCGCACGCCCTCGAGCAGGCTCTGCAGGTAGCGCCGCTCCGGAGCGATCGCCGCCGGGAGATCACCGCTCACGGCGCCGTGTCCCGGGACGACGCGTTTCACCGGCAGGCGTCCAAGGGTATCGAGCACCGCGAGCCAGCCGATGAGGCTGCCGTCCAACGCGGGGGTGCGCTCAACGAACACGAGGTCGCCGGCCCACAGCGTAGCGGTCGCCGCGTCGTACACGGTGAGGTCGCAATTGCTGTGCGCCTTGGGCCAGGCGCGCAGCCGCAGCGGCCGGGAACCGAGGTCGAGCACGAGCTCGCCGCCGGGCGGCACGCTGCGATCCGGGCCGATGATCTGCGCCGCCGTCGCTGGTGCGTCCAGGTCGTCGGCATAGCTCTTGAGGAAGAGATCGCGGCTGCGGCTCAGAGCCTCGCCAAGGAGTGCGTGCCCGACGAACTGCGTGCCGGCGCCGACGAACGCGGCATTGCCGAGGACGTGATCGACGTGCACGTGAGTGTTGATCACGTAGCACACCGGCAGGCGCGTGCGCTCGGCGATGGCCGCACGCAGCGCGCGGCCGATTCGCACCGAGCCGCCGGTGTCGATCACGGCGACACAGCGCGCTCCGGCGATGAAACCGATGTTGGCGATGTCGTCGTGACCGGGGGCGTCGAGTGCGAGCGGCTGGCCGCGGTGCACGAACTCACCGGGGGCGACCTCCTCGAGCGTAAATGCCACCGGGGCGCAGCGTGCCGCCGGAGGGCGGACGAGGCACAGAAACGCCGCGAACGCGGTGCAGGCCGCTCGCCACTTCATCGTGGAGGGCCACGCGCTAGTGTGTGCCCGCGTGCTCGCGCTGCCAGGTCGCCGCGAAGCGCGCCTGGGTCGGCACGTCGACGGCTTCGACCGTGATCGGTGTGGGGAGCGGTTCGAGCGAAGCGATGCGCAGGCTCGGGTTCTCGCTGAGCGAGATGCCGGTCTCGGCCTCGAGCAGTGTCTCGCCCCCGGCGAGCAGGCGGACGTGCGCGATGAAGTGCGGTGGAATCATGTCGCCCGTGCGCGGATCGACCTGGAAGCCCGAGTTGTTGGGATGGCGGATGCTGATCTGCAGCGCGCGATTGTCACCCGAGGGGCGGAAGCGGATCTCGCCGAGCGTGCCGCCCTGCGCGGCGCTCGGAGGGGTGGAGCAGCCGCCGCTCGCGTTGACCCAGGCACTGCGCATCTCCAGACGGCCGCTGTCGGTCTCGGCGATCGCGCGAACCGACGTGAAGCGGTCGATGCGCACGCGCAGGTCGATCTCATCGACCGGCAGCCCCGCGCGCAGATCCATCGTGGCGACGAGCGGTGAGGGATTGTTGTCGATGATGACGCGCACTTCGCGCACCCGCCCCACGAGCTCGCGCCCGAAGTGCACGGCCACCGGAGTGGCCGCGGGGTCGGGGGTGCTCGAGGGCGCCTCGACGCTCATCTGCTGATCGCCGGACTCGCCGATCTGGCGGCTTCCGTAGAGCTGAGTGCGCAGCGCGGGCCACGCACCGTTCACCGGCACTTCCGTCTCGGCGCCCGCCCAGGGCGCGCTCACCAGGAAAAGAGCCAGGACTGCGTGTATGCCGCTTCTCACGGGGCCTCCTCACGCCGACGGCGCACCCCAGTGCCGCGTTCGGGTGCATTGACGGGCTGCGCGCCCCATCTTAGCGCATCGTGGCGCCCGGAACGTTACGTTAAGACACATGAGGGGTATTTCCCGCATGCTCAAGTAATGATCGTTTGTCGACCCGGCGGCGAGCGGCTAACTTCCCCGCGGCTTTTCACAAGGGACCGTGATCCGTCATGAAACCTCTGTTGCGCACTCTCGTGCTGGCCGCCATCGCCGGCTCGGCCACCGCGGCCGCCGCGCCGCTCGTCTCCCTGACGCAGAGCCCGCTCGTCATACGGCTGAGCAAGGACGAGTTCCGCATAGCCTTCGGCATCAACGGCGAGCACTGCTCGGCGAATGGCTGCCACGGCTATATCCGCTATCGGGTTCATTGGAAAACCGAGGATGGTCTCACCCGCTCGGAGGTCAAGCTGGTCGATTACACCGTGTTCGCGCACGCCGGCCGTTCGGTCGCCGTGGACCGGCAGTACTTCGACACCGCCGAGGGGCAGCACACCACCGAGGTGGTTGCGGTGAATGTCGACCGCATCACCTGTCACGACGGCGCCGTCGTGGCAACACGCTGACGCCGGCAGCGGCGGTGCGCAGCGGGCGCCCGCTGGCGCGGGGCGGAGGTGGCGTATAGTGCGCTGATGGATCCGTGCTTCGCCGAAGCGCGCGAGACACTGCGGCTCCTCGCGCAGCGAGAGCTCTCGGCACGGGAACTCATGGCGGCGCACCTCGCGCGCATCCGCGCCGTCAACCCGAAGGTGAACGCGATCGTCGCCCGGCTCGCGGACGAGGAGTGCCTGGCACTCGCCGCGGCCGCGGACGAGGCGCGCTCGCGGGGCGCGCCGCTCGGCGCTCTCGCGGGTCTGCCGTGGGCGTTCAAGGACGTCGAGGAGGCGGTCGGACTCGTCTGCAGCTTCGGCTCGCCGATCTTTCGTGAGTACCGCCCAGTCGCCGACACGCTGCTGGTCGCGCGCCTGCGCCGTGCGGGTGTGATTCCCATCGGCAAGACCAACGTCTCCGAGTTCGGCATGGGCTCGCACAGCTACAACCGCGTCTACGGCGTGACGCGCAACCCTTACGATCTCACGAAGAGCGCCGGCGGCTCGAGCGGGGGTGCGGCGGCTGCGCTCGCGAGCGGCATGCTGCCGCTCGCCGATGGCAGCGACCTCGGCGGCTCGCTGCGCAATCCCGGCAACTTCAACAACATCGTCGGCTTCCGCCCGTCGGTGGGACTCGTGCCGCTCGCGCCAGCATCAATGCCGTTCCTCGGATTCCTGGTGAAGGGACCGCTGGCACGGACCGTCGCCGATGCGGCCTTGCTGCTCGCGGTGATGGCGGGGGAGGATGCGTGTGATCCGGGCAGCTATCCCTCGCAGCCCGCGCGCTTTCTCGAGCCGCTGCCGCTCGAGCTCCGCGGTGCGCGCATCGCCTGGTCGCCGGACCTCGGTGGCCTGCCACTCGAGCCCGAAGTGCGGCGGGTGATCGATGCGCAGCGGAGGACTTTTGAGGATCTCGGCTGCGTGGTCGAGGAGGCGGCGCCCGACCTGACGGACGCCGATACGGTCTTTCTCACGCTGCGTCGCTGGCGCTCCTGGGTCGAGCTCGGGCCGCTGCTCGCGGCCCATCGCGCCGACATGAAGCCCGAGGCGATCGATGAAATCGAGGCCGGCAGTCGGGTGACGGCGAGCGAGCTCGCCACCGCCTTCAAGGCGCACGCGGCGCTCCTCGAGCGCATGCGTCGCTTCAACGAGCGCTATGAGTTCCTCATCTCGGCCGTCAATCAGATCGCGCCCTTCGATGTTGGGCTCAGCTGGCCGACGAGCGTCGCCGGCGTGCCGATGGAGCATTACATCGCCTGGATGAGGTCCGCGTACTGGATCACGACCACCTGGGCGCCGGCAATCTCGGTGCCTGCCGGCTTCACGCCCGCGGGCCTGCCCGTCGGAGTGCAGATCACGGGACGCTGGCATGGCGACCGGCGCGTGCTCGAGATCGCGCACGCGTTCGAGCAGGCGTCCGGGGTGGGCCGCCGGCGGCCGTCCCTGTAGCGAGCACGGCGAGGTTGGATCGCCTCGGGGTCGCGTAATACATTACCCCGTCCCCCGCATGCGGCGGGAGCTCGAGGTGGGAAGTCATGGACCAGGACAAGCTGCGACGGCTGCGCGCGCGTTACGCCGACCGCGGCGCTTTCGACGCAGATGATCCGGTTCTTTCCCGGGCCGCGCGCGAGGTGCAATCCCCGGACGGCCGGCGCACGCTGCCGTACGCGGGTGTGGCGACGTTTCTCGGGCTGCCGTACGCACCGGGTGCCACGGATCTCGATATCGCGGCCGTCGGTGTGCCGATGGATCTCGGGGTCTCCAACCGCAGTGGCGCGCGCTTCGGACCGCGCGCCGTGCGCAGCATCGAGCGCATTGGCCCGTACCATCCGACCTTTCGCGGCGTGCCGCAGAGCCGGGTACGTGCTGCGGACGTTGGCGACGTACCGTTTCGCAGCCGCTACAGCCTCGAGCAATCGCTCGAGGACATCGAGCGCTACTACGAGGTGCTCAAGGCACACGGTGTGCGCCCGCTGTCGGTCGGAGGTGACCACTCGATCACGTACCCGATCCTCAAGGCACTCGGCAAGGACGCGCCGCTCGGTCTGGTTCACATCGATGCGCATTGCGACACCATGGGGGCCTACGACTGCTCCAAGTTTCACCACGGCGGACCGTTTCGCCTGGCGGTGCTCGATGGCGTGCTGGACCCCGATCGCACCATTCAGATCGGCATCCGCGGTGCATCGAACATGTACTGGGAGTTCTCGCACGCCTCGGGAATGACGGTGATCTACATGGAGGACTTCATGCGCATGGGATTGCCGGCGGTCATCGACAAGGCACGCGCCGTGGTCGGGGATCAGCCCATCTACATCTCGGTCGACGTCGATGGCTTCGACCCCGTGTACGCTCCCGGCACCGGAACTCCGGAGGCGGGCGGTCTCGAAGCGCGGGAGGGACTCGCACTGCTGCGTGGACTGCGTGGGCTCAATGTCGCCGGCGCGGACGTGGTCGAGGTCGCCCCCCAGTACGATCCGACGACCAACACGGTGCAGCTGGCGGCGCAGATCCTGTTCGAGGAATTCGCGCTCATGACACTCGGTTCCACGTGAGCCCGTGAGGGGCGCCAACGGCCGCCCGCCGCGTCGGCGAGCGCCGGCTGCTGGCGTCGCCGAAGCCCTGCCTTCAGTCGAGCGGCCAGGGGAGCGAGCGCGGCAGCGTCACCGATCCGGAGGTATCCACGTATCCCGCGCGAGCCGGCGTACCGCTCGCGCGCCACCAGGGGAGCGGGCGCTGTGCGTGCACCGGCTCGACCGGCTCACCGAGCCGCGGCATGAGAAGCGGCACATTCGCGCCCTCGCTCAGGGCGAGCAACCTCTCCGGCGGCTGATCCCAGGCATGCATGCCGAGCGCGAACGTGCCCCAGTGAATGGGTAGAAAAGGAGCGTTGCCAAGAAGGGCGAGCGCTTTGAGCGCGTTCTCCGGGCCGAGGTGCATGTCGCCCCACGCGGGATGAAATGCGCCCACCTCGAGCATCACGAGGTCGAACGGTCCCAGGCGCTCGTGAATCGCCCCGTACTCGGTGGTGAGTCCCGTGTCACCGCTGAAGAACACAGCGTGGCGCGAGGAGCGGATGACGAACGAGGACCACAGGGTCGTGTTGCGGGTGCCCGAGGTGCGGCCGGAGAAATGCTGCGACGGCGCCGCGGTCACCGCGAGGTCGGTACCGGGGACCAGGTGATTCTCCCACCAATCGAGCTCGGTGATGCTCTCGGCACGGGCACCCCACGCCTCCAGATGGGCACCGACCCCGAGCGAGGTCACGAAGGGCATGTCGTGCCGGACGAGCTCACGGATGGTCGGATAGTCGAGATGATCGTAGTGGTCGTGCGAGACGATCACCAGATCGATCGGCGGCAGCGAACGCAGCGCGACGGGCACGGGTTGGAAGCGCTTGGGTCCAATGAGTCGCGACGGCGAGGCGCGCCGTCCCCACACCGGGTCGGTGAGCACGCGATAGCCGTCGATCTCGAGGAGGACGGTTGAGTGGCCGAGCCATGTGGCCCGCAGCCCGCTGCCGGGTGCCTTACCCCACTCATCCAGGGGACTCACCGAGGGCAGCGGCCCTGCGGGCACGCGCCGCTCACCCCCGCAGAGAAACTCACTCAGCGATGGCATCGGCACGTTCGGGTCGCGCAGACCCGGCATGACCGGGTGGACGTTGCGGAAGCGCTCGCCGCCCCACAGAGGCGAGGCTTTGATGCGCTCGAGCCGGGGACCGTCGGGTTTTCGGCCGAGGGACTTCATGTCAGTGTCATCCTTTGGGTCAGTGCGGATTGTGCGCCGCGCAGACGCTGAGCACTAGCGGTGCTGCCGGGGATGTCGCGTAGAATGCAGGCGCCGTTTTCCCGGAGCATCCGATGGTCAGACTGCATCTCCCGGCTAGCGGGCGTGGCGGCGCGCGACTCGGCGGGGCGCGCCGGGTCGACGGGCGTCGGGCGTGGTCGCTCGCGGCGCTGTGCCTGCTCGGAGCGGCGCTCGCCCGGGCGGATACCTTCTCCGCCGCACACTATGATGCGCACACCAATGAGCTCGTCGTCACGATCATCTATGAGGGCAGCAATCCCGATCATCAGTTCTCGATGCAGTGGGGCGAGTGCCGCAGCGTCCCCGGTGGTGGCAACATGCATCAGACCGTGCTCGATGTGCTCGATGACCAATGGAACGACATCGCGCAGCAGACCTACACCAAGACCGTGCGTTTCAGTCTCGCGGGGGCGAGTTGTCGACCGGCCACGGTGACGCTGCGCATCGCGCCCAAGTACGAAATGACGCTGCAGATCCCGTAGCCCTCCCGTGCCGCGCATGAATACGGGGCAATGGCTCACCGTGCTGCGCCGGGCGGCTGGCTCAGGAGTGGCGATGCTCGTCGCCGCATGCGCGGCGGTGAATTTTCAGGCGCCCGCGATCACGCCCACGGCGGTCGAGCTCGTGGACGCACAGGTGCTCGAGCAACGCTTCAAGGTACACCTGCACGTGCAGAACCCCAACGACCGTCCACTGCCGATCAAGTCGGTGAGCTGCACGCTCGAGGTGAACGGCGTCGATGTGGGCCGCGGCGAGAGTGTCGAGGCCTTCACCATACCGGCGAACGGCGAGGGCGACTTCGACATGGTCGTGACGACCAATCTCGCCAACAGCATGCCGAATCTGCTGCTGCGCCTCGTGCAGGGCAAGGAGCTGCCGACCTATCGGCTCTCTGGCAAGGTGAATCCCGACATCCGCTTCGTGCCGGCGATTCCCTTCGAGAAGTCCGGGCAGATCAGCCCGCACTAACGGAGCTGTGAGAGTGGGCGAAACACGTTGAGGCGACAGTAGTCCGACACCCTGCCTTCATGTAGGCCCGTCGGGCGCGTGCGGCCAGTCCTTCCCCTCGCCTCAGATGGCGTGGCCGCGGGTTTCGCCAGCTGCGTCGCGGTGCAGTGTTCAGGGTTTGGAACGCAACGCTGACTTGGCGAGCGCGTCGAGTTGCGCAACCACCGCGCGGGTGATGCCGAAGATCTGCCGCCGGCGGCGGCCGAGGGCCACCCACTCTTCGAGCGTGGCTACACCTTCCGCGCGCAAGCGCTCGAGCAGCGGGTCCGGCAGATCGGCAGGCAGTGCGTGCGACATGGCGTCAGTTTTCTCAATTCGGCGCACATGCCAAGGGCCGACTTAACATCATTCTGCGGCGCTTGCTCATTCAGTGACGGGCTTCGCAACGCCGGGGCGTTCGCGGCGCGCCGCCGGCCGCGACCCGTGAATCCGCAAACGCCCCGATGCACCCTGCATTTATCCCTTGATGAACGCGAGCAGCTCGCGGTTGATCTCATCGGCACGCGTGGTGCACATGCCGTGTGGGGCGCCGGAGATGACCTTGAGCGTCGCCTGCGGCAGCAGCTTCACCGACTTCCTCGCCGCATCATCGATCGGGACGATCTGGTCGTCGTCGCCGTGCAGCAGCAGCACAGGTACGTCGATCTCGCGCAGGTCGCGCGAGAAATCCGTTTCGGAGAACGCCTGGATGCAGTCGTATTGCGCCTTGATGCCGCCCACGATGCCCTGCAGCCAGAACGAGTCGATCACCCCTTGTGAGGCTTTCGCGCTCGGGCGGTTGTAGCCGTAGAACGGAATGGCGAGATCGCGATAGAACTGCGAGCGGTCGTTCACCACGCCGGCGCGGATGTCGTCGAAGACTTTCTTCGGCGTTCCTTCCGGATTGCTGTCGCTCTTGAGCATGATCGGTGGCACCGCGCCGATCAGCACCGCCTTGGACACCCGTGCAGTGCCGTGTCGGCCGAGGTAGCGGGCGACTTCGCCGCCGCCGGTGGAGTGTCCGATGAATACCGCGTTGTTGAGATTCAACTTCTCGAACAGCGCCGCGACATCATCGGCGTAGGTATCCATGTCATTGCCGTTCCAGGTCTGGTCCGAGCGTCCATGCCCGCGCCGGTCATGAGCAATCACGCGATAGCCCTGGCTGCCGAGGAACAGCATCTGCGCGTCCCAGGCATCGGCCGTGAGCGGCCAACCGTGGGAGAACACGATGGGTTTCCCCGATCCCCAGTCCTTGTAAAACAGGCTCGTGCCGTCTCGGGTCGTGATCGTGGGCATGGCGATTCTCCTTGAGGGTTTTGAGCGCGGTCGTCAGCGTGACCGCCGCAGCTCTCTGCGGCTGTGGCGGCGCCCTCATGATAGTGGGATTGGCGCGGGTGCTTGCGGGAATGTTGGCCAGGCGCTCGACGGCGCCGCCCGGCTAGAATGCGCGGCAGCACCTGACGTGGCCACCCCGGGGTCGAGACAAGTGAAGGCGAAAAGCCTCGCGCGTTATCGAGCCAAGCGCGACTTCAGCAAGACCGCCGAACCGAGCGGGCGGCTGAAGGTGAGTGCGTCGGCGCGTTTGCGCTTCGTGATCCAGAAGCACGCGGCGCGGCGGTTGCACTACGACCTGCGCCTGGAACTCGGCGGTGTTTTCAAATCCTGGGCCGTGACCAAAGGTCCCTCGCTCGACCCGAGAGTCAAGCGTCTTGCCGTGGAGGTCGAAGACCATCCGCTCGATTACGGCGATTTCGAGGGCACCATCCCCAAGGGCGAGTATGGTGGCGGCACGGTGCAGCTGTGGGATCGCGGTTACTGGCAGCCCGAGGGATCGCAATCCGCGGAGGAGATGCTGCGGCGGGGTGACCTGACCTTCAGGCTCTATGGCGCGCGCCTCAAAGGCAGCTGGGTGCTGGCGCGCATGCGCAGCGACCGATACAACAGCAAGCGCACCAACTGGCTGCTCATCAAGCGACGCGATGCGTTCGCCAGCGAGGAGGCTGGCGACACAGTCACCGAAGATGACCGCTCGGTGGCTTCGGGGCGATCCATGGCACAGATTGCCGCAGACACGGGACGCAAGCCACGCCCCTTCATGCGCAAGGGCACGGGCGTCTCGCCGGCCGCCGCGCCGACTCCGCGGCGCACCCGGGCGGTCGGGCGCGGACCGCGCGTGTGACACCCGCGCGCTCATCACCGGAGAGCGTCCTCGGCGTGCCGATCTCGAGGGGCGCCAAGGTCCTTTGGCCCGCAACCAGCGCTCAGAAGGCCGTGACCAAGCTGGACCTCGCAAAATACTACGAGACCGTCGGTCCATGGCTGATCGAGCACATCAGGGGCCGTCCCTGCTCGGTGGTGCGTGCGCCCGATGGCATCACCGGGGAGCAGTTCTTTCAGCGACACGCGATGCGCGGGACCTCGAAGCTCGTGAATCTGGTGAAGGTCGCCGGAGACCCCAACCCGTATCTGCAGATCGATACCGTGGAGGGCCTGGTGGCGATGGCGCAGATCGCGGCGCTCGAGCTCCACCCCTGGAACTGCGCACCCGGACGCCCGGAGGTCCCCGGGCGCCTCGTCTTCGATCTCGACCCGGCGCCGGATGTGACATTCGACCGCGTCATCGCGGCGGCGCTCGAACTCCGCGAGCGACTTTCGGCGCTGGGTCTTGCGCCCTTCTGCAAGACGACGGGGGGCAAGGGGATCCACGTCGTCACGCCCTTCGAGCCCAGGGGATCGACTCGGGTCGGCTGGCCGCAGGCCAAGGCCTTCGCTCGCGGCATCTGCGCGCGGATGGCGGCTGACAGCCCGCAGAAATATCTCCTGACGATGGCCAAGAAAGAGCGCTCCGGGCGCATCTTCCTCGATTATCTGCGCAACGATCGGATGGCGACCGCGGTGGCGCCACTCTCGCCGCGGGCGCGGCCAGGCGCACCGGTCTCGATGCCGCTCACCTGGGCACAGCTCGCTAAGGTGACCGACCCGACCCGCTACTCGGTGCACACGGCGCCCGCGCTGATGGCCCGGTCGAAGGCGTGGCAGGACTACGACACAGCCGAGCGCCGCCCGTTGCGCACCGTCCTCAAGCGCCTCGACGCTCTCGACGCGGCGTCGTGAGCGTCCTGCCGGAGCTCTCCCGCGCGAGCGGCGTCAGCGCTCGAGCATCGGGCGGCCTTCGTGGGCGACGAGCAGGTCATGCATGTCGTTGGCGTGCTCTTCCTCCACGATCAGGATGCCTTCGAGCATAACGCGCGTGCCAGGGTCCTTGTCGCCGAAGTAACGGATCAACTCGCGATAGTGATCGATCGCGATTCGCTCGGCGATCAGGTTCTCCCGGATCATGTCGACCAGGTTCTCGCCTTCGGCGTACTGACTCGCGGAGCGGCTGACCAGCCCCTCTGGATTGAAGTTCGGCTTGCCACCGAGCTGATTGATCCGCTCGGCGACGGAGTTCATATGCTCCTGCTCCTCCTTGGCGTGCTGCGCGAACTCCTCCTTGACGCCTTCGCTCGAGATGCCGGTCGCGGCGATGGCATGCATGGTATAGCGCAGCACACAGACGATTTCCGTCGCCAGCACCGATTGCAGAATCTCGATGGTCTTGTTGGGGTCAGCGGTGTAGGTCGAGGTCACCGCGCCGGTGCCTAGGTGCTGGCGGGCGCGCTCGCGCAGGGTCTTGACGTCGGTGATGAACGGAGTCCTCGGATCGCTCATGTTGCGTGCTCCCGTCGGGCGGTGCGAAAGCCAGACCGTAGGCTGGGCATTTGCAGTTTGGTTGGGCGGTATCGGCTGGTCAATGATAGCCAACGGAACGGGCGAAGTGGCACAACCACAAAACCTCAAGGCGCGCCGGTCTCGAATCACAAGCGTCAATCAGAAGCGTCGCCGAGGCGCAGGCTCGCGGCCGCCAGCGGCAGCAAGCGCGCGGCCCGGGCGCTGCACCACTCATGGCGGAGAAATGCGCAATGAACATTACGCTGCGAGAGGCGCGGGCGGTCGATGCGGCCGCATGCGGGCGGATCTGCTACCAGGCATTCGCCGCAATCGCGCACGCTCACAACTTCCCCGCCGACTTCCCCGATGTGGCCATCGCCACCGGGCTGCTCGCTGATCGCCTCGCGCGCGCCGGCAGTTATGCGCGCGTCGCCGAGGTCGATGGCAGAATCGCCGGCAGCATTTTCGTCGACGGGCGGGGCGCCATCTGGGGCGTCGGACCACTCACTGTCGATCCCGCGGTGCAGAACCGGGGCATCGGCGAGCAGCTGCTGCGCGCGGCGCTTGCGCACGCCGAGGAGCACTCCCCCGCCGGAGTGCGCCTGGTGCAGGCCGGCTATCACTGTCGCTCGCTCGCGCTCTATTCGAAGCTCGGCTTCGAGGTGCGCCAGCACCTGTGCTGCCTCTCGGGCACCCCGATCCGGGGGGAGAGAGGCGGATCGGTGGTGCGGGCGGCGGGCGCGCGAGATCTCCCCGCCTGCAACGCACTGGCGGTGCGCGTTCACGGCCACCATCGCGGCGAGCAGCTCCAGGAGGCAATCGCGCAGGGCACGGCCACAGTGATCGAGCGCGGCGAGCGCATCACGGGCTACGCGACACAGATCGCCTTTTTTGGTCACGCGGTCGGCGAGACCACCGACGACCTCAAGGCCCTCATCGGCGCTGCCAAGTCCTATGCGGGGCCCGGCTTTCTCGTGCCTTCGGGCAACGGCGAGCTGCTACGCTGGTGTCTTGCGAACGGCCTGCGCATCACGCAGCCCCTCACGCTGATGACACTCGGTCTCTACAACGAGCCGGCTGGCGCGTACCTGCCATCGGTCCTGTACTGAGCGCGACCGGCGCAACGCGGAGAGTGTTCATGAACTCTTCCTGGAAGTGATCGGGGGACGCGGAGGTACCGGCATGGCCGCCGATGACATCAAGCGCTATCGCACCTACCTGCACGATGAGCTCGACGGGGCCACTCTCTACACCGCCATTGCCGCCGCGGAGCGCGACCCGGTGCGCAAGGATCTTTTCCTGCAGCTCGCGCAGGCGGAGGCACAGCACGCCGAGATCTGGCGCGAGAAACTCGCGGCCGCCGGCATCAGGGAAGAGCGTTATGTTCCGAGCTTCCGCACGCGCCTGCTCGGGAGGCTGGCGCAGCGGTTCGGCCCCGCCTTCGTGATGCCGACCATTGCCGCCGCCGAGTTCGCCGACCGCAACAAGTACGCCGCTCAGGCGGATTCGCGTGCGATCTCGGCCGAGGAGCGCGGGCACGCGGCGGTGGTGCAGGAGATGGCGAGGGCGCCGGCGCATGGCGGGCTCGCCGGGGCCGAAATTGCGCGTGCGGAGCCCTGGCACCGCGGCGCCTCGGGTAACAACCTGCGGGCGGCCGTGCTCGGAGCGAACGACGGGCTCGTCTCGAACTTCTGCCTGATCATGGGAGTGGCCGGCGCAGGCACCGGCAACCGGATCATCCTGCTCACCGGCCTCGCCGGGCTCGTGGCGGGTGCCTGCTCGATGGCGCTCGGGGAGTGGCTTTCGGTCACGAACGCGCGCGAGCTCGCCCGCACGCAGATCTCGCGGGAAGCCGAAGAGATCGAGCAGACGCCGCAGGCGGAGCAGCGCGAGCTGGCGCTGATCTATCAGGCCAAGGGACTGCAGAAGGCAGACGCCGAGCGTATCGCCGCCGGGCTCATGAGCGATAAGCAGGCAGCCCTCGATACGCTCGCCCGCGAGGAGCTCGGGATCGACCCCGGCGAGCTCGGCGGCAATCCGCTCACTGCGGCGGCCACCTCCTTCGTCCTGTTTTCCGCGGGCGCAATCTTCCCCGTCGTGCCCTATCTGTGGCTGCAGGGCGTGCGTGCGATCGCGTTCAGCATCGCTCTGAGTGCCGCCGCGCTCTGCGCGATTGGCCTCCTCACATCGCTGTTCAACGGGCGCAGCCCCTGGTTCTCCGCCTTGCGCCAGGTGGCGTTCGGCTGCGTAGCGGCCGCGGTCACCTACGGAGTCGGCTCGCTGCTCGGAGTCTCGCTCGCGTAGGATTTCTTAACACGCCCCCTACAGCTCGCGCACTATGCTCTCTGCAGCTGTGCACGCCCCGGAGGGCGAGGATGAGCGACTCCTTCTTTTACATCATCGGTGTCCTGTTTGCCGTTTACGTGGCTGCGGCCACCTGGTGCTCGAGGGATGCGCAGTATCGCCTCGCTGACGAGCGCCGCCCGGCGAAGTCGCATCGTCCGAGCCTCGATCGCCGCATCGTCCATTGGTGGCGCGCGCGGCGGCGACGCGCTTGAACACCGCCGACCCGAGGTACTAGGCTCGCCCGGTGGGCGCTGACAATCCGACCGAGCCAACCGCCGAACACCGCATTACCCCCCGTCAATCGCTGACGACGCCCCGCCGGGACGACCTCGGTCTCAGGCGCATCGGCAACGCCGCCGGGCTTGCGATCAGCCTCCTGCCGAATGGCGGAATCTTCGCGATCGAGCACGCGGAGAAAGACCGCCGCATCATGATCAACCAGGTGCTCGGCTCGCCGATCGGCGGTGGCATGGGCCGCCTGTATCTGCGCATCGGGGGCGGCGAACCCACGATGCTGCCGCTCGCAGGTGCCGAGGCGCGCGCCCGCGTCGGAGTGAGGGGCGATGGCTTTCTGTGGCAGGGACACTCGCGCGGCGTGCATCACGCCGTCACGCTGCGGCTGCATGGCGCGCTGAGTCTGTGGCTGTGGCACATCGAGCTGCGCAACGAGGGCGCGCAGGCGCTCGCCTGCGACAGCGTCCTCATTCAGGATCTCGGTCTCGGCGAGCCTCACTTCCTCATGAGTAACGAGGCCTACGCCAGTCAGTACCTCGATCATTACGTTGCCCGCCACGCGCGTCTCGGCCATGTGCTGCTCGGACGGCAGAACCTTGCGCAAAACGGCGCTCATCCCTGGGTCGCGCACGGCTGCCTCGAGGGCGCCGTAGCCTTCGCGACCGATTTTCGCCAGGTGATGGGCTGCGCGCACCGCGACGCCGACGAGCTCGACGTCCCCTTCGGCACCGACCTGCCGTCGGTTCGCCTGCAGCACGAGTGCGGCTGCGCCGCGCTGCAATCGGAGGCGGTTGCGCTCGCGCCCGGCGCGGGAAAATCGTGGACCTTCTTCGGCTTCTATGCCGCCGACCATCCGGGGCCCTCGGGGGATGCGGACCTCGCGCTGATCGACACCCTCGTCGCGGCAGGGGCCGCTGTCAGACCCGGTGGCGGCCGACCGCGAGCGGAGGGTGCCCTTGCGCCGCGCAGCCTGCTGCAGGATGCAGCCGCGGCACGTGCCGATGCGCTCGCCGATGCGGCGATCGCTGAGCGCTATCCGTCGCAGCTGCACATCGAGCGCACGGCGGAGCGATGGCTCTCCCTCTTCGTGCCCGGTGAGTCCCATGCCCGTCACGTCGTGCTGCGCGACAAGGAGCGTGTCGTGCTGCGCCGGCACGGCGCTCTGCTGCGCGGCGGAGCGGCGATGCTGCCCGATGAAGAGACCCTGTGCGTAACCTGCTGGATGCATGGCGTGTTCGCCGCGCAGCTCACCATCGGCAACACCTCCTTTCACCGGCTGTTCTCCGTTTCGCGCGATCCCTACAACATCACCCGTGGCAGCGGGGTGCGCATGCTGGTGGAGAGGAGCGGAGAATGGCGGTTGCTCACCGTGCCGTCCGCGTTCGAGATGGGGCTCGAGGATTGCCGCTGGATCTACCGGCTCGGCGATACGACCATCACGGTCTGGGCGGAGGTTTCCGCGGTCGATCCGGCGGCAACGTGGCAGGTGAGTGTCGAGGGCGAGCCCTGCCGATTCCTGGTCATCGGCCAGCTGGTCCTCGGCGAGTTCGAGTACGAGCACGCTGCGCCGGTCGTTATCGACACCGCGCACAAGCAGTTGAGCTTTCGGCCCGATCCCAGCCACCTCTGGGGGCAAGCGTATCCGCAGGCCGTCTATCACCTGGTGACGGACACTCCCGACTGCATCGACAGCGTGGGTGGCGATGAGCTGCTGTATGCCGACGGCCGCCGTCGCACGGGCGGATACGCGGTGCTGCGAACGGTTGCCACCCGGCATTTCGGCTTCGCGGTGGTCGGCTCGCTCACCGACCCGGAGCGAGCCGCGGCACTCGCGAGACGATATTGCGGCGCTCGAGATGAGGCGGCGCAGCGGGCCGAGTCGATACGCTACTGGCGCAGTCTGACGCGGGGGATCCACATTGCTCACGATGACGCCGGGGCCGCTGCGATCGACACGGTGCTGCCGTGGATGGTGCACGACGCGATGGTGCACCTCACGGTGCCCCACGGGCTCGAGCAATACACCGGCGGCGCCTGGGGCACCCGCGATGTGTGCCAGGGGCCGGTCGAGCTCCTCCTCGCGCTCGAGCACGATCAGCCGGCGAAGGAGATCCTGCGCATCCTCTTTGCGCAGCAGTACGCGCAGCGCGGCGATTGGCCGCAGTGGTTCATGCTCGAGCCCTACTCGCAGATCCAGGACCGCGAGGCGCATGGCGATGTGATCGTGTGGCCGCTCAAGGCGCTGTGCGATTACGTGGAAGCCACCGGCGATTTTGCGATTCTCTGTGAGGAGGTCGCCTGGCGGCGCGAGGACAACCTGCAGAGGAGCACCGCCACTGCGTCGGTCTCGGTTCACATCGAGAAGCTCCTCGCCACGGTGCGCCAGCGCTTCATACCCGGCACTCATCTACTGCGTTACGGCAACGGCGACTGGAACGATTCCCTGCAGCCGGTCGATGTGTCGAAGCGCGACTGGATGGTGAGCAGCTGGACGGTGGCACTGCTCTACGAGCAGCTGTGTCGTTATGCCGAGATCCTGCGCCGCGCCGGACGCGCCGATGGAGCCGACGAGCTGCGACTCGCCGCAGCGATGCGCGCTGAGGTCAACCGCTGGCTGATTCGCGATGGCACGGTGGCGGGCTACGGCGTGTTCAGCCCCGACGGCGGTCTGCCCGAGCTGTTGTTCCACCCGCAGGACCGGCAGACGGGTATCGCCTATTCCCTCCTGCCGATGAGCCAGGCGATCATCGGCGGGCTGTTCACGCCGGAGCAGGCGCAGCATCACCTCAATCTGATCCGCCGCCACCTGCGCTTCGCCGACGGCGCGCGCCTCATGGACCGCCCGATCGCCTATCACGGCGGCATCGCCACCATCTTTCAGCGCGCGGAGCTGGCGGCATTCTTCGGTCGCGAAATCGGCCTGATGTACACGCACGCGCATCTGCGCTACGCGCAGGCGATGGCCGTGCTCGGGGATGCGCAGGAGCTCTGGGACGCACTGCTTCTCGTCAATCCGATTGCCGTCACCGAGCGCGTCCCGCACGCGGCGCTGCGCCAGCGCAACACCTACTTCAGCAGCAGCGATGCGGCCTTCGCCGATCGCTATCTGGCGAGCAGCGACTGGGAGAGCCTGAGGGCGGGAATGATCGGCGTCGAGGGCGGCTGGCGTATTTACTCGAGCGGTCCGGGCCTGTACACGAGCCTGGTCGTCTCCCGCGCGCTCGGCATGCGCCGGCAGTTCGGTGCACGGCTCCTCAAGCCGTGCCTGCCGGCGGCGTTGCAGCGGCTGGCGGTGGACGCGACCGGCACGCTTGCGCCCGGGCCGCCGCTGCGGTGATGAACGCCGCGTAGCTCCAGGAGAGCCGCCGTGCGGAAGTCTGCTCGCCGCTCGTGCGGTCGAACTGCTCCGCGAGCTCGCCGTTGGCGGGCGTAAAGCGCTGCACCGTGCGCATGAAGGCATCGCCGCGCTCGAGCGCGCGCGCGGCCACAGCGCGGCCATCCCCGGATGCCGCGGGACACCCGAGGCGGTTCAGGAACTCCTGGTTCTCGGCCGCGGTGACAAGCGGCTCGCCGGTGTTGAGGGTATCGGCCAACCTGAAATGGAACTCCGCCGCCGCAAGCGTCGCGAAGTAGTAGGCGCCGCCACTGTAGTAGCGGTCGTTCGGGTAGCGGCCCATCGCGGGCGCGAGCCCCTCGGGGAGCTGACGGTTGATGGCGTACTCAGCCTCGAAGAGCTGCTCGAGGGCAGCGAGCGTTGCCTGTGTCCGTGGGTCGAGCACGCTGTGACGGCCGCGCACACGATCGGTGTGCAGCGCGCCGAGGACTACGGCGATATCGAGCTCGCGGCTTCCGTCGGCCGCCGGCATCGCGTCCGAGGCACGGTAGTGTCCCGCGGCAGTGCTCCACAGCGCATCCAGCCGTGAGATGAGGGCGTCCGCCGCGGCACGACAATGCTGCGCGCGCATCGCCTGCCCGGCTTCCTCGAGCCACGCGGCGCCGATGCGCAGCGCCTCGGCCCCGAGCAGCTGCGTGTAATAGTGGTGGCCGTTCCTTTCCTCCCAGATATCGAACGACGGTTCCCGGGTGTGCGAGAGCACGAAGGCGAGATCGCCGTCGATGACTTCGCTCGCGTCCTCACGCAGCTGCGCGTCGGCAAGCAGCGGCCACCAGCGCATGAGCGCGAGGCTTCGCAGCGCAGGTCCGTCTGTCTGCGGACGTGACCAGCGGATGAGATCGGGCGTGCCATCGGCGTTGACGCGCACGTCGGCCCGCAGCGACTCTCCTGACAGTGCGGCGATCTCCTCCTCCGGGCGCAGGAACTGAAGGAACGCAGGTTGTACACCCGATCGCCACGTCACCTGCGCGAGAAAGGCGCGTCCATCGAGCGAGCCGAGCTCGCGGCTGAACCGCACGAACTCCCCCAGGCGCCCGACAGCCGCAGGCTCGGCGTCGCCTTCCAGCAGTGCCACGCGCAGCGCATCGATCACCAGCGCGGAATCGCGGAACCAGTGAAAGAAGTAATCCGGGTCGGGATCGTAGTGAGCCGGGACTGGTGAAGCGAGCACCGATCCCGGGCGCGGCACGACCCGCTGCCCGAGCCCGCGGCGTTCCGTGACGAGATGAGTCGCCGAGACGGCAGCGAGCATTGCGTCCGTGGCAAAGCGCGTCTCCGCGGCGATCCAGTCGGTGAGTTTCGGCATGTGGTGCTGCCTGCCTCAGTCCGGATCGGGACTCTCGAACGAAAGCTTCCCGAGCGCGGCACGGATCTCGGGGATGCGCATGAACAGCTTCCACAGGAGCCCGCTGCGGTAGTTCTCGATCATCGCGACGATCGGTCCCTGGTTGATGGCGACGAACGAGTCGGAATACCAGTCGTGCTGCTCGCTGAATCCGTCGACGAAGCCGAAGCGCCCCCAGATGCGCTCGCCGAGGTCCGCGGAGAAATGCCGCAGCGCCGCCATCGCCGCCTGCGGTGCGTAGGCGAAGCTCGCGAGCGCCGCGGCCGGTGTAATGACGCCCTGGTCATTGTCGGGTGCGTGAGCGCTGTAGCCTGTGGCGCCATCACCCGCACTCAGCCCCCAACACTCCGGGCCGTACCCCTTGTAGCCGTGGGGGTTGCGCACGCAGTAGCGGTAGTTGATGCGCGTGTGGTGGACATTCTGCTCCCAGTAGTCGGCATAGCGATCGCGCAGGCCGCGAGGGTCGATGCCGCAGAAGGAGAAGTGCGCGAAGAACAGCGGCCCGCCCCACGGGGGGCCGAGCGGCAGCTCGATGTTCTCGAAGCTGTGGCGGTTGAGGAAGTTATGCCCGCTCGCCCAGCCCGCGTGGTAAGACTCGGCGGTGACGGCATGACGCGGGGAGGCCGCGGCCAGCAGGTAGGTGATGAGGCACTCGTTCCATCCCTGGATCTCGTGGTTCAGCACGAATCCGTGCGTCGGACTCCAGTGCCAGGTGAGTGCCTTGCGCCCGGGCTGCACGTACCAGCTCCATTCCGCCTCGTGCCACAACCGCGAGATGCGCTCGCGCAGGCGCGCCTCTTCCTGCCCGGTACCCCCGAAGTAGGCACGCGCACACAGCAGTCCCTGGAAGAGGAAGGACGATTCCACGAGATCGGCGCCATCGTCCTGCGGACTGAAGGGGATGGTGGCACCGCTGTCGCCGCGGATGAAATGCGGATACATGCCGTGATACCGCGGAGCCCTCTCCAGGCACTCGAGCATAAGATCCAGACGCCGCAGCGTCTGCGCCCGCGTGAGCCAGCCGCGCTCACAGGCGACGATGATGGCGAGCGTACCGAAGCCCGAGCCGCCGATAGCGACGGGGCGGTCGTTGTCCACGGAGCTGCCGCCATCGCGCGGGCAGCGATCGAACGCGAGCCCGCTGACCGGGTGTGCCCCTTCCCAGAAATAGCGAAACGTCTCGCGCTGCACGCGCTCGAGCAGCTCTTCGTCGGTGAGCCCCTGGCCCATCGCGGCAGCGCTCGCTCGCGAGGGACGCTCTGGGGACTGGTCCGTCATGCGATGCTCGCGCGGCTCAAGCCGGTGCGGCTGGTGCGGCCGATGCGATCGGCGTGGCCGGCTCCGGGGGCCGGAAGAAGGGGCCGCGCGGGTCGATCAGCAGGCGCAATCGACGGCTGAAGAATTTCTCCTCCGGGTGATCCTGGCCGATGTTGATGATGCCGACATCAGCAAGTCGAGCGGCGAGCACCGCCTCGATGCGCGCGCGCGAGCTGGAATCGAGAACGTCCAGCGCACCGTTTATCACCAGCCAGTGGGGTCGCTGCAGGATCACCCGGGCGAACGCCAGGCATTGCTTCTCATCATCACTCAGCTGCCGGTCCCACCGCTCGTCCGTGTCGAGGAGCGGCTCGAAGCGCTCGAGTCCCACCGCCGCGAACGCCTCCGTGATGGCCGCAGGCTCGTATTCGCCGGCCGCGTGCGGATAGGCGAGCGCGCGGCGCAAGGTTCCGGGAGGAACGTAGGCGAGGGCCGGCAGGAACATGACGAACTTGCGCTGAGGCCGGCGGATCCGGCCGCTGCCCCACGGCCAGATGCCGACGATCGCCCGAAACAACAGGTCTCTGCCGGAACCGCGCTCGCCGACGATGAGAAGACGCTCGCCCGCTCTCACCTGCACGTGCGGATCGTTCACGCTGATGCAGCCAACGGGGGCGGCGACCCGCAGCTCATCCAGGTCGATCGAGCTGCTCGCCGTCTCCTCGAGGGCGATGCGGTCCGCACGGTCGCCGAGACTGTCCATGGTCGTGACGGCGCCACGGAAGGCGGCGACGCGCAGCAAGGTGGCGCGCCAGTCCGCGATCGCCGGGAAATTATCGACGAACCAGCGGAGCGAGGACTGCACCTGGTTGAACGCGCCGACCGCCACCATGAGCTCACCGAAAGTCATGGTTCCCGACAGGTAGCTCGGTGCGGCCACGAGGATCGGTGCGACGATCGTGAACCAGCCGTAGGCGGCGGTGACCCAGGTGAGACGCGTCACTGCGCCGACGATGCGCCGCGAGACCGCGAGCACGGTGTCGAACACCCCCTCGAGGTGCTCCCGCTCGTCCGCCTCCCCGCCATAGATGGTGATGCCCTCGATCTCTTCGTTGGCACGTACCAGGGCAAAGCGCAGATCGGCCTCGCGCGCGTAGCGCTCGGCGTCGAGCGCGATCAGCGGCCGGCCGACCCGCCAGCTGAGCGCGGACGCGGTACCGGCATAGAAGAGCGCGCACCACACCATGTAGCCGGGCACGTGCAGCTGCTGTCCCGCGAGCGGCAGAATCATCTGTCTCGACAGCACCCACAGCACGCCAATGAACGACAGCAGCAGCAGCGTCGCCTGCAGCAGTCCGATGCCGAGGTCGGTCATGAGCTCGGTGAGGTGCTGCGCATCTGCGTGGATCCGCTGGTCCGGGTTCACCCCGATCCAACCCGCATTCGACAGGCGGAAGGCGCGCAGCGGCTCGAGCCACGCGCCGAGCAGGTCGTACACCAGCCCCTGACGCAACACGACCCGCGAGGTCTGGTTGAGCCAGGTCTGCGTCACGTTCAGCACCAGCAGCACCCCGGCCAAAGCGGCGAACACGCCGAGCTGGCGCACGAACTGCGCCGCGTCCTTGCGGGTGAGCGCGTCGTAGAAGGGCTTGTTCCACGCGTTCAGGCGGATCTGCATGTAGGCGGTGGCTGCCGTCACGAAGATGAGGGCAGCGGCGAGCATGACGAGCTTGTTGCGCTCACGTGATGCCCAGAAGGCCGACGCCATCCGCACGCTTTGCGCGAAGAGGTTATCCTTGACCGCGGCGCCGGTGCCGGTGCCATTCGCGTCGGCCAAGGTATCGCTCGCAGGTTGTGTCATCGTGTTGACCCGAGCCGTCATCAATTCTGACTGACGTCAGCTTACCGCAAGGCCAGCGCATGGCACGCATCGATCGACTGCTCGCCGCGATGACGCTCGAGGAAAAGCTCGGGCAGCTCAACATGGTCGCGGCGGGGCGTGTCGTGACGGGTCCGGGCGCACCGGCTGCGTTGGCGGAGGGCGTGCGCGCCGGCCGCATCGGCAGTCTGCTCAATCTCTGGGGCGCCGAGGAGGTGCGCGCGCTGCAACGGCTTGCCGTGGAGGAGTCGCGACACGGTATTCCCCTGCTCTTCGGCCTCGACGTGTTGCACGGTCATCGCACCATCTTCCCGGTGCCGCTGGCGGAAGCCTGTCTGTTCGATCCTGACGTGTGGGAGAGCACCGCTCGCGCCGCGGCCGCCGAGGCCGCGGAGGAGGGCATTGCGCTCACCTTCGCGCCCATGCTCGATGTGGCGCGCGACCCGCGCTGGGGACGCATCGTCGAGAGCCCCGGCGAGGACCCGTGGGTCGCATCGCAGTACGCGCTGGCGAAGATCCGCGGCTTCCAGGGACACGACCTCGGCGCCGCCGCCAGTGTCGCCGCGACCGCCAAGCACCTGTGCGCTTACGGCGCGGTCACGGCCGGGCGCGAATATGCGTCGGTCGATGTCGCCGAGCGCACGCTGCACGAGGTGTACCTGCCACCATTTGCCGCCGCCGTCAAAGCAGGAGTCGCCGCCATCATGCCCGCGCTCATCGATGTCGCCGGCGTGCCGATGACGGCCCACGCGGCGCTGCTGCAGGGCTGGCTGCGCGGGGCGCTCGGATTCGAGGGTGTCATCATCAGCGACTACAACGCGATCGCGGAGCTGCGCAATCACGGGGTGGCGGAGGACGACGCTCAGGCGGCGGCGCTCGCCCTCGGCGCCGGAGTGGACCTCGACATGGCGAGCGGCGCCTACCTGCGTGGACTACCGCCGGCGCTCGAGCGTGGTCTCATCACCCCGAGCCAGGTCGATGACAGCGTGCGCCGAGTCCTGACACTCAAGGAGCGGCTCGGCCTCTTCGATGATCCATACCGCCGCGGCGCACCCGGTGCGGCAAGCGTCGCCGCGCGCGCACTCGCGCGCGAGACGGCGCGCCGGGCGATCGTGCTCCTGACGCACCGTGAGCAGGTGCTGCCCCTCCCACCGCAGACTCGAAACATTGCGCTCGTTGGTCCCCTCGCTGTGGCGGAAGAGGACATGCTCGGGCCGTGGGCCGCAGCCGGTCGGGGCCGGGATACCGTGTCGATCCTCGAGGGGCTCGAGGCGGCCCTGCCTGCCTGCCACATCGAGAGCTTCGCCGGGGTCGAGATCGATGGCGGGGACACGCGCGGCATACCGGCGGCAATCGCGCGCTGTCGGGCAGCGGATCTCATCATTCTCTGTCTCGGAGAAAGTGCCGGCATGAGCGGCGAAGCCGCGAGTCGCGCGGATCTCGGCCTGCCCGGGTGCCAGCGCGCGCTCGCCGAGGCGGCACTCGAGCTGGGTAAGCCCGTCGTGGCGCTGCTGTGCGCGGGGCGCCCGCTGGTGCTGCCGTGGCTGTTCGAGCGCGCCGCTGCGGTGCTCGCCACCTGGTTTCTCGGCGTGGAAAGCGGTGCCGCCGTCGCCGATGTGCTGACGGGCCGCGTCAATCCCAGTGGAAAGTTGCCCGTGAGCTGGCCGCGCCACGGCGGGCAGGTGCCGATCTTTTACGGCGAACGTCCCTCGGGTCGTCCGCCGAAGGCGGGTGAGCGCTTCAGCAGCTCGTACCTCGATGTGCCGGCGGCGCCGCAGTTTCCCTTCGGTCACGGGCTCACCTACAGCCGCTTCGCCCTGCACGAGCTGCGCTGCACCCCGCAGCGGGTGCGAGCGGAGGAATCCCTCGAGGTCACCGTGACGGTCCACAACGAAAGCGCCATTCGCGGGGAGGCCGTGTTGTTCCTCTTCGTTCACGATGAGATCGCGAGCATCGCGCGTCCGCTGCTCGAGTTGAAAGGCGTACGCCGGATCGTTCTCGAAGGGGGACGATCCGGTCGTGTCAGCTGGACGCTGCCGGTGCGCGAGCTCGCCTTCGTCGGCCCGAGACTCGAGCGTATCCTCGAGCCCGGGCGTTTTACGATCCACGTCGGCCAGAGTGCCGACCGGGACCAACTGCTCAGTGCCAGCATCGACCTGATTGGAACCTAGCCGCTGGGCATCGGCGGTGGAACCTGGCCGCTGGGCATCTGGCCGCTGGGCATCTGGCCGCTGGGCACCTGGCCGCTGGAACCTAGCCGATCGGGTGATGGTCGCCTCGCGACACACTTCTATAGTGGACGCATCACCACCATCTATGGGTTGACACCATGACCGAATCCTCAGCATTCCACCTCGCCGATCTCTCGAACGAGCTCGCCGACCTCGCCGCGAGAGCGGCCGAGGAGATCGTCGCCGTGCAGCTCTCCGGCGGCCGTTCGGTGAGCGGCATCCTCTGGCGAGCAGGGCAGGTGGTCACGGCCGCCGAGCCGCTCGATGAGGCGCCGGCGTCGCTCCGGGTGCAGTCAGCGAACGGCGGCGACACCGAGGCGAAGCTGCTCGGTCGCGATCCGGGAACCGATGTCGCGGTGCTGAGCGTCGCGGGTCTCGCGGGCGAGGGCTTCTCGGGTCGCAGCGCCGCCCCGCTGCGTGTTGGCCAGTTGGCGCTCGCGGTCGGGCGCTCACCCGAGTACGGCCCGATCGTCGCCTTCGGCAGCGTCGCGGTCGCCGGCGGGCCGTGGCAGAGCCGTCACGGCGGACGGATCGATCGCTTCGTGCGCGTCGCGGCCCCGCTCTCGCAGGCAGCCGAAGGCGGCGCGGTGCTCGATCCCACCGGTGCCCTCATCGGCGTGGCGGTGCTCGGTCCGCGCAAGACGCTGCTCGCGATACCCGCGGACACCATTGCGCGCGTCGTCGAGCAGCTGCTCGCGAAAGGACGCATCAGCCGTGGCTATCTCGGGATTGCCATGCAGCCGGTGCGTCTGCCAGAGCCGTTGCAGAAGCTCGCAAACACTGCGGTGGGACTACTGGTATCGAGCGTCGACCCGCAAAGCGGCGCCGCGCTCGGTGGGATGCTGCTCGGCGATGTGATCGTCGGGTGGAACGGCGAGCCGATCCGCGACTACCGGCAGGTGCAGCGCTGGCTGGCGCCAGAAAGCGTTGGCTCCAGCTTGACGGTCACGGCGCTGCGAGCCGGTGCGCTCATCAGTTTCCGTCTCACCGTGGGCGAGCGCCCGAGCTCGGAGTGAGCTCATCGCGCGCATTCCCGTCATCGCGTACTGCGCCGATGCCGCCGGTCTGAGCGAGCTCACCGAGCGCCTGGCGCGTCGCGCCGATCTCGAGCTGAAAGATGCGGCCCAGTCGCTCGCGCAGCTGAGCGACGCCGTGCTGCGCGCCAGAGAGTCAGTGGTCGTCGCGCGCCTCGATGAGCGCAGCGAGGCCCTCCCGGAGCTGATCGCGCATTGCGACGGCCTGCCGGTGCTCGCGCTGTTGTCGACGGACGAAGATGCGCTGCAGGCGCTGCGTGCCGGAGCACGCGCGGTGCTTGCAGGCGGTACGAGCGCGGCGCAGATCGCCGCCGCGGCGACGGCCGCCTTCTACGGGCTCGCGGTGCTGCCGGCCGACGCCGTACCGCTCCTCGAGAAATCGTCCACGCTCGAGATGGCCGAGCCGCTCACGCCGCGGGAGATCGAAATCCTCGGTCTCCTCGCCGCCGGCGACAGCAACAAGACCATCGCCGCGCGACTTTCCATCTCGGTGCATACGGTCAAGTTCCATATCTCCTCGATCCTCTCGAAGCTCGGCGTCGGCTCCCGCACCGAGGCGGTTGCGCTCGGATTGAGACTCGGGATCGTTCTGCTGTGATCGGTCGCTGAACATCATTATTCTTGACTCCTGCGCCGTGCCGTTGACGACTCCGCAGTTGGCGCGTGCAGTCGCGTCGCGCGCGCACAACGGCAAAACCGCAGCCGCAAGACCACAACGGAGGCAGTGATGAACGAGCAGCTGAGAGACGCCGCGCAGTCGAGTGTGCTCATCGTCGGGGTGGGCGCATCGCACGGGTTGGGTGCCGCGCTCGCCCGGCGGTTCGCGCGGGGAGGGCACCCGGTGGTGGTCGCCGGGCGTAACGCGGAAAAGCTCGAGGCGACGGCGCGGGAGTTGAGCAGGACAGGTGCCGCAGCGTCGTTCGTCGTCGGCGATGCCGCGCTCGCTGCGGATGCCGCGCGGTTCGTGGCCGCGGCGGAGCGCCTCGCGCCGCTCGCGGTGGCGGTACACAACGCCGGCAGTAACGAGCCCGCACCGTTCCTCGAGGTGAGCGAAGAGCGCTTCACGCGACACTGGCGCGAACACGCCCTCGGCGGCTTTCAACTCGCGCAGGCCGCGATTCCGCTGCTGCTGCGCCACGGTGGCGGCTCGCTGTTCTTCACCGGCGCGTCGGCGAGTCTCCGCGGCAAGGCGCGCTTCGCACCGTTTGCATCGGCCAAGGCGGCGCTGCGCAACCTGGCGCAGAGCATCGCCCGCGAGTTCGGCCCGCAGAACATCCACGTGGGACATGTGGTGGTCGACGGCGGCATCGGCGGCGAACGCCTCCTCTCACGGATGCCGCAGCTCGAGGAGCAGCGGGGTCCCGACGGGTTGCTGCAGCCCGACGCCATCGCGGAGGCCTTCTGGGACATGCATCACCAGCAACGCAGCGCCTGGACGCTCGAGCTCGACCTGCGGCCCTGGAGCGAGAGCTTCTAAGCGGCGTGCGGGCGGGAGCGCGCCGCGGCGGCCCGCGGCGCCAAGCCCGAGCGCTCTTGAAATCGGCTCACGCGCGCCTCAGATTCGCCCCCAATGGCCGAGCTGCTGCATATCGTGTGTCCCCACTGCCAGCAGGTGAACCGCATTCCGGCGGCACGCCTCGGCGAGACGCCGAAGTGCGGACATTGCCGCCAGGCGCTTTTTACGGGGCATCCGCTCGAGCTCAACGGGACGAGCTTCCACAAGCACCTCGAGCGCGATGAAATTCCGCTGGTGGTCGATTTCTGGGCCCCCTGGTGCGGCCCGTGCCAGATGATGGCCCCGGAATATGCCGCCGCGGCGAGTGAGCTCGAGCCGCAGGCGCGCCTCGCCAAGCTCAACACCGAAGTCGAGCCCTCGGTCGCCGGCGGATACGGCATCCGCAGCATCCCCACGCTGATGTTGTTCAGGTCGGGTCGTGAAGTCGCCCGTCAGTCAGGCGCCATGGGGCGATCAGACATCGTCCGCTGGGTGCGCGCGCACGCCTGAGCCGGGCCGGCCCGCATGTCGCAGGGATCCGCGCAAGGCTCACTCCATCCCTCCATCGAGGTCGAGTGGAACGGCGGTCTCGAGTTCGAGGCCGGCCGCGCGGCCGGCACGAAGATACGCATCGACGGTGATGCGCAGAGTGCGCCGAGCCCCTTCGACCTGCTGCTCGCATCGCTGGCGAGCTGCGCCGCCATTGACGTCGTGACGATTCTCGCGAAGCAGCGTACGCCAGTTCGCTCGCTTCACGTGCGCGTCGAGGCGCATCGCGCCGAGGCCGTCCCACGGCGTTTGGCGTCGGCCGTTCTGCATTTCAGTGTCAGCGCACCCGGCACCACGGAGCAGAAGGTCACCCGCGCGGTCGAGCTCTCGGTCACCAAGTACTGCAGTGTCCGCTCGTCCCTCGCCGCCGATGTGCCGGTGAGCTGGACGATCGCGCTCGAGCCCTGAAAGCTGGCGCTCAAGAGGCGCCTCGCCGCATCCGGCTGCGCTCACGGCGGAGCCGAGCGGAGTCTTGCCGCTGGTTGCCCGGGGCAGCGAAGGCGATATAGTCGCACCTCAGGCTGGTAACGGGTGCGCGGATGCGGTATCGACTCCACATCAATGGCGCGGTCCGGGAGGTGGATGTACCCCCGAAGGTTCCGCTGCTCTGGGTCTTGCGCGATGAGCTCGGACTCGTCGGCACCAAGTTCGGGTGCGGCAAGGGACTCTGCGGAGCCTGCACTGTGCATGTCGACGGTGCGGCACAACGTTCCTGTCTGCTGCCGGTCTCGCAAGTCGGGCAGGCGACGATTCGCACCATCGAGGATATCGGCGGAACGGCAATCGGCGCACGCTTGCAGCAAGCGTGGCTCAAGATCGATGTCATGCAGTGCGGCTACTGTCAGGCCGGGCAGATCATGTCGGCGTGCGCGCTGCTCGGGCACAGCGCCCGACCGAGTGACGATGAGATCAACACCGCCATGGCGGGCAACATCTGCCGCTGTGGCTGCTACAACCGCATTCGCGCGGCCATCCGCATCGCCGCCGGCATCGAAGGCGAGGAGAGCGGTCGTGTCGCCTGAATCTGCCACTGCCCGCCTCGACCGGCGGACCGTGCTCAAGGCGTCACTGCTCGCCGGCGGCGGCCTGGCACTCGATGCGCTGATACCGCTTCCCGCCGCAGCCTGGGAAGCGGTGGCAGGCAAGAGCGCCGCGCCGGCGGAGTTGTCGGCCTTCGTCTCGATTGCCCCCGACGGGACGGTCACGATCGTCTCGAAGAATCCCGAGATCGGGCAGGGCGTAAAGACATCGCTCCCGATGATGGTGGCCGACGAGCTCGACTGCGACTGGAGCCAGGTTCGCATCGTGCAGGCGGATGTCGATCAACAGCGTTATGGGGAACAGTCGGCCGGTGGCAGCACCGCCACCCCCAAGAACTGGCTGCCGATGCGGCAGACCGGTGCCGCCGCGCGCGCCATGCTGGTGGCGGCCGCCGCCAAGCGCTGGAACGTCGACGCCGGTGAGCTGACGACCGCGCGGGGTCGCATATTTCACGCCGCCACGGCGCGCTCGGTGAGCTACGGCGAGGTTGCTTCGGCGGCCGCAGCGATGGTCCCTCCGGAGCTCGGCACCCTGCGTCTCAAGGATCCCGCGCAATTCACCATCATCGGCCAGCCGCTGGTCGGCATCGACAGCGCGAGGATCGTGAGGGGCGAGGCGATCTTCGGCGTCGATACCCGCTTGCCCGGCATGCTGTTCGCGATCTACGAGGTTGCGCCGGCACACGGCGGCCGCCTCGTCAGAGCCGACACCGAGGCGGCAAAACGCTCGCCGGGGGTCAAGCACGTCGTACCGATCATCGGCAATGGCGATGCCGACAGCGGCCTCGCCGACGGCGTCGCGATCGTCGCCTCCAACTGGTGGCTCGCCAACGAGGCGCGCGCTAAGCTCGCGGCGGTCTGGGATCTGAGCGCGGCCAAGGGCCACAGCTCGAGCGTCTATCGCGCCAAGGCCGATGCCGCCATTGCGGCCGGGACGGGCAGCGACCTGCGCGTCGATGGCGATCCGGCCGCGGCACTCGCCGCCGCCACCCGGCGGATCGCGGCGCGCTACGACTATCCCTTCATCGCGCATGCGCCGATGGAACCGCAGAACTGCACGGCGCGCTACCGCGATGGCAGACTCGAGATCTGGGCACCGAGCCAGACACCGCAGCGCGGGCTCGAGACGCTGCACAAAGCGCTCGGCATCGCCCCCGAGAGCGTCACGCTGCACCTCACTCGCGCCGGCGGTGGCTTCGGGCGCAGGCTGATGAACGACTACATGGTACAGGTCGCGGCAATCGCCAGGGCTGTCCAGGGCGTACCGATTCAGCTCGTGTGGTCGCGCGAGGACGACATCCGCCGTGACTACTACCGTCCGGGCGGCTGGCACAGCTTCGAGGCGGGCATCGACGCGAACGGTGCGCTCAGCGCGTTCACCGATCATTTCGTGACCTTTGGCGATGGCAGGACTCCGGCAAGAGCCGCGGGCTTCAACGCCTCGATGCCCCCCGCCGGGCTCATCCGGCACCTGCGTTACAGTCAATCGATGCTGCCGACCATCGTGACCACCGGCGCGCTGCGCGCTCCCGGCTCGAACGCGCTCTGCTTCGCCTCGCAATCGTTCCTCGACGAAGTGGCGCTCGCGGCCGGGTCCGATCTGCCGCGGCTGATGTTGACGCTCCTTGGCGAGCCGCGCGAGGTCGCGGCCCGCGACAACGGTGTGGCCTTCGACACCGGACGGGCGCGCAGCGTGATCGAGAAGGTCGTGCAGACCTCCAGCTGGCGGCAGAAACCGGCGCAGCCGGGCCGCGCCAAGGGATTCGCCTTCTATTTCTCTCACCGCGGCTACTTTGCGGAAGTCGTCGAGGCGAGCGCCGCGGGCGGCGAGGTCGCCGTGCACACGGTATGGGTCGCCGGCGATGTCGGCAGCCAGATCGTCAACCCCATGGGCGCCGAGAATCAGGTGCGCGGTGCGGTGATCGACGGCCTCGCGCAGGCGCTCACTGGCCAGGCGATCGAATTCGTCGACGGCGTCGTGCAGCAGGGCAACTTCGACGACTATCCCCTCGCACGGATGCCGATGACGCCCGAGATCGAGATCGCCTGGGTGAGATCGGACAAACCACCGACCGGGCTCGGCGAGCCGGCACTGCCGCCGGTCATTCCTGCCTTGACCAATGCCATCTTTGCCGCGACCGGCACGCGGATCCGCTCGTTGCCGGTGCGACTCAAGAGCGCCTGACAGGGCCTACCGCAGGCCTTCAGCGCGCGAGCGCCGCTTTCAGTTTCTGCTCCACCTCGGCGTAGCTCCAATAGGCGCGCATCGACGCGAGCTTGCCGCTCGCGTTCACCTTATAGATACTGACCAGGTCGACGCTGATCAGCACGTTTCCGGGCAGGGTGTTGGTGAGGCTCCAGACGTTGGCGCATTCATCCCCGCAGGGATACGACTCGCGGATCACGTAGGTCATTCGCCCTGGCGCGATGACCGTGTCCCAGAAGCGCGCCAACGCCGCCTGACCGCGGTGCCCGAGACCGGTGGGGTCGAGGGGCGAGACTCCCACCGGGTCCTGGACGAGCGCGTCCTCGGCATAAAGATCGAGCCACGCGGCTTTCGCGCGCTCTGAGGCGTAGCGCGCCGACAGCGCCGCGGCGCGCTGTGCCGGGTGGGTACTTTCCTCGAGCATCAGCCCGCCGGTCGCCGTCTTCATCGCCTGCCCCTCGCTACTTTCCGCCTCCGACGGCAGCGAGCTTATTCGATGCCTGTTCAATGGTGAAGCTCGCCGCCTTCTGCCGCGGCGGGAAGTCCTTGAAGGTTGCCATGAACTCCCCGGCGATCGACTGCGCGGCGAGCAGCATGTAGGCCTTGCGCAGGTACCAGTCCCAGTAGGTGTTGGAGGTGATGTCGGCGCGCTCGAAGGGATCGGTGCGCAGGTTATAGAATTTCGGGATCCTCAGTACGGTGAAAGGCTCGCCCCACACCAGCAGCGTCCCCGGGCAGCGCTGCTCGAGGAACACGGCCTTGAAGTTGCCCGCCCGCAGCGCCACCAGGTTGCCGTCGTCGTCGAAATAAATGAATCCCTGACGCGGACTCCGTACGCCCTCGGTCGTGAGGAAGGGCAGCAGGTTGTAACCATCGAGGTGCACCTTGAAGGTCTTGTCAGCCGCTTGGTAGCCTTTCTTGCACTTCTCGACGATATCCGCCTCCCCGGCGATGGCGAGGAACGTCGGCAGCCAGTCGTGGTGTTGCACGATGTCGTTGCTCACGATGCCGGCGGGAATCTTCTTTGGCCAGCGCACCAGCAGCGGAATGCGGAAAGCGCCCTCCCAGTTGGTGTCCTTCTCACTGCGGAACGGCGTCATGGCGCCGTCGGGCCAGGTATTCATGTGCGGCCCGTTGTCGGTCGAGTACATGACGACCGTGTCATCGGTGATGCCGAGCTTGTCGATGTGGTCGAGCAGCTCGCCGACGTTCCTGTCGTGGTCGACCATCGTGTCGTGATAGAACGACTGGTGCTCACCCGCCTGGCCGATGCTCGAGGGCTTGGTGTGCGTTCGCAGGTGCATGTGGGTGGTGTTGACCCAGCAGAAGAAAGGTTTGCCCGCCTTGCTCTGCCGGGTGATGAAGTCCTTGGCCGCGGCGACGATGTCATCGTCGATCGTCTCCATCCGCTTTTTCGTCAGAGGGCCGGTGTCCTCGATCTTCTGCTTGCCGATGCGCCCCCAGCGCGGCTGCTCGGTGGGATCGTCCTTGTCGGTCGCCCAGGAATGAATCACGCCCCGCGGCAGGAACTTCGCGCGGAATCTCTCATCCTTCGGGTAGTCGATGTCCTCCGGATCCTCCTCGGCATTGAGGTGATAGAGATTGCCGAAGAACTCATCGAAACCGTGCGCGGTGGGCAGGTACTTGTTCAGATCTCCGAGATGATTCTTGCCGAACTGCCCGGTCGCATAGCCCTGGGGCTTCAGCAGTTCCGCGATCGTGGGGTCCTCCGCCTGCAGACCCACATCCACACCCGGGAATCCGACCTTCGATAACCCGGTGCGAAACACGCTCTGCCCGGTGATGAACGAGGCCCGCCCCGCGGTGCAGCTCTGCTCGCCGTAGGAGTCGGTGAACATCATGCCTTCTCTCGCCAGACGGTCGATGTTGGGCGTGCGGTAACCCATGGTGCCGTGGCTGTAACAGGACAGATTCCATATGCCGATGTCATCGCCCCAAATGACGAGGATGTTGGGCTTCTTGCTCGCTGCCATGATCGACTCTCCTGTGCTTGGCCAGGGGATTTCTAGGTGTTCAGCGGGCGGCGTGGAATCGGACTTAAGCCGTAGGAGCTTCAGCTCCGCCCTGACGGGAACGGCTTGCCACAATTCGCCCGAATCCCGCCACGGCCTGCGCCGAAGGCACACGCACACTGCCTCGCAGTGCAAGGACCGGGAGGGTCGCCGCATGTCGCCCGAGGAGCTCAGGATTTGGCTCAATCACTTCGAGTACCACGCCGAGCACCCGCGCTCCGTCCCGCGCGGTCTCGCCGACCTGCTGCGGCCCGAGGAGCGGCGCCGCATCGCAGGCTCGATCGCAACTTTTCAGCTCGGCGAGCAGTCGCAGGGAAACTCGCTGCTGCGGGCCGCGCGCCGCTTCGCCCGCACGCACGACATCCCGGCCCTGGTGAGGATCACCGAATTGTTCATTCGCGAGGAGCAGCGCCACGCAGCCTTGCTCCAGGGTTTCATGGACGATCACCTGATTCCCCCCAAGGCGACCCACTGGACCGATCGGGTGTTCCGTCGCGTACGACGTCTCGCCGGCCTCGAGCTGTACCTCCACGTGCTCATTACCGCGGAGCTCATCGGCATTGTGTACTACCGCGCGCTCGAGTCGGCCACCGGCTGCGAGCGCCTGCAGGTACTCTGTCGCACGCTCGTCTGCGATGAGCTCGCGCACGTCGGGTTCGAGTCGCACCTGCTGCTCGCGCTGCGCGCCCGCCGGGCCGTACCGCTGCGGGCGCTGATGCGCCTCACCCACCGCGCGTTCCTCGCAGGCACGGCGGCCGTCGTGTGGCTGACGCACCGGGAAGTTTTGCGCCACTGCGGACACGACCCGCGGAGCTTCCTGCGCCAGTGTCTCGCCCAGTACTCGTTCTACCTCGAGCCCGCGCACGTGACGCTCGCGTCGCCCTCGGTCCCCTGAGCTCTCGGGCCGGTGCGCCGCAAATAAAACCTGCGACGTGTGTCGATGAATCCGGGCGGCGGATGTGCGAAGAACGAGCTTCGCGCCTGCAACCGCGCCGGGGTGCGTATGAGCGTGGCTCCAGAGGACACAACTGGCGATGTCTGGGCGATGTGGCAGGGACATGTCGTCGAGGGCACCTTTCCGCTGCGCCGCTATCTCGGCGGCTCGGACCACAGCGGGGTCTTCCTCACCGAGAGGCGGACGGGGCAAACCACCCCCGCACTCGCCCTCAAGCTCGTGGACGCCGTTCCGGGCCTCGCGGAGCGACAGCTCACGAACTGGCAGACCGCGGCCGGCCTCGTACATCCAAACCTGCTGACACTGGTCGAGAGCGGGCGATGCCAGCTCGAGGAGCGACCGTGTCTGTACGCGGTCATGGAGTACGCCGACCAGACCCTGGCGCAGCTTCTGACACACCGCGCGCTGACGGAAGAGGAAGCGCGCGAGATGCTGCTGCCGACGCTCTCCGCCCTCGCGTTTCTGCACGGCAGGAAGCTGGTACACGGGCAAGTGAAGCCCGCCAACATCCTCGCGGTCGGTGACCGCCTGAAACTTGCGAGCGACACGATCCGCCCCGTCGACGAACGTGGCATCAGGCGTGGCGCGATCTCGATATACGATCCGCCGGAGGCCCGGGAAGGCAGCTATTCGACTGCCGGTGACATCTGGGGACTCGGCGTCAGCCTGTTCGAGGCGCTCATGCGCACGCCGCCCCCGCACCCGGACCGGCGCCCGGCCGGCGGGGCGCTCCCCTCCCAGTTCTCCCCGCTGTTCCGTGAGCTCGTGGGGCGATGCCTGAGCGCGAGGCCGGGTGATCGGCCTACGCCGGCCGAGATCGAAGGCCGGTTGCGGCCGCAATCCGCAGCCGCTGCGCGCCATGAGATCTCACGCACGGTTGCCGCTCGCCGGCCGGTCGAGCCGCGCCGCGCGGTGGGTGCGAGCCGGGGACTGCGAGTGGCTGCGCCGCTGACGCTCGCAGCGAGCGCACTGCTCGCCCTGGGCTGGACGGCGATGCGGACGCTCACAGCTCCTCGCGCGGTAACTCCCGCCGTGGCTCAGGCTGCGCGCGAGGCGGTGCCAACGCCGGGGAGGGGTGAGGCCCTGGCCGAGCGCGCGCAGAACGTGGCACCGGTTCTCACCGCCGCCAACACGAGCGCAGCGCAGCCGCAAACGATGCCCGCTTCCGCGGAGGTCCACGCGGAGATCCCCGACGTCCCGCCACGGGCACAGCAGACGATTCACGGGCATGTCAGAGTGTCGGTGCGTGTGATCGTCGACAAGGAAGGTACCGTGGTGGCCGCGCTCGTCGACCAGGCAGGTCCCAGCCGGTATTTCGAGCAGCTCGCGCGGGAGGCGGCCAAGAAGTGGACCTTTCCGCCGAGCGACGGCGCGGCGCCGCGCCTGGAGCTGCTGCGGTTCGAGTTCACTCGCGAGGGCGCGCAGGGTCGCGCCACCTCGCTCGAGTAGGCGCGCGCGGCGCCCGCGCCGCCGCCCCGGGTTGCGCGGCGAGTGAGCCGCCGCCGACGCGGCCGGATAGCGGCGCGTACCTCCGGGTGTTAGTCTGCGGGCGAGAACAATCAACGCGCCGTCTGTCGGCGCTCAATACCGAGGGGAGAGCAAGAATGAAAAAGCTCGTTCTGTTGGCGCTGTTCGCAGCGAGTCTGACGATCTCGACGTCAGTGACACCGGCCCAGGGAGAGGCTCCGGCCGACCATGCCTATACCTTCGGGCCGGTGATGGTCGTTTCCTTCGTTCGTACCCAACCGGGGATGTTCGAGCAGTACATGAGCTATCTCGACAGCACCTACAAACGTGTCCTCGAGGAATTCAAGAAGCAGGGCATCATTCTCGACTACGCCGTCTATTCGGCACGTCCGCGCGACCCGCAGGATGCGGACGTGATTCTGACGGTGAAGTACAAGAACATGGCGGCGTTCGATGACCTGCAGTCGCGCACCGATCCGGTGGTCAAGCAGGTGTTCGGCTCACTCAGCAAAGCGTCTTCGGCGTCTGCCGACCGGGAGAAGTTGCGCCGGGATCTCGGCAGTCAGGAAGTGCGCCAGCTAATCCTGAAGTAGCTCGAGACGCTGCGCTCCGCGGTGGGGGCGATCTCGCAGCGCGAGCAAGTCCCCGCTGCGGTGCTCAGGCGTGCGCCGCTCGTCGTTGAGCGTCCAGGTGAGATGATCCGCCAGCCGGGCCGCGTGCTCGCGCAGTTCCGCGACTGCGGTCGTTTCCCAATAAGTCGCCCGCAGCATGGGTCCGAGATAGTAGATGTCGCGGGCCGCTCGACCGGCGACATCGACGAGAGCACCTGACTCGTCGGTGCTGAGACCGACACCGAGCGGGTCAGGGATGGCGACTCCCTGCGCGACGAGTGCGCGCAACAGCCGCTCGCGCGTGCGCCGCACGTCGTAGTCGGGTCCGGTGCAATTGATCACCCGATCGACGAGCAGCACGCGCGTGCCGTTGCCGCCGCGCGGGCGCCAGGTGACGCGGACTCGCCGGCCGCTTCGCTGCAGGCGCAGCAGCCGCCCGGCGTGGACGCAGAGCTTGCCGCTGACGCGCAGCTCGTTGAGGGTTGCCCAGGTGGCGTCAGCCAGCCGGTGGCGATGAATATCCCAGTAGGAGCGCACGTGCCGCAGAAATCGCCGTCGCTCGGTGCTCGACAGGCGCTGCCAAAGCGTCGGCGCAAGATCGCGCACGAGGCCGATGGCTTGCCGCCAGTCTCCGCCCCCGAGCTCCAGGTCTTCCGACAGAGCACGAACCGCGCGCACCAGCGTCCGCAGCGATAACCCCGCAGCGCGCGACAGCGAGCTGGCGTCGAAGTGAGCGAGCTGCGCTCGCTCGAAGTGTGACTGGGGTGGCGGCAGCAGGCCATGACGCGAGATGGCATGGAACGACGCCTTGCCCCCCGCAGCATGATTGCCAGCGACGATCGCGTCGGCGGCGGTGAGACCACTGCCGGCCAGGAGGACGGTTTCGCCGGCGCGAACGAGCGTCGGCGCCCGCCATGGATCCTCGATGCAGCGGCGCGAATCCAGCTCGTTCTCTGTCCCCGGCAGGTGCGCCGGGGGCGGGTTGCCGAGCGCCAGCACCACGGTATCGGCGGCGAGCTTGCGCCCGTCTGCCAGGTGCACCTGCAGAGCCGAGCTGCGGTGAAATCGCTCGATTTCAATCGCTTCTCCGTAGACTCGCCTGAGCCCGACCTCCGCTGGCGCCGCCGATTCCGCGTTGCGCAACGAGGCCTCGAGGTAGTCCCCGTAAAGCTCGCGCGGCAGAAAGTCATCGGCGCCGGCGTCGGCGTGGAAGCGGCGCGCAAAGGCGAGAAACTCCGCCGGGTCGGCGGAATTGGCGGACATCCGTCCGGCAGGTACGTTGAGAAGGTAGGGGTAGTCACGCCGGGCATAGGCCGCACCACGCGTCAGCTGCCCGCGGTCCAACAACACGATGCGCAACGGCAGACGCTGCGCTCGCCGCAGCAGATTGGTGGCGAGCGTGGTGCCGGAGAAGCCCCCACCCACGATGACGATGGTGTGCGGAGCTGGTGTCATCTCATCGTGGGACCCCATGAAATTTCAGTCTACGGTGGGGGTGGTCACATGACAGTGCGCCGCTGGTATCAAAGCCGTAACAATTTCGTAACCCCCGGTGGCAGCAGGATTTCAGCGCCACGAGAGGTATGACCAAATGATCTGAACCGGTGATGTTCAGCCGGCTCACGCGTATGGCATTCTGCAATCGACGCCCGCGCGGGAGAGGCGCGAGGCGGCGACGTGCGCCTGCGCAAAGGACTGTTCGACTCATGAGAATGCCTTCCACAGAGAAGCTTCTGGCATTTCAGCTCGCCGCCCGAACGGGCAGCTTCAAGGACGCCGCACAGTTGCTGCACATCACCCCCTCGGCGGTCGGGGCGCGCGTGCAATCACTGGAGAGGCAGCTCGGGATCCAGCTGTTCCACCGCGGCATTCGCCGCATCACGCTGACCGATGCCGGATGCGCCTACGCTGCGGAGATCGAAGGCATCTTCGAAGACCTCCGTGCGGTCACGCGAGAGCTGCGTCTGCGGTTCGCGACCTGAACCCGAACGATTTGCGCACCGGAGAGCCTGCGGTTGCGGGTAGTGAGCTCGCGCAGGAAGCATCTAGCGCGCGAGCGGGGCGCGCCGCTGTGCGCGCTCCCTTGGCACTCGTGCGCGACTGAGTCAGCGCCATGCAACACTGTGTAGAATGCCGCCGCACCAAAGCATGCACTGGTCGAAGGACCTGAGCGTGCTGATGCGCTACAGTCTGTAGCGAAACAGCGACACTCCGCGTTCGGTAGGGAGGCCTTCACGTGCGCTCGACTGACGGCAGAATCTCCACGTTTCTTGTTTTCGCCGTGCTCGCGCTGCAGGCCGCGAGGTCGCACGCGGCTCCCTTCGATCTTGCGGGGCCGACCCTCGAGATCGAGGTCACCCGTGGCGGCCGCACGTTGCCGGCCGCCGAGGTGCCGAACTTCGCCGTGGGCGATCGCGTCTCGATCAAGGCGGATCTTCCCGCCGGCGGGTCGGCTCACTACCTGATGGTGGCGGCATTTCTCCGGGGAGCGACGAATCCGCCGCCGGAGAACTGGTTCTTTCCGTGCGAGACGTGGACTCGCCGCTGCGCCGCAGAGGGTCTCACCCTCACCGTACCGCAGGACGCCCGGCAGCTTCTGGTGTTTCTCGCGCCGCAGACGGGCGGAGCCTTCGCGACGCTGGTCGACGCCGTGCGCGGTCGCCCGGGGGCATTCGTGCGCACTTCGCAGGATCTCAATCAGGCCGCCCTCGATCACGCGCGTCTCGATGCCTACCTGGCGACCGTCGCCCACCTGGGGGAGAGCGACCCCTCGCAGCTGAAGGAAGTCGCGCCACTTCTGGCGCGCAGCCTCGCCATCAAGGTGGACGAGTCCTGCCTGGGAAAGATTCCCGTGCTGCAGGCGCCATGCCTCGCGCAGGGGAGAGAGTCACTGATCCTCGATGACGGACACAGCGCCACCTTGACGCAGGCGCTGACCTCGGGACCTGCGAGTGATCTCGCGATGGAGGCGAGCAACACGCCGCAGCTCAAGTCGGGGTACTACGGTCCTTTCATCGGCTCGATCCTGGATATCGCCAAAATCCTGGACTCGCTCCATACGGCGCAATACCAGTACATTCCGGCGCTCACCGCAGCGCACGGGCGGCAGGTCGCGCTCAGCCTGAATGCGCCGCCGTCATTTCACAATCCGAAATCGGTACTGGTGGTGGCGCTGCCTGCGGTCGAGGCACCGCAATTCCCGGCCCTGCATCCGGTCAATCCGAGCGAGATCCTCTGCGCGAGCAAGGATCCGCTCGTATTACCCGTGGACGGCGCCCCGGCCGTCTTCTCGACCGCTTACGCCCACGATGCGGTGCTGCGCATCACGCGCAAGGACGGCGCCTCGCTCGAGCTTCCCGCGCAGCCGGATGCCGCGCGCGGCGGATTTGTGGTGAGCCTCGCCGCCGCGCCGTCGAATAACGGCGCGGAAGCGAGCACTGCATCGCTCCACGGTCAATGGGGTTTCGACAGTTACGAGGGCCCGAGCTTCAGGCTCGCCGACGCACGGGCACAGAGCTGGAGTCTCGCCCCGGGGGATTCCGCGGATGTCATCGCCGGGCGTGCAGACACCATCCACCTGCGCGCGGAGAGCGTCAGCTGCGCGGACGACATCACGCTCGTCGACGCCGAGGCCAAGTCCCACAAGGTGGAATGGAAGAAGGTCCACACCAACGAGGTGGAACTCACGCTGCCGCTGCAGGAGGTGGCAGCCGGCGAGCTCACTCTGCGGGTGAGGCAGTTCGGCCGAGCCGAGGTGCAGACGCTGGCGCTGCACGCCTTCACCCAGGCGGCGCATCTCGAGAGCTTCACGCTGCACGCGGGAGACACCGAGGGCGTGCTGCGCGGCAACCGTCTCGATGAGGTGAAGCAGCTCTCCTTCGCTGGCCTACAATTCTCGCCCGGAACACTCGCGACTCGCGACGGCCACGATGAGCTTTCTCTCATCGCGCCAGGCGGCTCGGACACAGGTGCACTCACGGCCGGGGACGCCCAGGTGACGCTCGGCGATGGTCGGGTGTTCAACCTCAAGGTATCGGTCGAGCCGCCGCGGCCGAGCGCCGCATTGATCAGCAAGACGACGAGCGGCTCCGGCTCGGCGGACGAGAACAACATTCAACTCGCGAACGAAGCCGAGCTGCCGCTCGGTGCGCGACTGACGTTTTCGCTCCGTGCGCAATCGCCCGGAGCGTTCGCGCGGGATGAGAAGCTCGAAGTGGCGACGGCCGATGGCTCCTTCTCGGCCGTGTTGCCGGTCGGGGGGAGCGAGGTGGTGCTGCAGAGCAAGCGGATCGCCGTAGTTACGCTCGATCCTGCCAAGGCGCTCGGCGTGTCCGCCTTTGGTCCGCTCCATTTGCGGCGCATCGTCGAAGGTGTTGCGGGCGAGTGGATAGCGCTAGCGACGCTGGTGCGGCTGCCCAGGCTCGCCGGGGTCGAATGTCCGCCCGAGCCCGACGTCGCGTGTGCGCTGAGTGGCGCCGACCTGTTTCTCCTCGATTCAGTTTCCACCGATGCGGATTTCGCGCGCGCCACGCGCGTGCCCGAGGGCTTCACGGAGCCGGTGCTGCGTATCCCGCACCCGCAGGAAGGCAGGCTTTACGTTAAACTGCGGGACGACCCGGGCGTCATCAACGTCGCGTTACTCAATGTGAAGACACCGCCGTCCGCCTCGAGTGCGATGCCGCCGCCGCCTGTCGCGAGCGATCAGCGCGACCGGCCGGCGCGTCTCGCCGCTTCCGCGGGGGCGGCCGGGACCGCGGCGCTCGACTCCGCTGCGCCGGCGCCGACAGCGGCAGCGCAGAGCCCCGCGGGGCATGCCCCGCCGTAAACGCGCCCCGGCCGCAGCGCCATCGGAGCACGAAGGCGGCGCTGTAGGGCTCTTCGGACTATCGCTCTTTGCGCTCGGTGTCGGCGTTGTCACGGGTGTCGGCGCGGTTGCCTTCCGCGCGCTGATCGCACTCATCCACAACGCGTCCTACTTCGGACGCCTCTCGGCCGCTTACGACGCCAACGTGCTCGAGCCGGCAAGCCCGTGGGGCGCCGGCATCATTCTCGTGCCGGTCATCGGCGGCCTCGTGGTGACGTTTCTGGTTGCGAAATTCGCGCCCGAGGCCCGCGGTCACGGCGTCCCCGAGGTCATGGACGCGATCTTCTACAAGGAGGGCCGGATCCGCCCGGTGGTCGCCGCGGTGAAATCGCTGGCTTCCGCGCTCTCGATCGGCACCGGTGCCGCGGTCGGACGCGAGGGCCCCATCATCCAGATCGGGGCGTCCCTCGGCTCGACGCTCGGGCAGGTGATCCGCATGGAGACCTGGCAGCGCATCACCCTGGTCGCGGCGGGAGCCGGCGCTGGCATCGCGGCGACGTTCAATACTCCGCTCGGCGGCGTCATGTTCGCCATCGAGCTCATGATGCCCGAGGTGAGTGTGCGCACCTTCCTCCCGGTGGCCCTCGCCACCGGCACGGCGACCTTCGTCGGCCGGTTCTTTCTCGGCGTACGTCCCGCCTTCGAGGTGCCGGCCCGGTTGTTCCTCTCGGCTGCGCCGACCTCGCTCAACGCGCTGCTGCTGTATGCGTTGCTCGGCGCACTGTGCGGGGTGGCGGCGACCGCCTTCATTCGCGGTCTGTACGTCGCCGAGTGGCTGTTCGAGCGCGTGGCAAATCCCTATGTGCGCCACAGCATCGGCATGGCTGTCATCGGCCTCATGATGTACGCCTTCCTCCTCGGCTCGGGACACTACCGCATCGACGGCGTCGGTTACTCGACCATTCAGGAGATCCTGGTCGGGGGCCTCGCCGCAGCGCCCTTCCTCGCGCTGCTCTTCGCCGCCAAGCTCGCCGCAACCTCGATCAGTCTCGGCTCAGGCGCCTCGGGAGGGATCTTCTCACCCTCGCTCTTCATGGGGGCGACGATCGGCGCGGCTTTCGGCGCGGCGGCCCAGGCACTGCATCTGTTGCCGAACATCACGGTCCCTGCCTTCGCCATGATCGGCATGGCTGCCATGGTGGGCGGGGGCACCGGGGCTGCGATGACCGCCATCGTGATGATCTTCGAGATGACCCGCGACTACGACATCGTGACGCCGATGATCATTGCAGTCGCCCTCAGCATCGGCATTCGCCGCATGCTGAGCGAGGAGAACATCTATACGGTCAAGCTCGCCCGCCGCGAGCATTTCATCCCCAAGGCCATGCACGCGAACATGTTTCTGATCCGCCGGGCAGGCGATGTGATGCAGAAGGAGTTCCAGCGATTGCCGCGGGATACGGGGTTCGATGAGTTTCTGCGCATGCCGGAGTGCGATGGGTCGCTCAGACACATCGTCGTGACGGACGGCGAGCGCATCGCGGGCACGCTGCGGGTGAACACCAGCCTGCGGCACGGGCTCGAGGGGGCGTACACCGGAGTGAGCCTCGGCAGCGTTGCCAGCGAGACCTTCACCATCGCGCACGAGAACGACATTATGTTCGACGTCATCCAGCGCTTCTGGCGCGAGGAGGCCGCGATGATCGTGGTGGTCCGGGGAGGCGGGGTGCCGCGCGCCGCCGACGTGGTGGGCGTCATCACGAAGGAACACATCGCGGACTCGGTCGCCGAGAGCGTTCGTCCCTACTTCGGCACATGAACCCGACGCGTCCGCTGCTCATCGACCTCTACCAGCTCACCATGGCGCAGGCTTACTTCGCGCGCGGCATGAAGGATCGCGCGGTGTTCGAGCTGTTCGTGCGCAGCTTGCCGCGCAGCCGCCGCTTCCTCATCGCAGCCGGCCTCGCCCAGGCACTCGAGTATCTCGAGGCACTGCGTTTTGCCCCCGAGGACCTCGAATTCCTCGCAACCCTGGGGCTCTTCTCGAGCGAGTTCCTGCAGGCCCTCGGCGCATTTCGCTTCAGCGGCATGGTGCACGCGGTGCCGGAGGGCACTCCATTCTTTGCGCAGGAGCCGATCCTGCGCGTGACTGCCCCGCTTGCCGAAGCGCAGCTGATCGAGAGCCGCATGCTCAATATCGTGCACTTCCAGACGGTGATCGGGAGCAAGGCGGCGCGCTGCACGCTCGCCGCCGGCGGGGGGCAGCTGGTCGACTTCGGACTGCGCCGGGCGCACGAATCGTCCGCGGGACTTTACGCCGCGCGTGCGGCCTATATCGGCGGATTCGAGGCGACCGCCACGGTCGAAGCCGGACAGCGCTTCGGCATTCCGCTCTCGGGCACGATGGCGCATTCGTTCATCGAAGCGCACCGGGGGGAGGAGGAGGCTTTCCGGGATTTCGTGGCGAGCTACCCGGGCGCTGCCACGCTGCTGATCGATACCTACGACACGGAGCGTGGCGCCGAGCGGGTGGCAGCGCTCGCGCGCGAGCTCGAAGAAAGCGGCAGCTCGCACCGGATCGGCGCAGTGCGCATCGACAGCGGAGACCTCGCGCGCGAGTGTCGTGCCGTCCGCGACATTCTCGACTCGCGCGGCTGTCAGGCCATTGAGATCATCGCGAGCGGCGGACTCGATGAGTACACGATCGCGGACCTGGTCCGCGATGCGGCGCCCATCGACGCATTCGGCGTCGGTACGGCGCTCGATGTATCGGCCGACGCCCCCTCGCTCGACATGGCTTACAAGCTGCAGGAGTACGCCGGCAGGGCGCGCCGCAAGCGCTCGCCCGGCAAGGCCACCTGGCCGGGGGTGAAGCAGGTGTTCCGCCAACGCGGCGCGCAGCAGCAGATCGTCCGTGACGAGGTCGCCCTGGCCGAAGAGGCCGTGGACGGTGAGGCGCTGCTCGTGGAAGTCATGAGAGACGGTCGTCGCGTCGGCCCCGCGGTCCCGCTCGCGCAGGTTCGCGCCCATTGCCTGCAGCAGTTGCGCACTCTGCCCGCGGCGCTGCGGGATCTGCAGCCGGACACGGGCAGCACCAGTCCGGTGCGAATTTCCGCTGCGCTTCGCGCGCTCGCCTCGCAGGTCGATGCCGAGGCGGGCTGAGGTTCGCGTGATTCCCGAGTCGCGCTGATCAGGGGTCGTGCGGCCTGCGGGTGCTCAGCGCCCGGCGCACAGGGATCATGATCCAGGGGGCGTGGGTTGTGATCCAGGGGGCGTGGGTCGAGATCCAGCGGGCGTGGCGCTGCAGGGCCCACATGGCGAGCGCAATCACGGTGCCGCCTGGGACCGTGAGCGCAATCAGCGCGTAGGGTCCGAGCTCGCGCAGCGAATGGGCCAGGCGGTTCATGCAGGTTCGTGGTTCGACCAACGGCTCGCGCACAAGTGCAAGTCCATTCCCTTGCGCGCGAGCCGCCGGCCGAGTTCGGTCACGAGGTCCGCTGCGCCGTTCCGGGAGCGCCCTGCGGCGGAGGCGACGGCGTGTGCCAGGTGTGCGCGGCCGTGCGCTCGCTCACGTTGATGGGCCTCGCCAGGAGATAGCGATCGCCGAGCCATTCGATCGCGCGCGCTCGCGCGGCGCTGTAGTCGACGATCCAGCCGCGCGCTCGCTCATCGTTGCTCATCCGTTTCACGACATCGTCCTCTCGAGTGCTCCGAGGGCAGGGATTTTGCGCAGCGTTCAAGAGGCTGCCAATCCCGATTGAGTAGACCTCAGGCTTCTCCGCGGCGAATCAGGCGGAACTCGCCTCTCCGAGCTGCGACGGGCTATCTCCAAAGGGGTAGCGCGCTTTTTCCGCTTCACTTCGGGCCCGCCGCGGGCTTTACGCCGTGATCGGAGCCCGGGGATACATTGAGGTTGCCCACGATCGGTACTCCCATCGGGCCGACCGGTATGTAGATGGTCGTGTGATTTGGCGAGTTGATGGTGGCCTGCTGCGCCTTGATGGCCTCGTACTGCAGATACGCGCCCGTCAGTCGCTGGCTGATGATCTGCGTGGCCTGAGCGATGCCTTCCGCCTCGATGATGCGCTTCTCCTTCTCGCGCCTGGCGATCTCGATCTCGGTGTTCTTCCGCTCGAGCTCCTGGGTCGCTGCGAGCTTCTTCGATACGGCGTCGACGATCTCCGCCGGATACTGAATATTGCCGACGACGATGCTGCGTACCTCGAAAGGCGTGTCGCTGGTGAGCTTGAGTACGCGCGTGGTCAGGGCATCGCCGATACGGCCGATGTTGTCCTTGATTTCGAGGCCCTTGTATTTCTGCACTTCGTCACGCGCATAGGTGCGCAAGGGCTCGCGCAGGAAGTTGTGATAGGCAACCTCGACGATTTTGTCGGGCGTGTCACCGCCAGCGAGTGTCGAGAAGTTCTCGACGAATTGCTTCACGCGGTCCGGTCGCACTCTCCACACGAGATGCACGCGAAAGGCGATCTTCAGACTGTCGGATGACAACACCGTTTCCGTGCCGCTGAAGTCCTCATCGTACGTGTACGGTGTCACCGACACGTTGATGACGTGCAGCAGCCAGCCGCGCCCGGAGCTCGTCGGACCGGTCTGCAGGCCAATGAATCGCTCATGGCCGAACAGCGCCCCGCGGGTGAGGTAACCCTCATAGCCGGCCGGCGTGACCGGGTTGCTCGAGCCGAGCAAAAAGACCACTGCGGCGATCACTACCACCGGCAGCGCGGTGGTGAGCGAGAGGCGAAGCCGCGGGCCTCTGGGCAAACTCGGGACTGACATGGCTGGCACCGCTCGGACGACGCTCGGGATTCCTGACGACACGCAGCGGCAGTGTGAGTGAGTGCGGGTTACGGCGGCGTGAGGAATGTCACAACCCCTCAGCCGGATGCGTCGGCGATCTCACGGTTGGCAACACGACGCACGGCCCGGGTGTCGCGCTTTGCACACTGCCAACCGGTATACTCGGCGGCGATGAACGACCTCGTGACCGTCGCCCCGGCTGATCAGAACGCTCTCAGCCGCTCGCTGCGGCCGCGCCACGTGTCGATGATCACCATCGGCGGCATCATCGGCGCGGGACTGTTCGTCGGCAGCAGCGTCGCCATCGCCGCTGCGGGGCCGGCGATCATCGTGAGCTACGCGCTCACCGGCATCCTGATACTGCTGGTCATGCGCATGCTCGGCGAGATGGCGGTCGAGATGCCGCAGGTTCGCTCCTTCACCGAGTTCACGCGCGCGGCGCTCGGCAACTGGGCGGGATTCTCGGTCGGCTGGCTCTACTGGTACTTCTGGGTGGTGGTGATTCCGGTCGAGGCGATTGCCGGCGCTGGGATCATCCAGCGCTGGCTGCCGCTGCCGACCTGGCAGATCGGCAGCGTATTGATGGCGTTGATGACGGTCGTGAATCTCATGTCCGCTCGCGCCTATGGCGAGTTCGAATTCTGGTTCTCGTCCATCAAGGTGGCGGCGATCCTCACCTTCATCGTGGTGGTCGGTGCATACGCCTGCGGCTATGGCTCAGCGAGCGGACCGACGTTCTCGAACCTGGTCGCCTACGGCGGGTTCGCCCCGCGCGGAGCGTTCGCCGTGCTGGCCTCCGTGACCACCGTCATCTGGTCCATGATGGGTGCCGAAGTGGTCACGATCGCCGCCGCCGAGTCGCCCGAGCCGGCACGGGCGGTGGCGAAAATGACCTCGACCATCATCGGCCGCATCCTCCTCTTCTATGTCGGCTCGATCTTCGTCATCTGCTGCGCGGTGCCGTGGACCCGCGTGGTCCCTGGCCAGTCGCCCTTCACCCTGGCACTCGATCAGGTGCGCTTCCCCTACGCGAGTACCGTCATGGCCGCGGTCATCCTCACCGCGGTGCTGTCGTGCCTCAACTCGGCCTTCTATGTCGCCTCCCGCGTGTTGTTCGTTCTCGCCAGTCGCGGCGATGCCCCCCGCTGGCTGGTGCGCACCAACCGCCGCCACGTACCTGCGCGCGCGGTGCTGCTCGCGAGCGTGTTCGGATTCGCCGGGGTGATTGCTGCGCGTCTCTCGCCGAGCGTCGTGTTTGCCTTCCTGGTAAATGCCTCCGGCGCCATCATCGCGGTGATTTATCTCGCCATCGCCGTGTCGCAGGTGCGCGCGCGACGCGCGCGCGAGCGTGCCGGAGCACCGGCGCCCGCGTTGCCGATGTGGCTGTTTCCGTGGTTGAGCTACTGTGCCATCGCGGGGGTGGTGGCGGTATTGATTGCGATGGCGCTGACGCCCTCGCATCGCACCGAGTTCTGGTCCAGCGCCATCTCCATTGCCGTCGCGCTGCTGGCGTTCGTCGTTTTCCGGCGACGATAGCCGGGCCCTCGGGCAAAAGGCCGGCGGGCCGCGCGCGTCGCGAGGCGTGAATGATGTCCCCGGTACGCGGCCCGCGAGGCTCGCCGGTTACGCCGGTGCTCCTGCTGCTCATCGCGATGAGCTCCATACAGGTCGGAGCCTCGCTCGCCAAGACGCTCTTCCATAGCGTCGGCGCCTCCGGAGCCGTCGCACTACGCACGGCACTCGCCGCCCTCATGCTGGCGGTCGTCCTTCGGCCCTGGCGGGCACGCGTTCCCGCCGCATCCTGGCCCGCGCTCGCGGTCTACGGCACATCGCTCGGCGTCATGAACTTTCTCTACTACCTGGCACTGCGCACGGTGCCGCTCGGGATCACGGTAGCGCTCGAGTTCACCGGGCCTCTGCTCGTGGCGGTACTCACCTCGCGCCGCCCGGTCGACTTCCTGTGGATCGCGCTGGCCGCCGCGGGCCTCAGCCTGCTGCTTCCGATCAGCCATGCGGGCGCCGCCATCGATCCCACGGGAGCGGCCTTCGCGCTCGCCGCCGGGGCCTGCTGGGCCTTGTACATCGTATTCGGCCAGAAGGCCGGCGCCGCGCTCGGCGCGCAGGCTGTCGCCCTCGGCAGTGTCATCGCCGCCATCATCATTGTGCCCATCGGCACAGCGACTGCCGGCAGCGCGCTCCTCTCCTCTGCGGCTCTTCCTTACGGACTTGCCATTGCTCTCCTGTCATCCGCACTTCCGTACACACTGGAAATGCTGGCGCTCACGCAGCTGCCAGCGCGTACGTTCGGCATCCTCATGAGCATCGAGCCGGTGTTCGGCGCGCTCATCGGCTGGGTGATGCTGCACGAGCTGCTCTCGGCCGTTCAATGGACGGCGATTGCGCTGATCATCCTCGCCTCGATCGGCACCACCTGGACGGCGACGGCCCGCCAGGCTTCCCCGGTGCCGGTCCCCGACTGACAACCGGCGCGCGCCCGCAAGGTCGCGGCCGTTATCCGCCGGCCTGCGGAAGCGTAACGTCTTTGGCGCGCTTGTCGCTGCGCAGGCCAAGGTATACGGGCTGGCGCAACTTTCGATCGGCAGTCAATTCCTGGTAGGAGATCTGCGCGACGAGCTGTGGTCGGAGGTAGGTGACGTCGTGCCCGCGTGGCGGGTCGGTGAGCGCCGTCCTGGCGCTGACCAGCGGTTGAAACTTCCGGTAGAGCGCGGCCAGAGTCTTGCCGTCGAAGCCGGTGCCCACCTTGCCGACGTAGCGCAGCGCGCCGTCTGTGTAGGCTCCGAGCAGCAGAGCGCCGAAATACTTGCGCGAGCCTTCGGGCGAGGTGTACCCGACGATGACGAATTCGTCCTCCTGGTGGACCTTCACCTTCAGCCAGAACTTCGATCGCTTGCCGATGTAGTGCGATGCGAGGTCCTTGGCCACGAGCCCTTCGTAGCCGCGGCGCTTCGCGGCCTCATAGGCGGCGAGGCCGTCGGCAGCGAGGCGACGCGAAAGCAGCAGCACGCCTTGCGGCGCGACCAGCTGCTCGAGCGCCGCGCGGCGCGCCGACAGCGGTTGCTGCCGAAGGTCCTTGCCGTCGGCGAACAGGCAGTCGAAGACCGCATACACCGCCTCGCCCCGTTCCTGCTGCAGCAGCTGAAAGCGCGAAACACGTTTGCGGTCGAACACCACGACTTCGCCATCGAGAAGCAGCGTCGCCGGGCGGAGCGCGGCGATCGCCGCGGCAATCTTCGCGAAGCGGGCGGTGTTGTCCTTGCCGTTGCGCGAGAGGAGCAGCACGCGCGCGTCCTCCTTGTAGGCGAGCATCCGGTCGCCGTCGTATTTCTCTTCGTACACCCAGCCCGGTTTGTCGAACGGCTTGGCGATGAGGGTCGCGAGCATCGGCTGCGCGCGAAATGGGATGCGATGCTTCACGCGGCTGCGGGTGCGCTACTGCAGACCGCCTCGCACCGAGGTGATTCGCTCGGTGTTCAAGCCGAGCCAGTGCATGCGGCCCACGTAGCGGGCATGCTCGACCTTCAGACACCGATCCATGACGACCGTAACGCCGCCTTGCTCGGCAATGCGGGCACCTTCTTCGTTGATGACCGTGAACTGACACCACAGGCACCTGGCGCCGATCGCCACCGCTTCCGCCGCAATCGCGGGGAGTGCCGCCGGTGCGCGGAAGACATCGACGATGTCGACCGCCACCGGTACCTCGCGCAGGCTGGCAAAGCTGCGCTCGCCGAGGATCTCCGGCTCGCGCGGATTCACCGGGATCACGCGGTAGCCGTGCCGCTGCATGTAGAAGCCGACGAAGTTGCTGGCGCGCAGCGGGTTGCCCGACAGCCCGACGATCGCAATGGTTTTGGCGCCGAGCAGGACGCTCTGGATGGTGAGCGGATCCTGATAACGCGCGAGGTCGAATGTCATGTAACGTGCTCCAGGGACGCCGCGGCGCGGGCACGCGCAAAGCCCTGCTCGAGGTCCCAGATGAGATCGTCGGCGTCCTCGATGCCGACCGACAGGCGAATCGTCCCCGGAGCGACTCCCGCCGCCTTGAGCTCCTGCTCATTGAGCTGCCGGTGCGTCGTGCTGGCCGGATGGATGACGAGGCTCTTGGCGTCCCCCACGTTCGCGAGGTGCGACCACAGGGTGACGCCGCGGATGAACTCCTCCCCCGCCGCGCGGCCGCCGCGGATATCGAACGAGAACACCGCGCCCGCGCCCCGCGGCAGGTATTTCTCCGCCAGCGCACGGTAGGCACTCGTGCGCAGGCCGGGGTACCTCACGTTGGAGGCGAGCTCGTGTGATTCGAGGTAGCGCGCGATGGTGAGGGCGTTGTCGACGTGACGCGCCATCCGCAAGGAGAGCGTCTCGAGTCCCTGCAGAAAGAGGAACGCATTGAAGGGGCTCATGCAGCCACCCAGATCGCGCAGCGTCTCGGCGCGCAGCTTCATCAGGTAGCCGTAGGTGCCGAAGGTCTCATGGAACTGCAGCCCGTGATAGGCGGGCGAGGCTTCCGCGACCACCGGAAAACGGCCGTTTGACCAGTTGAAGCGCCCCGAATCCACGACCACACCGCCGATGCTGGTGCCGTGGCCGCCGATGTACTTGGTCGCCGAGTGCAGCACGATGTCAGCTCCCCACTCGATCGGACGGCACAGATACGGTGTGGCGAACGTGTTGTCGACGAGCAGCGGCAGTCCGTGCTCGTGGGCGATGGCCGCGATCGCGCCGATGTCGAGCACATTGCCACCTGGGTTGCCGATGGTCTCGCCGAAAAACGCCTTGGTGTTGTCGCGAACCGCGGACTTCCAGGCGTCGAGGTCATCGGGATCGACCCAGGTGAGCTCCACGCTCAGCTTGCGCAGCACGTGCTTGAACTG
>Ga0187783_10000096_pt1 | contig 65419 bp, 56 predicted proteins | sample 1015_SJ02_MP02_2_FD_132471 | JGI IMG/M metagenome (GOLD analysis project Ga0187783, IMG submission 132471) | Tropical peat soil microbial communities from peatlands in Department of Meta, Colombia - 1015_SJ02_MP02_20_MG | ecosystem: Environmental > Terrestrial > Soil > Wetlands > Peat | place... | reverse complement strand
TTTCAGGTGAACTGCCTCTGACTGGGACGTGAGAGGAATGCTGCAGTGTATCTCTGCTCCGTCTCCGAATTTCGACTTGATCTCTACCGTTCCTCCCACCAGGGTCAGTCGCTCTCGCATACTAATGAGACCAAGCCCGCGTTGATGCATGGCAGCATCAGGATCAAAACCCACCCCCTGATCGCGCACACGGAGATGAACCATGCCCGCGGTTCCTGTCAATTGCACTTGGAAATGACGGGCCTGGCTATGCTTCAAGCCGTTCCGTAAAGCCTCCTGAGCTACTCGGAACAGGCAGATGGAAATGTCCTTGGGCAACGGGCTGGTCAGGCCCTCCTCGGCAAAATCAACCCTCACCCGGTAGGACTCCGCAAATTCCTGGCAGAGAGATCGTATGGCCACTTTGAGGCCAAGCAAATCGAGTTTAGAGGAATGCAGCTCGTGGGATATGGCTCCCACGCTCGTCAATATTTCCGAGGTGTGTTTTTGCAGTTGCTTTACCTGATCGCGAAAGTCGACACCGGATTGCATTTCCGAGAGCTTCCCCAGCTCAATCCCTAATAACGAGAGCTGTTGACATATGTCGTCGTGAAGGTCCCTTGCAATGCGGGCGCGCTCTTCCTCCTGCGCTTGGAGAAGTCGTCCTCCCAGCCTCGCTAGCTCGTCCTGGGCGCGTTTGCGATCCGTCAGGTCGACGAAACTCACCAAATTCGTCTCTCCAAGAGATGCAAAGTGAAACTCGATGTGGCGGTAGGAGCCGTCCTTGCAGCGAACCGTTGCCTCCATAGGTGCGATCTCAGATCGATCCTTGATGGCTTCCAACGCTCGAGCTTCCCATTCTTTCCTGACGGCTTCTCGGTACGCCTCTTCCGGATAGGCCAGCGGCCACCATTCAGTGGCGCTCGGAACGTCCTCCCTCGTATAGCCAAAGAGAGCTATGAACTTGTCATTGACGATCTCATTCTTGTGTTGCAAACCGTGGGTAACGATTGTGGCCACCGGAGACGCATAAATAAGCCGTCTACTGCGCTCTTCGCTCGCGCGCAGCTTCTCCTCCATCCGCTTGTGCTCGGTAATGTCGGCGGTTATGCCCACCAGCCGGAGCATCTTACCGGCTTTATCAAAGGCAGCGTGGCCGCTCTCCTCGAGCCATAGCAGCGTACCGTCCGACCGAAACCTTCGGTACTCGGTTCGGTACTCCGCGTTTTCCGGCGTCAGGGAGGTCACCAAGCTCCACAGCCTGGCTCGATCATCGGGGTGGACCAAATTGAAATAATCCCTTGCGAAACCGTTCCTGTTGGCTCCATCTACACCGAGAATGCCCATGCACTCTTGAGACCGCAGTACGGTATCGGTGGCCGGGTCCCATTCCCAGGCGTACATCCTGCCGACTTTGATGGCGGCGCGCAGGCGCTCTTCGCTTTGGCGCAAGGCCTTCTGAACTTGCAAAATGTCGGTGATATCGTGCGCCACCCCGCGCACAATCGGCGCCTCGACTCCCTCGGTGCGCAGGGTACTGGTGTACCTCCAGATCCGCGTTTCCCCGGCTTTGGTCCGCAGCCGCATGAACCCCGCCGAGGTACTTTTCTCGCGCATCGTAGCTAGAAACGCATCGAATTCCTCCTGACTCTTCGGGCTTAGGAACTCGCGGACGTTCCTGTTTACGATTTCGGCGGGCTCATAGCCTAGCGCCCGCGCAGCGGCCAGATTGACGGTCAGCAGCACGCCGTTCAAGTCATGCGTGCAGATCAAATCGAGGCTGTTCTCAACCAAGTCCCGGTAGTGCTCCTCATTCTCGCGCAATAGCAGAACTCCTGTCTGTTGGGATACCGCGTTGGTTCACGCTATGGTCAAGCGAATTCGTATTTCTGCGACCTTGTTGCCAAGGCCTCGCACCGTTAGGCTCGGCTTTCTTGGCGGAGCAGCGGGGAATGCATTCGGCACGAATAGCCTGCGCCTGCAGGCAAAAAGCGACCTAGCTTTTCGCGCAAGAGTATACCATTCGAGTCCAGTTGCTGCGCAGCGGAAAGGCCCCGCTCCTGAAGGGGCAGCCGTCCCGATGGCCCTCCCAGGTGCGGCAAACCGCCTTGAACGCATCTGCGAAGCAACCGACCGTCACCCAACCAATTCCAGCTACGAGGAGCTCGAGCCATTGGTCTCGTTTTCCTGGAAGCTCTTTACAATCCTGTGGTAGTGCGAGATGTTTTGGCGATGAGTGAATCGGAACTCGCCATCGAGCCATCATCTTCGTTGTGAGAGAGGTCGACTGGGAGACAGCGGCAGAGGAGAAAGACGGTGAGTCAGAGTGTTAACGAGGGCTTCCAAGGAACCGAAGAGTTCTTTCGTTTGATTTTTGAGAATGCACAGATCGGAATCGGGATTCTAAACATCGAGACCGGACAGCATTTCTCGAATCCGGCGATGCGCGAAATGCTGGGTTATGGCCAGCAGGAGCTGAGCCGCACCGAGCAGTGGGATCAAATTGTTCACCCCGATGAGCGCGCTTCCGGCGCAAATCGATACGCGGCCATTGTCCAAGGGCGGCGCGATAAGGATGAATGGGAGCAACGCTTCATTCGGCGTGACGGTCGCATCGTCATCGCCAACGGCCGGTTCAAGTTAATCCGAGACACCGCGGGCAAGCCCAAGTACGTCGTTGCATTGAACGAAGACGTTACCGAACGCAGACGCGCAGAAGCAGAGAGAAGCCGCATTACCAAGCAGATGCAGCTTCTGCTTGATTCCACCGGCCAGGGTGTCTACGGCGTTGACCTGGAAGGAAAATGCACGTTCGTCAACCGAGCAACCTGCGAAATGATCGGTTATCGATCCGAAGAGGTTGTGGGTCGCAACATGCACCAGCTGGTTCATCACCACAAGCCGGATGGTTCGCCCTACCCGGTAGAGGAATGTCCGCTTTACCGACCGCTTCGCAGCGGAAAAGGGTGCAGGTTTGACGAGGAGATATTGTGGCGGCGCGACGGGGCGGCACTTCCCGTTGAGTACTCTTCGTTTCCTGTCGTGGAAGAAGGTGGCATCCTCCGCGGCGCTGTGGTCACAATCTCAGACAACACGGAACGCAAGCGCTCCAAGGAAGCCTTGCAGTCGAGCGAACGGCTCTTTCGTTCCATTTTCGAGAACGCCCAGATCGGGATTGGAGTCTTCAAGATCGAGAGTAAGGAACATTTCTCCAACCGCGCCCTTCGCGAGATGCTGGGCTATCCCGGAGATGAACTGACTCGGCTGGAGCAATGGGATGACATTGTTCCCAGGGAGGAACGCGTCGCCTGTGCGCAGCGATATGCAGAACTCGTGCAGGGCAAGCGCGAGACCGACGAATACGAACAACACTTCGTTCACCGCACCGGCCGCCTCATCCTGGGGAACAGCCGATTCCAGCTGCTCCGGGACTCCGTCGGCAAGCCGCAATATGTCGTGGCCCTCACGGAGGACATCACCGAACACCGGCGCGCGACCGAGGCTCTGACGGCGAGCGAACAACTGTTCCGAACGGTTTTCGAGAACGCGCAAATTGGGATCGGAATCTTCAACATCAAGACGGGAATCCACCTCGCCAATCGCGCCCAGACCGAGATGCTCGGTTACAACCAAGACGAATTGAGCCGCACCGAGCAGTGGGACAAAGTTGTGCACCCCGATGAGCGCGCCTCCGGCCTACGTCGATACCTTGCCATTGTTCATGGCCAGCGTGAACTGGACGAGTGGGAGCGCCACTTCATTCGGCGTGATGGGCGCATGGTTGTGGCCAACGTTCGCTTCACGTTGATTCGCGACACAGCGGGTAATCCACAGTACGTCATCGCCTTGAACGAGGACATCACGGAGCGCAAACGGGTAGAAGCCGAACTTGTAAAAGCCAAGGAATCGGCCGAGGCGGCCACGAACTCGAAGTCCGAATTTCTGGCCAACATGAGTCACGAGATTCGTACGCCAATGAACGCCGTTCTGGGGATGACCCATCTGGCCCTGAAAACCGAACTGACATCCAAGCAGCGCGATTACCTGACAAAAGCCAAGGCCGCTGCGGAATCGCTACTGGGCATCATCAACGACATTCTCGACTTTTCGAAAATCGAGGCCGGCAAGCTCAACATGGAGCAGACCGACTTCCAACTGCAGGTTGTCCTCGATCATCTGTCGAGCGTGGTGAGCCAGAGGGCTCATGAGAAGAACCTAGAGTTCCTCGTCGCCGCCCCCCAGGACTTGCCGACGATTTTGGTGGGTGATCCTCTCCGACTGGGTCAAGTGTTGATCAACCTCGTGAATAACGCCGTGAAATTTGCCGAACGCGGAGAGATTGTGGTCGAGGTCAAGTTCGAACAGAGGATTTCCGACCGGGTCAAACTGCGGTTTGCGGTCCGCGACAGCGGCATTGGGATGACGCCAGATCAGACCGCGCGCCTCTTCCAGGCCTTCGGCCAAGCCGACAGCTCGACCACTCGGAAGTATGGGGGCACCGGACTGGGCCTCTCCATCTCGAAACGCTTGGTGGAAATGATGGAAGGCAACATCTGGGTGGAAAGCGAGTATGGTCATGGAAGCACCTTTTCCTTCACAGCCTGGTTCGGCGTGGGTTCTGCCGAGCGCCGCCAGAAGATTCTCCCGCCCGGGCTAACGGCCGCCCGAGTCTTGGTGGTCGATGACAACGCAATGGCTCGTGAAATCCTGACAAACATGCTCAGACAGCTCCGGTTCCGAGTTGAATCCGTTTCGTCCGGCAACGACGCCTTGCGGGAATTGGCAAACGCCGACGCGCAGGATCCCTATCGGCTGGTCTTGATGGATTCGGACATGCCCGGGTTGAACGGGCTCGAGACCAGCCGCAGGATCAAACGCGAGGGCACCCTGCGCAACGTACCCAAAATACTGATGATCACGGAATTCGGGAGGGAGGACGTGCGCCGGCAAGCGCAAGAAGTCGAGATCGAACGCTTTCTGCAAAAACCGGTCAGCCCTTCCCTTCTTTTTGACACGTTGATGAGCCTGTTCGGCGCGGCCGGAGAAGAAGCGGTTTCTACGTCGGTGGAAAACAGCGAGCGTGGTGTTCGGCTGCCCCGCGGCATCCGGGTTCTGCTGGTCGAAGACAACGAGGTGAACCAGCAGGTGGCAAGGGAGCTGCTGGAGAGCGAAGGAGCGAGGGTCACCATCGCCAACCATGGTGGCGAAGCCGTAAGGATTTTGACCGAGGGGGATCCACCGCCGTTCGATGTCGTCCTTATGGATTTGCAGATGCCGGAAATGGACGGTTTTGCCGCAACGCGACTTCTGCGCGCCCGGCCTCCCCTTGGCGATCTTCCCATCATCGCGATGACAGCGCACGTGATGACCGAGGAGGTCCAACGCTGCTTGGAAGCGGGCATGAATGACCATGTGGGCAAGCCGATCGATCCCGATACGTTCTTCGCGACACTTGCGCGCTGGACCCGAGAGCGTCCGCGGGAGGTTGTCCCTGTGTCAGCCAGAACCAGCGACCAAGGTGAGATCACCGTACCCGGCATAGAAGGCGTAGATGTTCGGGGAGGCCTCGAGCGAATTGCCGGGAACACTCGGCTGTACCGCGACTTGCTGACTCAGTTTGCCACTCGCCAGGGATCGGCCGCCGCGCGGATCCAAGCCGCCCTTGCCAGCGGAGACCGCACTCAGGCCGAGCGTCTCGCCCATACCTTAAAGGGCGCCGCGGGGAATTTGGGAATCCAGCAGATCTTCGATTCTGCTGGGAATTTGGAAGCAGCGATCCGCGAGTCAAGTGATGGCGTGGAAGGAATGGTGAAGGAGCTGGCGCTTGCCTTGGATCGTCAGGCTCGAAACATCCTGAAAGGTCTGCAGGCGGAGACTTCTGCCACCGCAAAACCTGCTCGGTCAGCGGACGCTGTTGAAATCTTGGCCGCCGTGGCGCGGCTCAGGGAGTTGCTCGAAGCCAACGACGCGGATGCTCCCGAGGCCTACGCGCATCTGGCCGAACTCTTGCCGGGCACGGTTGACGCTTCGGGTCTGGAAGCTTTGGGCGCGGCGGTAAAGGCCTTCGATTTTGAAACTGCCCTGGTCCACCTAAACGAAATCGCCAAACGGTCCGGGGCCAATCAGAAATAAGAAAAACGAATGGTAAACACGACGGAAAAGAGAACCTTGCTGCTGGTGGACGACGATTCTCAAAACATCCAAGTTGTGCATTCCATACTGAAGGACAACTACAAGATCCGCGTGGCCATGAACGGAGTCAAAGCTTTGGAATTGGCCGGGATGGAACCATTGCCCGACCTGATCCTGCTAGACGTGATGATGCCCCACATGGACGGTTACACCGTCTGCAGCCGCCTCAAAGCAGATCCCAAGACGCGCGACACTCCCGTTATTTTCCTAACCGGAAAAACGGAGGTTGCTGACGAGACCCGCGGCTTCGAGGTCGGCGCCGTCGATTATATTCATAAGCCATTTTCTCCCCCGATCGTTACGGCAAGGGTCCGAACGCACCTGATGCTGCGCGACGCACACCGCACGGTGGCCCGGCAATTATTGACTCTCAGCAACGAACTGGAAATGGCGCAACAGGTTCAACGGTCGATCCTTCCGCGAGAGACCCCGAAACTTCCGGGTCTGGACATCGTGGCCCGCTATATACCCATGAGTTCTGTGGCCGGAGACTTTTACGACTTCATTGCGGTGGATGAAAAGCACGTGGGCATCCTGATCGCCGATGTATCCGGGCATGGCCTCTCTTCGGCATTAATCGCTTCGATGCTCCAGACGGCACTGGCTGCGCAATCCCCACATGCTTCCGATCCTGTTCAGGTTTTGACAGGACTCAACCGAGCACTGTATGGCAAGTTCCAAAGTTATTTTGTGACGGCGGCGTATCTGTTCGTGGACATGAACCGCAGCACGGTACATTATGCGGGCGCGGCACACCCGCCCTTGCTGCTATGGCGCGCCAGAAATCACGAAGCCATCGAGTGTATCCAAAACGGTTTGATGCTTGGCCCGTTCCCGCAAGCGGCTTACTCGACGCTGGTTTTCTCGTTGGAGAAAGGAGACAGGATCGTTCTGATTACCGACGGGATCGTTGAGACGGCGGATCCATCGGGCAACGAGTTTGGAATGCCTCGTCTCAGGCAGATGGTCGAGTCCAAACACGATCTCTCAGCAGACTTATTCGCCGACGCCCTGCTCGAAAGTCTTACGCGCTGGTCTGAACGTGCCATGGGTGCCAGCCAGTCTGACGACATTACCCTCCTGGTCATCGACTTCAGCAATGACTGAAACGGTCTTCGATCCGAAATTGGTCCCGTAAGATGAGCGAATCTGCCTGCTCCACGAGGTTCGGAGAGTTCGGCGCACAGTCGGGCGTGCACAGCAAGCTGGGGATAAACAGGGTTTGACTCACTGTGGTTGGCGTCGAATCAGAATCTCGCTTTGGGTTTCCGGCGAGCAATAGGGGCGCTCCGGTCGGTTCGGCGTGCACCTTCGGAGCAAGGAACGGGCCACACCATTATCGGGAGTAGTATCCTGGTCCAACGCGCAAGTGGTGATGCCACGCCATGGGAAAGGCCCAGGAGACCAGCATCCCTAGAAGCACCTGCCCAAACACAAGCGGGATGATGTTTCGCACGCGCCCGAACATCCACGCCATCGCGGCACCGCCGACGAACGTCAGCGGCACCAGTACCGGGTTTGGCCAATGGCACGCCGCAAAGATCAGCCCAGTGAGCGTGGCAGCCACCCCTTGCTGGCGCACCAGCGACATCATGCGGTTGTGCAGCAAGGAATTGAGCGCAACCTGCTGCAGTACGCAAAAGGCGAAGTAGTTCTCTAGCCGACGCCAGGAGATCTGACCCACCAGCGGATGCCTCAGCGCGCCCAGCCACAAGCCGCTCACGACCAGCCCGCCGGCCATCACGGCGAAGACGAGAACGGCTTGGCGGGTGGCGGCAAAAAGGTTGTCGGCGCGCCATCCCAGGCTCTCGGGCGTATCGCGGTGCAACAGAAAGCTGGCTACCAGCCAGACCACGAAGAACACCCAGGTCCACATCGCCGTGAATTGCAATCGCCAAATGAACCAAAGAATGAAAGCAGGCAAAAGAATTACGTCGGCGAGAGACAACCACCGTCTGGCGGAAGAACCGATCGAAGGCACTGGCTTGTTCGCCGCTCCCGAATCAGTCTGTGCCGGGGCCGGAACGAAGTCAAATCAACCGCAAAGGGCAAGCCGTCTCAGAGGTCCGAAGAAAAGCACGGATCACCGAAGCTGTGCGAAGTCTTCGGTGATGTACAGCATTCCGTCGGACCCTTTTGCGATCCCGACTCCTACACGCGTATAGTCCGGGTTCAGAATGTTCCAGCGGTGGTTTTGTTCAAATTTCGGCTCGTCCATGAAAGTCGATTCAGCCTGCCCAATCGTCCGACAGGATGCGATATTCTCGCTGACACGAGCCCACGGAATTCCTGCTGAAGAGATTCGCTCGGCCGGTGAAGCGCCGTCGGCTGAGTCGTGGCTGAAGTATCCTTCTCGGGCCATCTCTTCGGAGTGCGCTCGCGCGACGGCGGCAAGCCGATCGTCCCACAGAAGAGGACGCGCGCGACCTCTTGTTTCCGCGAGGTACTCCGGGGCAGCGCGATCGCGATTGATGAGTTCGAGCGTCTGTTTCTCGAGCAGGTCGCGTATCGAGCGAGACTGGCTTTGATCCGCTAAGGTTTGGGAATGGACGACCCTGGTAAGAACGGCGCCGCAAGCGCCGAGTGCCAAAAGTGCGGCGGCCACCCTGCTAAGGCGCTGGGCAGGGCTCAACCAGCGGTCGCCCGGGAGAGGGCACGTACCTTTTTCGTCCACACGGCCAAGCTATTCTCAAACGGCGTACACAAATATTGGCCGAAAGGACAGATTTGGTCGTGGTACGGGGGACCATCAGGCAATCGCCTGGGGGATCGCCTTCTTCCATTTGCCTTGCGCTTTCAGAATCAGTTCCACCACTTCGCGGATAGCGCCCTCGCCGCCGCGCGCGACCGTCGTGTAGTGCGCGGCGCGTTTGGTCTCGACCGTCGCGTCTGCGACTGCAACGGCGAGGCCCGCGCGTTCCAAAATCGGGATATCGGGCAAATCGTCGCCGATGTACGCGACCTCGTGATCGCTCACTCCGGCGCGAACGAGAATGGCCTTGTATGCCTCCAGCTTCTTCGCCTGACCTTGTACCACAAACTCCATCGATCCCTCGCGAGCGCGGCGCGCCGTGGCGGCCGAATCACGCCCCGTAATCAGGCCCGTGCGGATTCCCATAATGCTTGCGAGCTTGATGCCCGCGCCGTCGTGGGCGTTAAACATCTTCATCTCCGCGACGCTGCCGTCCGGAAACGCTTGCAAGCAGACGTGTCCTGGCGTCATCGTGCCGTCCACATCCATCAATAGGACGCGAATCGGTTTCGCGCGGCGAAGCACTTTTGAAGGAAATCGGATGTCGCGAATCGCGGTCATCACGTTGGCGCGAGGAACACAGATCTCCGTCGCGCTGGTTCGTCCCTTTCCGGTCACGTCCGGCAGGATTGCCAGACGGCTCTAATTTCAAAACAGCTGGAGAGTCCAGAGATCGTGCAGGTGAACCACGCCGCCGAGACGGCCTGCCTGATCCACGATGAGTATGGATGTAATTCTTTTCTCCTCCATCAGACGCAGCGCGGAGGCAGCCAACTCCGTCCCCGGCATGGTCACCGGACTCTTCGTCATGCAGTCACGCGCCGCCAGATCCAGCACGTTCTCCTGGCGCCTCTGCATGACGCGACGAAGGTCGCCGTCGGTGATGATACCGAGCAAGGTCCCGTCTGGCTCTGTCACGGCGGTCAGACCGAGACCTTTGCGGCTCATTTCGTAGATCACCTCGGGCATCCTCGTCTCCGGCAGAACGCGAGGTAGTTGCTCTCCCGTATGCATCAGGGACTCCAGCCGGCGCAGCTTCTTACCGAGGCGGCCGGCGGGATGGAGCGCGGCGAAATCCTCTTCCTTAAATCCGCGACGATCGTGCAGCGCAATCGCCAGAGCATCCCCCATCGCCAGAGCCGCCGCCGTCGATGCAGTCGGAGCGAGATTCAGCGAGCAGGCTTCCTCTTTCACGGCGATGTCGATCACCACATCGCCAGCCGTGGCCAGAGTCGAGCGGGCACTCGCCGTCATGGCAACAATTTGCACGCCGATGCGCCTGGCGGGCTCAATGAGCTCGATCATTTCCTCCGTTTCTCCGCTTGAGGAAATTGCCAGCAGTACATCCCCTGCCGCCATAACTCCAAGATCGCCGTGCAGGGCGTCGGCGGCGTGCAAGAAAACAGACGGTGTGCCTGTGCTCGCAAGTGTGGCCGCGATTTTTCGGCCGATCAACCCGGATTTTCCAAGGCCGGTGACAACAACTCGGCCCCTGCAGCGGTACAGAAGATCGACGGCTTTTTCAAAACGCGCGTCGAGGCGCTCAATCAAGCCCGCGATGGCCTCCGCCTCGATCCGCAGGACGCGCTGGGCGATGGCAATCGAATTGCCTTTCGACGTGCTCGCTGAACTCATCGCGTTCGCCAACTCCTCCGCTCCACTTTGCTCGTGGCTCCCGCCTTTGCAGCGGGTGCTACGATGCGGGGTGTAGTCACGTTGGGCCGGTCGTATTCGCGCGCCAGCGCCGCGAGTCGAGCCACTTTCTCCAGCAGAACCGGAAGCTTGTCGAGCGAGAGCGCGTTGGTGCCGTCGGAAAGCGCCTTGGCGGGATTGTCGTGCACCTCCAGAAAGATGCCATCGATGCCCAGGGCAGCGCCTGCGCGCGCCAATGGCTCGATGAATTCCGGCTGGCCACCGCTTGACTTCCCCTCTCCGGCGGGCAACTGTACCGAATGCGTCACGTCAAAGACAACCGGATAGCCGAGCTTGCGCATGATCGGAAACGAACGCATGTCCACAACGAGGTTCTGGTAGCCGAACGAGCTGCCTCGCTCGGTGAGAATGATTTTTTCATTCCCGGCAGCCACAACCTTCTCGACGACGTTGATCATCTCCGTCGGCGAAAGAAACTGGCCTTTTTTGATGTTGACGGCGCGGCCCGAGCGGCCCGCAGCGATGAGCAAATCGGTCTGGCGGGACAGAAATGCAGGAATTTGGAGAACGTCGCAGACCTCCGCCGCCGCCGCGACATGGGGCACTTCGTGCACGTCAGTCAGAATGGGAAGACCCGTTTGCTTTTTGATCCCGGCCAGGATGCGAAGACCGTCCTTTAGACCCGGACCACGATAGGAGGAGATCGATGAGCGGTTGGCCTTGTCGTAGGAGGCTTTGAAGATCAAAGGCACGCCCAGAGGCACAGCGATATCCCGGATTCGTTCGGCTATCATCGTGGCGTGTGCTTCCGTTTCAATGACGCACGGTCCCGCGATGAGAAACAGGGGTGCTCGTCCGCCAACGCGGATTTTCCCAACCTCGAAGCTGTGCGACGGAGTCATGTCAGCACGTAAACGAAAGATCCGAGCCGCATTTTGATAATTTAACAGCCTATGCGGCTTCGTAGTGGTTTTCAACGTGGAATTCGGTTTTGTGTGGCGTCACCCGTACCGCTTGACCTCATCTGACCGAGGGCTTCGCGCCTTCGGCCCGAAGGTTAACCGAGCCTACTTGGCGAGCCTTTCAGCACAGGAAGATCAAGCGATTCATTGCGCACTTCAATCTGCGATCCTATCCTGGGCGGCGTCGATTTGAGTGAGCGGTTGCCGTTTGATGGAATAGAGGGGAGCGAGGTCAGCCCAAGCGGGAGGTAACCGATGAAAGAGACGAGCACGGAACTGCCGAAAGATATTCGCGAAAACGCGGATATTACGGCGATTACGCAGTTGATTCTACGCGAGCGCGAAAGCCGCGACCTCCAGCGTTGGGAAACCATGCGGGCCTGCTTTTGGCCCGATTCCTTCGTGCGCGTGAGCTGGTTCCGCGGAAACGGTCCGGATTTTGTCACGGGGTCGATCGACATGGCCAAACGTGGAATCCCCGCCAAGCATCGGCTGGCGCCGATTCTCGTCCGGCTAGCCGGCGACCGCGCCCTGGCAAGCCTGGGCGGGATTATTGATTTGCCCGTGAAACTGAAGGGCGTCGAGGCCACGCTTTCCACACACTCGCGGTTCCTCTACCGTACCGCGTGCCGCGCGGGCGAATGGCGCATCTTCGGTTTTGATGCCGTTTACCAGCGCGATGAGTTGACACCGGCCATCTCCGGCCAGCAAATCCGGATCGATCCGGACGAGGTGAAGGACTTCCGCCCGTCCTATCGTATGCTTTCGTATTATCTAAAAAGCCAAGGATTCACGATCGACCGAGAGCTTGCGGGAGAGGATCGGCCTGACCTGGTGGATGCGCTCTACCGAGAACTCTTCGCGTGGGCGAAATTGCCCGTGCCCGTCTAATCGGCGCGGCGAAGGGCCTGATGACCAGAGCATCCGGCTGCTCGTTGACTCGAGAGTCAGGATCGGCAATAAGCTGCGGTATTCCCGCACAATTTCCGTCAACTAACTTATTTTCATAGACATGCGTATGGCCAAATTGGTATGGAAACTCATAGCCAAGAATCGAGTAACTTTTGCACGGTTGGTGGCATCATATGGTCATGGCACAGAAGCGCAAAGGAACCGGACGTCTGGTCCCGATACGCCCGACAGGTCTGGAATACCGTGTTAAGTACGGGATTCACGTGGTTGAAGAGGCGCGGAAGCATGGTCGGGGCATCGGACCAGCCCGCTGGGAACGCTGTTCGGTGCGCTCCGAACACGCTCACCGCATACCCAAGGGTGAGTATTTCCTGCACGCCGACGAGGGCGGGGTGTTCCAGCTGAAGTTCACAGGGAACGCCTGGCAATACCTTACGGCGGCCGCCTAACCGAAGTTCTCTTCACTGGTGTGCCGGCAGAGCTTTGCCCACCTCAGAAAAGCCACACTAGCCGAGGAAGCTTCGAAGGGCCGTCTGTTCGTCTGGAAAGTCAGCGAAGACCTTGTGCAGGTTCACGAGCCGGAGGACTTCGGCGACCCGGGGGCTGAGTTCGACCGCCTTGAGCTGCGCGGAAAGCTTCTGGGCGGTGGAAAGAGCGCGCACAAGCTGACCGACTCCGGAACTATCGAGATAGATCACGTCGCGGAAGTTGAGCAGGAGCTTCTTCCGACCGTCCTGGATCAGGTCTAGCAGCATCTCGTGAACCGCTTCCCCTTCAATCAGCGTGAAACGGCCGCGTACATCCACCACGGTTACATCGCCAAATTGGCGTGTGCTGGCACTGAAGCCCAAAGTACCTCCCCCCGAACGAACCATTTTAGCTGAGACCAATGCCAATCTCTACGGCTCGGCGGAACAGCAGCCGGGTGGGCGCGACCGACTGACTGGCGCAGGCGTGGACAAAAGGACTATGATGACGCCGGATTTGACGCTCGACGGATGCGGGCGAAGAGGAAGGGTCATGAAAGCGATCAACGAGCACACAATTACGGATTTAGCGATCGAGCAGATGGCCACGACGCCCAATCCTCGGATGCGGCAGATCCTGGAGTCGCTGGTCCGGCACCTTCACGCGTTCACGCGAGAGGTTGATCTGACGCCAGAGGAGTGGCTCCAAGGCATCCGGTTTCTCACGGCGGTTGGGCAGAAATGCACGGCGCACCGCCAGGAATTCATCCTGCTTTCAGACACGCTGGGGCTGAGCGCGCTCGTTAACGCGCTGCACGACAAACGCGCCTCGTCAGCGGCGACGAAGTCGAGCCTGCTAGGTCCTTTCTACCGCCAGGACGCCCCGATGATGAATCTCGGCGACTCGATCATCTCCAAGAGTGAAGGGAGCGAAGTGGTGTTCTACGGCCGTGTGATCGACTCGGCCGGGCGCGGGATTCCGAACGCACTGATTCAGGTCTGGGAACCGGACGAGACCGGCAATTACGATTTGCAAAAGCACGATCCGTCGGTGATGGACTTGCGCGGCTGCTTTCGTGCCGACTCAGAAGGGCGATATTATTTTCGGGGACTCTGCCCCTTGGGCTACCTGATTCCCCTGGACGGGCCCGTCGGCGACATGATCCGCGCGCAGAAACGACACGGGTATCGACCCGCGCACATTCATTTTGTGATCGGAGCGCCGGGCTTCCGCGAGCTTGTGACCGCGCTGTATGTGGCGGGCGACGCGCACATCGAATCGGATACGGTGTTTGGTGTCGATGCATCGCTGATCATTTCGGTGAACAAAAGCGACCGGTCCTCGCCCCTGCCGAACTTGCCGAGCATCTGCTATGATTTCCGCCTTGCGGTGGCGAAGGATCAGATGTCCGGGCGCGTAGGGGCGGATCCCTCGCAGATTACCGGCAGGGCCGCGGAAAACATCGCCTAGTTCAGTTGGCGACGGCGCGACCGGCGCATTCGCCGCGTACGATTTTCGCGCCCGCGACCAGCGATTTCATCTTTCCGAATGCGACATCGGCGGCGAGATATTTCATGCCGCAGTCTGGCGCGACGACCAGCCGCTCCGGGCTTATGAACGGGAGAGCGCGGCGGATTCGGGCGGCTACGGTTTCCGCCGTTTCGATTTTCTCGGTAGACAGATCCAGCACGCCGAGAATGATGGTCTTGTGGGACAGCTTCGCCAGGACCGCGCAATCGAGCGAGGATTGCGCGGTCTCAATCGAGATTTGGCGCACCGGAGACTCGCCCAGTTCCTCGAGAAACGAGTAAGCGCAGGGGCGACCCGGGACAAGGGCCGCATATCCAAAACAGATGTGCAGAGCGGTTGTACCGGTAACGCCGTCCAGGGCGCGCTGGATCGCAGCAAGTCCGAAACGGCGCGCCTTCTCGGGATGCGCTTCCATCCAGGGCTCATCCATCTGGACGATATCGGCACCGGCAGCAAACAGGTCCTTGATCTCCTCGTTGACCGCGGCGGCGTAATCCATCGCCATCTCCTGTTCGGTCGGGTAGTGATCGTTCTCAGCCTGTTGGGACATTGTGAAGGGTCCGGGCACTGTGATCTTCACGGCCCGATCGGTGTTCCTCCTCAGGAATTTCAAATCTCGCACTTCGACGGGATGCTTGCGGCGAATTCGGCCCACCACGCGCGGCACCGCAATCGAATGACCCGTGCGGCTGATCACTGTCCCGGGGTGATCGAGATCGATCCCTTCGAGCGCCGTGGCAAAACGATTGGAATAGCTTTCGCGGCGAATTTCGCCGTCGGTCAGAATGTCGAGGCCTGCCCGCTCTTGCTGACGGATGGCTACGATCGTGGCGTCATCCTGGGCCTGTTCGAGCCATTCGGGCGCTACACGCCATAACTCTCCGGCGCGAACGCGCGGGGGCATGCGATGCGAGAGCTTTTGACGATCGATGAGCCAGTCCGGCTGTGGATAAGAACCAACCAGCGATGTGGGAAGCAGGTTCATCGAAAGTCCAAAATGGGTTTCGCCATAAAGATTGTCAAGCGAAATTGAGGCACTACCGATTACGACGGAGCGGCGGAAGCGCGTGGAGTCTGCGCCGCGGTGTCCGCGGTATGAGCGCTGATTTCGCGTGCATGGACCGTTGAGGGGCGGTCAAGGCGCTTCTGCCGATTTTCCAGGCTGGCAGAAATGAACGCCGTGAACAGCGGATGCGGGCTGAGCGGCTTCGATTTGAACTCTGGATGGAACTGACAGCCTACGAACCACGGATGGTCGGGCACCTCGATGATTTCGACGTAAACGCCATCGGGCGTGCGCCCGGTGATGCGAAAGCCTGCGTTCACCAGCGCGCGCTCATACTCGCAATTGAACTCGTAGCGGTGACGATGACGCTCGGAGATCTCCAGAGAGCCGTACGCCTTGGCGGCGAATGAGCCCGGCTCGACCCGGCACGGCCAGGCGCCCAGACGCATGGTTCCGCCCATTTCATCGACGCCGAGCAGTTCGCGCAGTTTGTAAATGACTCGATTGGGCGTCGACGGATCGAACTCGGTGCTGTCGGCGCGGTCGAGCTTCGTCACTTGCCGGGCGTACTCAATCGTGGCGCACTGCATCCCCAGGCAGATGCCGAAAAAGGGGACTCTTCTCTCGCGTGCATAGGTGATGGCATGGACCATTCCCTGAATGCCTCGTCTGCCGAAGCCTCCAGGAACCAGGATGCCGTCCACCTGGCGCAACAGGCTTTCGGCTTCGGCGGGCGAGCCAATGTCCTCTGCCTCGATCCACTCAATGACGACGCGCTGACGATTGGCAAGACCGCCATGCACAAGAGCTTCGCGAAGACTCTTGTAGGCATCCTCCAGTTGCACGTATTTGCCGACCACGCCAATGCGGACCTCACCCTGGGGATGTTCCAGCGTTTCCAGCATCCCCAACCAGCGGCTCAAATCGCGAGGCGGGGCTTCGAGATGCAGAAGACTCAGCAGTTGCTCGTCAAGGCCCTCGGCGGCAAGTGTCATGGGGACTTCGTAGATGTTGCTCACGTCGGGAGCTGAAATGACACGAGAGGGCGCGACGTTGCAGAAAAGCGCAATCTTCGTTTTCAAATCCCCGCCCAACGGGCGATCGCTTCGGCAAATCAAGAGATCCGGCTGGATTCCGATACTCAGCAACTCTTTGACGCTGTGCTGGGTGGGCTTGGTCTTGAGTTCGCCAGCCGTGGAGATGAAAGGCACCAAAGTGAGGTGCGCGAACACGACGTTTTCCGGACCGAGTTCGAGGCGCATCTGGCGGATCGCTTCCAAAAATGGCAGCGACTCGATGTCTCCCACCGTGCCGCCGATTTCCACAATGACGATATCGACGTCGTCTGCCACTTTGCGAAAGGCGGCTTTGATCTCATCGGTCACGTGCGGGATCACCTGCACGGTTTTGCCGAGATAATCGCCGCGGCGCTCCTTGGCGATGATGGATTCATAGATGCGGCCGGTGGTCCAGTTATGGTCGCGGGTCAGATGGACGGAGGCAAATCGCTCGTAGTGGCCAAGGTCGAGGTCGGTTTCCGCGCCGTCATCGGTGACGAACACTTCCCCATGCTGGTAGGGCGACATGGTCCCCGGATCAATGTTCAGATAGGGATCACACTTCTGGAGGGTTATTCGCAGGCCGCGGCTTTCCAGCAGGCAGCCGATGGAAGCAGCTGCGACACCTTTACCGAGTGAGGAAACCACACCGCCCGTGACGAAGATGTATTGCGGGCGGGTCCGCAAGGTGCTCGATTTCCTCCATAGGTCCGCGTACCAATTATTATGGGCGGAAAGCACGAGTGCGTCAACCGCCATTTTGGGAATCGAAGGATGGTTCTAAGGCAAGGTGATCGGCATCACCAAGGCTAGTGATGCGCGTCGCTGTCTCTCGGCCGCTTGTCTGATACATGAGTGATGAGTGATGCGCCGCGAGGAGGCGCAGAAAGGCGGCTGCCATGAACACTGCTGTCGCCGACATCGAGAAACCGCATCGAACCACCGCCACCTTGGCCCTGGACCGGCAGCTATGGAAGGGTGCTCCCGAGCCACCCACGCGACAGGTTGGTGAATACAAAAGCCACAGTCTCGCCGCGCGGTATTGGGGCGACATCTCCCAATCCGAGCAGCCGATGCGACAGGTCGCCCGAGCGGAGGCGGAGGCCGTATTTCTGCGGGGCCTGCTCGAGACACCCACGGACTATCGGCGGAAAAATCCCACGGACTGGATCATATCCCTGGCACTGCACATCCTGATCGCGAGCGCCGTCGTGATTGCGCCTTTGGCGTTCACCCAGGGGATTGATTTGCGCGCTTTTCAGCTGACACATCTCACAGTGCCGAAGCCGCCGGCCGCCGCGCCACCGCCGGCTCCGGCCGCCGTCGTACAAGCGCTCAAGCAAGCGATGCGTCCGGTTCCCTCCGCCTTGCGAGCCCCCAGCGTGATTCCCAGGCGAATTGAAACGATTAAGGACCCCCCCGCCCCTGACGCTGACCCACCCGGTGTGATTGGCGGCATTCCGGGCGGCGAGACCGGCGGAGTGCTCGGCGGTATCCTGGGCGGTGTCCAGCACGGTCCCGTAGCTCCCGCGGCGCCTTCGCCCGTCGCAAAGAAGAGCGTCTACCGCGTGGGTGGCGACGTGAAGCCGCCCCGTCAGGTCAAAGTCGTTCAGCCGAGCTATCCGCCGGTTGCACTCACAGCCCAAATCCAGGGCGTGGTCGTGATCGACGCGATCATCGACGAGCACGGCAATGTGGTCGAAGCACGTGCGGTCTCCGGTCCGGGCCTGCTTATTCCCGCTGCTCTGAAAGCCGTCATTCAGTGGAAATACGAGCCAACGTATTTGGACGGTCAGCCTGTGGCCATGGAGTTGGAGGTGCAGGTTGACTTTAACCTGCGCTGAGTGCTTGGGCTCGAACCGGACTACGAAACCTTACCTCTTGGCAGAAGTTTTTCGACGCGGTCGATGTCGGCCGGCACGTCGACGCTGATCGCGTCATATTCGGTTTCCACGATCCGGATGCGGTAGCCGTTCTCCAGCCAGCGAAGCTGCTCAAGTTGTTCCAGACGCTCGAGTTCGCCTGGAGGGAGAGTGGGGAAATCGAGAAGCGCTTCACGGCGAAACGTGTACAGTCCGATGTGTTTCCAGTGCCGCGCCGCAATCGATTCCTCGCGATCGCGCACCCAAGGGACCGGCGCACGTGAGAAGTAGAGCGCATTGCCTTCGAAATCACGTACCACCTTGGTGATATTGGGATCCATGATGTCGCTTGCCTGCACAATCGCTGCGGCGGCGCTGACCACCTGTACCTGAGGATCTTCCACGAGAGCCGCGACCAGCCCGTCGATCGTTTCCGGGTCGATGAGCGGCTCATCGCCCTGCACGTTGACATAGATCTCGGCGGGAGTATGCGCGGCGACCTCGGCGACCCGATCGGTCCCCGTCGGATGATCGCGGCGCGTCAGAACGGCTTCGCCGCCGAAACCTTGGACGGCGTCGCGGATGCTTGCATCGTCGGTGGCCACAAGCGTCCTCGACACACTCCGCGCCCGCCGCACGCGCTCGAAGACGTGCTGGATCATCGGCTTACCCGCAATCGAAGCGAAAGGCTTTCCGGGAAAGCGCGAAGACGTGTAGCGCGCTGGAATCACAGCCAAAACCTTCACCATCTCGGATTCAGGATTGGTCATGGCACGCGACGCCATGTTAGCACGGAGCGCCAGCCGCCTCCGAGAGGGCGAAACCGAGGGCCGGACGCGCCCACCGGCGCCGACCGGCGGCGCGGCGGAGGTGAACCGTCCTCGAGTCGAACCTCACAATCGGACCCTCACAACGCTTGCTTTGAAAAACCGCAGTGGTAGTATGTGCACATAGGGCGTTTGGGAGACAGCAGTGGCGCACGCCGCTAATCGGGCTCGCCTTCAGTGGGGATCGCTGGCTGCCTGCGCTCGGTCACTCCTCCTTTTTGTTGTATTCGGGTCCGCGGCCGCCGCGCAGGAGGTTCCGGCCGGCCCCGAGGCTCCCCCGCCCACCGAGCAAGACCGCGTCGCGATCCACAAAAACCAGCCGATCCGCACAGAGACCGATCTGACCTTAGTGGGCGCTACCGTCACAGATCCCATGGGCCGTCTCGTCACCGGCCTCGAGCAGGAGAACTTTCGCGTATTTGAGGACGGCGTGGAGCAGGAGATCTTGCGCTTTTCCAGCCAGGACGTACCCGTATCAATTGGCGTCATTTTCGACATGAGTGGAAGCATGGCGGATAAGATCGACAAGTCCCGCCAGGCGGCCGTGCAGTTCTTCCGCACCGCGAATCCGCAGGACGAATTCTTTCTCGTGAACTTCAACGATCGCGCGCAGTTGGTCAGCCCATTCACCGCCAGCGTCGATGAATTGCAAAACCGCCTGATGTACACCGGCGCGCATGGGCTCACGGCCCTATACGACGGCGTATACCTCGGACTCAGCCAGATGCGTGGAGCACACAACACGAAGAAAGCTTTGCTCATCATATCCGATGGGGGCGATAATCACAGCAGGTATAGCGAGACGGAAATCCGCAAGTTTGTACGCGAGGCGGATGTCCAGATCTACGCGATCGGGCTTTTTGAACCCGACGGCGGGCCCACGCCGGAAGAGCGCCAGGGACCCGGAATGCTGGCTGATCTAACGGCGATGACGGGCGGTCGCACGTTCGCAGTACAAAACTTGAATCAACTGCCGGACGTCGCCTCAAAAATTAGCATGGAGCTGCGCAATCAATATGTTCTGGGATACAGACCGAGCCACCGCGAACACGATGGAAAGTGGCGCAAGATCAAGGTCAAGCTTCGCCCGCCGAAGGGCCTTCCGCCTCTCACGGTTTCGGCAAAAACTGGATACTTTGCGCCAGGGCACTAGGCGTGCTGCAGGTGGGTTCCGACTAGCCCTACAGTGCTTCGCTGCCCTGTTGCTGGTGGGCAGCTGGGCCTTTGCGCAGCAGAGCCCGCCGACGATTCCGACGCCCGGGCCCCCGCCACCGCCCGGCGCGCAGTCCCCGCAGAGCGGCCATCGCATCAAGAGCGACGTGGATCTGGTGGTACTGCACGTGACGGTCGCCGATGACCGGGGCCAGTTCGTTCCCGATCTGCAGGAAGGGAACTTTCGCGTCTTCGAGCAGAACATCGAGCAGAAGATATCGTTTTTTTCGCGTCAGGACATTCCGGTGACCATGGGGCTGGTCATCGACAACAGCGGCAGCATGCGTGAAAAACGCGAGCAGGTGAACACTGCGGCGATGACCTTTGTTCGAACCAGCAATCCCCAAGACGAAGCCTTCGTGGTGAATTTCAACGACGAGTATTACCTCGATACCGAAGGAGACTTCACCAGCGATCAGCGGGACCTCAACGACGCTCTTGGCCGTATCGACACGCGTGGGAGCACCGCACTCTATGACGCCGTCATCGGCTCGCTGGCTCATATTAAAAAGGGACACAAAGACAAAAGAGTTCTGCTCATCGTAACCGACGGGGACGATGACGCCAGCCAAAAAACCTTCGAAGACACCATCAAGGCCGCCGAACAGTCCAACGCAACGATTTATACGATCGGCGTCTTCAGCCAAGACGACCGCGAACACGAAAAGCGAATGGTCCGTCACTCCAAGAAGGTTCTGGAAGAGCTGGCCGAGGCCACAGGGGGAGAGGCTTACTTCCCCGAAAACCTGGGTCAGGTGACGCCGATCTGCGAACAAGTCGCGCGCGAAATTCGCAATCAATACACAATCGGCTACTATCCCACGAACACGGCCCGGGACGGTACGTTTCGTACCGTCCAACTCAAGGTCATTCCGCCAAACGGCCGCGGCAAGCTTTCCGTCCGAACGCGCACCGGATACTACGCGCCGACATCGTCGGCCGACGATCGGCGCGCTTCCCTGCCCCCTGGCTAACGGCATCCCCGCCAACCCGGTGGGGGGCCTTGTGGAAAGCTGTACGCGCACGGTTCCCGCGGGGACCTGCTTGGTCGGTTTACCGCTGTTGAGGCGAAGGCGTATAATTTTCTGTTTAGGCTGATGGCGACGGAACCCACAGAGAGTGTTACATCCCCCTCTAGGACCTTGGCAGCGCCGTCCTCGTTACCGGATGCGACTGAGGCCATCCGAGTGCGCGGCGCGCGCGTCCACAACCTTAAGAACATCGACGTCACAATCCCACACAACGCCATCACGGTCGTGACCGGCGTCTCTGGCTCCGGTAAGTCCAGTCTCGCTTTTGATACGCTGTACGCCGAGGGACAGCGGCGCTACATCGAGTCGCTTTCCGCCTATGCGCGACAATTCCTCGAGCGCATCGAAAAGCCCGATGTCGACGAGATCATAGGGATCGCGCCAGCCATCTCCATTCGACAAAAGAACTCGACCCGCAACCCACGGTCGACCGTCGCCACGGCAACGGAAATCTACGACTATCTGCGATTGCTCTACGCGCGAGCCGGCCACACGTTCTGCCAGCGATGCGCAGTGGAGGTCCGCAAAGACACGCTCGACGAAATTGCCACGCGCGTGCTGTCCCTCGCCGCCGGCCGCCGGTTCTACGTACTGTATCGATTCTCTTGGCAGGTGGAGACGCCCGCGAGCCGGGGACAAGAAGCGACCGCCAGGCCACGAAAAGCGGCACGACTGAATGCGGACTCGATTCGGCTGGGGCTGATGCGCCTCCGAAAACGAGGCTTTAATCGACTCTACCAGGCCGGACGCGTCTTCGAGTTCGCAACCCCAGAGGAACTCCTCGACGCGGACTTCAGCCAACCCGTGTACGTGCTGGTCGATCGGCTTGCCCTTTCGCCGGAGATTCGATCGCGTCTGATCGATTCCGTTGAAATCTGCTATCGCGAGGGCGGGGGCGAGGCCATTCTGGAATTTGTGCCCGACGGCTCGGCCCATTCGGTGCCGGAACGGCTCATCTTCAGCGAGCGATTCGAGTGCAAGAACTGTGGCGCGACCTATCAGGAGCCGGAGCCGCGGCTTTTTTCGTTCAATAATCCGTACGGGGCATGCCCCCGGTGCCAGGGTTTCGGCAACACGATTGATTTCGATTTGGATCGCGTCGTACCGGACAAAGCGAAGACACTGGCCGACGGCGCGATCGAGCCCTGGACCAAGCCGCGCTATCGACAGATGGCCTTCGAGATGCGCCGCTATTCGCGGGCGAAAGCGATTCCCTTGGACGTCCCGTTTCGCGATCTGACCGCCGCACAGCGCAACGCCATTCTCGACGGCGACCCCAGGGAGGACTTCCCCGGGGTCAAGGGATTCTTCGCCTGGCTGGAGCGGAAGAAATACAAGCTTCACGTGCGGGTGTTTCTTAGCCGCTACCGCGGCTACGCCACCTGTCCCGACTGCCGCGGCACGCGTCTGCGCGCCGAAGCGCGCGCCGTAACCATCGCGGGGCGATCGATCACCGAAGTTTGCCAGATGACGGTCAAGCAGGTGCGACCCTTCTTCGATCACCTCGAACTGGGCGCCGCCGAACGGGTGATCGCTGACAAGGTTTTGGAAGAGATTCAGTTGCGCCTGCGCTTCCTCGACGAAACCGGCCTGGACTACCTCACTCTCGATCGTCTGACCTCCACGCTGTCGGGCGGCGAGGCACAGCGAATTCAGCTGGCTACCTCGCTCGGATCACATTTGGTGGGTGCGCTGTACGTGCTGGATGAACCGTCCATCGGATTGCATCCGCGGGACACCAACCGGCTGATCGAGATTCTCAAAGGCCTGCGCGATCTGGGGAACACCCTGCTCGTCGTCGAACATGATCCGGATACGATTCTCGCGGCCGATCGCGTCCTCGATCTGGGACCCGGCGCGGGAGAACACGGCGGCGAGCTGATGTTTGCCGGCACGCGCGATGAACTGCTGAGCGATCCGCAGTCGTTGACGGGCCGCTACCTTCGCCAGGATCTGCGCATTGCCGTGCCACAGTATCGCCGACGGCCTCACGGGAAATTTCTGAAGATTCTGGGCGCGCGGAGCCACAACTTGAAAGGAGTCGACGTTACGATCCCGCTCGGCATGCTGGTGGCGGTGACGGGTGTCTCCGGCTCGGGCAAATCGACGCTTGTGTACGACGTGGTATACAAAGCGCTTGAGGCCAAGCGGCTCGGTGGGAACTGGCGCGAATGTTGTGATCGAATCGAAGGCGAGGGAGCGATCCGCGCTCTCGAAATGGTGGATCAGTCGCCGATCGGTCGTACGCCACGCTCGAATCCCGCAACCTATTTGAAGGCCTTCGACGCCATTCGCGAGGTCTACGCAGCGACGCCGGACGCTCGAAAACGCAATCTGAGCAGCGGTCATTTCTCCTTTAACATTCCCGGGGGACGCTGCGAAGCATGCCAGGGTGACGGCACGGTGACAGTGGAGATGCGTTTTCTGGCGGATGTGGAGCTGGTCTGCGAGGAATGCCGCGGCACGCGTTACAAAACCAGCGTCCTGGACGTGCGCTACAAGGACAAAAACATCCACGAAACACTCCAGATGACCGTCCGAGAGGCGCTGGCGTTTTTTGCGGCACACCCCAAGGTGACGTCACGTTTGCGCGTTCTCGAGGAAGTCGGCCTGGGCTACCTGCGGCTCGGACAATCCGGCACAACACTGTCTGGCGGCGAGGCGCAACGCCTGAAACTCGCGGCGCATCTCACTCGGCAGGACAACAGCGGGATTCTGTACATTTTCGATGAACCTACCACAGGACTTCATTTCGATGACATTCAGAAGCTGCTGACCGCCTTTCGCAAGCTGATCGACGGCGGCGCCTTCGTGCTGATCATCGAGCACAACCTGGACGTGATGAAGTCCGCCGACTGGATCATTGACCTTGGGCCAGAGGGCGGAGAAGGGGGCGGGCGCGTGATTGCCGCGGGAACCCCGGAGCAGGTGGCGCGCAATGCGCAGTCGCACACCGGAAAGTTTCTGGCGCGCGTGCTGAATCACCGCAATCAGGGCCCTTCGGAGCCTGCGGCGAAGTCAGGAGCGCAGACGGAACATCGCTGATGCTCCGGGGCGCTGGCACATCGCGGCTGGGAAGTCGATGACCTTGGTCTGGAAATCCCTGGCTGGTTGCGGGCTCTGCCTGCTGTTCGGGCCCCTGCAGCCAGTCTGCGCACAGGCCCGGAACTCCACCCAAAACGTTCCGAACGATGGCACCGCGCAAGAACTCCATCGCCTGCTGGTGGCGGCCGAGGAAGCCGTTAAGCGCCAAGACTTCGAAACTGCCGCCGAGGACTACCGGAGTTACCTCGCGAAAAAACCGGACGACGCATCGGTGCATTACAATCTCGGCTACACCTACACAGCCCTCCAACGGCTCGAGGACGCAAAGGCCGAGTACGAGACAGCCATCGCGCTCGATCCCTCAGATCCCCAAATGGCCCCGGCCTATCGAAATCTGGGCATGACGTTGCTCGCGAAAGATCCCGCGGCGGCCATCAATCCGCTCGAACATGCAGCGGAATTCGAACCGCAGGACGCTCGGGTCAAGTGGCTTCTCGGCACGGCGCTGGAGCGAAGCGGAAAGCTTGAGCCCGCTATCGAGCAATTTCAGGCCGCGCGGAAGCTGGACGGGCAAGACGTCGCGATCAGCGCTTCGCTGGCTTACGCGCTGCTGAGCGCTGGCCGCCTTCCGGAAGCCGAAGCCGCGTACCGCGCGACTCTGTCGCTCAATCCTGAGGGCGTGCCGCTGCGCCAGGCTCACCTGGGTTTGGCGCACACTCTCGTCGCAGAAAAGAAGCTGGAAGGGGCGGCATCGGAATTCGCAGCTTACCTGGAACTAGCGCCCAACGACGCCAGCACGCGGATCGAACGAGCCTCGACCCTTGTCGATCTCGGCAAAGATGACGACGCTCTCGGCGAATTGGATCGCGCGGCTGCCGCGGGCCCTGAAAGCCTCCCAGCGCTGAAGTTGCGTTCGCAGATCTACTGGGAGAAGAAGCGCTACGACGAGGCCATTCCCGTGCTCGAACGAGCGGTGGCTCTGGCCCCACGCGATCCGAATCTGGCGGACCGGCTCGGCCGCGTCTACCTGGAGAAGAAAGACTACCCCAATGCCGTGCACTGGCTGGTCACAGCCTACGATCTGGACCCGACTGCAAACGATTTGCTGGCCCAGCTGGTCGAGGCGGAGTACCTAAGCAAGAATTACGCGGTGGCCCTCTCCGGTCTCGATGCACTTTCCAAACGCGAGGAGCTTCCCACAGCGAGCTGGTACCTTCGGGCCACCTGTTACGACAAACTGGGCCAACTGCCGGAAGCGCTGGATGCCTATCAGAAGTTTCTTCAGTTGAACAAAGACGAAAACAGCGATATGTATTTTGTCGCCACGTCCCGCGTCCGCACGCTGACCCGTGAACTGAAGGACAAAAAGAGGTAGAGATTTGCGTACTTTCGTCGCAACCTGCAGGGTTGTCTGTTTGGCTGCGACCCTTTTGACAACACCGCTCGGCGCACAGGATCGCAATGCCGATCTCCGATCCCGGTTTCAGCACGAAACGAACCCCGTTCAAAAGGCCAAACTGATGCCCGATCTCGGCGAAGCGGAATTTCAACAGATTCGAAAAGAAGTCGAGGCGTACCATTTTCCCGTAGCTCTGGATCTGCTCCGTGAGTACGATTCCCAGGTGGCCCTGTGCATGAAAGCATTGGCGGGCACGAACGTGGACCCGGAAAAACACCCCGCAGGCTTCAAGCAGTTGCAGATTTCCGTGCAGGAATCGCTCCGCCGCATCGATGCGCTGCTTCCTCCGATGACCGGCGACGAGCAGGCGCCTTTTCTTGCGATCCGCAAGGATTTAGACGAAGTGAACCGCCGTCTCATTGAGCAGCTGTTTCCGGGACGAAGGTCTGCACCGAATTCCGATAAAATCGTACAATAGACCTTGATGGCGTACCGCAGGATCACGGCCTGGCTGTCCCTCGCACTGTGGATCTCGGCCGCCCCGCGAGTTCCAGCGGCCCAATTCCAGCCCAGGGATTACCTAAGCGAGGAAGAGGCGGACAAGATTCGCGATGCTGATACTCCCGCGGCGCGGATAAAGCTCTACCTCGCTTTTGCCGAGGATCGGCTGAAGAAGTTCGACTATGAGCTCGGTCGAACGCCTCCTCAGCGCGGCCGAACGGAGCTTCTGAATACCCTTCTGAATGGCTACGTGGGCTGCGTGGACGACGGCGCGGACCAGATTGCGATGGCCCGCGAGAAGCAGATGGATATACGGGCCGCGCTGAAGCTGATGCACACCAAGTACAACGACTTTCTCAGCCAGCTCCAGAAATACGACAAGGACGGCAAAGACCTGGACACCTACCGCGACACTCTCAAAGACGCGATCGAGGGCACCCGGGACGCCCTCGCCGATGTGGAGGAGGCCGAAAAGGAAATGCTGCCAGCTCCGATTCGAAGGAAGCCTTCTTGAGCATGCCCGGCGGCCCGCTTCCCCAGCACGTTCCTGGCGGCGAACAGGTTTTCAAGCGTATCTATACGCGCCTGGGCTGCCAAGGCCGCCCTCCCCATTTCGTGATCCAGTATCACCCTTACGCCGATCTCACCCATACCATCCGGCTGCGCGAAGATACGGCGCACGTCCGGCTCTCCGACGCGCTGAAGCCCGCGTCCCCTGCCATCTTGGAAGCGGTCGCCGCGATTCTGCTGGCGCGGCTTTACCGCCGACGCCCGCCGGATGAACTGCTCAAGCGCTACCGCCGTTTCTCCTATGCCGGAGCGACCCGTCGCCGGCTGCGGTTGTTGCGTCAGCGTCGTGCCCGAAAGGTGGAGCATCGCCCTGCCGGACGCCATCACGATCTGGCGCTTCTGTTTCGATCGCTCAATCGCCGCTATTTCGCCGATTCCCTTCCCCAGCCGCAGCTGGGTTGGAGCACTCGCCGATGGAGAAGCCAGTTGGGCTCGTTTGATCCGGCACTGAATCAGATCGTGCTCAGTCGCCAGTTGGATCGACCTTCTGTGCCAAGCTATGTCGTTTCCTACGTGCTCTATCACGAGATGCTACACGTAAAGCACCCCATGCGGTTCGAGCGCTGTCGGCGCACCTCCCATTCCGCCCAGTTTCGCAAGGAAGAAAAGCGGTTTGACCACTACGGCCGGGCCATGTGCTTCCTGGCCCAGTTGCGATGACCCTCGGACCGAAGGAATTGAGGGTTATTGGCTGGAAAGTTTTTCTATTTTTCTCTCGATCTTTTTCGCGTCGGGTGCGCTGGGAAAAACCTCAAGGTATTCTTTGTAGTACTTCACGGCCTCGGCAGGGTCGCCCTTCTTCTCATAGACCTCGGCCAACATCAGGCGCGGCTTGGCCAGCTTCGGCTTGAGGCGGATGGCTTCCTCCAGACGCGGAATCGCCGCGTCGGGATCGCCTTTGTGAATGTAGTAGGATGCCACCTCCAGGTCCTGCTCGGCGGAGGACGGAGTTGGCAGGGCATCGGAGTCAGTCTCTTGCGCCTTCGCGTCGCCGGCCGACTTCCCGGGAGGGGCTGCATCCGGCTTTTGCTGCGCGGGCAGTGCGGGCGCCAGGACCAGCAGGCCGCACAGTAGAAATTCAAGTCGCTTCCGCCGCATGTCCGATCTCGCCGAGCTTAGAACCCGTTTGCTATCATAGGCGTTCGATCGCCCGGAAATTCGGCTCGGGCGCACCTGCTCTTCGGTTATTTTAGCGCGTCGCCTCATGAAACTGCTCGAAAAAGTCGATCAGCTTCCCCTTCAACCCGGCGTGTACCTATTTCAAGACGCGCGTCGCCAGATTCTCTACGTGGGCAAAGCGCGGTCGCTACGGAATCGCGTCAAATCCTACTTCCTTGAGTCGCGATCGCAGGACGCCAAGACCGATTCACTCGTCCGTGAGACCGCCGATATCCAATATATCGTTGTAGACAACGAGCGCGAGGCGCTCGCGCTGGAAAACAACCTGATCAAGCAGCACAAGCCCAAGTTCAACATCCTGCTGCGCGACGACAAAACCTACCCGTATATCCGATACACCGCGTTTGAGAACTATCCAAGGGTCTACGTGACGCGGCGCCTGACCCAAGATGGCTCGATCTACTTCGGGCCGTACTTCCCAGCGAGCCTCGCACACCGGCTGGTCCACTTGATCCACAAACATTTTCTGGTGCCATCCTGCAGGGTCGATCTCGATCGGCGTCATCCGCGGCCTTGCTTGCAATACTACATTCATCGCTGCCTCGGCCCCTGCGCCAACCTGGTCACCGATGAACGCTATCGAGAGGCGGCGCGCGATGTCCGGCTGTTCCTCGAGGGCCGCCGGAACGATTTGACGCGGAGTCTCACAGAGAGGATGGAGCGCTCCTCCAGCGAGCAGCGCTACGAAGAAGCGGCAGGCTACCGCGATTTGCTCCGCACGCTCGGAGAGATGGAGGAGCGCCAGAAAATCGCGGCGGCGCAGGGCGATGACACCGACGTGCTGGCTTGGTACGCCGAGCCGCCGCAAGTCGCCGCGAATCTGTTCCATTTGCGAGCGGGACGGGTCGTCGACCGGCGGGACTTCTACTGGGAGAATCTTGAGGAATTCCATCCTTCCGAATTCCTCCCGTCTTTGCTCAAGCAGCTCTATTTGGACGCCGCGTATCTGCCCCGCTACATCCACGTGCCCATCGACTTCGAGGATTGCGAGCTGCTGGAAGACGTTTTGAGCGAGAACGCTGGGCATCGGGTTGAAATTCTCAATCCCCAGCGGGGTCAAAAGCACGCCTTCCTCGAGCTGGTCGAACGCAACGCCAAGCATTGCTTCGTGCAGCGCTTCCGCGTGCTCAAACCCACCTCGAAAGCGATCGCGGAGGCGCTGGAATCGACGCTTGGTCTTAGTGAACCTCCCAAGCGCATCGAATCGTTCGACGTTTCGCACCTCCAGGGATCGGACACCGTCGCTTCGATGGTGGTTTGGGAGGACGGCCGGATAAAAAAATCCGATTACCGCAGATTCATTATCCGTGGCGAGCAAATGGCAGAAGGCCGCGAAAAATCCGAGGGGCTGCTTCGCGACGATTTTGCCAGCATGCGCGAGGCCGTCGAACGCAGATATCGCCGCCTGCGGGATGAAAACAAGCCCATGCCGAGTTTGATTTTGATCGACGGCGGCATTGGTCAGCTGCACGCCGCGGCGGAGGCGCTTGAAAAGCTGGAGGTCATCAATCAGCCGCTCGCGAGCATCGCCAAAAGAGAGGAAATTCTCTACGTTCTCGGCCGCGAAGACGAGCCGATCGTGCTGGAGCGCCATTCGCCCGTTCTGCACTTGATGCAGCAAATTCGGGACGAGACGCATCGTTCTGCCGTCACCTTTCACCGTCAGCGGCGCTCCAAGCACCGGATCAGCACGACGCTGGTCGAAATCCCCGGCGTAGGTGAGCGCACGGCGCAAAGACTGCTGCGCCGCTTTGGCAGCGTCGCGCGGCTGCGGGAATTGACACTGGATGACCTGACTGCCGAGCTGCCGCGGGCGCAGGCACAACGGGTCTTCGATCACTTGCACGAAACGGCGAGGCGTCATCCAGAAACATCGTAGTTGCCTGGCGCTTCGCGCGCCGCTTGACGATCGGAATCCGCAGGGCGGACGCAGCCTTGCCTGTACTGAGAGTGCTATGCTACTGTGACATTCGGAGGTGTCGAATGGCAGATACTGTCGGCTCCAAGGTAAGCTTCTTTCTGGTGGGATTGGGAATTGGCGCACTCATCGGCATTCTTTTTGCGCCGAAATCCGGCGAAGAAACACGGGACTACCTCTCGTCCAAAGCGGACGAAGGCAGAGAATATGCGCAGCGCAAGGCGCGCGAGCTTCGCGAACGCGCCGAAGACTTGATCGAGCGCAGCAAGGAAATCATGGCGCGGCAAAAGGAAGCGGTGAACTCGGCTGTCGAAGCGGGCAAGGAAGCCTACAAGCGCGAAGCCAAGGCTTCCTAACCTACGGGAGAGCAGATGTCGAGTTGGCTTGAGGTCTTTATCGCCGTCGCTACGATCGCCATTGTGATCCAGATGGCGATTCTGCTGGCCATCTATCTGCAGCTGCGCACTACGGTTGAGTACTTCACGCGAATCGCCGCCCAGTTGCAGGCGCGGATTGACCCCATCCTGATCCGAACCAATCGCATCCTGGATGACTCCGAGGACCGCATCCGCACCATCATGAGCAACGCGGCCGAGCTCACTGAAATCGCTCGCGGCCAAGCCCAGAAAGTGGACCGTGTCTTTACCGATGCCGTCGAGCGGCTACGCGTACAGGTCGTGAAGGCCGATCAGATCCTGACCGGCGCGCTGGAAGTGATCGAAGAGGCCGGGTCGACTTTCCGGGCCAAGCTGTGGCAACCGTTCCACCAGGCCTCGGCCGTATTGAAGGGCATCAAGGCCGGGATCGACTTTATCCGCGGCCAAGCGCGGCGTCCGGTGTCCGATCCCACCACGCAGGACGAAGAGCTCTTCATCTAAAGCAGTCGTCGCCTTCCGCGTCTCTTTCCCTTCCGGGCTTGCTGCCGCTGGGCCCTCGATTTGCGGCTCTAGGGCGAGATCCAGCCGCCGCCTAAGACCAGCTCACCGGAGTAGAACACAGCGGCCTGGCCAGGCGTGACCGCCCGCTGCGGCTCGACAAAGGTGACGCGTGCCCGGGTGTCATCGAGCGGGACGACTTCGGCCTCGGCGGGGGCGTGGCGATTGCGGATCCGGACGCGAGCGCGCAGCGGACCTTCCGGGCGAAGGAACGGAATCCAATTCACGCCGTGAACGTCGCAGGCGCGGCGACGCAATTCTCCCTCCTCGCCAACGACGACGCGATTCGTCTGGGGGTCGAGCGCAACGACGTACATCGGACGTCCCAGGGCAAAACCCAGGCCTTTGCGCTGACCGATCGTGAAATGCTGAAGGCCGTTGTGGCGGCCGATCACCGCGCCCGATGTTTGAACGATTTCGCCGGGTTCACCCAACCTGCCGGTAACGCCCATTCCCTGTTCGTCCATATAACCCTGGATGAAGCGTACGTAGTTCCCTCCCGGCACGAAGCAGATTTCTTGGCTTTCGGGTTTTTCCGCGACCGGCACGAAAAGGCGACGAGCGGTCTCGCGCACTTCCTGCTTGGTTAGATCACCCAGCGGAAAATCGCTTCGTGACAACTGCTCCTGGGTGAGGCCAAAAAGGAAGTAGGATTGATCTTTCGAAGCATCGACGGCGGGCAGCAATTCGTAGCGTTCGGTGTCGGGATTCCAGCGAACGCGGGCGTAGTGGCCCGTGGCGATCCGCTCGGCGCCAATCTGGCGCGCCGTCCGGAGAAGCTGATCGAACTTCACCTCATTGTTGCAGTGCGTGCAGGGAATGGGCGTGCGCCCAAAGAGGTAATCCTCCACAAACGGGCGTACGACGGCCTGTTCGAATTCGCGCTCGAAATTGACGACGTAGTAGGGAATGCCGAGATGCTCGGCCACCCGGCGCGCGTCGTAGACATCGTCAAGCGAGCAGCAGCGGTGTCCCCCTCGCCCGCCTCCCCCCAGCTGCGGCAAACGACGCTGGTTCCAAAGCTGCATCGTGAGACCGATGGTCTCGATGCCCCTCTCGCACAGGATCGCAGCGACGGTCGAGCTATCGACGCCTCCAGACATGGCCACGGCGACCGGCGTCGCAGCGTGCGCGGTCGCGCCGCGTTCGACTTCGAATTGTGCGCCTGTCGGCATGGATCGGTCAGCGAGCGGCCGCTACCTGGGGCTCGCGCGGGGAGAGCGCGCGAATGCGTTCAACAACGGCCGGAATCACGCTCATGGCGTGATCGATTTCCTCAGCAGTAGTTGGTCGGCCGAGGCTGAAGCGGAGAGTCGAACGCGCCTCCTCGCGCGCCAAACCCAGAGCGAGGAGAACGTGCGAGGGCTCAGTCGAGCCAGACGAGCAAGCCGCGCCCGTGGAACAGGCGATCCGCTGAAGATCGAGCGAGATCAACAGCGCTTCGCCTCCGGCGCCGGGAAAGGACATACTGATTGTATTGGGTACGCGATGGGATCGGTCACCGTTCACACGTGCCAAAGGAACGCTCTCCAGCAGTCCCCTTTCGAGCCGGTCGCGAAGCGCACCGATGCGCCCCGCATCCTCCGCGAGCAGGTTGCGCGCCAGATCGGCGGCCTTGCCGATGCCGACAATGCCGGGGACATTTTCCGTCCCGGGACGACGGTCCCGCTCGGCATGCCCGCCGAAGAAACGCGGAGCCAGGGGCGTCCCGGTGCGCACGTAGAGCGCACCAACCCCCTTGGGGCCGTAAAACTTGTGCGCGGAAATCGAAAGCAAATCAACCCCCAGGCGATCGACGTCCAGTGAAACTTTGCCTGCCGACTGGACAGCGTCAGAGTGGAAGCGAACCCCTGCCTTTGAAGCCACGCGAGCAATTTCCTCGACGGGCTGAATGACCCCAAGTTCGTTATTTGCGTGCATCACGCTGATGAGAACCGTTTCGGGGCGCAAAGCACGTTGAATCTCTTCCGGATCGACAACACCATCGGAATCGCCGGAACGCCGAAGAGGCACGATCGTGACATCGATTCCCTCTCGCGCGAGCTCATCGCAGGCGTGCAAAATGGCGTGATGCTCGATGGCCGTGGCGATCACGTGCTTGCGCCGCTTCGTCGCAGCCGCGATGGAACCGAAAAGCGCAAGGTTATCGGCCTCGGTGCCACCGCTGGTGAACACAATCTCGCTCGGCTGCGCCCCGATCAGAGCTGCTACCGATTCGCGGGCCGCATCGACCGCTGCGCGGGCGCGCTGGCCGGGCGTATGGACCGATCCGGCGTTCCCGAACTCGTCGGCGAGAAACGGCAGCATCGCCTCGAGGACAGCAGGGGCAACCGGAGTCGTCGCATTGTAATCAAGATAGGCGCGCATGCTAAAGGCTCAGAATAGCGGCTGCGAGCAAAGGGGTCAAGCCACGCCGAGCCGATCAAGGCCGAAACCGAGCCCAGGGCCCACGGAGGGTGGCACGAGGGGAGCGGGTCACGTTCTTTGTTTTGAGTCGGTTGAAGACGTGTAGGCGGGTTCCAACCTGGCTTCTGCCGAGGCCCTTGCGCGGCGAGGGCCGGGGTATTGGATGAAACATTCCCCGATGGGAAGGCGTATCTTCCCCAGGGAGGTGAACTAGATGGCAGAGCCGGATGGCCCACCTCGGCACCGATCGTTCGTGGGGCCTGTGATCCTAATCCTTCTCGGCGCCTTTTTCCTGCTCATCCAGCTGTATCCGCAGTTTGATCCTTGGCCATGGCTATTTCGCTATTGGCCGCTCATTCTCATCGCCATCGGTTTGGGAAAGATCTGGGACAGTTACTACGCCCATCAACACCCCGAGCGCGCTGCCGGTCCCTGGATTACGGGGACAGGGCTGGCCTGGCTCATTCTCATCCTGTTCTTTATGCTCCTGTTCTGGCGCGGACCCCATTGGCGCGGCTGGGGTGCGCGGGAGCCCTGGGGCGAACTGCGTGACACGCAATCGGTGGAGCTCGGGGGAGCGAAGTCGGTAACCGTCGATCTGCAGTTTCCCGCGGGAAGGCTGGCTGTGTCCGGAGGATCCAGTAAGCTGCTGGAAGCCAATTTCCGCTATGACCGAAGTTCAGAAAGGCCGAGCGTGGATTACTCGGTTTCCGGCGGGGACGGTCACCTCGCAGTGTCTAGCAGAGGAAGCGAGTTGCATTTTGGTCCGAGCGGTAACGACTGGGATCTGCAACTCGGCGGGGACGCGGCGATCAGCCTGAATGTGAATATCGGAGCGGGTGAGAGCTATCTGCGGCTCGGCGGGCTCGACGTCCAGCAGCTGAGGATCAACATGGGAGCGGGCAGGTTGGACCTGGATCTGACCGGGCCGCGCAGGGCGAACCTCGACGCCACGGTGGAAGGAGGCGTCGGATCGGCCATGATCCGGCTGCCCAGAGATGTGGGGGTGCGGGTGAGCGCGTCGGGCGGAATCGGCTCGGTGAATGCGGACGGATTGCGGCGCCAGGGAGATAGTTACGAGAACGACGTGTACGGGAAAACGCCGAGCGCCATCGATATGACGGTCCACGGAGGCATCGGCGAGATCGACCTGATCGAGCAGTAGAGGCCATGCGCGTTACTCACTCGCCGCAGCCGCGGCGGATGGCTTTGACACCACCGCAGCCCTCCGCTAGTTTCAAAAGCGGGCTCGGTGAATCTCTTCGGCGGGCCACCACAGGAGTGAACCTTGGCGCGGCCTATTGTCACACTGACCACGGACTACGGCACGAATGATCATCTGGTCGGGGTCATGAAAGGCGTGATCCTGAGTATCAATCCCGATGTGACGGTGGTGGACATCACCCACGGCGTTCTCGCGCACGACATCTTGGACGGCGCGCTGGCGATTGGCCAGGCTTACAAGTATTTTCCGGCGAAGACGATTCACGTCGTGGTCGTCGATCCGGGAGTAGGAACCGAGCGCCGACCCATTCTGGTAGCCAGCGATCAGCACTATTTCGTGGCGCCGGACAACGGCGTGCTGTCATCGGTCTACGATCAAACCGAAGCGCTCTCGGTGTGGCACATCATCTCAGAACACTATTTTCGGCAACCGATAAGCAAGACCTTTCACGGGCGGGATATCTTTGCCCCGGTGGCCGCGTGGCTCTCGAAATCGTGGCAGACCTCGGCGTTCGGAGAGGCAATCACGGATTTCACACGCTTCGCCATTCCCAAACCAAAGACGTCCGGCAACACGATCCGAGGGGTTGTGCTTCGAGTCGATCAATTCGGCAATCTGATCACGAACCTGCGCGTCGAAGACGTACCCGCGCTCATTTCGACCGATGGGAAGTGCACCATCAAGGCGGGAAGCGTGTCGGTAGGCAAAATCGTGGCGACCTTTGCGGAAGGTGCGAGTGGTGAGGTGGTCGGAGTGATTGGATCGAGTGGATATTTGGAGATTTGCGTCAATAAGACGAACGCAGCACGGACACTCGGAATCGGCCGGGGGGCAGAAGTGACTGTCGAAGTTGGCTAAGGTCCGCTCCTTCGCCTTGTATGGCAGCTGCCCGATCATCGCCGGGCAGAAGTTACGATCAAATACCAGCGCATGCGAGGGTCCATCCAGTCGCGGAGCGCGTCACCCAAAAGATTGAACGCGAGGACAGCGAGCATCACCGCCAGCGCGGGGAACAACACCAGGTGTGGCCCGTCAAACAGATGGCTGCGCGCGTCATTGAGCATCGCGCCCCAGCTGGGCATCGGCGCCAGGACACCAACGCCCAGGAAACTGAGCGTCGATTCGGCGAGGATGGCGCTGGCCATGCCGAGCGTCGCCTGAACCAGGACGGGCTGAAGAATATTCGGCATCAGGTGCCGAAGAAGAATGCGCGCCGGCGAAGCACCGAGAGAGCGGGCCGCCAGCACGTACTCTCTTTCCTTGGTCTGCAGAGTCTGTGCGCGAGCCAGTCGTGCATAGCCCGCCCAGCCTGTGACAATCAGCGCGAAAATCACTTTTTCGATGCCCGGGCCCAGAAACGCGGCGAAGGCGATAGCCAGCAGAATTCCGGGGAACGATAGAAACGCGTTAATGAGCACGGTGTTGACGAAGCGGTCGAACCAGCCCCCGCAATAACCCGAAAGCGAACCTACGGCCAGCCCCACAATTCCCGCGCCGAGGACAACACTGACGCCGACAAAGATCGAAACCCGCGCGCCGAACAAAACGCGGGAGAGAATGTCGCGGCCCAGCTCGTCGGTGCCCATCCAATGAGAGGCGTTGGGGCCTTCCAGCCGAATGGCGAGATCTTGCCTGGCTGGATCGGCGGGCGACAACCACGGTGCGCCGAGCGCCACAACGATCATCACCAAGGCCAGCGCCAGCGCCCAGCGTCCCAGTACGCTCTGATAAAGAAATTCGCGCACGGCCTTCATTCAACCCGCATCCGAGGATCGACCAGCACGGAGAGGAAATCGGTGAGCAGATTGATTAGCACGTACGATACGGCGATCAGCAGAATGCAGCCTTGTAGCAAGGGATAGTCGCGTGCGTTGATGGCTTCGACAGTAAGTCGGCCAATGCCGGGCCACGAGAAGATTGTCTCGGTCACGACCGTTCCCGCCAAAAGCGTGCCGAATTGAAGCCCGAGGATCGTCAGAATCGGAACGAGCGCGTTTGGAAACGCGTGGTGAAACAAAACGGCGGCGGGTGAGAGCCCTTTGGCACGGGCCGTGCGAACGTAATCAGCCGAAAGCTCTTCGATGACGGAAGCGCGAACCATGCGCGTCAGAATCGCCGCCAGCGCGGCTCCCAGAGTGATCGCGGGGAGAGTCAAGTGCGCCAGGCCCCCGCGGCCGGAGACAGGCAGCCAGCCGAAAGCCACCGAAAATACAAGGATCAGCACAGGACCAAGCGCGAAATTCGGGACCGAGAGGCCCAACAGGGTGAGGATGCCTACGGCGCGGTCGGCGACACTCGCGCGGCGCTCCGCCGCATACAACCCCATTGGAATACCGATCGAAGTGCAGATCAGAAGCGCCGCTACGGCCAGTTCGAGCGTTGCGGGATAATGAGAGAGAACGACGCGAATAACAGGCTCGTGGAAACGGAGTGACTGACCCAAATCGCCGCGAACCATCCCAGTCAGATAGTGTGCATATTGCGTCGTTACGGGCAGGTCTAAGCCCATGGCATGGCGGAGCTGCTGCAAATCCTCGACGCGCGCACCTTCGCCCAGCATCTGCTCGACCGGATCACCCGGGACGATGTGGGCGAGCAAGAACACCATCGTGACGATCAACCAAAGCGCCGGCAGAGCAAACAGGAACCGCAAGGAGATAGAGCGGATCATTTTCTGCGCCGTTGCTTGTCGGTCATGGCAGGCGTGAGATTCGGAGCGGGTACGCTGAAATCGGCCGGCGGGGCGGAACGATCGACCGAACCGGCCAGAGGCTTAATTTTCACACGTGAAACGCGGCGACGGTCCATCTCCATCACCGTGAAACGATAACCATCGGTTTCGAAACTTTCTCCGCCCCGAGGGATGAATCCAAGGCGGCTGAGGACGAAGCCGCCGACCGTCTCGAAAGGGGCGTCATCGGACAACTGGATGTGGTAATGCGCCTCGAGGTCCCGCGTTTTATAGGCACCGTCGAAAACAGTGCTACCGTCGGGAAGAACGAGCGGGCGCTCGACCACATCGAATTCGTCGTGAATTTCGCCAACCATTTGTTCGAGGATGTCCTCGAGGGTCACGAGACCCAGGATGCTGCCGAACTCGTCCACAACCAGGGCTAGGCCGATCCGCCGGGAACGGAACTCCAGCAGCAGCTCGCTGGCCGGCTTCGTCTCCGGAACGATCAGCACGTCCCGGAGATGATTCCTGAGCAGAAAGGGCGAAAGGAGAACGTGTTCGTCGGCGTGCCGCGATCGTTCCAGCAGTGCCCAGATCACATCCTTTATATGAACGAAACCGAGAATGTGATCGAGTGAACCTTCATACACCGGGAGGCGGGAGCGTTGCGTGGTGGCGAACATGTTCATGGTGTCTTCGAGGCTCGCCTCGGCGGGAAGAGCGTGCATATCCGGCCGCGGCACCATAATCTCGCGCACCTGCACTTGCCCGAGTCCCATGGCGTTCTGAACGAAGCGCACCTCCGCCGCCGGGATTAAACCGCGGTCTTGAGCCTGCTGAACCATGATTTGCAGCTCTTCGAGAGAGCGCACCAGGGTGTGGCTGTGCGGCGCAACGAGACCCATCGCGCCGATGATCTTTTCGGCAGCGCCGTCAAGCAAGTCGATCGCCCAACGGAACGTGTTGAGAAACCAATGAAAAGGGCGAGCAATGAGGAGTGCGACGCGCTCGGCGCGAGCAAGGCTCATGCTCTTGGGGACCAGCTCACCGAAAATCACTTGAAGTACTGTCAGAAGTCCGAAAACCAATATGAGCGCCAGGGCGTGCGCCAGGATGGGAGCCCAGGGGCGTGTCATTTTCTCAACGAAAGGGCGAAGTAGGGCCGCGAGCGTTATTTCGCCCAAATAGCCGAGCGAAAGGCTGGCGATCGTGATGCCCACCTGCACACCGGACACCACCCGACTCATGTCGCTCAAAAGATGCTCAACGATCCTTGCTCGTGGATCGCCCTTTTCGACGAGCTGGCGAACGCGCGAAAGTCGGACGGCGACGAGCGAAAACTCCGTGGCCGAGAAAAATCCGTTCATGCCAATCAGGAAGACCACGCCCAGAATATGCAGGGGAGTCATAAGATGGATGCCGTCCGGAAGGCAGGGGTGGAATGATGGGCATCCGGGCGAACTCTAGGCAGCGCGCGCCGATTGGCTGGCGCTCGCATAACGCGTCGAAAAGCCATTACGGATGATTCTATCAGGGAGGGTCGTTCCGAGGGAGACTGCCGTGACCGAAGGAGCGACCGGCGGGCGGCACCGTCAGCGCTGGGACGCCAGGCCTGCATTCACGCGCGCGTTGAAATCGGCCGATTTCCCGCGAGGAATGGTAAGGGCCTTCCATCGATCGGCGGAATAATGTTTCGCGATGTAGACGATCTGTCCGATGTGATAGGCGTAGTGGGCGAGCTGACGGTTGATCGCTTGCATCACGGAATGACGCTCGCCGCGAATGCGTATGGTTCGGCCGAGGTCCTCGTCGGTGAGAGGGGCGAGGGAGTCAAACACGATTTTCCACGCCGATTCCCAGAGCGCGAGGATTTCGGCCCGTGTTCGGGGAGCAGACTCAAACTCGGCATCCCGATACCGGTCAGGCTTTTCTCCGTCGGAGGTGAGAAAATCAGTCCAGCGCGAACGCATGTTGCCGGCCAGATGCTTGACGATAATGGCGATCGAATTCGATTCCGGATCGGGCGTGGCCAGGAGCGCTTCGTCGGAGGCCTGCGCCATGGCTTGCTCACCGAGTTTCTTGTAGTAGCGCAGGATGTCGAATGAATCTTTCACGTAAGAAGTAGTGAATTCCAGGGGCATGATGGCCATTTTGCATCCGGCGTCGCCGAGGCGCAAGTATCTTCCGAGCCAGATCCGTTAAGCATCGCTGCACGCTGAATAAGGGCATTGTTGAGGTTCGGCGGGCTGCGCTAGAATGCTCCAACAGTCGCACGCTGATTTCGAGGTCAAGTCGCGGCGCCGTACCCGGTGACATCGATGAGTTCGACGACCAATAAAGCAGCGGAACCGGCACGTCGGGGAGAATTCGAAAAATCGCTCGCGCGACTTGAAGAGGTTGTGAAGCGGCTGGAAAGTCCCGAGCTCTCACTGGATGAGGCCATGAAACTTTTCGAGGAGGGTGTCAAGCTCTCGCGCGAGTGCCAGAAACAGCTGGAAGAAGCGGAGGGGCGTGTCGAAATTCTCCTCAAAAAGGCGGATGGCAAAATTGTGCCGGAGCCATTTGAGCCCGAAGATGAATCGTCTTAGCGCCTTCAAGCTAGATAGCTGTTTGGCGCCTCCCACGTTCCCGATCCAGCCCTTCGCATGACACTTCCCGATTTTTTCGAAGCCGACCGGTCGCTCGTCGAGGCAGCCCTTGATCAGATTCTTCCTCCGGAAACGACCCAGCCAGCCTCGATCCATCGCGCCATGCGGTACAGCATTTCTGCGGGTGGCAAGAGAGTTCGGCCGGTGCTGTGTATCGAGACGGCTCGCATGTTTTCACAAGATCTGGAAGGTGCGATCCGGGTAGGAGCGGCCATCGAATTTGTCCATACCTACTCGCTGATCCATGACGATTTACCCGCACTGGATAACGACGATTTGCGCCGAGGCAAGCCGACCAGCCATAAAGTGTTCGGTGAGGCGATGGCGATCCTGGCGGGTGACGCCTTGTTGACGCTTGCTTTTCAAACGCTGGCCGCGGCCCCGATCGAGCCCGCACGCGGCGTGCGGGTGATCGCCGAAATTGGAGCTGCCGCAGGGACTGTCGGAGGAATGGTCGGCGGACAGGTGGCGGACCTCGAGGCGGGCGGCAAACCGGTCGATCCGCGGACGATCGAATACATTCACCGCTCGAAAACAGCTGCCCTGATTCGCGGTTCGATCGTGGCGGGCGCGATCACAGGCGGTGCGGCGGGCGATGAGGTAGAGCGACTGCGGCGATTCGGCGACTCCATCGGGTGGGCATTCCAAGTGGTCGACGATTTGCTGGACGTCGAAGAATCGTCCGCGACGCTCGGCAAAACGGCGGGAAAGGATCAAGCGCAGGCCAAAGCAACGTACCCGGCGCTGTACGGAATCGAGAGGTCGCGCGCGATCGCCGCTGACCTTGAGAGAAAAGCTCTCGCGGAGCTGGCTTTCTTCGGCGAGCGCGCATCACGCCTCAGGCAGCTTGCAGAGTTTCTGGTAGCGCGGCGTTCGTGATGCGGCCCGACCTTATGAGCCCAGATGCCGAACGTGCTCGATCTCGAAAAAGAGCGAAACCGGGCTGGTCGCGGCTTGATCGGATTCTGGTCGAGCGCGGGCTGGCACCATCGCGGGAGCGAGCGCAGGCGTTGCTTCTTGCGGGGCAGGTGCGAGTGAATGGCGCGACGGCGACCAAGGCGGGAACGCAGATCGCGGTCGATGCCCAAATCGAACTGATCGGCACGCTACGAGGCTACGCGAGCCGGGGAGGGCTCAAGCTCGAGGGCGCGCTCGAAGATTTCAGCCTGCATCCGCAGGGAAAAATCTGTCTAGACGTCGGGAGCTCGAACGGCGGATTCACCGATTGTCTGCTGCAGCAGGGAGCGCGCCGGGTGTATGCCGTCGATGTCACTATTGACCAGCTGGACTGGAAGCTGCGCCAGGACGCCCGCGTCGTGCCCGTGGAGCGTAACGCCCGGTATTTGCGGGGAGAGGATGTTCCAGAGGCGGTCGAATTGGTGGTTGTCGATGTGTCGTTCATTTCGGTGAGCAAGGTCCTGCCCGCCGTCGGGCGGCTGGCTGCGCCTGGCGCCGATTTCCTGATCCTCATCAAACCGCAGTTTGAGCTGGAAAAAGTCGAAGTTGGAAAAGGCGGGATCGTGCGCGAGCCCTCGATGCACCAGAAGGCGATTCAGCGAGTTACCGAATCGGCGATCAAGGAAGGCCTTTCCATTGTGGCTGTGCGAGCCAGCCGCGTGGCCGGCGCCAAAGGAAACCAGGAGTTTTTTCTCCACGCGAGGCAGCGCCAATGGCTTAAGATGCTGCTTCCACGTCGATGATTCGCTCTGCGGGCATCCTTTGCAAACCGAACCGGGACCTTGTGTCCTCGGTAGCGCCTGCTCTGGTGCAATGGCTGCGTGAACGGAAGATCGACGTCTTTATTGATGAAGAGACGCGGGCCTGCATCGATCTGCCCGCACCGGCTCTGCCGCGCACGGCGCTCAGCGAGAGAATTGCGCTGCTAATCGTTCTCGGCGGTGACGGAACGCTCCTGTCAGCGGCGCGGGCCCTGGGAAATCAGCGAATTCCCATATTGGCGGTCAATCTGGGCGGTCTCGGATTTCTCACCAGCGTGACGCTCGATGAGATGTATCCCGTTCTCGAACAAGTGATTGCCGGCAAACACACCACCAGCGAGCGGATGATGCTCGACGCGGAGATTATCCGCAGGGACCACGTATCGGAGCGGCAGCGCGCCTTGAATGACGCGGTGGCGACAAAGGCAGCGCTCGCGCGCATGCTCGAATTCGATGTCTACGTCGACCGCAGCCACGTAGGGCGCTATCGCGCCGACGGGATCATCGTGGCCACCCCGACCGGCTCGACGGCGTATTCGCTCGCCGCAGGCGGGCCCATCGTCGATCCACAGCTGGACGCCTTCGTGATCACGCCGATTTGCCCACACATGCTCACGAACCGGCCACTGGTGATTCCGCACTCCGCGACAATCGAATTGGACTTCGGTCCCGCGGACGAACCGGTCTATATCACGCTGGATGGGCAGATCGGCTTTCAGCTCGAACCCAAGGACCGCGTGATCGTCACGAAATCCGCAAGCCGCGTAACACTCGTGCGTCCGCCGCAGAAAACGTACTTCCAGGTACTGCGAAGCAAACTGCGCTGGAGTGAGCGTTAGGTTGCTGTTGTTCTCGCCCAAGGAGATTCGTTGATGAAATCCAACTTGCGATTTGGACCGATTGCCGTGCTGTGCGCGTGCTTCTTCGGACCAGGGTTAGGCGCCCAATCGATTGCCACAGCCACCCGTTCGGTTGCCACGGGCGGCCCGCCCTCGAACTATCCAATTCAGGAAGGTTTCATCGATGCGCACGGCGTGCTGATCTACTACATGACCGTGGGTCGCGGCGCGCCACTGATGATCGTGCACGGCGGACCCGGTGCCTCGCACGACTACTTTCTGCCCTATCTGCTGCCTCTGGCGAGACACAACCGGCTGATCTTTATCGACGAGCGGGGATCAGGAAAATCAGCCAAGCTGGACGATCCCAAGGGCTACACCGTCGAGGCCATGGTCGAGGACGTGGAGGCCGTACGGCAGGGGCTCGCGCTTGGAAAGATGAGCCTTTTGGGACATTCCTATGGAGGCGTTCTGGCCCAGGCGTACGCCCTCAAGTATCAGGATCATCTGACTCACTTGATTCTGGCCAGCACGTTTCCGAGCACCAGGCAGATGAACGAGGTGTTCGTGCGGATGAAGCAGAAGATGTCTCCCGAGCTACGCCAGCGGATCGAGGCCATGGAAAAGGACGGGCTGTTCGGTCACGGGCCGGACTACCGCAAGAACCGCTACACAGACGAGTACATGATCGCAGCGTGGGGCGAAGGCTACTTCCCATACCTTTTCCAGAATCGACCTGATCCAAACAACGACCCCGTCCAGGAAGGAATCATCTCGTGGGATCTGTATCGCGAGATGTGGGGGTCCGATGGTGAGTTCGTGATCGACGGCAACCTGAAGTCGGTCGAATACCTCGACCAGCTACCTTCGATTCAGGTCTCCACGCTGATCCTTGCAGGTGACCACGATGAGTGCGACCCCTCGCTCTCTCAAGAAATGCACGAGAAGATTGCAGGGTCTCAGATCGCGATTCTGCCAAAAAGCGGCCACCTGACGTTCGTCGATCAACCGGACTTGTTCATTCACTCTGTCGATGCCTTCCTTCACGCCGGGGCGGCCAGATGAAGCGGCACGGCTATTTTAGTTTGAGGACAATGAGCGTGCGGTCGTCGGAGGGATGCTGGCCGCCGGAAAAAGCGTCCGCCGACTCGAGGATCCTGTCCGCTATGCCATCCGCAGGCAGATGCTGATTTTCGGTGACAATCTGCGCAACGCGCTTATAGCCAAAAAATTCACCGCTGGCGCTCTGGGCGTCGCCGATGCCGTCGGAGTAAAGCACGACGATGTCGTTCGGATCGAGGACAAAGGTTCGCTCATCGTAGCTAACCTCTTCAAAGATTCCCAACGGGAAACCGGCGAGGGATAGCCTCTCGCACCGTCCTTCGTGCAAAAGCAACGGCTGCTCTTGACCGGCGTTGGCGATGCGCAGGCGACGCCGCCGTCGATGCCAAGTGGCGAAGCAGAGCGTCATGAAACGACCTTCAATCAACCGCTCGCTGAGGAAGCCGTTGATGGCACGCAGCATGTGGGCTGGCCGCAGCTTCTGCGAACCCAGACTGCGGAGTGTACCAACGGCAACAGCGCCGTAGAGCGCAGCCGCACTTCCCTTCCCGCTCACATCGCCCAGCGCGATGCCGAGGTCCTGTGGACCGTAACGGAGAAAGTCGTACAGGTCACCGCTCAACTCGCGGGACGAAACCACGCGGGCGGCGATCTCCAGCCCGAATTCCGGTCCCGGCGGCCGAGGCAACAGCGCACCTTGAATCCGACGCGCTGCGTTGAGATCGCGCTCCATGCGGCTCTCGTCGCGCGCCACGCGCTCGTAGAGGCGAGCGTTCTCAATCGAGACTGCCAGGTGCGCTGCGAGAATGGAGAGCACCTGGACATGGTCTGCCGTGAAATAATTGAGCTGCGGACTCTCCAAATCCATCACGCCGACGACGCGATTCTTATAAATCATCGGCACAGAAAGCTCCGAGCGCGTCTCCGGATTCAGCATGCGATAGCGTGGGTCGAGCGACACGTCGGCAACGACAACCGGGCGGCGAAGCTTGGCGGCTGCCCCCACAATCCCTTCATGCACCGGGACGGTCGATTTCTCCTGGACGCGTTGGCCGAATTTCACGGTGACTCGGTGACGAAAGACGGCTGCGACTTCGTCGTACAAGAGAATGCTGAAAATCTGATAGTCAATCAGACGCTTCGTGAGTTCCACAGCACGGCGCAGGACTTCTTCGACCTCCAGGCTCGCGCTCGCTTCGCGACCGATCTCGTTGAGCAGTAGCAGGGTCTCAGCCTGCTTTTGGGCCTTCTCGTAGAGCCGCGCGTTTTCCACGGCCGTGCTGATCCGGCTGGCGACGAGCGTCAAAACCGTCTGCTGGGTGGGGGTAAAGTAATCCGGTTGGCGGCTTTCGATGTCCATAACACCGATCACATGCCCGCGTACGATCAGCGGCACCGCGATTTCGGACCGGACCGCCTCGACAGCGGGCAAATAGCGTCGATCCTTCAGGACGTCCCCGACCCGAATCGCCTGCCCGGTCGCGGCCGCCGCGCCGATGATGCCGTCGCCGACCGGTATCCGCCAATTCTCAACGACCTCCGCTCGGTGCCCGATCGCAAAGCGAACGTACAGCTTACCCGTGCTTTCCTCCGGCAACAGCACAGCGAAAATCTCATAGTCGATCAGTCGCCGAACCTGCTGCGCAGCGCTGGCCAAGACCTGATCGAGATTCAGCGAGGCGCTAATCTCCTGGCTGATCTCCGACAGGACGGCAAGCGTCTCCGCAGGGATTTCCTGCACCGAATTGAGGTCGACCCAATCCATGGGACTTGAGTGGGCGCGCGGCAACCCGCTGTCTGGCCAGCGCCACGAATGCGTCAGCCGAAGTCACCCCCAGCTTCAGGGCCGGCGCGAGGCAATCAATTATAGCAGGCGACAGAGCACAGTCCGGGGGAAGAGATCGATAACTTCTAAGTTCAACGAAAGACAGGTGGCATTAGGTCTGCTCGGGCGGAAGGGACAAAACGCAAACGTCCTTCAAATTGCGATAGCGCTCGGCGTAATCGAGCCCATAGCCGACCACGAAGTCATTGGGAATCTTAAAGCCGACGTAGTCAGCCTTCACCTGTCTCAGTCGCCGGGCGGGCTTATCGAGCAGGGCAGCGACACGAAGGGTCTTGGGCTTGCGCTGCTTCAAAACGCGAAGAAGGTAGTTGAGCGTCAAGCCGGTGTCGAGGATGTCCTCGACCAGAATTACGTTAAGGCCCTTGATCGTCGAATCTAAGTCCTTCAGCAAGCGCACTTGCCCCGAGCTGTCCTTGCCCCGGCCGTAGCTCGAGACAGCAATGAAATCTATGGAGGTTTCCAGGTTGATTTCGCGGACGAGGTCGGAAAGAAAAATGCAGGCGCCCTTGAGGACGCCGATCAAATGAACGCGCTGCCCCCTAAAATCACGCGTAATGTGGTCTGCTACGGCTCGAACGCGCCTTTCAATGGCGGCGTGGCGTATGAGAATCCTGAGTTTTTCCTGCACAGCGGGTATCCCTCCTGTGCACGTCAGGACAGGCCAATCACGCGCCCTGTCGCTAGGTCGATGTCGATTTCGTAGTAGCCCGGGCGCGTGGAAAGTCCGGGCATCGTGCTCATGGTACCCAGAAGCGGATAGAGAAAGCCTGCTCCGACGCTTGCGCGAACATCCCGCACAGGTACGGTGAATCCGGTGGGCGCACCCTTGAGATTGGGATCATGGCTGAGGCTCAAATGCGTCTTGGCCATACAAATCGGAAGTTTGTCAAAACCGAGGCGGGTGTACAGTTCAATCTTCTTTTCGGCCTCGGGCAAATAGTCAGCTCCTAGGCCGCCGTACATATCCCGCACGATTGTTTCGATTTTTTGCTTGATACTGATATCGAGCGGATAGAGGAATTGGAATTTGCTCGGTTGGCCGCAGGCGTCGATGACCGCCCTGCCCAAACCTAGCGCTCCCGCACCGCCCTCGGCCCAGTGGTTCGACATGACCGCGTCGTGCGCGCCAGCCTCGACGGCTTTCTGGCGCACCAATTCGATTTCGGCGGCCGTGTCGTATTGGAAGCGATTGACCCCGACGACGACGGGAATGCCGTAGCGCTTTGCATTCTGAATCATTTTGACTAGATTCGCACAGCCCTTTTCGAGCAGTTCAATATTTTCTTCCGTATAGGCGTGATTGAGCGGCTGGCCGGCAACCACTTTGGGCCCACCGCCGTGCATTTTGAGCGCACGGATCGTCGCCACCATGACGACGCAGTTCGGCACAAGACCGCTGTAGCGGCACTTGATGTTAAAGAACTTCTCCATGCCGATGTCCGCACCGAAGCCCGACTCGGTGACGACATAGCCGTCCGGCCCCACCAGCTTAAGCGCGATTTGGTCGGCAACAATTGATGAGTTGCCGTGAGCGATATTGGCAAACGGACCCGCATGTACAAAGGCAGGCGTGCCCTCAAGCGTCTGCATGAGATTGGGATAAATCGCGTCCTTCATAAGCACGGTGAGGGCGCCGCCGACGCCGATGTCGTCCGCGGTGATTGCTTCGCCTGTGGTGCTGGTGCCAATGACCATTCTGCCCAACCGCTCGCGCATATCCGCGAGACTCGTGGTCAGTGCGAGGATGGCCATGATTTCGCTGGCAACGGAAATATCGTACCCGGTCACCCGCGCCGCGCCCTTTTCTTCCGGGCCTTGACCGATCGTGATCTGCCGGAGCATGCGGTCGTTGGTGTCCGTCACGCGGCGCCAGGTGATGCTGTGAGGATCGATGTCAAGACGGGCGAAGCGAGCGCGCTCCTCCAGGGTCAGGTCGCTGGGATTGGTCTTCGAGATGCCGAGCTTTCGCAGCCGGCGCAACATGACCGGGGAAAACCGGCGGCTGCCGTCTTTCGCAGGCGGGCAGAGGCGCCCGAAGAGCGTCTCTGCGTTTTGCGATGTCTCGTGGAACCAGCGGGTATCGATCGCCGCGGCCAGAAGATTGTTGGCCGCTGTGATGGCGTGGATATCCCCCGTGAGGTGCAAATTGAACTCCTCCATGGGGATGATCTGGCTATAGCCGCCTCCGGCCGCGCCACCCTTGATGCCGAAAGTTGGTCCCTGGCTCGGTTGCCGGACGCAAGTGAACACCTTCTTTCCCAAATGGGCGCCGAGCGCCTGGCTGAGACCGACCGTCGTCGTGGTCTTGCCCTCTCCCAACGGGGTGGGCGTAATGGCAGTCACCACAACATACTTCCCGTTCGGCACATTCTTGAGCCGGTCGCGAACCGACAAATGTACCTTCGCCTTGCTCTTGCCATAGGGTTCGATCTCGTCCGGCTGAATCCCGATCTCGGCCGCGAGCTTATCGATCGGAATGGGCGCGGCGGCCTGGGCGATCTCAATGTCGCTCGGAACGCGCGCAAGAATGTTCTGCAACTTATGAGGCATCTCGTACTTCCTCCCGTGATAACAAAGCCACTGCGGATCTCAGCGTTCGAGCCGCCCAAGCGCCGAGAGATTGCACGGTGTCTCTGAAGCCCTCAAAGCAAATGAGTACCGTATATGCGCGCTCGCGGCATTGTCAAGCCGCAACACGCCTTTTCGCCAAGGAAGCAGGAGCGAGAAAACGGGGCGACAGGATGGCTTTCGCCGTCGCAGAATCAATCTCCGGCCAAATACGCCATGGGTCGCTTTGGCGGGATCAACTTGAATTCGAGGTAGACTGTCCTGCCGCGAGCCTCATGCGATAGCAGAGCGAGTGCCGTCGAATTCGAAGGAGGTGGCGATGTTCTATGAGCCCGGCAAAACGAAACACGGACTACCGCGGGATCCATTTAAGTCCTGCGTCATCCCGAGGCCGATTGGGTGGATTTCAACGGTGAGTCACGACGGCCAGCACAATCTTGCGCCGTTCAGCCAATTTCAGAACCTTACATTTGATCCGCCTTATGTGATGTTCGCGGCGAACCAGTCCACGAAAGGACGGCGGAAGGACACGGTCGTGAACACGGAGGCGACCGGCGAGTTTGTGTGGAACATGGCCACGTATGAACTGCGCGAAGCGGTGAACAAATCAGCCGAGGAGGTACCGCCTGAGGTCGACGAGTTTGAATTGGCGGGCGTAACAAAACAGCCGTCCCAGCTCGTTAAGCCATGCCGCGTGGCGGAATCCCCCATCCATTTCGAGTGCAGCTACCACCAGACCATTCGCCTGCCGGGCAACGGAACGATGGGCACCGTCGATATCGTGATCGGGCGTGTGATCGGCATCCACATCGACGAAGAGGCGATCGGACCAGATGGCCGCATCAACGTGCTCAAGATTCGACCGATCGCGCGGCTCGGATATCACGATTATACGAGCGTTGAGTCTACGTTCCAGATGCTGATACCCGGGAATGATCCTCGCAGGCTCGCCGGCATGGAAGGGTCGGCGCGATTCTAGCGCACAGAATGGAAGGCTGGACGGCCACTTAGCGACCATCTCAGAAACTCAACAGTCCAAGTTTTTCGCGAGGTCGGCCACCGAAAAATGCTTCAACGCTTTGGCGGACACGCGCAGAAGCCTGCGCGGATCTGCGTCGTACGACAGCACGTAATCGTTGCCGTGAAACAGAGTGTCGAAGAACGCTTTGAAATCGGAGTCGAGGTCTTGGCGAATCCCTTCCTGATTGGGTGCAAGCATGCGGTCATTGATGAAGCACTCCACATCCTGGCCGTTAAAACGAATCTTCCCTTGCAGGGCCGCTTCGGCTTCCAGGCGCTGGCACGCCTGTAGCGCCGAGCAGGCGGCTTGCTTGAGTCGATCCCAGTTTCTTCCGTCGATGGGCGCTTTGCGGTTGTAGCGCACGCCGAGACGGCCATGGGTATTGTCAAGACTGTAGTCGGCCTGGTGACCAATCAACACGATGCCCGGTCCGTCGTGCACATGCCGATAGTCGGCGATATCGAGCAGCAGCTCTTCGAACACCTGCGCTTGAATCCAACGATGGAAGACAGGAATCAGCGGTTCCAGATTCACTGATTGCGGGTCGCTGACGAGGAGTTTCACGTTGACGTGCTGAAAATCCATTCGGCGCCGTCCCTTGGTTCAGACGGCAACCGAACGGCCCAGTCGGTTGTAACAGCTGTGCGCGGCGTCGATGAAGAGCTGGGCCTCATCGATCAGATAACGGCTTGAATCCGAAGTGTACGGAGCTCCAGACGTCCGGTGGGCATCAAAGAGGTACTGCGCGAATTTTCCTCCGGCAAAGGGATCGAAAAATTTCTGCGTATCGAAGTATTCTTTGCGAAACTCGGCGACGATTTGATCTGCGTCTTCCGACACAGTGGGATTGTTGATTTTCACGAGAGCCTTCGCGCCGTGCAACATGGCGCGATAAGCGGTCTTGCCAGCCTGCTCGACATGGCCATTCTCGAATGCCAGTTGCGCTTCAAACACTTCCCTTTCCGCAGCGCCGAGATCGAACTCCACCGAAGACACCACCTCACCGGCGCACTCGCCTACGCCCATGTCTTCCAGACTGTATTCGCGCGGATCGCCCCAATCGCTGAAAAATGAGCGGTCACCTGCCGGCGGGCGCGCCAAATCCTCAAGCAGGTTCTTCAGGTCCATCTTGCCGATGCGCTTGATGAAATTCTTAAAGGATTCACCCGGATTCCGTCCTTCCACATAACGACCGGTGAGCCGGGTCACGACCTTCGGGATGTTCTTCGATGGGATCGCCGCCACTGGCAAGCCGTACGAACCACCGTTATTCTCCCACTCTCCGCCGAGCACAACCTGGAAATGCGGGACCGCGTATCCGCCGATTTTGCGGCTCACTCCGTAGAAACCAAGGTCTGCCACGTGATGCTGGCCGCAACTATTGAAGCAGCCGCTGATCTTGATGTGGAGATTCTCGACAGCCTGGTCGGACTGAAAATTCTTCTCGGCCAGCTGCTTGCGCAGTTCAGCGGCGAGCCCGCGCGAAGAGGAAATTCCGAGCTTGCAGGTATCCGTACCGGGACACGCGACCACGTCAACGATGGTGCCAGCACCCGGCTCGGCCAAATGCACAGCTGCAAGCGCCTGGTATAGTTCCGCTAAGTCTTTCTGGCTGATCCAGCGGATGACGAAATTCTGCTCGACCGTCGTCCGGATCGTTTCCCTGGTAAACTGGCGTACGATACCGGCAAGAGAACGCAGCTGGTTCGCCGTGATATCGCCGAGTGGCAGGGCAATCGTGACGACGACGTAGCCGGCCTGCTTCTGCGGCCGCGTGTTCGCTTTCAGCCAGCGCCGGTACGCCTGTGAACCCGACGGTGACATTTCTCCGGCGGGGCGTAATGGCCTCTCCACGAATTGCTCGGCGTCTTGCAAGAAATCTGTCCAACGCGGGTCCGGAGGCAGCGTTTTGCGCTCTTCGAGGACCAACTCCCTGAATTTGTCGATTCCCAAATCTTGAATGAGGAACTTGATGCGCGCGCGGCTGCGATTCTTCTTCTCACCGAGTCGTCCAAAAACCCGTGCAACGGCCTGTGTCAGGGGCAGTATTTCCTCGACGGGGACGAACGAATCGAAACGCTTCGCCATGTAGGGGACCGCGCCAAGCCCACCGCCGACCGACACGTCGAATCCGCGCTTCTCGACTCCATTTTCCATGCGTGTCCGCGCAATGAAACCGATGTCATGAAGACTGGTAAGGCCACAGGCGTGCTGCACGCAGCCGCTGAACGCGGGCTTGAATTTGCGCCCGAAGTTTTGGCAATCGGGGTGGCCCAGAAGGAACTTCGAGAGCGCTCGCGCATAGGGCGTGACGTCGAAAACCTCGTCCGCGCATGTACCGGCGTAGGGACAGGCCGTGACGTTGCGAACGGAGTTGCCGCACGCCTCACGCGTGGTGATCTTCACGGCTGCCAACCGGCGCATCAGCGTGGGTGTGTCGTCGATGTGGACATAGTGGAGTTGAAAATCCTGACGTGTCGTAACGTGGGCGATGCCATCGGAATATTCTTCGGCCAGCTCCGCCAGCGTCTCGAGCTGTTCGGCGTTGAGGCCGCCCGCGGGGATCTTGATGCGCTGCATGCCTGGCGCATCCCAAAGTGTGGAAGGCCCTTTGGTGAGCGTTCCGGATGGATAGTTCATTTCCTGGACCTTGGCGCCGTCATGCCGCTGGCCATTGTCATAACGTTGGCCGTAGGTTCCCCTACGCAAGCGGGTTTCCGCAAAGAGGCGCTCGTCAAGCTTGCCCTGGCGTCGGAGCGCGATTTCGGTATCGAAAATGTCCACCTCGCGGGCCAGATCCTCCGGGAGCCTGCCGGCAAGGTGCTCCTTCCACAGTGCGTTAGAAGCCTTCATAGCGGTCGAATCCTCCAAGGATAACAAATCCTCCGCCGCTTCGCATCGCCAAGCTCAGTGCGCGCTTTCTTCGATTGGATGGTTTTCGAATAGGCGTCGATGCAGGCGCGAGGGAGGGCGGAGAGCGTGGAAGGCACACGCCCACCGGAGCAGGCCAGTGAGCAAGCAGAGGAAGATCCCAGCATCCGTCTGGTGAGAAACCGATTTCTCAGCGTTCAGCAAACTCTAACAAACATGAAGCTGAGGTATTCTCGTACTCCCCCGCTGGGGTTATAATCCGACGCCTAACTCTGTGTCCGCCGACATCTCAACGAGTCCCGCACAGGAGACCGTCCCTGCCCGCCCGCGGCGGGGTATTCTCGTTGCGCTTCCGGTCGCCGCGCTCGCGAATGCACTCATCCCCGCGGTCTTCTTTGCCGCGACGCGCCTTTTCGGGCAGGTGGACCCTCGGTATCGTGCTCTTGTTGCCGGCGTCGTGGTGGCCGAATACGCCGCCGCTTTCCTGCTCGTTTACTTGCACGCCAACGTGGGTTTTGCCAGTGGTTACGCCGTCGCCACAGCTTCCGTCGTCACGCTGGGCTCCGCCGCGCTCGCTTATATAACCTTGGAACCGGCTAGTTGGGGTTGGAGTGCGCTCCTTGCAAACGTTCTGGTCCTCGGAGGATTTGCCTTCGCGGTGCTATCCAACGCGGTCTTTCTGGTCGCCAGCATCCGCTACGCTCGAGCCATCCATCCGCGGCTGCACCTGGGCGGCTTCTTCCTGGGTATCGCCGCCTTCCTGGCTCTCCTGTTCCTCTACACCCGCATCCTGCCGTAGTGAGGTGCGATGGGGACCGTGCTGCCGCTGGCGAAGCCAACTCAGTTCTTAGGAATATCGACTCGGTTCCACCATCCGCCTCCAAGAGCCTGAAACAGCGCCGCTGTGTCGGAGTAGCGATTGGCCTGGGCCTGGACGAGCGCGATGACGGCCTGCTGATAGGCCTGCTCGGCGCTCAACAGCGCGAGGTAGTTGGTGTAGCCGGCGCGCGTCTGCTGTTGGGTCAGATCCAGAGTGATTTTGGCGGCGTCTCGAGCCGTCGCCGCAGTCTTCAGGCCATCGGCGTCCTGCTCGAGCGCGTTCAACGTGTCAGCGACGTTCTGAAAGGCGGTCAGGACCGTACTGCGGTATTGTTCGGCAGCCTGCGTATAGGCGGCTTTTGCCGCACGCTCGCGGTGCAACAGCGTGCCGCCTTCAAAGACGGGCTGCGCCACGCTGGCGCCCAAATCCCAAAAGCCTGTGCCCGCACCAAAAATGCTGCTGAAAGCCAGCGCCATACTGCCAGCGTCTGCGGTGAGTGTAAGGTTCGGCAGTCGATTTGCGATGGCAACTCCAATTTGAGCGCTGGCCGAATGCAGGTTCTCCTCGGCTTGGCGCACGTCCGGGCGTTGCTCAACGAGCTGCGAGGGGAGGCTTAGGGGCAAGTCCTGCGGCAGTTGCAAAGTCGAGAGCTCAAACTTTTCGGGGACGTCTTGGCCGGGGAACCCGCCGGACAGTGCCGCAAGGAGGTCACGCTGTTGAGCCAATTGCTTGACGAGCGGCGGCAGTGTCGCCGAGATTTGGGCAAGCTGCGATTCCTGTGCCGCAACGTCGATCCTGCTGACATATCCCTCTGAGTATTGAGTGCGAAGGATCTCCAGCATATTGGTATTGATCGAGATCAGTTCATGGGTCGCATCGATCTGTGCCCTCAAGGATGCCTCTTCAATTGCCGCCACGACCACATTCGAGCTCAGCGTGATGTGCGTTGCCGCCAGGGCAAATCGTGCCTCCTGTTCCTGAGCCCTCAATGACTCAACGGTTCTTCGGTTCAGCCCGAAAACATCCGGCGCGAACGAAACGCTGACCTGCGGCGTGTAGACGCTGTAGTTGAAGATGTTGGCGTTGGGGACCGGTGCAATTTCATTGGACGTCTTCGACCGGCTCGCTGAAAAACCAGCGCTGACGGTGGGATAGTAAGCACCACGCTGTGCCAGCATGTTCTCTCTGGCAACCGTCAATGCCGCTTGTGCCGCCTTGAGGTCAGGATTGGTCTTAAGCGAGCGCTCGATCAAGTCGTTGAGCGGCTGGGAGTGAAATAAGGTCCACCACTCTCCCGGAATATCTTGCCCTTCAACCAAGTGCTGCGCCTCTCCGCCGGAGACATTGGGCGTGCCGCTCGTGGCCGAGACGGGAGTCGGCGTATAGCCTGAGACGTTCGGAGCAGAGGGCTTGTTGAAGTTTGGACCGACTGCGCAGCCTCCGAAAAGCAATAAGGCCGAGCTCAGGAGGCCGACCAAGCGCGAGGTACCAACAAGCGTCATAGGAATCCTTAAGGCTTACGGTTCATCCGGGTTCCGTCGAGCGTTCCGGTACTGTTCCCCCATCCGCCAATGACTGCCGGGTTGGGCCCGCGGTGGCGTGCGGCATGGAGCGAGGCGCTGCCGAGAGAGGTGACACTAGACGCTCGGATCGGAGGAGCGTATCGGGCCTGCTTGTTCTCAATCGATCCGCCCATTAAAGCACCGCCAGGATTGGTGGAACCTGGCTGGTTATGCACGGCATTCCCAAATCTGGTCGTCCTCCCGTTATTCGCAAGTTGCTGAGGGCGATTTGTCGTGGTTGGGCTCGAATGGCCGCTTGGTCGCTTCTTGTCAGAAATGTCGCGCCACTTTGCTCGTCCATCAGACGGCTCTCCGTCGCTACGCGTGGCCTGTCCGGCGGTACCCGGGCCATTGCTTGTATGGTTCGAGGAATCCGCGGCAGACGCCTGCTGGGCCGGCGTCGCATGCCCTGGGAGTAAGGCGCCAAGGCCCATCATCACGAGAACCACCGCGGTCTTCTTCATGCTAACTCAACCTCGCGCGGTGGCCTTTTATCGCGTCTCAGAAACACCATTCTCAGCGCTGGCACAACGACGAGCAGCATGATGGGCCCTACCAGCATGCCGCCCACGATTACCGTGGCGAGGGGGCGCTGGACTTGGCTCCCGATGCCAGTTGAGACTGCCGCTGGAAACAGGCCGATACACGCCGAGAGTGCCGTCATCAGCAGTGGGCGCATGCGAGTCGAGGCCGCGCGGAACATCGCGTCGGTCGGCGTTCCGCCCCCCACTAGCCTCTCGTGGTTGTAATAGGTAATCATGAGGATGCCATCCATAACGGAAACGCCGAAGAGCGAGACGAAGCCGATGGCGGCCGAGATGCTGAAATTCAGCCCGGAGGCATAAAGCGCCAAAATGCCCCCGGCAACGGCGAACGGGATCCCTGCCAGGGCCAGAAAACAGTCCCGCAGTGAGTTAAACATGCTGTAAAGCAGCCCAAGAATCAGCAGCAGACTAATCGGGACGACGATCTCCAGCCGCTTCTTGGCCTCTTGGAGGTCGCCATACTCACCGGCCCAAACCAGCCGGTATCCGGGTGGGAGCGCGACATTCTTCGCAATCCGCGCTTGAGCCTCCTCGACCGTGCCGCCCAAGTCGCGTCCACGAACACTGAACTTAACGGGGATGAAGCGCTGCATGCTTTCGTGATAGACCCAGGCAGCTCCCGTATCCAAGCTGATCGTCGCCAGCTCGCTTAGCGGTATGTACGCATTGGCACCGCTGCCGGTTTGATAGCCCACTTTGATGTTGCGGATTTTTTCGATGCTGTCGCGGTATTCAGGATTGTAACGGACGACGAGATCGAACTGCCGGTCCCCCTCCAAAACCGACGTGGCTACCGCCCCTCCCATTGTCGCTTGAATGACCGAGTTGACATCGCCGGAATTCAGGCCATAGCGGGCAGCCTCGGCACGGTTCACTTTGAGATTCAGGTTTGGCTGGCCCAGAACCGGAAAGATACCAAGGTCGCTCACACCGCGGACTTGGCTCATTTGGTCCCTGATCTGCTCGGCAAGTTTCGTCAGCGTTTCAAGATTAGGTCCAACGATCTTGACCGAATTGACGCCTTTGACGCCCGAAATCCCTTCCTCGATGTTGTCCTCGATATATTGGGAGAAATTGAAGATCACCCCCGGCAGCTCGTTGTTAAACTCCGTTTGGATCTGGTCGGTCAACTTCTCCTTGGTCAGGCCCCTGGGCCATTGGTCGAATGGCTTCAGCGGTGCGAATAGCTCTACGTTGGAAAATGGCGCTGCATCGCTGCCGTCGTCTGGCCGGCCATGCTGCGAAACGACCGTGATGACTTCGGGGTGTCTCAGGAGGATTTCGCGCATTTTTCTCGTGGCCGCCTCGCCGTCTTCGAGCGACAGGGTAATCGGCATCGACGCGCGAATCCAAAAATTGCCCTCCTCTAAGTGGGGGAGGAACTCGCTTCCTAGCCGTACCGCGAGAAAAGCGGCAGCCGCCAGAAAGAACACACCAAATCCAACCGTAAAGGCACGCCGTGCAAGGGCCAAACGGAGCACGGGGTTGTAGATCCGGTGTAATGCTCGTACCACGAATGTCTCCGCCTCCTTTACATCCTCGGGAAGAAGCAGCGAGGCAAGGACGGGAGTAATCGTGAACGTCGCAATGAGAGCGCCAGCCAGCGCATAACCGTACGTGCGCGCCATCGGGCCGAAAATCTGTCCCTCGACTCCTTGCATGGTGAACAGGGGTACAAAGCCGGCCACGGTGATAAGCGCTGAAAAAAGAACGGCCTTGTCGACCTGTATCGCACTGATGAGGATCAGGCGCAAACGGTCGGTCCATCCGCTGGCTGTCGTGGACTGCTCCGGAATTCTTGTCGGGTCTGGTCCCCAGAACCCGCCTGCCAGACGCTGGATCATCCCCTGTCTTTCTTCCGGGCGCGCCTGGAAGTTTCGAAAAATGTTTTCAACAAGGATGACGGCTGAATCGACGATGATACCGAAATCGACGGCACCCACGGAAAGCAAGTTCGCGCTTTCGCCTTGCATCACCAGAAGGATGATTGCGAAGAGCAGTGCGAACGGGATGTTCAAACCAACTATAATCGCGCTGCGAAGATCGCCCAGAAAAATCCACTGGATCAAAAACACCAGCAGGCATCCGAAAATCAGGTTGTGCAGAACGGTGTGCGTTGTCAGGGCGACCAACGACGAACGATCGTAATAGGGAACAAGCCTGACTCCCGGCGGAAGACTGCCGTCGTGATTCAAGCTTCCGATTGCCGCTTTGACCTTGGGAATCATGTCGGCAGTCTTTTCCGTCCGCCTCATCACCACGATCGCGCCGACCACGTCGTCTTGTTCGTCGCGACCCAAAATGCCAAGTCTGGGCCTGTAGCCGACCGACACCTTTCCGACATCTTTCACGAGCACTGGGACACCGTTGGTTTGGCTCAGAACGACGTTCTGGATGTCGTCCACTTTGTAGCCTTGCACCAAATCATCGGCGCCACCATCGTCAATCAGTCCGACGCCGCGGATATTGATGGACTGCTGGCCAATTCGGATTTCGCGTCCGCCCACGTTGATGTTCGCGTTGCCCAGCGCTGTCAGGATTTGCGGTACTGTCACGCTGTACGCTTCCAGCTTGTGGGGGTCCACCTCCACCTCGAACTCCTTGGTTGGGCCGCCCCAGCTGTTGACCGCTGCGACGCCGGGAATGGTCAACAGGCGGCGCGCTACAATCCAATCCTGGACGGTGCGGAGATTCGTGATTCCAAAATGAGGGGAGGCGACCACTTGATAGCGATAGATCTCTCCTGTCGAGCTATTTGCCTGGATTGTGGGTACCAGACCACCCGGGAGGCTGACGTTCTGTTGCATGGCAACTGACGCCTGACTGTAGGCGAAGAAGTAGTCGATGCCATATTTGAAAGTCACACGAACAAAGGAGAGCCCGTAGAACGAAGTGGAACGGATAACGTCAATTCCAGGCGTAGAGTAGAGTCCGATCTCCATAGGACGCGTGTAGTAGCGTTCCATCTCCTCGGCAGATAGGCCCGGGGCTTGCGCGGTAATCTCCAAAATGACGGGAGTCGGGTTCGGATATGCCTCGATGTTGAGCTTTTCGAAAGCAACAAGCCCCGCGCCAGCAAACAGCACCAGGCCGAATACCACAATCGCTCGGCGGCTCAGGCAAAAGGCGATCAGAGACTTGAACATTCCTTGTCCTTAATGGGGCATTCGACCTAATCCGACGGCGGCGCTTCGAGCATATTGCTGAGAAAAACGGCCCCATCACTGACCACTAGCTCTCCCCGCTCGAGGCCTTCGAGTATCTGGACCTGACCGCCTGACCGTAGTCCAGCCTTGATAGTTCTTTGGGAAAAAAGGTGGCGGTCCGTTGTCACCCATGCCGTCATCGTTCCGTCGCCCTCGCGGACTACGCCATTGGCGGGTATTGCCGTCGATTCAATCGGATCCCGGACGCGAATGGCGAAGTTGGCCAGCATTCCGGGACGCAGCTCATTTTGAGGATCTCGAATCTCGGAGCGAATGGTGCCTCGATGGGAGTTGGGATCAACGCTCGCATAGATTTTCGAAACCTCGCCTCGGAATACGTGATCCGGATAGGCCATCACTTTGACGGCAACGGGTTCTCCGACATGAAACAGTGGCATGTCGCTCTCTAAAACGTCCGCCAGCATCCATTTGATAAAGACATCGGCGACGGTGTAAGGGGCTGGTGAATTTCCCGGCTGCACGAAGAGGCCCGGTGGGCCACTGAACGCTGTGATCTGGCCGGCAATCGGGCTGCCAACAACCAGTGCCGGGTCGATTCTGCGCGACCGAATGATCTGGTCAATTTCGGCTTCCGACTTACCAAAGACACGCACGGAATCCCGCGCGGCCCTGAGGGCGCCCTCTGCGGTTTGCTCATCCGAGGTCGCCTGTTCCAACTCCCGCTCGGATACACCGTTTGTCCCGTTCAGCTCCTTAGCCCGCTTTAGTTCTTTGGTGGTCAGTTCCTGGGTCGCCGCAGCGCCAATCAGGGTTGACTCGGCCTGAATGAGATCAGGACTCTCGATTGTGTAGAGCGGCTGCCCCCTCTTCACTTGGTCGCCCAGTTCCACGAGGCTCTGAAGGATCTTTCCCTGATAAGGCGGAAAGACCTGAACCGAAAGGTCGTCGGCGAAGCTGATGTTGCCGACGGTCTCTTTCTCCACCGGGAACAGGTACTTCCCAACTGGCTCAATTTTGATCGCATTCAACTGGGTCGGAGACAGTTCCAAGGTTGCTCCAGGTGGGGTAGAGTCAGATGTCGGACTAGCTGCGCGCGACGTGCTGGCGTTGAGGCGGCGGCCAAATTCCGATTTCAGAAAGACCGCGCCGACAACGAACGCCACGACGGCGAGCACGACACTAATCAGATTTTCAGCCGATGTTTGCCTCACTATCGGTCCCTCCGAACGTTGGGCGTCGCGCCGACAAGGGCGACGGATTGAAAAAGCGTGCAGCTCAGGCAGCGCGTTTTCGACGTTTTCCTCAGCCGGGGATCCGCTCCGACCGGTCTCTCCCGTTTCAACCATAGCCTCAGAACGAACCAGCCCTCTCTGTGAAGCAGGGCTGGAGTGCAAGGCGCAAACACGGGACTCAACTTGCGAGAAGAGATATTTTTAGGCTTCCGCTAGAATGGAAGAAATCTATCTTTCGGGCTCGGGAGCTATCTTTTGACCATTCGTACTATCTTTTGGCCATCGCTTCAGGTGGGGATGGTCTGGAAAGACGAGTTGCGGCAATATTCGTGCTAGTGTATGGAGTTTTCTTCGATCTACTCGCGCAAGAATCGCTTGCCATTCTTGATTACCGCGGCGCTTTTGATTGCGGCGATTGCCACAATCGATTGGCTCACAAAGCCCTACATATCGATCGGATTCCTGTACTTATTCCCCATCCTGCTCATCGCTGGTTTCCTCCGGCGTTGGCAGATCGTCGTGGTCGCGCTTATCTGCGCTGTTTTGCAGGAATTGTACAGCGAACTCCCGTCGGGCGAGGCCATTACGCGACTGCTGATGGCGTCGGCCGGGTTCGCCGGAACCGGACTGTTTGTTTCCGAGATCATTCGCAGCCGACAAATGGCGCTGGAGCATGTGGAGGAGCTCGAGACCCATACCAAGCTACGGCAGGAGGCCGAGGAGCAGCTTCGCATTCTGGTGGACAGCAGCCCCGCAGCGATCGTGACCATCGATGGATCGGGCCGCGTTTTGCTCGCCAATGAGGCTGCGCGCAATCTCCTCGCCTTGGAAGGCGCCCCGCTCGTCGGCCAATCGATCGCCGAATTTCTTCCTGCGCTGGAGAGGGCCGCGCAAACCCAGCGACCAAACCAATTCCGCACCGAACTCCGATGCCGCGGAAAACGTAGGAACGGAGAGGCGTTCCTCGCGGCGGTCTGGTTCTCCACCTATACCACGATTCGCGGGCCGCGATTGGCGGCGATTGTCGTAGACCTGTCGGAAGACCTGCGCGATCGGGAGGATTTAAGCCTCGACCACCTCTTGAAAAACACGAAGCTCCTCATGGGGGCCGTCGCACATGAAATTCGCAACGTATGTGGCGCTGTTCTTGCTGTCTACAAGAATCTGTCCCGCTTGCCAGAGTTGCAGAATAACCAAGATTTTCACGCTCTCGGCAGTCTGATCGAGGGGTTGGAAAAGCTCTCGGAAATGGAATTGCTGTCGCCTTCGAGCGGCGATCTGGCGCCGGTCGAGCTGACGGGCGTGCTCGACGAATTGCGCGTTCTCATCGAGCCACCCTATCGCGAAGCCGGCTGCGAGATCGTCTGGCGCTTAGAAGACGAGCTTCCGCTGGTTATCGCGGATCGCTATGGCTTGCAACAGGTCTTTCTGAATTTGGCCCGCAACAGCCAGCGCGCCATGGCGTCGACAGAGTCAAAACGACTTACGATCAGTAGTGCGGTCGAGCCTGGCTGCGTTGTGATTCGGTTCGAGGACAGCGGGGTGGGCATCACCTCTCCCCATGAGCTGTTTAAGCCTTTTCAGCCAGGAGCGAATGCAGCGGGCTTGGGTCTGTACGTCTCCCGTGCGATTCTTCGCAGTTTTGGGGGCGAGCTCAAGTTTGAGCCGCGCGACAAAGGGTGCTGCTTTTCGATAAACCTGGCGACAGTGCTAAACAGGAAGGAATTACGGGATGAGTAAAATCACTGCCAAGAACGTCCGGATTTTGCTGGTGGACGATCACGCGCTGTTTCGAGAGAGTGTCGCGCGACTCCTGCAGTCCGAGCCTGGTTTTGAAGTCGTCGCGGAATGCGGTTCCGGAGCCGAAGGATTAAGCGTTTTGAAGTCGCGCGAGATCGACATCGTGCTCTTAGACGTCGATCTCGGTCCGGAGAGAGGTACGGACCTTCTCGAAAGACTCCGGGCCGACCGGTTCAAGGGCAAGGTTCTACTGGTAACCGCCGGCGTGGAGGAGAGTGAAATTCCGGCCCTGATTCGGAAAGGAATCTCCGGAATCATCATGAAACACGGCTCTCCCGCGTTGCTCATTCAGGGAATCCGCGACGCCATGGAGGGAAAGGCCCTGTTTGGACAAGACCTTTTGCGGAGGGCACTGGAAAGCGAAGAGCACCTTGGCACGCAGCAGACCAGCGCGAGACTAACGGAAAGGGAGAGACGTGTTCTTTCATTTATCTTCGAGGGCCTGGCCAACAAACAGATTGCCGATCGGCTGGGGATTTCAGAGAGCGCAGTCAAGGCGTGCTTGCAGCAACTGTTCGCCAAAACGGGCGTGAGGACACGCAGTCAGTTAGTGCGCATCGCGCTGGAGCAATATCGAGATCAGATCTAACGCCATTTTGTGTGTCACCGCTCTGGGTCAACCCGGCCATCACGGTGTTGTCGTGTGCAGCTATAATGGAGACCGTGTGGGGACGCAAAAGGTCCCCCATTTTGGCTTGCAAGGTCACCGATTACTGTTTGCGGGCCAGTTCTTCGGATTCGCTTCGGGTGTTGTGCGAAGAAGGGAGATGTGAGATGAGCCGATTTCTCAAGTCCTCGTTAGGGATCGTCGTGGCTGGCGCAGCACTCCTCTATGCTCTGGGCTGGATTCCAGCGAGCGGCAAAACAAGCCTTCCGGATCCGAACGTGGACGAGTCGGTAGGAGCGGCCAAAGGGAGTGAGAGGGTCGTCCTTGCAGGAGGGTGCTTCTGGGGCATCCAGGCCGTCTTCGAGCACGTCAGGGGAGTAACCAGGGCCACGGCGGGCTATTCGGGGGGTTCTGTCGCCTCTCCCAGTTATGAGGAGGTCAGCAGCGGCGAGACGGGCCACGCCGAATCGGTTGAGGTCGTCTACGATCCGTCGAAGGTCAGTTTCGGCCAGCTTCTCAAGGTATTCTTCTCCGTCGCACATGACCCGACACAGTTGAATCGGCAGGGTCCCGACGAGGGAATCCAATATCGCTCGGCGATTTTCTACGAAACCCCGGACCAGCAGCGTATTGCGCAAGCCTATGTGGACCAGTTGACTCAGGCGAAAGTGTTTTCGAGGCCGATCGTGACGCAAATCGTGCCATTTAAGGCATTCTTCCCGGCCGAGAACTATCACCAGGACTACGCCGTCCACCACCCGGACAACCCGTACATCATGATCAACGATCTTCCGAAGGTGGCCAACCTGAAGAAGGAGTTCCCGAATCTTTATCGCTGATCAACTAGCGCCGGAGAGCGGGGTCAGATCGGAACGAGGCCGTGACGAATCCCGAACATCACCGCTTCTGTGCGGTTGCCCGCGCCGAGTTTCCCCATAATGGATGCGACATGAAATTTCACAGTGTGCTCGGAGATTCCGAGTCGCGAAGCGATTTCCTTGTTCCCCAGTCCGTCCGCCAGGGAGCGAAGGATTTCGATTTCCCGAGCTGTCAAGGTCTCGGGAAGCGAGTCTGGCGATTCCTGCATACTGACCGGCTCGAACAGACGGTCCGCCTCGCTTGCGTGAAACACACATAGCCCGGCGACGGCAGCCTCGATTGCCGCAGCGATCTGCCCTCCGGAAGCGCCGCTCGGTAGGGCCCCTCTGACACCGTGTCGAAGCAGGGCACCCCACTCAACGGAAGGACCACGGGCGAGCACGATCACGGGCGTGCCGCTCGTCGCCGCATCCAGCAGCTCCTGGAATTGCGGGTCGTCTTGGCCCTCGATCTGAGCAACGATTACGTCCGGGACCAAATCGGTGAGAGCGGAACCCAAAGAGTCCGGTGAGTCGGGGGACGCGCCAATCACCTCTAGGGAGGGATAGGAACGGATCAAGCTCTCCAGCCCTGCTCTGGCCACAGGCGTCGGGGCTTTAATGAATACACGAATCATGCCGCAGCTCTATTTTGTGAACGAAGGCGTACTGCAACGGTTCTAACATTCGCCCTGTCGCCGCGGAGGAACTGCAGCCGAATCACTCGGTCTGCGCTGGCATCCAGCGCTGTCTCGAAATCGTCGATCGAATCGAAGCCGTTTCCCTGGATGCCAATCAAAATGTCGCCCGGCATGAGAGATGCCAGCGCCGCCGCCCCGTCTTCTGCAACTTCGACGATCATCAGACCCAGACGCTCTCTCTTGATCTCAACGGGTCGGGCGACGATGCCGAGCGGGGATGCCGAACGGGGGGCCGTCAAGTACCGTGAGACCGTATTGCTTGGCAGGGCCAAGCCAATGCCCGATGCGACCATTGTGTTTACGCCGAGAACGTGTCCTTGTGCGTTCGCCAGCGGTCCCCCCGAATTTCCGGGAGCAAGTCGAACGTCTGACTGAATCCATTTCATTGGCCCCAGGCCGGGCACTCGTCCGACGGAATGGACGATCCCGGTCGTGAGTGCTCCGATGAATCCCAAAGGATTTCCAATGGCGATCACGAGCTCGCCCACTCGCACTCGATCGGAGTCCGCCAGTGTGGCTGACGGCAGTCCGGACTTGGAAAGGCGAAGGATGGCTATATCGCGTTCCACATCACGCCTGACCAAGTCTGCCTGGACGCGTGATCCGTCCCAGAGCCCCACCAGAATCGGGCTGAATGCGGCCACATGAGCGTTGGTCACGACAACCCCTTCCGGCTTCACGATGAATCCCGAGCCGTGTCCGCGGCGCCCCGAGACATAGACGGTGGCGCGGCGCAGTTTTTCTGCTATTTCTCCGAAACCCTCCATGGGCATTTTAACTTCTCCTTCCCGGACGCTCCGTTACGATGACGGTCGCTTCCTTCAGCGTGCCGCCCCGCATGAATCTGATTTGTGCTGACCCTCCGATCGTGGCTGACTCTGAAAAGGCTTGGAGATCTTCGATTTGCTGGGTCACTACGTCATTGACTCCAAGCACGATATCCCCTGGCAGGATACCCCCTTGCTCCGCCGGTCCACCCGCCTCAACCGAGAGCACAATCAATCCCCTCTGGTTAGAGACCGAGAGCTGCCGTCGCAGTCCGTCGGTCATTGCCACCGGTTGTACCCCGATTCCCAGGTAACCGCGAGGCATGAAGCCTCTTTCGATGAGTTTTTCCGCTACGCGCTTTACTGTGGATACGGGTATAGCCAAGCCTGCGATCCGCGACAAAGCCGAGGTGGCAATGCCGATGATTTCGCCTCTGCCGTTCACGACTGCTGCTCCTGACGACTGGGGGAACAGCCGAACATCGAGGCGAACGTATGCGTCAAGTTGGCCTCCTCGCCATGTTCGCCACGCACCCGATGCGGCGCTAATAATTCCGAGACTCGCGTTCACCCCGCTATTGGGCGACCGGCCGACCACGAGCGCCAATTCTCCCGCCTTGACCGCGTCGCTTGCGCCACGGTCTCTCGCGAATGATCCCCCTTCCTTCACTCTCAGAACTGCCAGGTCGCTTCCTGGATCTCGTCCGATGAGCGAAGCCTCGACGGTCGCTCCATCAGCAAGGCTCACGGTGATCTCTTCGTCCCGCTGAACGGTGTGACTCGCCGTTACGATCACATCAGGCCCCCATCGGAGTCCGCTTGAAGGGTAATGCCGCCGAGCCCTCACACTCACGACGTACTGACTCATGTTTTGAACAATTCCGGCCAACTCGTTTGACAGGCCGATCAGGGTGTTGTCCATTTTGGTCCTCCCGTCGCAATGTGGCATTGGTCCGCGGCGCTTCGCATCAGCCAATTGGCTAGCCCAGGGCTAGACGAAAGCACGGGCGGAGTGTGTTGAGCCCAAGGTCCCCGACGAATCCGAGCGCCAGGGCTCGCTCGCGAACTGAGCAGGCACCTGAACGGCACAGTTCCGTTGGCGCCGCTCGATTTACCCGTTTGATCCAACTTGCATCGCAATTGGCATTCTGAGATGCTGACGCGCGGCTCGACAAGAGCCGACTGCCGCGAAATCCGGATGCGCGGCGACAGGTAGGAGCGGCGATGCCATCCAACCAGAGGTTTCCGCGAATCTCTCGCACCGCGGTCTTGCCCGCTGTGTTTTTTGCCGCCATTGCGACAGGCTCTGCCATGGCCATCGCGCGTACACCGCAAGGGCCGCCGAGCTTGATGCTGCCGGAAAATCAAGCAACACATGTATCCGATCACGTGTCCGTCATCATGGGCTTTCCGAATATCGCGATCGTGGTGGGCGATCGCGCAACGCTAGTCGTTGATACGGGGCTGGGCCCGCGAAACGGAGCCATCGCAG